>Ga0134121_10000507_pt1 | contig 44385 bp, 39 predicted proteins | sample KB301_FD_96463 | JGI IMG/M metagenome (GOLD analysis project Ga0134121, IMG submission 96463) | Terrestrial soil microbial communities without Nitrogen fertilizer from Kellogg Biological Station, Michigan, USA - KB3-0-1 | ecosystem: Environmental > Terrestrial > Soil > Unclassified ...
CGAGAGCTACTGCCTCCCCAGGTGCGGGAACTTGGTCGATAATCAATCCTGATTGAAGGGCCGAATCGTAACGTGTCGCTAACAGTCGAATGTTCAAGTTAGCGGCATGAAGCTTCCTCTCGGCGTCTTCATAGGTCAGTCCTTTAAGCGCCGGGACCTTGGTTTGAACTGGTCTGGACCGGCGCTCACGTTGGACGTCAATACTCAGCCCCAAAAGCGCAATTGCCGGTATAACGACGTACACAACCAGCGCCAGCGTCACAAGAAATCTGATAAGCAGTTTCTGTTTGCCTCGTAGGGTGTAACCAACGAGGACGCCAAGTAAAAATCTCATTACGACGGTTCCTTTCGGAGATTCTTCGTGAATCAGCTACTCGTTAACCGCCTCTTTTTCTTATTGGTTGTGTTGAGGAATGTCGGTTGAAGGGGAGCGGAATGGAAGTTAGCTCACTGCAGTTGCTCTAGTAGGGCCATTCCTTAAGACTTGAAACCCGCCTCCTTCCAGAATCGGTTTACTTCTTCGAGAGGTTCATTCTCGAGCGTCTCATACCATTCTGAAACCGTCAGCGCGCTTAGTTTCATATTCGCGCGCACTGCGTCATCGATTCCTTTTGGCCCGTTCCAAAAGAGAATTTTGGTTGAAACAGATAGTCCGTGCTCTCTGGAATCTTTGTGGCGTTGGAGGATCAACCGCGCGAGCTGCCGACACACGGCAGGATTGATTCTGTGATCTGCGTCAAAAGCGATTAGTGCGTTATATGGTCGAGCTGTTTCGACGATCTCACTATGAGAGCAGCTCACTCCACTCGTGGCGATCACGCGGGCTTTTGGCCTAAACCGTACCAGGGTATCAGCCTTTAGAGCGCCTTCTGTGATTAATACTGTTTCGCCGGCGACAACCTTCTGCGTCGCAAAGGTAAGATGTATTGGTGTTCCCGAACTAGTACCACGCCGCTCTAGCGGCGATGACAGCCAGCGGTATCTTTTTTCGTCAGCAGAGAGATCGTTTGCGTGCAGCCTGATCTGACAGGCTTGGATAAGTCCGTTCGCATTCTTGTAGGGTATTACAAGCATCGGCATGAGATAGTCGCGTGGCTTCCAGAGATGGACCAAACCAGAAGCCTCCTGCCAAAAACCCGGTACGCCGATTACTCCACCGGAATAAAGTTTTGCGTGATCATGAAAGTGTTTTCGCACAAAGCCCCTTAAGACATTCGCGAGTATTGCACGTTGACGTTTTGTCGGCGGCAGCGCGCCGTAGTTGAGCGCGTGCTCTTCGAGCAGTCCTCGCGACAGTAGACCACCTGGGCCAGCGAGAAGTTCCTCTCGGTAACTAGAAGCGGAAGAAATCTTCATTAATTCCCGAAACACCGCGTCTCTTATTTCCAACGGAGCCAAAGGAATTGATGCAGGGTTAGCGACAACCTCTTGTCGAGTGCCCGTGAATGGAATGTCGCAGTGAACATGTATGTTTCCACCGTTGCGGGATGGTCCACGGGAGCCGGTGCTTACGCGCATGCAGATGGAAACGCGTTCGTCGGTTGAAAAGCCGCAGTAAGTGGGTTTGCCACAAATTCGGCATGGGCGTCTCTTGCTGACGCGCTTGAAACCGCCTGAAACAAGCGGCGCTCGATTTGGAACACCTCCGCGCGAACTTATTGTTGCTAGCTCATAGGGCATTAGGAATCGGTGTTGAGGTAATGTGGCTGGCTTGTTAGTCGCCGTTGCTTGAGCCATTTCCAACGTTGGCGAGAGTGGCCAGTCTGTTGGAAACACTTGCAGCCAGGTCGATCGATTGCGGCATAAATTTCAGATACTTTTGAGTTTCCACTATGGAGGCGTGGCCAGCGTATTCCTTAATCCCATTTAATGGCACGCCAGCCATAGCAAGATTCGTTAAGCAGGTGTGACGTAGATCGTGGATGGTCCATCCGCCAGGTACTTTCTGTCCATAGCGAATTCCAACGCTCTCAGACGCCTTTCCTAAAGCTTTGCGATACCAATGGTCAGCATGCGTGAGTACACGAGTGGTGCCACCTGACTTCTGACTCCTTACTAACGTCGCAGCAGCAGGAGCTTTGATGGTCCGCCATTTCTTGGTTTTTGAAGAATATAGTTTTACAGTTCCGAAACGAACATCGCATTCCTCCTTACGCATACGTAGTAGCTCTGCCATACGACCGGCTGTTATTAATGCTAGTTGGAAGAAAAATAGAGCCTCGACCCATTCAGCGTTTGTCGAGAGGGCTTCGGAGACCTGCGCAATTTCTTCGTCCGAAAGAACGCGATCGCGTTCTTCTTCAACTTTCTTTGTAAGAGGACTGCGAGGTACTTGAAACGACTTTAGGTCCGGGAACATTCCAACTGCATGGTTCAAAGCCGCCTTGATAGTGTTAAGCCCTCTTCTGATTGAGGATTTTTTCAACGGTCTCCCATTCGCTTTACCACGCTCGGTTTCTGCCGCGACCCAAAAGACGAAATCATCTTTTGTGACTGAACTAACATGCCGGTCAGGCCCAATGAACTCACCCCACCGTTCAAGAGTTCGCAACGGGCTAGGCATCTCACGCCAACAAGTAGTGTCTTCATTCTTGTTCGCGAGCAAATTCGCTTTGGCTAGTTTTAAATAGCTTTCAATCGCTTCTCTGATTGTCGTGTGTCTTGCGTTTGCCGGCTCCTTCAAACCGTAGCGTGCTTTCCAGCCAGTTGTTCTCAAAATCGCTAAAGCCTGCGTGGCTTCGGCTTTGGTAGCAAAGGTGAAGTCTCTGTAACGTTTTCGAGTTCCATCCGGCTGTCGAATCCAGACATCGTATCCCCAGCGCTCTGCACCGTTGCGCTTCTCCTTTCTTATCTGTGCAGTGCCTTTTGCGCGCTTCCTGTGTATTCGCTGTCTCATGTTTCCAGTATTTGAATACCGCTTTTATTTAGGCGAGTTGAGAACGATTGGGATTGCACAATCCAAAGGTTGGTGAGGTCTAAGAAGTGTTGGCGTAGCAGTGACCAGGCGATTAGGTTGCTTGAATCTCGCGCTTTCTTTCTAGCGCTTCAACCTCGCTTCGCAGGAAACGAACTGATCTGCCAAATCGAATCGCTCGAAGTGCGTTCGATCCGCACTTGCGGGAATAGATTGCACTTTGCGAAACACTCCAGCGAGCCGCAAGCTCAGCAGCGGATATGTATTTCTTGTCGAAGGATTTTGGTTTCTTAGAGATGTTCTGCGGCATAAGCTTCTCTCAATTCTTTCGTTTTGTGAGCCTCTACAGACGATCCTGGTCGCATACTTTTGCGGGCTTACTGACTTCTTCAATCAATCTACCATCAGGTTGTCGGCGTTTACGGACAGACCAAACTCTTTAGTTATGAGGCGGTTCATTTGAGAAGATCCTTCATCGATCGAAGAAGCTGTTGCTCATCGGAAGTTCCTTCGAGCAGATCGGCCTTTAACCGGCGAAGCATCGTTACGAGTTTTTCGTTGGAGATGAAACCGTTTCCGTTCGACGATGGTGGCTCATCTTTCAATGTTGTTGAGAGCCAAGAGCTAGCCCGCTTTCCACAGTCTTCATCTAGTAAGTTCGCGTAACTGTGAAGTACGGTTTCGACTGTGTCTCCTAGCATGTAGGCGGCATCGATAAAATTGTTTGTGGACTTGATGTATTCGGTCGCCCAGATTGTTCTAACCATGTGAGGATTCATCGCGATGCCAGTGAATCTATAAGTCGCGCTTTCGAAAGCCCAGGTGACTTGGTTTGTCGTCAATGGAGTTCCCACCGAGTCGAGAAAAACAAATTCCTGACCTGCGCTTGTCCTTTCAGCTCCGATTCTGAGTTCCTTCTGGCATGAGATAACAATAGGCCTCCATCGCGAAAGCCATTCTTCCAGTAAGTCAACCAAGTCGTCAGGAAACTCATGTTCGATACGATGCACCCTTCCCTTTACCTGCGATATTTTCAACTCGGTAGAGGAAAATCTTACGTACCATTTGCCCTCTCTCTTGTACAGATTGCGCCCTTGTTCCGGTGTTTCCGGATTCCACAACATCTCTCGAAGATTTCTTTGCCGTAGCGGAACTCTGATGGTTAGCCTTATGAGGATGGATTGTAAAACCCGATATGCATATCTGTTGTACCTCTTGTAACCATCTTCCTTATCTCGGCGAAGTCTGGTACGTGTATAGGTTGGCAACTCCGATAACCGGCGAGCATTAAGAGGATAAATTGAAAGTCCTACGGTTTCGAGGCTTCGTAAGCTGATCCAACGTTTGGTTTTATCGGTGATTTGTTCAGGCAGTCCAAGCGTCTTTCTATACTTTCTTAACTCCGCTACACGTTGCTCAAAGATCTCCCGTTGCTCGGATGACTGAGCGATTATGCCTAGATACCTAGCGAGAGCAATCAGCCGCGCAAGGTTCATGTGTGCTGCCGCCGTGAACCTGCCTTGCTGCTCGATGGACCAATCTATATAGCTGATGGCATTATCCGGCTCTGAGAGCGTTGAGAGACAGATTGATTCCGGCTGTAATCGTCGAAACTTTACTAGGAAGCCTGCTGCCCGAAGCAAGGTCCCCCTGTGATTCGAGAAGGTAATCGCCCGCTTTTTCAGATTATCAGGACGATGGCGATTGACTATTTTCGTGCTCCAAGTCTCGTATTCCGTGAGTTCTTGGACCAGTGCATCAGGTACAGGGTCGAGGATATATTTGCCAGGGTGCAACCATTCGTTTCGTGCGGTGAGTTGTCTTGTCTTGATGATATTGGCAGTTTTAGAACTCGCGAGCTGTCCGGGCACAGGTCCGATGATTTCGTGATCAATCGCGGTTCTAATCAAGTAGCTAATGTTGTTCTTCAGGTTCCGTATCGCATGAGGACCAAGAACTGAGGAGCGCCTTGAGCCTTCGGCTCTTTCTTCAATCAAGCGATTTCGTCTCTGATCTGGCAGGTGGAAGGCAGATAACGGGCACTGGGCTGTTTCAGGATAGCCAAGAATGATCGCGTACTGCTTAATCGCCGTTTTGATTGGACCAATACGAGAACTCGGAATCAAGTCACGCTCAATAAGCGCGTCCAAAACCTCCTTAAGTGTTATGTCGGTCGTTTGTGCTGGTTTCATTCGCGTGCTCCACTTCGAATCAATTTAGTATTTACCCACCGCTTCTTCGCTTGGAAGAACATCTCATTTGGTACTAATCCTGCTTACCTTTAAGTGAACTAATGAGGAGACTTACGGCATGAGTGGGACAAGAAAAGACAGCTGGGACTACTAATAGCTACTAACCCGTTTGTTTTCAGTGGGTTGCCCTTTAGATCGCCTGATGGCTGAGCTCTTAAGAAATAGCTGGATATCCTCTCGTCGGAACCTATAGCTGCGGCCCCAACGAACAGCGTTCAATTTACCGCTTGAGATCAGTCGATAAACCGACTTTCGGCTACAGCGCAGAATTTTTGCCACCTGGGCCAATGGGTAGAGATCTTCGATAACGGTTGCGACGGGGTCATTGTGTATTTCTGCCATTTCACTTCGATTCCTCTTAAGGATGAGATTGCGAGGGCGAGCCCCCGAGATATCTAGACGAACGGCTCACCGGCAATCGCTGCTGGCAATGCCGTACCGGAGGTGTCCAAGTACTCTCGCGATCTCGCAGACAATTACAAGTGCGATCAGCGAGAAGCCAGCGGTTCGATTGGGACAATAATTGGTGAAGAGGGCAGTGATTGTCTCATGTTCAGCGCCTGAATCAGTTGGAACATCGCAGAGCCGCACCCTTGAAAGGTGAGTTTGCTTGTTGGAAGTTCGCGTAAATGCATCAGGCGCGTATGGTGAACTCGTGCTTTCATTTCTTCATTCAAAGCCCGTAATAAAGTGCGTGCGTTTTCGTAGAACGGGACCACGCGAATTAGTTGCAGTGCACCTGTTGTGCCGCAGGTTTCTCTACGTCAATGGCCCACTTTGATAGTGGTTTTGAAATGTGGGTGACGCAGAACGCGACAGCAGGTAAAACGAGGGTGTGGTCAAATGCGACAGTAGGTTCTATTTTGCGGAGATGCTTAGTGGACAATTTTCTGTGAGTTCGTTTGGATTTGATTTGCCGTGCGGTCGAAGCGGTTGGACCCTTGTATGAGGAAGTCCTGTTAACGCATTAGCCGGATAGCATCAATGTTCGCGTTCGCCGACATTTGGGTTTGATGGTGGAGTTGTGCTGGGGGTCTCCTCATTTTTCCGCCAAGGCGAGGAGCCCGAACCTCAATTAAGATCGATCAACGTCATGTTTTCGGAATCGCCTCGGCCCATATATACAGTTACTACATGAGACTGACCTAGCTCATCTGTGACTGAGTCCACATCAACACGAAAGCTCAATTTGGCTGCACGTGCCCTTGGACGACCAGTGATAACGTAGCGCCCCACGGTAACAACTTCTTCGGCCGCCAGAGAAGTCTCAAGGAAACGACGGAACAACGCGGCCACATCTGACAACTTTATTCCGCGTTGGACCATTCGCAGATGGGCGTGGCTAATGATTCGCAATTTCCACCGTGTTGTGACGACGACAAATTCATCAGTTAATTCAGGAAAGAATGCAAGTATCTCAGGTTCGCGCAGCAACTCTTGCGCAAATTCTCCTGATAATTCATCTTCGATTTGTGTTAACTGGTTAGGATTATCAATTCGCTCACGAAGATAGTTCAACAGACGAAGAACTTCTTCACGGCGCAATAAAGCCATTATTGAGGATCCTGAAGATGTACTTCGCGAGGAGACTTGTCAGGAGACCAGGAGCTGAGCAGGCCCGCGAATTCTCTCTCGGGTGTCATTGTGACGAAATAGGTTCTATCTGGACCATAGATCTCATAGTTACCGTCTTGCTCATCTTCTATGCGAGCAATGGCTCCATGCAACAAAAGATCTCTTAGACCAGGAAGGTAAGGTTCTTGTTCTGGTCCATAGGCCACGAGGTGCATTCGATCGCTAAATCGAAGTCCTCTCCACAATTCTTTGCCACTACTCGCTCCCTCAGGCCAAATTCGCGCGATAATTTCTCGTTGCTCCTGTCGACTCAAGTGGTGAGCGGTCTCAAGTATCTCGGTTACCTTAATATTAGGTATGGGTATCTCAGTTTCGGGCGGAACGTTTGCCGAGATGGCCTTCAGCCAATCAAGAATTTCCTGTATCGGACGACTGCCTTCGAACACATAATCTGCAAGATGTGGTAAAACCCGCGCGACCTGCTCTTCTGTTGGGTGAGTCTCAACATGAATCAACTCGTTGTCATCAATTCCTTCGTTGCGTAATCGCTCTTTGCGAACATCTTCATCGACTTTTAGATAAGCAAGAATGTATCTAGAAGGCGAGACCAGGTTACGTAGCAGGATATTGACCTCAGCGTGTCGTATACCTTCAATGACTAAGGACTGACCGGGCCTCCAGTCTGCTTGGTGTAGAACGGATTGGCAAAAGCTTTCTAGATTTGTTCTGATTAACTCGTCTCCTACATTCTGCAAAGTCTCTCGACTCTCAACAAGACCACGATGTTTGGCAACCGAGCGTACATAATCACCGAAACTAACACATGGCCAGCCGACCTCTTTGGCGAACTCATTCGCGAGCGTTGATTTGCCACTAGCGATTTTGCCTGATAACGCTAATACCGTACCCATATCTAAACCATTTCCAAAGGTTGTTGTCTTTCCTCTGTTCGTAAGACTACCCAGCCGCGACGGTCTTTTTTGTCAACCCTTATTGGCTGGATCGTTTTTACATTTTTGATGCGCATAAGCGTTGCGAAGGATGCGTCCTCTCGCGCTTTCCAAAAGGCAGAGTCCTCAGCGCAAATCTCCGATGCGAAAGTTCTTATTTCTTGCCATGAATTTTCTTCCAGTTGATAGAAGCGTACAGTCGCAATTTGACAAATACCCACTATGGGTCCTCCAACCTTTTTGAGCAGAACTACATCTCCCGATTTGACCCGTTCATAAGGTGCACGTCTCATCGAAGAAAATCGCGACTCTATAGTTTTTTGTCCATCCAGAATATATCGGAGGAAAGGTTCAACACAGACAGCTAAGTGAAGTCCGAAAGGAACTCGCTTACTATAAATCAGTGGTTCCAGATAACTCTTCCAAAAGGCACTATCGTCAACTGCACTCAAAATCTCATCGGCAACTACTGAGTGCCAATCATCCATTCGAATAGTTCTCCGCGAACAGCTGATTTTCCTTCTGCTCCAGATCTATCACTTCGATCAATTGATTTACAGATTCTCCTATCAGATTCCGCTCGCTTTCTGAAAGCGCCCGTCCCAGTTTGCGCTCAACAGTCGTATATGGATCTTCCCCTAAAGCCAATGCACGCAAGATAGTAAGTAGGACACTCCGGCCGTCACAAGCATATATTCGATTTCCTGAGGTCCAAACATCAGCTTGAGCCCGACGTTTATCACGTCGGCTCGATGAAGGCAGAATATCGCCAGCCACAATAGTTTTAATCGTTGGATCATTGAAGCCTTCATCGGTATCGCGCCTGACCCGTACTCTGATGGAGTCTATACTCTCCTCGACCCAACTCTCCTCGAATCTCGTTTGAATAGCTGGTCGAAGAGATGATTGGCGTTCTTCCTTAATAAATATGCCCAAATCCCCGCGTCTCCATTGTCGAAGGATACCATGAAAACCCGCGGCTTTGAGTGCATTGATTTCAAATGGTGGAGACATGTAGGGGAGAACCCCCATCTCGAGTCCAAGTTTTCTTAGACCCAAGCGCTCCATCCACTCGAATAAGTTCTCACGATCGCGTTCGATGCCTGGTCTGGTACCGATCGGTGGAATACTGACTAAGATGTGTCCTTCGGGCTTACACAGTTTGGTGGCCGCCCATGTAAAGCCTTCTAGATGCTCCGCGTACCAAGGAGGATCGGCAATGACTAAGGAAGCCTCAATCTCCGGAAGCGGATCTCTCAACACGTTGCAAAGCTTTGCCTCAGCATTCGCAAATAATGCTCGATTAAGTCGAGCCACCATCTCAGGGTTAGAGTCCAGCAAGATTAATCGCCGAGGAAAGCGATTTTCCAAGGCATTGCGAAAGATTGTGGGGGTGCCAAGCAGAACAATAGTTTCATTCGGAGCTGTGAGTTCTAGGCAACGATCAAGTAAGAAAGCTACGGTAGAATCAGCGAAACGCCAGTCGTAATCAAGTGGATGAGGTATAGGCAAGGTAATACCATGACTCAACGGTTGCAGCACGGTGAGTGGCGATTTGAACCCATTCGGCTCAACATTTGCTATGTTGGAATTTCCCTTGGTGAGCTTGCCTGCCTTCGACAGGCGAGCGAGTGAATCGCGGACAACTGCGGGATAAACACCAGGAAGCGAAGCCAAGAGGCTGTTTAGGGTAGTAACTCCTCGCGTTACGGCACCATATACCCAGCGATCTACTTTCTGGTTGTAGCTTTGCGTTCCATGGTCCATATCGAGACTATCGCCCCAGTTGTACCTCTGCAATGTTGGTCGCACGTTCCCTACTCGTAAATCGGCTTTCCAATTCCTTCAGCCAAGCCTCAACCGCGGTCCATTGGTTTTTTAGAGAGTGTCTCTTTGTTTCATCCAGACGCTTAATGACGGGTGTGAACAATTGAATTTCCAATGGGATAGTGCGCAGCGGAAGGTTGTGATCCAGCACCTGGAGTCGATCAATAAATAGTTTCATGCGATCTGACAAATTTGTTATGGATGGAGTCGTGATAGTCACATAGGCATAAAGATCAATTCCAGTCGATACTAGATCGCGCATAAGTGCGAACTGTCTCTCGAATAGCTGGGGCTCGGCGCCGGTATTAAATGAGAATGAATCTGCGTCAAAGCCTTTGAAGCAGCACACTCGTCCATAGTTTTTGTAGCCTGAGATAAGTTCGCGATCCTTATTGGTTAAGAAATGCCAGAAATAATCGTTGCTTAGATTGTCGTCAGACCAAAGATATGTGTTCTCGGAGAGACCGCGACTGCTCAATTCATTCATCATCCAAGGAATCCATTCGGGAACCAAATCGGGCTGGCCGCCGGTTAGGTCAATTACCTTCGGAGGATTCTCTTGCCTAAGATACAAATCTATTAGCTGCGTGGGAGTTAGCCAATCGGAGTACTTACGATTGGCAGCCAACAAATCAAACGGCACGAAACAATACCAACATCGCCAATTGCAAGAGGCGTTTTGAAATACTTGTGCACGCAGCCTGTCCACCGACTGCAGACCAAGAGCCTTGCATGCTGGATCTATCGGAAGCGGATTTGAGGGCCAACCCTGTGTTGTTGTCCGTCGAAAGTGCCGGACCCGCCCGAAGCCTGCGGCATTGGCAGGTTCAGACAAATCCTTTTCTTGGTCGGTATTATGAAAATTGGTAATGAGCAAACGTCGACCTTTTAGATCAATTGATTCTCTGCGATATCGCTCAGATAGAATGTCAGTGTTCGTGGGCATTCTAATTCTTGTGGCTCTGGATAGACGTGTTCCTGAGACTCGGTATCTTTTGCCCCGCATCCGGTAAATCAGGCAAACGCTCGTTCAGGTACATGACAGCCAAACGCGTCATGTATTTAATCTGATCCTCGTTCAACTGCTGGTCCCGCGGAATTCCATGCCATTTTTCAATGCATTTTCGGCAGCATGATGCCGTGGCGTGTTGGGCATAGAAGATCGGGTTTCCTTCCCATTTTGTCCTACGACCGTCAAAAGCATCTGCTGGGCCACTGACTGAGGAACGAATTCGTGACTCAGCGGTGATTAACAGTTCGAGTCGTCCTTTCCTCAATGCATAGTTCATTGCTTTTTGATCAAAAGGACGATGCCAATATGAGTGTCTTACCAATTCCAATTTAAGAGCTTTGAAAGTATGTTCGACATCGTCGAGGTTACGCTTTCTAACTCGCGCCCAATCTACTAGCTCCGCTTTGCACTCCTTACAGACAGGCGGATCGTTCTTTTCTCGCATCTTCTTCGTCTCTTTAAAGTAGTGTCGATTGCTGACACAGTGCGATGATGAGCATCTGATCTTCAGCGGTTCCAGTTCATTTGCATCATCCGACATGTTACAGACCTCATATATCCGACAAGGCCTGTTGCAGCAGGTTCCTGTCGGTCTCATTTAAGCTACCGAGATTTACATTTCTTAAAAACATATCTCGCGCTAACTTCCATGGGTCTTCGTCGTTTGATCCTTGGAGATTTGTCGCAGTGGGCCACCAAACTTCGCCCTGCAGTGACAACCGGAACGCCATGTAATTTGCGAGTGCCGCAACCGGGACATTCTCTCGGGCTGCTACTAATGGAACTGCATTCTTAAGGCGTTCAATCGCACCGTTCGCAGTCTCGACACACTTTTTAGCTAATTCTTCCGCCCTTCCATCTAAGATGACATCTCCAGCAAACCGACCGGCCCTCTTCTCTTCGTCAGAACTTCGTCTCGCACTAGCATCATCATGCGATTCAATTACTTCGTATTGTTTTTGCTCTGGCTTTTCAGCGGCGTGACGCGATTCATGTAGGCTGTCATACAGCCATCTTGCCGAAGATGGCGTTCGCTGTTTAAGCACGATGACATTACGCCCATCTTCGCGAATGCACGCACCATGAAAAGCACCCGGATCCTTAAGAGGAAGGACGGGAACCCCTAAACTCCACAAGTACCGGAGAACAGTTTCGAATGATAGTGAGCCATATACACGCAAGACCTCGGCTCTGAATTCGGCAGGATCTGTAGGTATTGACTTTTGAACCAAATTTGATGTCGCTTCGAGTGTTAGCAGTGCAAGATATACAGCATATAAGGTATAGGCATTAAGGCGGCGCTCATTTGCTCGCGCGGCAACTTTGAAGCGTACTGTGCCGCTAGCAATCTTATTGAATTGTAACGGAACGTTTCCGAAGAGTGACGCAATTGAACAACCCAGCACTCTGCTGATACTGGCCGCGGCTCCTAGAACTACATTGCTTTCGGAGCCTCTGGTATTGCCATTTCCGAATTGTGCAGCCAAGCTTTTAGGGATGAGTTTACTAAGGACGAACTTTCGATCAAATCCTGCTTCCCGAAGTTGCTTGAAAAGTTTTGCACTCGTTAGCTCTACATTAGGAAGGATTACGTCTTCCCTCACCGTAAGACCGAGTGCTCGAATTATTTCTTTGATACGATCAAGGCTAGCGGAAGCATAGTCTGTCGCCTCATAACGCTGAAGTTGCTGCTCTTTTAGGCCAAGCCTCTCGGCCAAATCCTTTTGACTTAGCCCTAGTGCGATACGTGCCTGGATCAATGCGCGAGGAAGGTCATCAAATGACGTTAGCTCGATTACTCTACGCTCACCTGAGCGGAGTGAATCATAATCAGCAAGCTGCTGGTTTAAGTCAGTTAGTTGACTGGTTAGAGCCTCTCTCTGAGCCTTAACTAACAAGGGATGTAGCTTTGCTGTTTCGGGTGTAACTGAAACAATCTGTGCAAGAGCACGCTCAAACTTGTCGGCCTGGGACTTGGTGATGCGGTATTGCCTTTCATTCTTGATCATATGCACACCTCTACAAGTCAATCGCGATGATTCCCTTAGGAGCACCGGTCTCCTTGTCCTGTTGAAAGAATTCAAGAAATGTTCTGCCAACTTCCAGCACTCTTGTGTCCGCGATAAAGAATTCACCAAGATACTTAGCTTTCTGGGCAGCTCGTCCGGCGGTGAAGTCAAGCAAGATGGGATCAAGTTGTTCTGGATTAACCCCTTCAGCCTCCCAGCAACCATCAAAATCATTTGGGGCTGCTTTATCCGTCACTAAACTCCCATCGATGTATACCCTCTTACACCCGGCAACCTTAAGCGAATCCAGAGCGGATTTAAGCCCGCTCAACAGCTGGCGACGATGATCTGTTGCGCCAAAATGCTCCACAAACTCACTCCATTCAGCCTCATGCACGCCAGGAGGTAGATTCCCATTCTCGTCAAAACCGGGGAGCATCAACACAACTATAATGTTGTGTCGCGCTATTCGTCAAGGGGTAAATGCAGATGTGAAAAGGCGAGCAGTAACAGCATCTGGGTTGCGGTACTTATCCATGTGGCGCTCCAGTGGCCAGTGAATCGCCCACAAGTTGAGTCTCTAAGGTCGGAAATTTCTTCGATATGCCTATAATTAGCGCTCGCCAGAATTGAGCCAGGGCTTGACGACTTCGGGAGATTTGATATTGTTTTTCGCGTCTCATCATGCGAAACGGTCAGTGGCCTCGCTTCATGGACTTATTGACCATTCGCAAATCTGACTTTGGCGGATTCCTCGTTGAGTTCGTTTCGTCAAAGTGATTCGTAAACGAAATTGATCTGGAGCTACATTTACATTCTCGTAGTCCACTCGATTGATCTGCCCCAGAGAGGTGAATAACGTGGAATTTCGTTACCTGCCCGATCTTCACGTCCAAAGCGAAAAGGACGACCTTCTAAACTTTTCCCCGGTAGCGCATCGGATCGTGGCAGCTATCAAGAATTCAGTGCCTCCATTCACATGGGGCATTTATGGGGATTGGGGAAGTGGCAAGACATCGCTCATGAACTTAATGAGAATGGAAATGGAGTCGGATCTAAAAAAGAAGAAATCTCAGGGGCCGGTTCTTATACCAATCTGGTTTGATGCTTGGCGCTATGAAAATGAGGTAAACATTATTTACCCCTTGTTCGACGCGATCCGCCGGGATTTTACAAAACGATTTCCCATTGATAGCGATAACCAAAGTTTCCTTCAGTCATTCAAGAGAGTTGCAACTACCAGTCTTCTCGGATTGACAGATCTCGCTCTGCGCGCGGCCACCAAGGCTGCGTTTGGTGATGCATTAAAGCTCAAGGACGTAAAGGAAAGCTTCGACATGGTAGAAGCAGAAGCAGACTTGGAAACTGTCTTTAGCAAATGGACCGATCAAGTCACCGAGGTTAGAGATGCATTCGAGAACTTCGTGGAGGAATATATTAAGGTCGTCCGGGAACAGAATTCCGTCACTGCGTCACGCGAGGTCTATCTTGCGGTTTTTATTGATGACCTTGATCGATGCCTACCCGATGTGGCGATTGAGATACTTGAAAGAATCAAGAATCATCTGATTAGTAAGAGGTGCGTTTTTGTTTTAGGAATTAATCGAAATGTAGTTTATCAGAGCATCAAGAAGAAGTATGGTGATTTGCAAATAGATGGAAGGCAACACCTTGAAAAGATAATTCAACATTCCATAGGAGTGCCGAGACCAACCAAGGAAGCGATCATCAATTTTGGAATCGAACGACTTAAAGCTCTTGTGGTTGCGACGAAACAACCCTTGGATTCGTATTTTGAGGCATTCAGTAAGACGCTTAATGATAGCTATTTTACAAATCCGAGAAAGATTAAGCGCATCATGAATACGTACTTGAATTTTGTTTTCAATCACATTCAAGTGCACAAGGACATAAATGAATTCAACCTGCCTACCGTAGTACGTCTCATAATCTTGCGGGAATACCATCAGGATTTCTACCAGCTATTTCGAGAAGAAGGTTTTGATCCTTTCAAACTTATTGCTGCTCGCAGCACTGATTCCACCCAAAAGTTTTCTGAGCAATACGCAAAAAGGTGGGAGTATCTCATCCCACAACTGGATCGAATGAAAGATTTGGGGAACATTTCGCCCGGTAATGAAAAATCCTTGAATGACTATCGTGACGCGATTGACGAGTTGTTTGGCTTAGAAGATTGATACACGTGTTCTTCACAATTCACCTCTTTGATGGGTAGTCATGGGAAGTCCCGGAACATTCAGCTTGTCGCTACCTAAGAGGGACAAGATTAGAAAACTGATCGGCGAGGAATATGGTCAAGTCTCAAGAAAGGGACTGACCGAGCCCGCGCCATTGTCAGCGGCTTTTTTCAGAGAGATTTTCAGAGAGAGGGATTGGACCGGACTGATAACGGGAAGGGAATGGCGAAAATGCGCGAGCCTCTTGCTCAAAGGCGTTGGTGAAGCACGCGTTCTGCCTCGCAGCGAGTTGGAATCATGGTTAAGAAAACAGCAAATCGAGATGGGTGCCGAATCCCCTTTGATTGAATGGGGCGACCGTTGGATCGAGAAGTTAGATAGAGAATTAGGTGACCGAAATGTTATTGGTTTTGAGCTTTCAACCTACGCTCTGAGACAAACCTTGGAAGATCTGTACTCGCCCGAAAAGAGTCCCTTTGATCTTACGAGGAAGGCTCTAATCAACGAACTGAAGAAGGTCGATACGAGAACAGCTTTCCGGGCCTATGTAAAAGCTTACCTCAGACAAGTAATCAATTATGTGATGGCGGGATATCCTCCGACGAATGCTGACGAGGCTGAGAGAGTCGCCAGCTTCATTGAGACAGTCGAGAGGAAAGAAATTCCGAAGCTTGCTAATCAATTTGTCGAGGCGCTGGAAAAATACTCAGTTACCAAAGGCCGTGCAGGCCAAGCCACTTCAGTTGTGCTCGAAGATGTTCCCGAATGGGTTGATATTTCGAAGAAGATCCTTGTTGGCGAGGTCAAGGCATGAAAGCCGCCATCTTCTTCTGTGATCTCACTAAGGCTCAAATAAAACAAGCCAAGGCCTGGTCGAAGACTGAGAACTGGGCAATGGGCCGGCCTCATGGCGAGCACGAGTTCACCTTCGCAAAAAATATTGATCTAAAAGTAGACGGGAATCAAGACAACTCAAACAATGTCGACAATCTGACCAAAGACCTTCTTACCACTGCATGTTTTATCTATCAAGCCGATCGCATGATCACCCGCTCCCAAAACTGGTTTAGGGAGTTGGAGTTTCACATCGGTGTTTACGACTATAGATTGTGGAACGAAAATGCCAGCCTATTACGCAAAATCATTGGACATTTAACCAGAGATACCGTTCGCATTCGGTTCTACAAATTCCAGGGAAAGCGAGCACCGCTGAAGCTGCCAAGGTTGATCGGGGAACGCGAGGGGGGTATATGTGTTTTTGGCGACACTCTCGATGCTGTGGCCGGGGCGGCAATCGTCAATAAGGTAAACGCAATAGTAGCGTCGTACCGGTACGGCCAGGAAGACGCCAGGTCTCATCATGAACTCATCGAACAAATAAAAAAGCTTACCCAACCGTTAGACTACGTTCGCTTCAGGATCATACCGCGTGGGTTGAATGGGCGAGATCCGACCCAAAGGACCAATGGATTTCTTCAACTCGCACTCGCAGGAGCGGTAGCACGAAGCATTGGGCTGGATAGTATTGGACAACTGCAAGTGTTTGGTAATGGAATCGCGTCGTACCATCTTCAAAATCGCCAGTTGTGCGGTTCCGGGTTCTCAGTTAGAGACACACACCCACTGCTTCTCAAGTTGGTCCAAGAACTCTTTCGAAATCTCTTCAGCGATGGCGAAAACTTATGCGTTGTCAATCAGTTTCAATATCTCACTCCCTCGGCTGTCTTGAATCAGGTTCTGGAAACTCTGAACCAAGCAGATACCATGAAGCTCTTTGCGGAGATTAGTAATTGTTCCGAACGAAGGCTCGCTCGATCGTTTGGTCGGCTTCACTGCGGGTGCTGCTTCTCATGCAAGATCAGACGGCTTGCTGCATTAAACGTCAAATTCGAACAAGCTCACGACCATAGTAACTATGCAACTGATCCGTTAGATAACAAGGTTAATGCGATCTTCAAAAGCAAGCTGAATGAGTTGGAAAAGAAAACAGTCTATGATTCTCATGAAACAGGTTTCTTCGGTTTTAAGCGTTATATAGAAGGTTTTCGGCGATCACCTGCCGAAATTAGGAAACTCACAGAGGTCGGAAAAGGAATCTCAGATTTGGCAACCGAGTTGCTTGATGTGGGAGGGCCACGGACGAGTCAGGATATGGAAAACGAGATAATAGCTTTACACAAGCAATTTGCGGATGAGACAAAAGGGTATATCTAGAATGGAGCGAAATAGGTCATGAAAAGTCAGGCCGCGCCCTCGAGTACCACATTTCTTTGCGGAATTGACGGCGGTCAGTTGATGAAGTGTTCATCCTCTGGCGGCTCGGAAGTGATCGGGCTGGAAGTGGGCAAGTCGGTTGGCAATATTAGTCTTGCAATTACTAACGGCGGGTCGCGCACTGTTGAACTTTCGTCGCACGCCCAGGACTTAATTGAAATAGCAGCATATCTTTATCAAAGTGACAGGCTTGTGTTGCGTAACATGGATGCCTGGACCAGATGCCTCGATTACCACATAGCCGTTCGTAACCTGGACCACTGGCGAGATCTCGATCAACACTTGAACCGCTTGGCTTCATTCCTCTCTGGAGACCAAATCAAATTTCATTTTTATGCCAAACGCGACGAGACGAATTGGATTCCAAAACTGCCGGTTCCCGAAGGGTCGTTCGAAGGAACATGTTTGTATTCGGGTGGCCTAGACTCAACTTCCGGTCTGAGCTGGCTAATGGAAAAGAAGACGCCGGTCGTCGCGGTTAGTCAGTACAGCAACAGGCTGAGCGACAGGACTTCGCTTCTAGCTGATTTGGGAATTGCGGGTGAACTGGAAATGCCATTGATAGGATTCCGCCTAGTTCCACGGCGGACGCGTGTGGTCAAAGGTAATCTAAACCTACACATTAACCCACTCGAGGATGTGGATTTCACTTGGCGCCTCAGGACGTTTTTCTACCTTTCGATTGGTGCGGCAACGGCTCAAGCTTTGGGTCTCAAGAAAATTTACATGTTTGAAAACGGGATCTTGGCCCACAATCTTCCCTTTGATCGTTACGTTATCGGAGCCAGATCGACGCGCCATGCGCACCCTACGTTCCTGGAATACTCTCAATCTCTATTTGAACAACTTTTCGAACACAAAATGCGAATCCTTAATCCCTTTCAGTTTTACACAAAGGGTTTTGAGGCTCGACGCTTGGGTGAACTCGCTTCGATGTTTCGAGGCAATCCAAGTTTGGTTGCGCGGACAAACAGTTGTTGGTATTTCCCAAATATGGTTGCTCGGCTGAGGTACTCATCAGGGCGGAAGATCTCCCACTGCGGCGGTTGTATGCCATGTAAGATTCGGAGGCTCGCCGTCTACGAAGCGAACCTTCAACATCGAGAGCCGGTTAATGCACAGTACTTTGTCGATCCACTGAGTCCTCCTCGAAATCCTAGTCACTACAGGTCACGACCATCGCAAGAGAGATTTGTCTACGACCAGCATAGCCGAAACATAGTGCGGGTTAGACGCTATGCAGATCGGATTCGCAATTGCAAAAATCTACGAGATTTTTCAAGGGAGTGGCCTCAAGTGTTTGAGTTTGAGGGGAAGAATCTATCCGGCAGTCCGGTACCAACAGTAATTTCCGCGATTTACGAAATGTACTCTGCCTTTGCGGATCACTTAAACAGTATTGAGCGATCAGTTTCTATGATTTGAGACTTCATTGAGCTCTTGGGCAACGGACCAAGTTCAACCATTCCGACCGGCTACGCAAATTCCTTTAAACGAAACCGAGTCAAAACAATCACCATCGCCGCCTAACGTATTTCGCAAAGCATCACTACTTCTTTGACTTGAGTTTTCCTGATGTTGACTCCGCGGGCTGCGACCAATTGCGTAACGATTGTCGACTGATTCCCAATGCCTTTGCTTGTTGCTTCTCACCCTGAAACTTCGCTTTCACTTTCTTAATCAGAAATTTGCGCAAATCGTCGAGACACTGGTCATATTCAACATTGCTATCGTACGGTATCACAAAGTCAACATTGAGTCCGTCAATCTCCTTCCGTGTTACTCTGGCGAAATCGCGAACGCCCTCGTGTTCAACCTCCTTTTCTAATTCCTTCCAATGCAAGAAGGCCGCTTCTGCCTGCTGCTTGTCTCTTTCCAGAACAAAAGTACGCGCGATATTCAGCCAAATGACGGCGGAAATTTTGGCATTCTGTGTTTCAGCGGTCCTCAAAAGATCCGAATCCTTGTTAAGCTCTAAAGCCACTTGTAGATCCTGCCGGGCTATTGCGAGATTCTCCACTTGCAATCGTTCGCCGGCGAGATGGTAATGAGCTTCGGCGTGAGCAATAAGAGCATCTACCTGACAGAGAACCTGACTGTGATGCTCGGCAAGGTCTCGTGCCTCGCTTGCAAGACTTGCGGCCAACGCAAAATCGCCTGACCTGCGAACGACCCGACTCTTGACAATAAGACCATTCGCCTTCCAGCGATTATCGTTATGATTGGAAAGTTTCTCTGCGAGTTCGGCCGCAGCCCGTACGTGATCTGAAAACTCAGCGTCACTCTGATGGCGGGCCAACGCTAAATGAATCAGTGACTTTTCATATTCCACCAGTGTCATGTAAGGGTGTTTCAACAATCCGGCTTTTGAAAGTCGGGCTTTGGAGCTATCGACGAATTCTAGCGCCTCGTTCAACTGTGCCCTACGTTTTGCCCGACATCTACAGATCGAAGCTCGCAACCTATCAAGGTAAGCGTGGTTTATTGGATCCGCGAAAGGCATTAGCAAAGCATGAGCAATGACTGCTTTTTGATCTGCGGCATCAAGTTGCGAACGCGTATAGTCGAGCCAGCACAAGCCAAGCAGAGAAACCGCACACTTGCGGTTGAGAAGACTCATCTCATCTCGGATTAAGCTATCTTTGACCTCCTTGCTCCTGGAACTATCTTCATCAATTTCCACCCTTTTCTGCTCAGCTCGTTTGTTGTAGAGCTCGATCGACTTTTTAAATGCCCCTTCGGATTCGGAGTAACGGTGAAGTTGGCGCAGTATCTTCGCGCGCAGAAATTCGGTCTGTGCCGCACTACCATGCGAAGGGAAAGCTTCACTGTAGAGTTTTGTGCTGAGGAACTTCCGACAAAAGTCAATTTTATTGAGTGCTGTCTTGTAATTATGATTGTGATAATCGGTTACGTGAATCCACGCTTGATAACTCCTAATCTTCTCACGCGCCACGCGTTTTGAATCAGGGTGTAAATCGGTCCAGTTGTTCAAAGTCTCATTTACATCTCGGCTTTCTCTTACTGCCTCACGCGCTGCTTCAACTTCTCCAAAATAGAACTTAACTTCAGAAACGATCGCTGAAGCTTTGAAATAGCCGGCGTTCTCCTTATCAACAGACGCGTTTACGGCCCCCCACAGGTCATCGATCTTCTGTCGAAGGTCGTTTGTGAACTGACCCTGCTTGAGTAACTTAACAACTGGCTTCAGAACGTCATCAATGTCCGGCATGGTCTTCTCCTGAAAGGGTTCCTTAAGAGCGTCGTGATTATGGCACTTCAGAGAATCTCTAACCTGGCGCTGCTCATAAGGATACTGAGCAATAACAGCAGGCCAGAGTCTACATAACAGACCAACGAGCTGTCTACGCCATAGACACTGACTTTACCGAATCCTCACATAATACTAGGGAAAAACCAAAATTAGGTATTGACGGTACGGTCTATAACATATACATTCAGCGGGCGAGGATGATCGTGCGGGATTACCTTAAAACACGACCGAAATCAAATGGCAGCCAATTCAGGCAGCGCCCTCCTGCTGTTACCAGAAGGCTCCGTGACCAGGCGCTTTCTCAATCTGCTCTTAATCTCAATCGAGCAATGACAAAGTACGTAACGTTACCTGTCGGGTGGCAGGGCCGCGACTGTCCAAACTGCGGCTCAGGGCTTCTGGTCGGCGCTTTCATTTCGGAGTGGGCGGATGAAAGTGACCCGGATGTTTTCTGTAGATCCTGCAATCATCGTTTTTGATTCTGCGCCGTGCGTCCACTAAATCGCGATCGACGCTAACGCTTTTCATATAACAAGGAATCGATCAAAGCACAGCGGACATAAAGCACGCTGGATGCTGCGATACTTATTACCCCTTCTTAAGTCGATTCATTGTCGGAAAGGAGTTCCCAATGCAAACACAATCAATATCGAGTAAGGCGACAATTTTAACAAAGGAGTTGCCCCGTTATTCCCGACACCGTTCGTTAATTCAAGTGACTGCGACCCTGCAGCCTACTCAGATCGACTGCGTTGGTCCTCTGATCGACGCTGGGATCGGCCATTTCAGATTGAACCTGAGTCACTATCGTCCATCAGAACGGAACCTGACTGAGTACCCTACAATCGATGACTATAATCGACCCTGGAAGAGCCTCGTGCGCAGAATTTGGGAAGAACGCCAACGGCGAGGTGTCCACATTGGCATTATGCTGGACACGGCTGGCCCGGAATTTCGAATACGCTCAGGACAAAAGGCACAGCTGAAAGCAGGCGACTTGATAATGCTGGTGGCAGACTGCTCCGGGATGAACGGTAACGGTAATCCAGTGAGCCCCAAGAAGATTTACGTTGACATGTCGGAAGAATTTGTCGGGTTTCCGCAGGAAGCGATAGGAGAGTTTCTGCGAATTAAAGACGGCGAATGCCAGGGGATCATTCAATCAGTGAATGGTCAAAACCTTATCGCATATCTGGAACAAGACCTCACCATCGAAGGGAAGAACGAAAAACTTAATTTTCCTGATATTCACTTTGATAGCATTCCTTCAGTAGGACCGAAGGATTATGCTGCCCTATCGTTTTTTCTTCAGATCCCCATCGAAGAAGGGTCCTCAAAACTTATCCCGATCGACTATGTAGCGCAGTCCTTCGTCCGTTCGGCTTCAGATATCAATGCTATGGTTGCGGCATTGAACACTATCCATCCCAAAGCGCGTAGACCGCTGATTATTGTGAAACTGGAGACCAAAGACTCGATAGAAGAGTCTAATCTTCGCATGATACTGAAATGTAAGTTTACTGCGGCGATCATGATTGCGCGGGGCGACCTGGCGAACGAAACTGCACGGGATCAAGTGCCCAGGTTGCTAAGATGGATAGCAGAGTTATGTAGAAAACATTGGAAACCGGTTCTTGTTGCCACTCAAGTTTACGGATCGATGGAGAATCCGGCGGTCCAGCAACCTAGTCGGCCAGAGGCGGAAGATCTCTACATCATTAGTGACATGGCGATTGACGGCGTGGTGCTAACTGCGGAGACCGTGAAGAGACCGGATCCGGAAACTGTAGTGAACCTCATCCTCAAGCAAGCGGCACAAGACGAGCGAGATATTGAAAGAAGAAGGTCATACGATGACCAGCGAAATCGCTTCAGAGAGGAATTTGAAAAGCGATATTCAGAGTTACTGGATGGCTATTTCAATGTCAGTGATGGATTCCCACTTCAGGAACACAACGATTTTTCTACTGCCGATATGGCACTCGCAGTCGTTCATCGAGGAAACCATAGGCGCGCTGCAGGACTGTTTCCGTTCACTGTTAAAGGGAATTCAGTCCGCGACATGGTCCATTTCTTACCCTACAAACCCATCTTTCCGTTTACACAGGACGACGCAACAATCTCACAGCTCTTACTCTACCGCGGAGTTTTTCCGATTTGCTTTCGTATCGATTCTCCTTTGGCAGATTTCAACCTTTCCGATCTAAAAGAGTTGATCCAATCTGCTATGGAGAAGTTTTCTATTGGCGAACCCGGAGATTCCGCAATTGGAACAATGCCTCACCCCCTATCAGCCGATGAAGGCACTGACACGCTCGTGTGGCTCAGACGAAGAACAGGTGCAAACTCGAGCCCCCATGTATTAATACCCCAAAATCCACACTTGGAGCTTGGGGATCTCGCGGATAATCTCACTGCATTTAATCTTGCGCTTCAGAACATCGCGGCAGGTAACCGGGCACATGGCCTGAAATGTCTGCACCACCTGCGCCAGCACATTATGGAACACGAAGAGCTAAAATCTCTTCATTGGTTATTACCAGCCATTGAGTCAAGGCTTTAGAAACGATCCCACAGGCTTTTGAAAGGTGGGCAGTGATTCCGGTTGATTGTGGGCAGCGTCGGACTGAAATGTTGGCCATCGCTTATTACTGTTTCGCGCGCTCAGCGTCAGTTCTTTCCGTTTTGTTTGCCGTTGCGCAGGGACTCGGGTGCAGTAATGCCCAATCTTTCGGCTCAATATCGCTAGAAGTTAGGTTATGACGGTGTAAGTTGAGTGTGTGGTCGGGGCTAAATCCAACTTTTGTGCCTTAGTTGTGACAGGCTTTTTGGTGGAGTGAGGTAACGTCTATCTTTCCAAACACCTACAAAAATAAAATGGCTCCGCAGGTAGGACTCGAACTTTTACCCCCAGTTAACAGCCGAATTCGAACATAGTCTTGAACTCTCTCGCCTCGCGCTGTAGACAGGCATGCAATTTCTTAGGACATCCGGACTATCTTCGCAGAGTGTACCTGCCCTGATTTCTGAGCAGTCGTTGCCACGAATCCCGTCACTCGCGCTAGCAGCCCTCACGCCTGTTAGTCCTCAAGATCTGAAATCACCAACAAATATGGTCTGAAATTGATCAACCGTCATGATGTGTAGTGGTCCATACCGCGGAACAGTTCTTGATTAGGTCCGTGCTGCATTGGCGGCAGTGAATTCTGAAGTTTCAGCAAATTCAACTGCCACTCAATAAGCCGAACTTACTCGTGAGGGACCTATGTCAGCAGACACTTTGGATTTGGAAATAACGATGGACCAAGACCAGGAAGTGGACCAAGCGGAAGTGCTTGAAAGGGAGAGTTCACTGCCTCCAGTGATCTGCTACCGCGACCCGGCGGACGTGCGCACCATCAGGAGGCAGTCCCGGCTTTTGCTGCTCGCTCTATTTGTTACCGCCACAGCCGTCATCGGCGTGGTCTACAAATCTATTCAGCGACCGGACCGCATCGTCGTCGACATGTCCTCCGGGCGCACGGTCATGATCAACAACCGGGAGCTGGGCGCAACCGAGGCGGTCCGTCTCGAGAAAGATAAACTGCAAATCGCGGACATGGATTATGTCGTTAAAACTTATCTCGACTATCTCTATCGAGTAGATCAGCGCTCGCGCGCTAAAGACATCGAAGCTGCGCTGCGGTTGATGGTTCCCGGCCAAGCCAAGAAGTTTGCGCAGTATTTGACTGAACAAAAGGTGCTGCAAACACAACGCGAGCAGCAGTGGAGTGCGATCTGGAAAGCAGAATATCTTGAGCACGCGCCGGGAAAGCCATTGACCGTCAAGGTCTATGGCACACAGGAAATAGATCTGGTCGTCAAGAATCAGAGCAAGCACATCACCAAACACCTGCTGCTGACCGTCGAGCTTCTGCCGGATGCGCCCGAAGATGGCACGTTCCGGCTCGACCGCAACCTCCGTTCAGGCTTTCGCATTAACACTCTCGATTACAAAGAGCTTAGCTCCAGCGAATCCGATACGTCTGTTGTCACCAACACTCCAAGCTAAGAGGAAACAAAATGAAAGCGATGCTTTTGCTTATCACTCTTTTACTGTCAGTTGCCATTGAAGGCTGGGCACAACAACCGGCTCCGAGTCCTAACAAGATAATTAATGCAACGCCGTGTGTTCCGCGCCAGTCGCCAAAACGGACCCCGCGGCCACTGGCGCAGACAAGTGGTCCTGCTCCGGTTGAACCCGCAGCGGAGTTTTTTGTCGGTGAAGCCATGGTCGAAGTTACGAAAGACCAGACAGTGGTGAGGCTGGCGATGGCCCAGCACGCGAGTGTTCTGATCGAGCTGCCGGCCAACGATGGTCCACGCTACATCATTCCCGGCGATCCGGAAATGGTCACGGTGGATGAGAAGGCGCTCGAAAGAAACAAGCGCGCGATCATCGTGCGCCCGGGCGCACTCTTCGTCGTGCCTCCCACTAATCAAAAAAAGCGTATGCCCGCGGCTACGGTGACGGCGCAGATGCGCAGCGGTCTGGTGGTGACTTTTCTTTTCTATCCCGTAGCCGACCTCGCGCAAAACGTTCATCGTTGCGTGCTGAGTTACCAGCGCGACGAAGTCGTGGCGCGCAGGCGTGCCGCCGGACTGCCCGTCAACCTCGATCAGAAAGAACAAGGAGGTGAAAGTAAGCAGTCCGGCGCGCCCGCTTCCATATCGGTCGAGCCGGCCGAAGGAGCCAAGACGACTGATCTCGATCTCTCTAACCATGCCAGCGTCGCTCCGAGAATTGAGAACGCGTCGATCCCAGCGGAGGTAAAACCGGAAGCCACTTCTGTTTCGAATGGCACAGCCCCGTTAAGGAGTGGAACAACAAGCGTTAATGAACGCGCGGTTGCTGTTGCCAAAGAGCAGTTGGCACGCGCTATCGCAGAGCCGCGTCTGTTTAAGAATTGGACCAGGCCATTGCACGGACTGTCTTTGGCTGCAGTTCAGAATGGCGACCTGAAGGAAGACTTTCGGGTGTTGTTACTCGCCGTCAGAAATGCAGGTGCTCAATCCCTGAAACTCGTACCCGGCACTCCCGATCTCACGCTGGAGATGCACGACGACAGAGGCAAAGTCATCAACATGCAGTCGCTCAAGCCGCTACAAATCGAAGTCAGCGATATCAGTAATGAACTCGCTGTTGGTAAAACAATCTACTACGCCATCACTTACACGCCACCACCAATGGGTGTGCGACACCGGTTGAAGATTGTCGTGGCGCAAACCAACGCGGCTGATGAGCCAGCTTCTGTCGCACTCCTGAAATAGCAACACTGAGAAAAGAGAATACCCATGAGTCAGCAGAACAATGACCTAAGCAGGGAAACTGTCGTTAATAGCGAGCACGGTGCAGATGCGAATGGCGCCGGCGGGAATCTGCTCGACACGAACAATCCGGTCCTTCAGCCTCCGAAAGACCCAGACACAAAGACGAAGAAAACGTGGAAGCGCAAGCTTATCAGCTGGTCAGCAATTGTGTTGCTGATTGGCGCTGGTCTGGGTGCACTGTATCTATTTGTTCGTACCCAGCGAGTGGACGTTACGGTGAATGCCGACTCGCGCAGGAATACTCAAAGCCCTAAGCCGCAGACTGAAGTGACGAATTCAGACAGTGGTTTGACGGCCGATGCAATCAACACGATCCGGTCGGCAGCAGGGGCTGATGCGAATACTCCCCCTCGCAATTCCGGATCTCCGGTTCCATCACCGTCGCCCTCTCCACCAACGCAGAATCACAAAACCGACTTCACCGGCGAATCACCGGTTTTTGGGAATGTAGGAAAGAGCGGCGACGCGGATTCCAACTCGCAGACGAAGGAAGGCAATGTAGCAAAGACGAATGGATCAACATCGGTTCAGCCGCAGTCACATGCCAATCCTACCTACAGTCTCTTCGTCGATGATGTCGTACCGAAACCCACACCTTCACCAATTCAGATTCGTCGTGAATTGAAGCCGCCTGGGGCTACCCCGATAAAAGAAGCACCACCAACTGTGCCGCCATTTGGCACGATGCTGCCGGTGCGGACGCAGGGAGTCATCTTCACTCTGCGCAACAATTCATATGCAAGACTGGAGCTGACCAGAGACATGACGGGCAACGGCTGGTCCTTACCCAAAGGCACCGTCTTGATCGGACGGACCACGGGCAGCGAGCAGGATCGCGCTTTTGTAAACGTCATTGGTTATATCGATCCCCGCGAGAACAAACTCGTCAGCGTGACGGGCGACGTACTCGGTAGCGATGGCGCCAACGGTATTCCGGGTAAGCGCATTGCTGTCGATCGCAGCAGTTTCAAGCAGACGCTTCGCAAAGTCGCGTCCAGTGGGCTCCAGGTCGCGAGTTCGATGGCCGGCGCGCTCACCGGACGTGGAACCGTAGTGATCGATGGCGCCGGCTATCGGCTCATGGATCCTCTTAACGATCAGGCGCGCGGTCTCGTCACTGATTCAAACAAAAATACTTTTGTAAAAGTCGAAGCGGGTCAGCAAGCCTATGTGATGGTGACCGATCTACCGGGCAGGATTGAGGGTGCGGATGCGCCCGGTACGGAACACCAATTTGCTTCTTTAACAGACAGGGAAGTCATGGAGTTGATTCTTTTCGGCACTGTGGAAGACGTCCGTACGGCAATGCCGTTGATGACGGAGGAGCAGAAGCGCCTTGCTCTCAAGACACGATCACAGGAAAGCGAGAGACCGTGACTCGACCAAACTCGACCGGACTTTTTTATGAGAGCAGAACATCGCCACAAAAGGCCCATAGACCACAAAACCTAAGGAAACTCATTTTGCGCTTTTTGTGCCTTTTTGTGGCCAATAACTTTTGAGGCAACACTATGATTCCGTCTGATCCAGCTCGACCAGTGATAGATCCGCGACGGCTGGTCCGCGAGCACGGTCGTGAGGCGCTCGCTGAACTAGTGGCCCAGGAGTCTGGCTACATCTTTCAACTACGACCGCTGAAAGATCTCTGCCTGTCACTGAAGTCAGGAATGCCGCTCCTGGCCGAAGGCGAGCGCGGGGGAGGGAAGACCGAGATGGTCGACGCGCTCGCCTACTCCTGCAACCGTCCCTGTTTCGAGCTGCAGGGAATGGACGATCTCTCGCTCAGGGACATCCTGTTCGAATGGGACCAGCCGGCGCAGAACAACTTCGTCGTCCAGTCAGTCACCACAAAAGACTTGAGCCTTCAGGAAGCTCGCACTCAGCAATGGCGCCGTGAGTTTCTAAATCTAGGCGAGATTCTGAAAGCCTACGACTACCTCGCGACGACGGGCATAGTCCCAATCGTCAAGCTCGATGAGTTCGAAAAGCTGCCCCCCGTCTGTCAGGCGTTCTTTTACCAGTTGTTCACAGACGGGCATGCTTCAGTGCCGCGACTAATTGAGAATCATGGGCACATCGGCGTCGGCAAGCACGATGAGAAACCGATCGTAATCCTTACTTCCAACAACCAGCACGTGGTCCATCCGCCACTCCGGTCGCGGTGTGTCTATACGAAAGTGAGACTACCGACTGATCTGGAAGAAGCAAGGATTCTCCATTCACGTGTGGCGCAAGGGTCGCCGGAGTTATTGACTCAGGTCGTGAAGGTTATCCGGTACATCCGCATCATGATGCCGACTGTAAAAGACAAACCAGGACTCCGTGAGTCGATTGCGCTGCTGCGCGCTTTGACGACTGAGGAAGTCGATGAAATCACAGCCGAAGTCATCGACGATCACCTCGGGTTTATAGCGCGCAACGCGGACGATCTCGCAAATCTGGAATTGGGGTTGATGAGATTGGAAAAAGCAGCGCACACGCCCGATGCGGTCATTGATCAGATGATCGAGGCAGTATTTAGCGAACAAAAGATGCGATTGCGAGAGGCTGCATGAGTCGTGAGCAGGGAAACATCTGGCCCATCGTCTCCGTTGCCGGTGGCGCGCTATTAGTGCTCGTCGTGGCTCCACTTGCCATACAGCGACAAGGGGGTAGTCGCATGGCAACTGTTGATGCCCACGTCACTATAGGCGACACCGGCAGCGGCCCGTCGGTAGCTGAACGTCATTCTGTGTACCACTGGCCTGACAGCGAGGTTCCTCGTACGGCTGAGAGACTGCGTGACGCAACAGCGGTGGCGATTGCGGCGAGCACCAGTGTCATAGAAGGATCATTGCGCGGCAGAATTCCGCGAGACACAACAGAGCTGGTTGCCTACATCGCTCAGCGGCAATTGATTCCCGGTGAATGGCTCACGTCTGAGCCTGGAGTGCTCCAAACACCTCGTGGCGCCATTCATGTTCGTTACTCACCCAAAGACTTGATGGTCGAGGTGATCTCGTTGCCGCAGGATCGCAAAGATGGTCCGGCCCTCCTGATTCGGCTTCCCGATCCAGAGAACACTCGGGTGGGAGCGCGCTACTTCGAGTCGATGCAGCTCGATGGCATTGTCTATCCCCCAGCCTTCGCGCCGATCGCCGAGATCATTGCTTCGGGTTGGCAGCCGCGTCTTTTTAAGGAGACGCAGATTCCAGACGATCAGCGCGCACAAATCGAACAGTGGGCGACGAGCGTCAAGAGAAATAATTGAGACAAGGAAATGAGTCATGAGCTTTCGCACCACACTCGAGAGGATAGATGCCGATTTTTTCATTCCACGGCCGGCGGATGAGCCGGAGCTCGATTCCTTTCAAGCGGCCAGACGCTTCTTTCAGGACTTGTCGAATTGCGGGACCCTGCTGATGAGCAGTGCCGTCGCCGGTTATCTCTTTTTTCGATCCGGACAGATGCTCGTCCTCGATCTGAAGTGGATAGTCTTTATATTGCTTGGCGCTCTGCTGGTCGCCTTTGTTGGTGTCATTGAATCCATCAACCTGGCTTACCCCTACTACAGTCTCAACCAGCGTCTGACACATGGTTCTGCTCGTTGGGCCACCATTCCGGAATTGAAAGCCAAAGGCCTCGCCCATCGCGCCGGCAAGCCTTTGCCTCGCGGCGCCGTACGAGTGGGCCGTCTCAGCTCTGCCCTCAGCGCGCGGCCGTACGATCTGATCCTGCCCCTGGAAAGATCACTAACGCATACGGGCATCTTTGGACCATCAGGTTCAGGGAAGTCGGCCACCTTCTACATGAACATATTGCGCGACTGGTCCGAATATGGTTCAGCTCTGGTGATGGATGTTAAAGGTGAGCTTTATGCGCACACGGCGCGCTACTACGATCACGTCTATCGCCTGGACCTTCAGAATCCCGCTCTCTCCGATCTCTGGAATCCGTTGCCCCGTTGTCTGGGAAATGGAGAGCTGGCTCATTCGATTGCCTCGATCGTTGTCAGTTATGAGTCAGACAACATGAAAGCGAATGAAAGCACTCACTATTGGCTCTCGGGTGAGACCGCTCTGATGACAGCCCTCTGCCTGCACATGCCGACAATCGCAGCCAATCCCACCCTGCCGATGATCAAGGAGTACCTGGCGCGCAACGATTTGAAGAAGTTAGGTGAGGACATGAAGGCTTCCGCAGACCAGGAGGCGCAGATCGAGTGGGGGAACTTCAGCAAGGTGGATCCGGAGAAGACTCAGGGCGGCGTCATCACGGGGCTCAACAACAAGATTGGACCGCTGCGTTCGCCGAACTTGATTAGCATTCTGAAGACCGCAACGGCGGCGGAGCTGGCTCGTGGTGTGCGCGAGATCAACCTCGCGAACCTGCGAACGCCCCGCACGGCCATTTACATTGTTCTGTCCGAGGACCATGCAAAGGATTACCGGATCCTACTCGAGTTGATCTTTGGTCTGGCCGCGATCGAGATGCGCCACTCAACCGGAAAGAATGCGACCCCCGTCTTGATGGCCCTGGATGAAGCGGGGAACGTCCACCCTCCCAAGCTCCCGGACAAGTTGAAGATTGCCAGGTTTCGGAACACGCCCTATTTGCTCGGATTTCAGGATGTCACGCAGCTCAGGAGCAAGTTTGCGAATGACTGGAAGGCAGTGCTCGCCGGCATCAATAACCAGATCTTTCTACCAGGCGTCAGTCACGAAACAGGTGTGTATGCGTCTTCTCTGCTTGGTCCAACCACGGTGCTCTCTCGCACCGAGATCGATGCCGATGGTACGGAGAATGACGCCGAGCGCGTATCGGAAAGCCGCCGCGATTTCAAACAGCCGCCGGAGTTGAGAAGACTCGTCAAATATCGACAGGGCATTGCCATTATCGACACTGCGGATCCGATCCTGTTTCGTTTTCTGCCTCGGGCTGATAACGGGGATGTAGTCGTTCCCACGCGACGTGTATTGGATCCACCCCAAACGCTCGCCGAGGCGGTACAGGCCATGAGGGATATCAAACTGGCACAGAAGCTATCGGCGACTACTCCAATCCAAAGCAATAATAAGGACGGAGCGGTGATCGATAGGTTGAGTGAGAGTGATGCTGCTAAACCAGATCAAACGGAGACGACCGCGTCCACTATGATCGACTCAATCGATGTTCGGCGCTACATAAGAGCCGGTAAGTTAGAAGAGGAGTTACTGCCCTTTGAGCCGCCGCTGGAAGAGGAGTAAGCATGGACGGAGTCACGGGAAAAACACACAAGCGCCGGTTTGGGATTTCCTACCTTTTGTTGGTGGCAGCCGTCGTCACTTACCTCGGTGTCTGGGGATACTCGGCCTTAGCGGCTGACTGGAAGGCGAAAGCCAGCATCCCGAAGATAGATCCGGTCCTGACTATTATTAAAGGACTGCGCCAGTATCAAAAAGTCAATGCCACTTTCCCGCAGACTTTTGAGCAGGTTGAGACACAGGTATGGAAGCACGCCGTACCGCCGGATTTCGGTGCGAATGGGCATTCGCTCGTGCTGAAGAACTATTACTATTTTTACACCTTCATCAGTCCCACTCGCTGTACCCTTTGGGCCATTCCCGTCGGTCCTCGCGCGGGAGAAGGGAGTACGTACTTTCTGATTCTCACACCCACAGATCGCGAGAAGTATAAAGGACCGCCACTTAGTCTCGCAGAGGCCAGCACCGTCACTGGTACGCCGACGTATGCGCAGCTTGCCATCCTGGGGATGATCAGACAGGACCCATTGCCACAAAAAAGAGATAAGTAGTGAGAGTCGTCTTTCGCGTCATCTCCACCGGCGGCGTGGGAGCCGGTCGGGTTACCCGTTACATTGCCGAGCGCGATAAGGACCTCGAGCGTGAGGGTCCGGGTCCGCGGCCTTTGTTCAGTGAGGAAGGCGAGGGGATGACTTATCGCGCTGCTGACTGCGTGCTCGATCCGGATGGACCGCCGCAAAAAGATGATCTGCTTCATATCTCAGTCAGTTTTGAAGAAGCAGACTTTGAGAAACTCGGCGCTGATGAGAAGGAGAGACAAGCAGGACTCCGCGAGGTGATCCGCGAGGGCATGAAAGGGATGACGGAGGTATTGAACGTCGAGCGTCTTACCTGGGGAGCCGGCATTCATCGCAACACAGACAATCCTCACGCTCACATCGTGGTCCACAAGCAGGCTGTTGAGCGCGGCACGGGCAAAGAAAAGAGAATTGGTCGCATTCCCAAGGAACTGCTTCCGCATAAGGAAATGAGGAACGGCAGGGAAATCCTGGTTCCGGGTCGAATTGGTGATAGGTTCCTGGCGGCGCTAGAGAAACAACAGGATCTCTATTTGACTCCTGAGCATCCGCAGACGAAGGCGCGTGCAGCGATGGACCAGTTGATCGACAGAATTCAGGCGGGAGGAAAGACACGCGAGCGCGGTGCGAATGAAAGAGCAGGGGTACAAGTTAATGAAGGGCGAGGCGAACATTCTCCTGGTCTGGTGAGCGCCACTTCGATTGATCGCGCTGCGATCGTCAGAAGTTGGAGTGAGGACACTCAAGGGCCAGGCGCTTACAGTGATCTCCGCATCACACTTGGCCGGCGGCTCGAGTTGAGCATGCGCTTAAGTTTTGCGCAGGCCTGGCGTGAGCGTGCCGTTGAGCACGGTGACACTTATCGTTTCGAGGTTGTTGACCAATCGACAAGTGAGGAACGAAAGATCTCTGATCTGGATGTGCATCGGCGAGCAGCGGCCCGTGCTCAGCATTTCATTGATCGTGCCGATCGCGAGCGAGCTTATGAAGTGGATCTCAGCCGGCATCGAGAAACCCTGGATGAATTGAGAAAGGCCCGGGAAGGGAAGATTGATGCGCTGAGCAAAGACATAAGCGCCCTGAGCGGCAAGCTCGCGCTGGTTGAGGCCCGCCTCTCACCGGTCTATGACGCTGAGTCGACGAATCACAAGCCGATAATTTCGCGATCCACGCTATTCGAATTACAGGAGCAGGCCGTCAAGCTCAGTCTGCCGGAGACATTTCGGGAGTTGGAATATCTACGCGTTGAGTTGGCCCAGGAGCACAAAGCGCCGGTACGTACTGATGAAGAAGCCGCGACGCTCGGAGCGCAGTTTAATGTAGCGCGCGCTGGCTACCTGGCCAGAGAGAAGCGGTTGGACAACTTTGAAGCTTCAGTTCATTTGGTCAACTACGAAATAGCAGATGAACGATGGTCGCTGGCGGCGCTCGACAAGCAGATAGCGCGACGTCGCGAGGATACGAAGATCATTCCTGAACGTGCGGCTCGGCTCGACTTGCGTGCGCTCGCGCGGATCAATTATTCGCCCGCTGCGAGAGAAAGAGCAGTACGAGACGTGGAACATCTCAGCTATGTTCGTGGCGAAATAGTGCGACAGATCGAACAACGTCGTGAATCATTGGTTGCGGACCGCGATCTTGCTCGCGAGCTGGTTGATGTTTTGGAGGGTGCGTATTCAAGGGAACAACGGTCGCGTGGACAAAACGGCCTTAGTATGCCTGATCCGAATTATCGCGCGGATCAAATCAGATCTCTTGAAGCCAGCGCCGAAGCGTTGCGAGATACTAAACTCCTCAGTGAAGTGCATGAATGGGAGAAAGCCGCATCGAAACATGACAAACAGATCGATTGGGAAGGTAGGTCAGTTGCACGTGAGATCATGGCGAGTGTAGCGGCTGAGGAAACCAAGCAGCGGCTGGAGCAGTTTCTTGAGACCAAGAGAGTCGCTTCACTTCATCTCGGAAATCATCGCACCGGAACATTGCGCGAGGTGGAGGCTCACAGACTTACGGATTATCTGGCTCGCGCGATTGAAACAACTGCGCAACGAGACCATCGTCACACTGTGAACCTTGCAGCCAAAGAACATCATGGCCGGATGGTAACGGAGTTTGAGAAGGCGAGCGAGTATCATGATGTCACGCGTGAGCTCGCGTCGGCAGTAACAGACCGTAATCCGAAGTTTACGGATAAGGAGAAGATCAATTTAGAGATTTATGCGGAGCGACAGATTGATCTGCAAGAGCGGGAAAGGTTTTTGGATTTGGCTCGTGACCGTGGGGGCAATGTTCACGAACGCGAAGGCGCGGTTTCGAGAAGTAGATGAAATCAGTTATGCATTCGTTACGTTGGTTTCTGAACTCTCTTGCCGCATTGTTCCGACCACTCGAACGGAACATGCTGGACCTCGATCCTCCCGATCACACACGTTTGCGAACGTTGGTGCATAAGGCCTTTACGCCAAGTCTCGTTGCGCGCATGCGCGATCGCATCCAATCTCTGGCTGACGAATTACTTACGCAAGCAATGCACAAAGGCGAATGCGATCTGATCCGTGATTGCGCGCTGCCGTTACCGATAACCATTATCACGGAGATTCTCGGTGTGCCCACGAGCGATCGTCATAAGTTTCATAAGTGGTCCAAAGCGGTTGTTTCGCTGAGTTCTCCGACTCCAACCTTGCGCGTAATCCCGAACGTCTGGATGTTTCTCAGGTACTTGGGACGATTCTTCGAGACGCGCCGACGAGATCCCCGGAACGATTTGGCTAGCGCGTTGATTACTGCCGAAGAAGCTGGAGATAAATTGAGCAAAGACGAGCTGCTCGCAATGGTCTTTCTTCTGCTTATCGCCGGACATGAAACGACAGTCAATCTGATTGGGAACGGAATGCTCGCCCTCTTTGAACACCCCGAGGCCATGGACCGCCTGCGCCACAATCCTGAATTGGTCAATCGGCGGTGGAGGAACTGCTCCGTTATACCTCGCCAGTCTTCATGTTGACAGAACGCTATGCTCGCGAGGATGTGACTATTCACGGCGTGACGATCCCGCGCGGAGAGATGACACTCGGTGTGATCGGCTCTGCCAATCGTGATGAAACGGTTTTTCACAGGCCGGATGAGTTAGATATCACTCGAGAGCCAAATCGACATCTGTCGTTTGGGCAGGGAATTCACTTTTGCCTGGGAGCGCCTCTCGCTCGTTTAGAAGCTGAGATTGCAATCAACACACTCTTGCGTCGTACATCGGGTTTGCGTTTGCGGGTTGCGCCTGACTCTCTGCGCTGGCGTCCAAGCATATTCTTACGAGGACTTGAGTCTTTGCCGATCTCCCTTGGTACTTAATTCTTTGATTTACTGAAAAATTCTCGCACTTGTTTACTGAATATCAGATACGCCAGTAATGCTGCAGCGATGGGAATACCCACAATTGCCCTTGGCTCTGTGCCGAGCGCGACGTTGATCACATTCCCAAGTAGATTTGTAAGAATCAAGCCAAGCGCGAGCCAGTACCCCCACCTTGAACCACGCCAAAGTCCTATTGCTGCGGCTGCGCATAACATTGAAACAGTAGACAGCATAAGACCTGCCCACAGACCTAGTCTGGAAAGATTCTCATGCGCATGAGGATTGAGGCGCCAAATGGATTCAAGAAAACTGTTCGGGCGGAGTAGGGACATACCAGCTATGAAGCTAATAACGGCGCCAGCTACAAAGAAAATACTGAGCGCTGTGATTGCCCGAGGACGAGAAGTTCTGGCTGCCTTCAACTTCGTGCGGAGCATGTTGGCTGACATTTCATGCGTGGTTTACCTCATTCTCCCAAATCGGGAGCCACGATGCGCATTAGTTGTCCACTTAGCCAGCCGCCATAGGTTCCCAGCGCATAACCAAGCACGGCTAATAGCACGCCAACCGGAGCTAGTGCGGGATGGAAAGCAGAAGCAACGACGGGAGCAGAAGGTGCGCCGCCCACATTTGCCTGACTGCCAACAGCGAGGAAGAAAGCAGCGCTTTGATCAGCCACGCGAGCAGCAACATTGTCACTGCATGAAAGAGCATCCAGATGGAGCCAACCAAAAACAGAGCCGGTTGATCAAAGACCGCCAGAATGTTCATTTTCATGCCGATAGTAGCTATCAATACATAAAGCAAAACTGATCCGAGAGTAGAAGCGCCTACCCCCTCCAGTTCTCTAACGCGAGAGAAGAACGAGAGCACAAGACCACCAGTCGTCGCGATCACCACGATCCAGAAGAATTTGCTTGTCAGACTGAACTGCGCCAGGTTGGGTGCGCGGCGCTCGATCACCGGCACGATTAGGTCTGCCCCAAGGTGCGATACTGCTGTAACGACAAAGCCCACCGCAAGTACGGTGATGATGTCTTTCAGTCCCGGTATTCTTCCTATTCGAGAACGGAATTCTTCAACCTTCGTTTTTACTTCATCAATTGTAGAAGTATCGGCGCCTACCTTCGCGTCGATCTGTTTTGCGCGACCAGCTGCAAACAGAAGACATTTGTGCCTGGGTTTGTCGGTAGCTGCATCTTTCATCGGAGTTGCCGCAATCATTGGGGCATTTCTCGCGGGCATGGCCCTCGCGGAAGTAGCGGAAAACACTCCCAAGATGCACAGGCAGATGAGTGGAGTGACTGAGTTTCTCGTGCCCTTCTTTGTTGTCAATATCGGCATGAATTCCGCCAAAATCTTAGCCGCCAAGAACATTACGAACAGGGTCAAAAGAACCCTTGCTTCGCTTCCCGCTACACTAGCGGCAAAGTAATTAACATTCACTATTGTTTCTCCGCAAAAATCGCAGCTCGCCGCTCTGGCCGGAGAAACGGCGAGCTGCTTACCCAACTCACTAAACTAAATCGGCTGGGGAGTGTCGGTTAGTAGTGGGTTGAGATTGTGCATCTGGCTAACTTTGTTACGTCTGCACGACTCAAACAGCCACAATGATTCTCAGGATTAGAATTGCAGTATTACTCATGATGATTCGCTCCTCATTGACTGCACCGAGTCAGGCGCAATTAATCCAGTTGGTTGGACCGATGGCTCTGCACGCTCTTTGTTCTTAAGCGTAAATGAAAGCGGTGAATTGTCTTAGGTATTCAGACTAACGAGGGTGGAGCCCGTCCAGCACGTGGCGCCATCGTAAGTGAGGTCAAAAAGCAAACGGTATAATCGATTTCAATGGTAGAGCGTGTGTCTGTCGAAAGACCAAACCGATCAGTCGACAGGGCAATAAGTGGAGCAGACTGAGGCGGTTCCTTATCGGCCCGCTTCTTGGATTGCACCATCATCGGGACGCGAAAACTCTGAGCGTCGGCTTGAGGCGCGTTCGAGACCTTATTTGCTTGATCAAGTTGAGTCTCCAGTGCCATCTGATTCGTCGCGGCAGGTAATGGGAAAAACTGGAGTCCAACGTTGCTTGAGACACACAAGCAAATTAGCGCCGCAAAAACGAAAAGCGTGCGCAATTCAGTGAGACACGAAGACTAACCGTAGGATCCATCGGATTGACAGAATCTTATAAGAACCGCGAATAAGGTACAAGCACAAGGAGCCGCTATCCTGCGATGATATAAAGGTTTGTAATCCGAGCATGATAATGTGAACCCCCTTACAGGATTGCGATATTGATTCTGGCGGATTGAGCTTTGAACTCAGAAACCTGTCCGCACCATAATCGTATAAACCCTGGATCTGGTGGAACTCATGTTTTGTCCAAACTGTGCAGCCAAGATTTCGCAGGATCAGAAGTTCTGCCGCGCTTGCGGACTGGGTCTTGAGAAGATTGTCCAATCGCTGAGCGAACAAGATCCAACAAAGATGGATGAAACTTTAGAGGCGCAAAAGAACAGACTTGAACGCCTCGGGGTGACTGCCTTGACCATCTTTGGTGTGGGTGTGTTCGGGCTTCTTGTCTATGGAGTAGGTTACAAGCTAATGCTGTCGCAGGGTAAGATTCTCGCAGGCCTCAGCATAATCGGTCTTATCGTGCTTCTCGGATCCGGATTACTCTCGGTGATACTGTTTGCAAGGCCAACGAACTCAAAGAGGCATCAGGCAAAGCTCAGACGCAAAGGCAGAAAGAATTACAGGAAGCTGGACCCACTGCCAATCTCCTTACGGAAGGCCAATTGGAGCCAGTCCAAACGGTCACCGACCGCACAACGGAACTGCTCTTCTCTGAACCGAATAACGCGAAAAAGTAGCTGTCCTCTAAAACGGCTCGCTTGACTTCGCGAAAGTGCCTGAACTGAGAAGGCAGAAGTTCTCGCCGCGTTCGCAGCGCATAAGGACGAGGTAACGGCTGGCTACAAGGCGAAGTGATTTCCCGGCAGGCGCGTTTCTAGTAATTGCTGAGTCTCCACGTTGCGGGCAGTTTTTGAAAGCATCCTCGAATTATGCTCCATGGATTTTCGTTTGTTGTGAGCTGGTGATGGCGCAAAATGGTTTGTCACTCGCCTACTCACAAGATAAAGAAGAATCACAAGCGCAATAGGACTCCGATAATTGCTCTTGGCTCTATGCCCAGCGCAGCATTAACCACGTCGCTCAAGAAATTGATGCTATTAAGACGATGGCGATAGTATGCCCCCAAACGAGTGGCCGGGGGAATAGGCCGCGCCTTCTGCCCTATGTGTTGTTGCACATAGGATTTTCTGCCTTGCTTCTTCTTGTACGGTTGCGTACATTTACCACGGTCCAAGTGCGGCTCCGGTCCAAAGTCCCGAATTGCCATTACGTGTGATCGGGGATCGCGCTCCCCACAGTAGAGAATCTTCGCAACCTCTTTCTAACACCCACGACAGAAATGCTGAGTTTCTTCCAAAACTGCGAGAGCGCGTTAAGGCCTTGCACGATTATGTCAGGGATCCGTCGACGATTGCAGAACGGGCTAATTAAAGTCCGTTACAGGCAGCGCAGATGTAACTGTTTTGTTGAGAAGACGCGCAAGCAGGCGCTTTACTTGGTCAAGATCTTCGTAATAACAAATCCACTCAAGATCGTTAACTTTTTCATCAGTACCTTGCAGATCCTGCGGGACCTTCTCCGGCAAAATAACGAGCGGCGTGTGGCCGTCATATTTGGAATGCTCGCGCAAGCGACGTCCAATGGTTAAAGCTTCTTCGGGCAGTTTGCCTAAAAGATTGACTAAAACCAGATCGGCGTGGATATGGCCGGTCCCGCTCGTCCACTCAAATGCGTCTTCCAAGTCGGCTGACACAAGCAGACGGTAGCCAAGTTCCCGCAAGCTCTTCGTCATAGAGCGGCGAGCGTGGTTGTCTTCTTCAAGAAAAAAGATAGTTGGGCTGGAGTTCGTAGTTTCGTGCATCAGGTCTCCTTATGTTCGGTCGGCGCATAGAACAGCAGACGGCACAAGGAGAAGTTCATGAATCTCTTCCCGATGACGACAGATGGATTATGAAAGATCAGGACTAGTACTTTAGCACATATGATGCCGAAGTATGTAGCGGAACGGACAATTTCCGGGCGATGGATTGAACTTCGATTTTGATTTCTGCTGATCTTGCTTCTACTCGCCTTAATTGACTCAAAAGTAGATCATGTCTACTTGGACAAATCAGCATACAGATCATCATACTCCTGTTTGATAACCGGATAGCACTCGCAAGCTATTGCTTCCAAGCCTTTTCGATCAATCACATGAATATAGCCGCGCCGGTAGTCAATTGCTCCGCTATCCCTAAAACCGCTTGCAGCAACGCTAACACCAGCGCGACGCACTCCCAATGTAAGTGCCATTAGATCGTGAGTCAGACGGAGTTCATCGCCGACATAATCATTCATCGTCAGCAGCCAGCGGGCCAATTGCTGCTCCAGGCTATGGAATTTATTGCAGGCGCCTGTACGTCCCGTCATAGTGAGCAACATTCGCGTATAGCGTGTCAGGTTTTTCAACAGCGCAGTACGTCCGCCAGTCAGTTCTGTTTTAAGTACGCTCGCCGTTAGTCGCAGGGCATTTCCCCCGATGTGCACCACGACTCGATCCGGCGTTGTATCAGCACCGAGAGCGACGCGTAATCCCACCAAGCCTTCCTTCCCGACAGGGCCGACCTCAATAGTGCGACCGTCTTCCATCGTTGCGAGCATGGAAAACACTGCCGTTTCAGGAAAATAAACGTGGTTAATTGAGTCTTGCGCCTCATAGACAAGTTGTCCTATCGGCAATGAGACACGCTCCAACTTAGAAAAGAAGTGTTGATAATCAGTTTTATCTAAACCGGCAAGTATCTGATTTTCAGTTGGGTGCGAAGGTTGAGACGGGGAGATCATGACTTACCTTCCTTCCGGTAGTGCCAACACCGCGACCAGTACGACTCATCTTAGCATGGAGCATAGGCCTACACATTGGTCTGAATAAGTCTGAGCCCCGGCCTGTGTGCGGTACCGTATATACACAGGCTAGTAAACTTTCCTCCTAAAAATCTGTCGGAGTACTTCCATCTGATTTCCCTATTTCGATCACAGGCATGCTTACCCCGAAAGGCCGTATCCTCTGCACTCATGATGATCCCGACTCTCGTGAGCTAATTGTCTATATCCTCCAACCTGCCGACTATCACGTTACAATTACCGCAGATTCTCCGGAGGCGTTCTCACTAGTCCAGTGCGAGCAATTTGATCTCATTCTTGTTGACAACTGGATGCCTGGACTCTCTGGGCAGGAATTAACTACCGAGATAAGAAAATTCGATAAGAACACCCATCCTTTTTTACTCAGGTGCAACCTACGAAACTGCCAAGCAAAAGGCACGGGATGCTGGCGCTCAGGGCTATCTTATAAAGCCGTTGGGCATCTCGGATCTAGTTGACGAAGTGCTAGGCTAATTACTGAAGCCAAGATCAGTTTTCGGTTGCTATTGACCTGCCTTAGCCATTCTCTATTTCACTGGCAGAATATTTCTTTATTTTGACGGAGTGCTATTCAGGTCACGGACAGAGTTATTGATTAAAAAGGTGGCCAGTATCAATCTTATTCGCTTATGCGACGGCTGCAGGAGTTCCGGTTGAGAACCTGATGACGATCAGGACTTGTGGACCGGGAATCTGCGGTAACGGAAAACGACCGATACCAGTTCCGAACACCCGCATTATTAATCACGAATTTTGCTGACATCAAAGCCGCATATCAGCTAACCTTCCTTCCCGCGATTTACCTAAAACCCAGTCCCCTGTTCCCCAGAACATTCTCCTGGCAATGCCCATCAAACGCCGCATTCTCTGCGTCGATGCCCAACCATATATTTGCGATCTCGTCTGCACTATCCTTGCAGACTTCCAGGTAGTCGTAGCACACAGCAAAACGAACGCGTGCGGAAAGTAAGGAGCGGGTTGTTTGACTTGTATTTGCTTGACTACTCTTTGCCGGATGGTACAGGTCTGGATCTAGTTACCACTCATCCGGCAGTTTGATGATTCTACTTCGATATAATTGCCACCAGTTCTCACACTACCACAGACAGGACGTTTCAAAGGTCGGCGCTCAAGGCTTGGTTGCAAAAGACGACTTGCCGGATGATTTATTATGGCAAGTCTCTCACGTCTTGAATGCCACCGCAGACAGCTAACCCACCTAGGAAAGATACTCCCGCTGTCATTACTACTCTCATCAGGCACAACTGTGATAACGGTTCCAATTAGTGTTAGTTGTTGGACTCGAAGTCTACTTTTCTGTTGTCTCAATCTTTCCTGTTGAGCTTGACACTTCCTCCTGACACTCCGTAGCTGCTCTATAAGAGCAACAAAACCTCCCGCCTCCATCACCAATACTCCCCTAATAGAGACTCGACGCCCAGCTTACAAATCTCGATTCAAAATCTCAGTACGGTCTAAAACAGTGTTCAGCAACCACAAGTGGGATTATCTGCGAGAAAGTCATGCTAATGACAAAGGCCGAAGCGCTCCGAATCGCGCATGCCCGTTTCGCGCGCACGCGGCGATAAGTGGGTTAGTGCTCAGTTGAGGTCGCCATTCGTCAAAAGTGAATAGATCATTCAGGTCGGCACAGTCTTTGCCTAGTGTGACGCATAAGGCAGAAATGTTCGGGATTCGTTCCGGGAATTTGGATTCTGTTCGGGAAACGTGCAAATGAGCGGTCTAGGCGATCGAACGATTCTATTGGTGGAAGATTATAAGGACTCTCGTGAGATGATTAGATTCTTATTAGAGGACCTCGGTTATCGTATTATGGAAGCACGAAATGGGAAGGAAGCATTAGACTTAGCATCGAGAGAAATACCAGATTTAGTACTCACAGATTTCAATCTGCCCGACATCGATGGGACGACACTCATTAGACGTCTCCGAACGCTGGACGACAAAATCAACCGTATACCGATCATCATGATCACGGCCCAGGATCGCGGGGAACTCTATGAGCTGGCCATGGCTGCCGGCTGTACCGCCTTTTTAACTAAGCCAGTGAGTTTTGTGGTTCTGGAAAAAACGATCAGCACATTGCTTGAGGAGTGCAGAGAGCTCAATGGATCAGTTAATGATATCTCTCACTAGCGCCACTTCGGGGGTAGGGTGCCAGAAACTTGAAACGCCCCAACTATTCAGCGGGCGGCCCGGGAATTCTGAACTTGAAAGTAGAGCCTTTGCCTATTTGACTCTCAACGGTGATTTCACCCTCATGTAGTTCTACAATCTCCTTAACTATAGCCAGACCAAGTCCAATACCGCGTTGCTCAGGTGATCCACCGGTTTCGAATCTCTCAAACACCCTTTCCAGGTTATCCGGTGCGATACCGTCGCCGGTATCGGTAACCCAGCATGTCATTGATCCATCCTCCTGTGTTCGGGCCCCAATGATAACCATGCCTTCGGGGGTGAACTTCATAGCATTCGAAAGCAGGTTTTGTATTACTTGGTCCAGCAAACGCGTCTCGCTATAGACTTCGACATCCGCGGGCACTTCGTTGATTATCTTCGTCTGCGAGTGTTGCGCAATCGGACCTAAGTCATAAATCATTTTGTCAACTTGTTGCCGTAGGTTGAGCATCGTGAATTGGGGCTCAAACGTCCGGCCTATTCCCTTAGTTCCTTGCAGGGCATTTCTGATCCGATCGTTGAGGCGATCGATGTTGCCGCGCAGGACAGATAGCGCCGATTCGACCGGCGGGTTTTTGGCGTCCGATTGAAGGGACCGATCGAGGAGTGTCGTTGCCAGTGATAGTGCCTCCAATGGAGTGCGCAAATCATGGAGCATAAACGCGATGTGTTCTTCGTGGCGATGTCGGAGTTCAATCGTCATCATTGTCTCAAAGGCCTTAACTGCGCGCCCCACAGCTTCGTCAAAAACCGTATTCACAATGCGTGCTGCCTTGCCGAACAGCATCAGGCCATTACGCTCCGCCAGTTCTTGTAAACAACAACGCAGAATGTTGTATTCGGCGACAACCTCTGTAACATCAAATCCGGCCTGCCAGCGCAGCAATCCGTGTTCGGCAGACACGGCTCTCACTGCAGCATCAGTCTCTTCAGAGGCTCTAATCAACTCCTCCGCTAGGCTGTCAAGCAGTTGTGGCACTTCATCATTGATCGTTGGAGCATCCAGGTCCGCGGCCCCGGGTAGTCGTCTAACCTGCGTGCGCCAATCGGCAAGCAACTCATCACGCCTGTCGTTTATTAATGCGGCAAGCCTCTGTAGGTTTTCCGTAGGCATTCTGTGGCCTAGTCTACCTTATACGCGCTTATGCGCGCGCGAGACATCGGTGCAAGTTTGGCTTCATTTGATTTCGAATCAATCGAAGAGGTCGTCAGTCCGTCGTTCCGATAATCCGGAAAGGGAATGCCAAGACGCGAGTGTTGGCTGGCCACATCAGTCCTGTTAACCCAGCGCCCACAATCAGAACCAGTAGTTTTTCAGTTCCATATTGTGGGGTTGACACATCCCCGAAAAACTGGACCAGGGAAATGTTAGTATTTCCGGCTCTGCGAAGCGGTTCTCTGGACAGCAGGAGGACGGATGAGGAAGAACTTCACACCCGAGCAGATGCTGCACACGGTGCGGCAAGCTGAGAGTGGCACCCCAGTGGCGGAAGTATGTCGCAAGCTGGGGATCACAGAACAAACCTTCTACAAGTGGAAGCGGCGAGTAGCAGGCATGGGGATCGCGGAGCTGACGCGGCTGCGACAGTTGGAAGACGAGAACAAGAAGTTGAAAGCGCTGGTGGCGGACCTGACGCTTGATAAGCACATGCTGCAAGAGGTGCTCAGAAAAAAGTTCTGAAGCCGGTGCGTAAGCGGGCTCAGGTGCAGTTTCTGTGCAGTAGTTTTCAGGTCTCGGAAAGACGAGCCTGTCGGGTGCTGAAACTGCAGCGGTCGGTCTATTACTATCACCACCGGCGAGATCCGCAAACGGAACTGCGACTGCGTTTGAAAGATCTGGCCGCGGCGCGCGTACGTTACGGTTACGAACGATTACACACGCTGCTGCGGCGCGAAGGCTGGCAGATCAACCTCAAGCGGGTGTATCGGCTTTATCACGAGGAAGGCTTGAGTTTACGCTTGAAAACGAAGAAGAAACGCATCAGCGAACGACGCGTGCCGCTGTCGCGGCCCGCTGCGCCGAATGAATGCTGGAGCATGGATTTTGTGCACGATCGGCTGGCTGACGGGCGTCCGTTTCGCTTGTTAACGTTAGTCGATAACTTTAGTCGAGTTAGTCCTGCGATCGAATGCGATTTTTCGTTCAATGGACCACGAGTGGTGGCGGTGCTGGAGCGCTTGAAAGAGAACGGCTTGCCGCAGACAATCAAAGTTGATAACGTACTACCTGCAAGAGCAAGCCGGCTGTTTGGCGACAGTTTTCCTGAGCGAGGCGATTCCCGCTATTTACCCTCTTCTTGCTACCCCTCGTTCTCTTCGGTGGCTTCCATCTTTTGAAAG
>Ga0134121_10000509_pt1 | contig 44244 bp, 23 predicted proteins | sample KB301_FD_96463 | JGI IMG/M metagenome (GOLD analysis project Ga0134121, IMG submission 96463) | Terrestrial soil microbial communities without Nitrogen fertilizer from Kellogg Biological Station, Michigan, USA - KB3-0-1 | ecosystem: Environmental > Terrestrial > Soil > Unclassified ...
ATACACATTGAGCGTGAAAGCTCAGCTCCGGATCACAGCGATTGCGTCAACTCCTGCAAACCTATTTACGCTCTAGTCGCCGCGAGGCGTGAGCCAGTTGCCCGGGAAATGAAGCAGTCGTTGCCCTGAATCCCGGCACTCAGTTACTTCCGACGCGACAATAACTCCTGCACGATCGCATCCGACTTTTGATCGGCTTGCATCGTCAGCTTGGTCCAGGCAGAAGCCTCGCCTGCATTGCGACTAAAGAACAACTTGAATCCATGCCCGATCAGAAAGCGCAGGATGGCAAGCTCGGTATAGATGAGACGCCCGGTCTTCCCAAACAGTGGGCCTTCGCGAGCTGCGGTAGTCGCAAGCTGCCGACACCAGTTGTTGACCTCTTCGCCGGCGGCTAGGGCGGCTCTCTCCACTTGTGTGTGTTCCTCGTCCGTAAGCCCGAAACTAACGGATCTGGTCCGCTTTGCTTCACTCATTGCTCGGTTCCTTTCGCGTGCACAGTGTGCACACTCCCGCATGCGGCAGTGTGGCTTCGTATACTCGTAAAGCACTGCAAAGGTTGGACCAAGCCGATGTATACACGCTCCGTAGACAGCACCGCCACGCGAACGGGGGTGTCGTGTCTCATCCATTCAGGTGCGAAGCACCCTGTTTTTCTTTTCGTTATTCGTTATATCGGCCGAAATAGCGGGCGGGTCTAAAAGTCGATGATTAGAGTGCTCGAGATACCCTCAGTGGCATGATAGTGACGCCGCAAAACGCCAGTCATTGTGACAATTGCGAGATGTGTGCCGTGCTCTCAGCGTAGGCCTCAAGGACTTTGTCCGCGCCTTGCTGAATTGCGATAGCCGGGCGTTGTTGAAGAACCCGATAGTCGACTTCCAATGTTTATAGCTTTTTAATGGCATGCGCTTTCGCATATCGCTCAAGGTCTTCCATATCAAGAGGATTTGAGCCAAGGAGGCCAAAGACTTATACGCGCTGAGCATCCGAGTTACCACGTTACAAAGTTTTAGTTGTGGACTCAAAGCTTCTTGCCTATTGGAAAACGTACTTGAGAAAAGCGAGCCGTAGATTTGATAGGAATTTCAAACCAACGACTTCGTTTTGTGTTTGTCATGCAAAGTTATATTATTCGTGAAAATGTATGGAACAGAAGTCGAACCGATGTCGCCGGATTCCGACCTCATACCCGCACGGGTTTGTTTACGATGTCATTCATTTCGAAGGGCGAGCGGTTTGTAAGTATGCTTCAGTTAATGATCGATAGTAAACGCTGAGTGGTTTATTCTGGGTCTAGAGTAATAGGTTGTTGGGACTCAACTGTCTTCAGCATGGATCCTAGAATGCGCGAAGCCAAGTAGCATTCAAAATCGATCTTCAATTTTTCACAGGAGCAATAGATGGCAGAACTTTATTACGGAACCGAGGAATTCACCTCTCCTGAATTTAAGAATCGCAAAGTCATCGATGAGATTAAGATGTCGATGTCAGCGTTCGATTGTATTTTGCCGGATGACGCTGGTATTTACTGCAGCAGCGATATCACTACGGGCAAGCGGTTCTATTACGAGGTGTTGAAAACTCACGGAGTACGATCTGAAGATGAACTGAAAGAAAAGCTGGGGCCAGACGACTTCAAGCGAGTCCAAACAGATCTGATTCAATTCAACGTGGCACGCGGCCTTGAGTTCGCCGAAAAACTGCGAGAACGCGGGCTAATAAACGTCGTAACCCCGGGGCCTTACTTTGCCAAGGGTTTCGATCAGCAACATTACCTTTACCTTTGGGAATGGTTCATCATCAAGAAGATTTACGAGGCTCGGTTCAACTTTGATTGGGAGTACAGCAATGGCTGCACGCTTGAATTTGCCATTGCCTCCCGGAAAGGCATCCCGAGGCTCGATCACGAAGGTAATCGAATCGAACTGGAGAGCGCCATTGAACGAGTGGAAGCGACTGTAGCGGAACTAAGTGCCAATGAGTTTGTAATTCCAAAACTCGAACACCACCTTGGATTGATGAAGGCGATTCTAAGCTAGTCAGTTTCGATTTGTTTGCTCCCCGCGAGGACCACTCACCCTGCGATGGTCCTGCAAACATATGACGACTACGATTCGGAGCTGAATACATCTGGGATTGGTCTAAGATAGTTACACTGGATATCGAGTTTTTGGGCGGTGTCAGAGAGGGGCTGCGAAGAAACTGTCCGCATGAATTTGACTTTGACTGAAAATGCCCTGCTGGTTCTGCGCAAGCGCATCCTAGCGCGGAATCCTGCCGGCGACATAATCGAGAGCCCGGAACAAATGTTTCGCCGGGTGGCCCGAAGTATTGCCTCTGCTGATTTGGAATATGGTACCGCGGCTGACGTGGCGGCTTCTGAGAATTGCTTTTTCGAAGTTATGGAGCGGCTTGAATTTTTGCCGAATTCTCCCACGTTAATGAACGCCGGCAGGGAGCTTGGACAATTGTCAGCCTGCTTTGTGCTGCCAATCGATGATTCGATGGAAAGCATTTTCAACACGCTCGCCGACACGGCACTGATTCAAAAGAGCGGTGGTGGTACCGGATTCTCGTTTTCGCGATTGCGTCCTAAAGAGGACCCAATCGAATCGACTCAAGGTCAGTCGAGCGGACCGGTATCTTTCGTTCGGCTTTACAATTTTGCCACAGAAGTCACGAAGCTTGGTGGCAAACGGTCGGGAGCCAACATGGCGATCCTGCGCGTCGACCATCCGGATATCGAGGATTTCATAAGCGCGAAAACCGATCCGCTCGAACTTAACACTTTCAATATTTCGGTGGCGATAACGGATGAGTTCATGGATCGCTTGCGGGCCGGCGATTCCTACGCGCTCATCAACCCTCGTACCGGCCGTGAGACCGGCAGGCTGGACGCTCAGAAATTATTTGATCGTATAGTCGAGTCAGCCTGGCGCAATGGCGAGCCGGGCGTAATCTTTATCGATCGGATCAATCGAGATAATCCAACACCCGAGATCGGTCCCATTGAAAGTACTAATCCGTGCGGCGAACAACCGCTTCTTCCCTACGAATCTTGTGTGTTGGGTTCGATTAACCTTTCTCGATTTCATCGCGAGGGCCGTGTCGATTATGATCGCCTCAAGGGAGTAGTGCGCGTCGGCGTTCATTTTCTTGACAACATCATTGATGTTAGCAAGTTTCCCATTCCACAAATCGAGCAAATGACGCGAGCTAATCGCAAGATAGGGTTGGGAGTAATGGGGTGGGCTGATTTATTGATCAAACTTGGCATAGCTTATGACTCTGAAGAAGCCCAATGTTTGGCTGATGAGGTCATGAAGTTCATTTCCGCTGAGGCGTTGCAAGCTTCCCGCGCGTTGGCTCAAAAGCGTGGTCCCTTTCCGCGGTGGCACTATGAAAGAATCTACCAAGAGACTCACAGGCCTCCGCAACGGAACGCCACGATAACGACCGTAGCGCCCACCGGAACAATCAGCTTGATCGCAGACTGTTCAAGCGGCATCGAACCAATCTATTCCGTTGCATTCTCCAGGCGCTCGTTTGGGTCGGAGCGAATGTTGTTTGTGCACCCGCTTTTCGAAGAGTACGCGAGAGAATGCGGTTTCTACAGCGAAGTTTTGATCAGCCAGATTGCCACAAGCGGATCACTCGAGAACATTGCGGAAATTCCTGAAGTAGCTAGGCGATTGTTCGTTACGACTCATCAGATCGCTCCAAAGTGGCACGTGAAAATGCAGGCCGCTTTTCAAAAACACATTGACGCAGCTGTTTCCAAGACGATCAACTTCCCGCACACCGCCACCGTAGACGATGTAAGGCGGGCATATTTGTTGGCTTATGAACTTGGCTGCAAGGGACTGACAATTTACCGGGACGGTTCTCGTGAGGAACAGGTGCTTAGCACGCAAGCTGCGACTTTTCGTGAGACAAGTACGCTAGCAGCAGCATCAGGTGCTGAAATAAGGAGCCCGCAGAATCAATCACTGGCTAGGAATTCTTGTCCGGACTGCGGCTCAATTCTACAACACAACGGCACTTGCCTTTTCTGCACGTGCGGGTATTCCGTTTGTATACAAACTTGATGCATAGCCAAGCTGCGTGGGATCGAACCTCATATCTTCTAGGTTTGGTTGGTGCGACTCAATGGCCAAACTCGGCGAAACTCACCGAGGATTATTTTTCGAGGGGCTGCCACAGTCACATCGATTGCAAGCAAATTTTCCCAACGATCAGGTCGACTTGAATAAAATGACCACGCTTCGCTGTCGGCCGCCGGAGCATTAGTGAAAAATCTTTTTAATGAAGCGCTGGACGGCAGAAACATTTATATTCGTTGGGTCACGTGATAGTTTTTCGATCTTCTCTTTGATAACACCGGTTGTTTCGTCGTCGAACATTTCTTTACTAACTAGCTTCATGAGCTGTTCCTTCAGTTCCTCTTTTGTTTCAAGCGTGGCCAAATTAACAACGGGATCAGTAATTTGCGCGTTCAAAAGAACCCGGAACTCGTCATCCGAGCCCTTCCTGTTGGCATACGCTTCCGGGTCAGAAGTAGGATGTTTGACCACACTGCGCGGCTGATTATCAAATCCTGAAACTGCCTTCTTGAGTTCCGGATAGCTAAAGAACGCCGAGTCTCCGGCGCGTGCACGCGTTAAATCAGCGTCGCTTCGATTCTTGAATGTCCTGATTAAAACAATTCTTGAAGTGAAGTCTGGTGGCAAGACTGCCCAATCATGATCAACGCGGCCCTGGCGCGTAATGGCCCGATCAAGTCTCTCTTTATAGTTCGTCGCTATTCCAAAGATTACGGCCCCGCGTGATTTCAGAGATTGTAATTTGGGGAGCATACTTGTTGTCATGAAGCGAAAAATACCTGTAGGACGATCTGCTGCTTCCCGGTCAAGCAACAACTCGTCTATTTCGTCGAACAGGATGACAAGGTTTTTACCGCGTCGAAGAATTTCAAACAGAAGGGTGGCTCGGGCCTCGACGTTCTCGCCACCGGTTGAAAGAAAATCGGCAGGCGTAATTTGTAGGAACTGCCAACCCAGCCGATTCGCCAGTGCCTCCATAATTGAGGTCTTCGAAGTGCCGGGCGGTCCATACAGCAGGACTGAAGAGGATCTGGATTGTCCTCTCTGATGAGGTAGCACGAACGCGTCCTTCAGCTTGTTCTTAATCTGTTTGTCGTGAGGCTCTTCGAGATCCGTCGCGATAAGCTTTTTCCAAGTCGTCACGACTGAATGAGGATTCACCGTCACAATGCCAGCCCTCTCCAAAGCTGAACGAACCACTAATTTGCTTCGTATTTCGGAGTAGTCTAAGAGAAATTGCGAAACTTGGGCGGTTACCCACAAATCGATTCTTTGGGGATCATAGTCGTGTTCGTTGCACCAACCTAGATAATGCCCAACCTTGTTGACGGTATCAGAGATCCAGTCCATGACTTCGTCAATCTGCACCCAGGACATATTCGTGGCACTATCGAGGTTACTCAGCATAACTGCAAGTAAGGCATTAGCGATCTCGACGTTTACTGGGAGGTGCACAAAGCCCACCTCCTTTCTGGAGATGGGTTGAATATCATTCCAGCGGCCGCGATGTTGATGCTCAATGACTATAGATACCGCTTTTCTTGCTATGGCGGGCGGAAGGTACGAAGCGTCACTGTGAGTAATCGCCGATAAGCTGTAAGCTAACGCCCCGACGTCAAGTCGTGATTCCTCGGACGACGAAGCGAAAGACACCTGATTAATGACTTCCCTCCTCAATCGCGAACGAAAGGCTTCTCCGTACCACGGTTCGTTCATAATATTGTTTATCGCAATCTCAATTTGATCGTCTGTGTTACCCGGATCGGATGGCATTTTTGTGATTGCCGATGGTAACCTCTTCAATACTTCATTAGCATTCTTGAGGCTCTCTTGAACGATTTTTCGAAGCTGATTCGAGGGCTCACCCGAAGCTTCAATCATCCCGGTTGTCAGAGCGGTTCGGAGAAGCTCGATTACGTTCTTGGTATCGCTCGCAGATCTGTCAAGAGATTGTCCAATCTCAGGTAGCCGCAGCCTGACGGCGACAACTGTCGCAAAAGACTCAAGGGCGTCGCGCAAACTACTGGCAAGATCTAGGGACTCCATTAGCTCGGTTAAAGCATCCCCGGTAGTTTTGGTGACAGCGAGCCTCTTAGCTAACTCCCTAATCATCTGGACCTTATTGGAAACCTCGAGTGCTGGACCGCGAACCTCCTCCATTGCCAAAACGCAATAGTGAAGAAAAAAGGGATGCAGCGTTTTAGGCTCAGCAATCGTTTTACGAATGTTTCCGAAGACGCTGTTGAATAGACCCGCGTATCTCGCTTGAGAGGCAAGCAGACGCAAAACCTGCGCGTGCAGAAACACCTCGTCTTCGTCGGTAAAGGTTTTCGATATTAAGCGGTCGTCGTTCAACGAGGCCAGCTTGTTCGCAGCACTAGCAGCAGCGATTTGCAGTCTTTGCCCGACTTCACTACTCACCCCTGAAAGGCGGGAAGCTGCCCAACCACACATCGCAGCTGTTGAGGGGGAGAGGTAACGTGACTCCGGAAAGTTCTTGTTATAATCGGGCCAATCTAGAACGTTATCCGTGATCGCATAGGGCCACGAGCAGGTTTCTTGATTCTTATATTCCTGCCGATAAGTCTCATCGAATATCTCGACGCATGCATTCAGCAATTGAGCAGTCCTTTGTAGTCTTTCATCCAGTTGTTTGAGGTCGCGAAGAGTATCGTTTTCCACTGGTTTAGGCTCCGGTATAGAGTTTCAGGTTTTGTCGCTTCTATTCCATCTCCATGGTACGTAACGGTTCGGAATCAGGCGCGCCTCTAAACCCCCATGCTCGCGATGCTCATCACTCAATCAATTGCGGGACGTAGCCCCCTTCACATTGGTAGATCATGAACGACTCAAACGAATTACGAGATGTTTGAGGCTGGATCTGGCGAGTGTGCGAGGACGCAGAGACTCGGGGGAATTCAGCCGTTTAGAGACGGCGGGAGAGTATTCACGTTTTGCGAAAATGTCAAAAGAAAGAAAGCGCTCAAGAACAAGTGCGAAACCTTCAGACGATGAACGTAATATAGACGTCTTTAAGAGATTTGGCATTGGATCAGAGCAGAATGATTAAGGCGAGGACCAACGACCTCGGGCATAATATCTGTCGTTTATTCAAAGTATTTTTGAACTCAAGATGATGCGAAAGTTCGGGCTGAGGAAACACTTGAGCCCTCGCAAATAAATCGCTGATCTCGTGGACGGCCTCGAACGTAGAGTGGTATAAAACATCTCCTGCCACGGCTGTTCGTACTAAACAATAGAGCAAACCTGAAGGCGTTACTGTGGCTTGGGCGGGCAAGCCAAGGGCTGAACTGTGTTTACCGGGCCGCCCCTTGCCGAATGCGCATTCTTTAGACATAATAATGCTCAAAGAATGCCGCGCAAAGGGGACAATTCTAAGGGCTGTTTACTTCGCATCATGGTATCGGAACAGATTAATGACGCGCTGAATCAGATAGCGGACTCAGGATACATAGGGCACAACCGCATAGATGTCGCCTATCGCTTTATTCAGGATGGCGTTCTAAAGGCGCTCGACAATCCGCATTTTCAAGTGAAGCAGAAGCCAGTGAAGAGCCGATGACCAAAGGCAGTCTACAAGTTCTATCCGGCGACAGTCTCAAGGTTTTGCCATGCTTGGACGCCGAAAGCGTTCAGTGTTGCGTAACGAGTCCGCCATATTGGGGATTGCGTGATTATGACCATCAAGCGCAGATCGGCGCTGAAACTTCGCCAGAGGAATACGTCACACATCTTGTCCAAATCTTTCGAGACGTGCGCCGCGTCCTGCGGAGTGATGGAACGCTATGGTTGAATGTTGGTGATGGCTATGCCCGCAATGGCGGAACGGGAAATCATGGGCCAAATGCGATAGTAGGCAACACTAAAAAGCTGATACAAAAGCGAAATTGCAAGGTGCCCGATTGCTGGGGACTCAAGGACAGAGACTTAATGGGTTTGCCGTGGCGAGTCGCGTTTGCTCTGCAATCTGACGGTTGGATACTTAGATCGAGAATAACGTGGGTGAAGAAGGCTGCAATGCCTGAGAGCGTTAAAAACAGACCGACTACCGCAACGGAAGAAGTCTTTTTGTTCGCAAAAGCGCCGACCTACTTCTACGATTCAACAGCCGTCAGAGAAACAACCGGCGCGAATCTTCGCAATTTTTGGGTGCTTGGTCCTGAGCCAAACGGGAACGGCCATCCTGCGTCATTTCCGAGTGAATTGGCCCGGAGATGTATTCTCTTGGGTTCCCGTCTTGGCGATACGGTTTTAGACCCGTTCGGTGGTTCTGGGACTACCGGCATAGCCGCTCTTGAATTAGGTCGCAAAGCAATTCTTATTGAACTGAATCCTTCATATGTAAAGATCAGCAAAGAGCGCGCCCGAAATGGCACGCAAGCCCGGTTCGAAGCATCTCTTATTTGAGTGTTTCCCTTCTCGAACAATGCCACGCTCAATCAATGCGCAGTTGGCGGTTGACCTCTATAACGACCTTCATGCTCGTTACAATTGGACTGCTGAAAATGCTTGGCAAGGAATTGCGCGGCTACTTTTGACGTGTGAGATTTACCGCGCACAATGGGAGCCATTCCAAAACGTTATCGTTTACATTGATAGCAATCGGTTCAGACCCGGAAAAGGCGGCACACCGAGCGTAACCCTTCGTAGATCTGAACAGCTATCGGTCTACTTGGCCGAACAGTTAGGAATTGAGCGAGCAGCCCTGTGCGACAACATCGGCCTCTACTGGAAGCAAGCAGCCATCAGGCCGTTGCAACCTCACAACCCTGTCGGACACGCGTTTCGCTCATTGGTTCTAACCGCGCTTCAGCTATTCGGCGATCCGGGGGTTACCTATGAGGAAGAAGCCGATCCCTACAAGGAATTTCCCGGTCAAGTATTTACGACGCGGAGTAAGAATCCCAGGATCGACATCATGGCCCGCCGCGACCTGCGAACCGTGGCGATCCTTACCGTCCGCTGGCGCGTTCGCCATGACAGGCTTGACGTTATAGACGAAGCGATGGCTTATGCACCCGCTGCCCGCCGCCACAATCCAAATTGCAAAGTCTATCCGGTGCTTGGCGAGTTTGACGGAGGTCGTCTTCGCAAGGTACTTGCCAACTGTCCGCCGATCTTCTCAAATGCTGCGCTCGATGCGGCTGTTCATTTTGAGCCGCGTTTAATCACCGAGGGCTTGCAGGAAAACGGCACCTTAGACCACCTTCGCAGCCTAGCATGGCTAATTGGCGAGACATTCAACTGGCGATAAGCAGAGTTTTGAGCAAACCTTTTTGTTTTGGGCAAACGGGACCATTTAGTCAAAGCTCACAGTTGCGACAAACTTGTGACAACACCACAGCGAAACTAGACTGAATAGGTGGTAACAGATGGACTCGTTGGCGGCTGCAACCTGTAACAAATGTTAGTAAATAATAAAAGCCGTAACCTGATGCAGTGCGCGTGATCGCACTGGCAGTCATGAGGTCAGGGGTTCGATCCCCCTCGGCTCCACCAATAATCTTTATGTCTTATCGGATGAACCTCAGGGGCAATACGATGAGTAGAGGATCGTCTGGTTTCACGATCAGTTGATAGATTGTTTGGGGGACCGGATCGCCTTGTGACATCAGGGGGGAATCAGATTTTGCTGCTGTCTGCTCTGCTGCAGTCATAGTCTTTCCCGCGCCCCCAACCATTTCAAACTTCGCTATCTTCGTCTTCCATTGATTGAGCCATTGATTCATTTGGTCAGGTTGCAGGGTGATCGCCTGGGGCTTAAGTTGACCAGCGTCGATCAATGGCTTTGGAGAAACGATAATGGTGAGCGACTCGCCAACGTGAGTTTTTGCACTCTCGCTTGGTTTGATTCGAAAGCGCCCCGTCGCCGAAGGAATGTAGGTCAGACGGCCTGGTTCAACCTTGATACGATCCACTGACTTTTGCGTTGGGAAAAGTAGTCTTGCGGCACCAAAACTTCCGTCCGCATACTCTTCGCGGCCGATTACGTACAGGTACCCCGTTCTCGACAATGATTCGATACTCAGTCGTATTTTTTGTCCAGGCGACAGTAGTGTTCCTTCCGGGATTCGTTCAAGGATCCACTCCTGACCCTCATCTTCTTCGACGAGCTCCTTCGTTTTGTCAATCCCGGTGGCCTCTCGATATCGCCACATCGTTAGACCGATCTCGGCGAGCACCATTCCGCTCGGCGGCGTTAAGGCAGGTGGTTGCGTCAACTTCACAGCGGGCCGGTACCTCGCTTTTGAAGGCGAACTGTTAACGGGACGTTCTTTAAGAAAAACTTCAGCCTTGATGGCTTTGGAATCATCGTCCTGTGACCAAACCGCGGACGGAACGATGACGTTCAAAAGCGTGACTCCAACAAGCATTGCTCTGAGAACAGGTCTAACAGTCATAAGATTTCAGTTGGCCTCATGAGTCAATTCGACAAGATTCACCAAAATATCGCCAGTTCCTTTTACAAACGTTTGCTTCTTTTCCTTATCGTGAATCACATCTGAATTTGATGATTTAAGGTAAGCCTGAAGCTTTGCGATCTCGTCAGAGTTAGTGATTACCCCGCGCGTCAACGAAGCATGCTTAAAGATTTCATCCAGCTCACGGATCGGTTGGGCCGACCAGATGATCCATATTTGCTCGACGCCCGTTTCGTCCACAAATTGCGCCCAATCGCTTTTGAACGTCTTGTTCGCTTCCAGGTTCGGATCCGATTGTCCGACACCGGGTAACGGGAAGAGAATATTGTATTCCTGAGCGTGACTTTTCCCTGGGCCGACATTTACTAAGTACATCGCACCTGTTTCACCAGGGGTGACATTGAATTGAAACCTCCAATTATTACCAAAAATGTCATTTCCGGCGGACTGTCTTAGTTCACTGTCCGGCTTCCGGTTGCGCATTTTCTGATAAGTTAGCCAGTAAGTTAATGATCGTTGTCGACCGGTTGCAGGTGGTGCGTTACTTGTTGGCGTAGTGTTCGAAGTTGGCGTTAATGCGGGCTGTCGCCTGTACAAATAAAGGCCAGCGGCGCCCAGAACGGCTACAATCACTATGGCAGCAATAATGATCGCAGCGTTTATTCTAAACGGGTGCTTTCCATTTTGGCGAAACTTTAAAGGCACTTCACCATTGCCAAACTCATCGCCGAAAAGATTGAACACGTGCACAACTACATCATGTTTGACTTTCGCAGGACCCAGATCGTGAAGATACCCTGACCAGCGAGCGAGCTGTCCAAGATCATCCGCGACACGTTTAGATAACAGGATGTGGCCGGCATCGCCGCAATCCATCACGCGCTGCGCAATGTTGATACCGCCTCCGGCTACATTCATGTTGTTCTTAATGTCCGCCACTCTATAGACGAGACCGCTATGGATGCCCATCCTCAAGCCTATTTGTGGCTCTGCTTTGAGTGCGCGGCTTAATTCAACGGCACACCGTACGGGTGCTTCCGGATGGTTGAAGAAAACCAGCGCCATCCCATCTCCGGTAGGAAGTGCTATCAATTCATTCCGGTCTCTTGCGCTGCCGCATTCCGGAGTGGCTGATACCATTAACTGAAGTTGTTTTAGTTGCCTGGCCTGCTCGTCTATCACCAGAGTTGAATAACCAACGATGTCCAGGAAGAGAACGTGTGCAGTTTCTAAAGTAAGCTCAGTTGACTTCTTTCTCGGCGCCAGCAGGGTTTGTTCATCGTCCTGCAGCAACGCGCTGGAAAGCGAATCACCAAAATCACGCGCCCGTTCATAACGCTCTTCCGGGTTGTACGACAAAGCCTGCAAAATAATGGTCTCAGCCTTCGGAGATAAGCCCGTCCTTAGATCCGATGGCTTTACACGAACTCCCAACCGTTGCATTTCGAGCAGTTGATATGACGACTCCGGGTTGAGCGGTCTCTTGCCGGTTAACATTTCGTAGGCAATGATTCCCAGTGCGTAGATGTCACTCGCTGCATTTACCGGTTGAGCATTGAGTTGTTCCGGTGACATGTAAGCAATCGTTCCGACAGCCACATCCCTGGCGGTTGAAGTATCGATAATCGAGTTCCGTACTTTAGCAACACCGAAATCGATCACTTTCACATATTCTTCGTCTTCGCTCGTCTGCACCATGATGTTTTCAGGTTTTAGATCGCGGTGAAGAATCCCAACTTCATGTGCAGACGTCAGAGCCCTGCCTATCTGTTTGATCAAGTTCGCGACTCTGCCAAAAGGTAAACCTTCCGGGGTAAGCAATGAACGAAGACTCACTCCATTAACATATTGCATTACGATGTATGGACAACCATCAGGAGTTTCGCCGCAGTCGAGAACTCCGATGACACTCGGGTGGTTGATTCTTGCGAGTGCTTCGAGCTCTTGCCGGAATTTCTTTTTGCGCCAATCGTTAGCGAGCTCCTCACTGTGCATTACTTTGACTACGATCTTGCGCGAGTTAACCTTGTTGTCAGAAGCGAGATACACAGTTCCGAATCCGCCATGACCCAGTTCGCGCTCGACCAGGTAGCGGCCGTCAAGCAGAGTATTAATGCGTGGATCGGGAGGGACTGGAGCGGCAGGCACAGTCTTAGCGGTGAAGGTGTCGTGACCGCCAATCGTTTCGTCGGAGTAACCCATATTCAGTTGGCTTGAACTCGGCGCCCTATCAGAAAAGTCTTCGCACCCTCTTCGCGTGTATAAAAAACTCTCGGTCGTTGAACTTTTTGTTCGTCTGCTTCCTCTTCTACAAGTTCTTTTCGCGTGAGGATTTCCTTTCTAAGTTGTGGTACTCGCTTGTTTGCGTAATCGAACCATTCCTGCAAAAAGATATCTCCATCATTGTTGACGTCTGCGAGTCCTTCTTTCAATCCTTCCTTTAGCAGAGCATACGCGAGATAACTATTATTGAAAGCCTCAGCTTCGAACGCCACTTCCATATTTTGCGACGCTGTTAGTATGTAGATGCCTTTCTCATAAGCGAGTTGTGCCAAGCCTTTCGTGTTCATAGGACCATGGCGTCGCTCTGTAGACTCGATTGCCTGCCCGGAGTAACAAGCATCGATGACCAGTAACAGGCGATCGGCGTCGAGTGGCTGAAGTTTGGTCTCCAGCTCTTCATCCGAGATGCCGTGCCCGAGTATGTCAGCCAGACCTGCTTCATTCAGTGCCTTGCGTGGACCTTTATAGCCGAGGTCATGCGGTACCAGATAAAAATGATTGTGCGAAGCGACGCCATGGCCGGAAAAGTAGATCAGCACAGCATCTTCGGGTTGAGCGGACTTGATTCTCGCCAACACTGCTGGAGAACCAGGAGGCAGGGGCGCGGTATTAGCACCTGACAATCGTTCGAGCGCCAGCAATATATTGGCTTTCGTGGCGTCAGCATTGAGAAGCGGCACCGTAACGACAGGATTGTATCTGCCGAGCTTTTCCTGTTGAGCTTTCAATTGCGCTTCCATTTCCGAAACATCAGCCGCGGAATAGCGAAGGTTATATTCAGGGTTCTCATACTGCGCGACTCCAATCAACAATAGATAAGCCGTGCCTTGTCGCTTTAGACTTTCAGAACCCTTAAGAAAAAGATTCGCGTCAGAACTCTTAATGTTGTCTCTATTGAACGCGTAAGCAGTGAACTTGTTTTCTCCGGTCACAATCGGAACACTGCTTTGAAATGTGACTGACTGGTCATTCTTCAGTAAGTCGCCGGTCCATGTTTTCACAAGCACACCGTTGCGAAACAAGCGCAGATCACGCGCACCGCTATTGTTCGGGTGGTCCTTATCCGGAGCGGCAGTACTTAACGCGATCTCAATGTTAACGTTGCGCGAGACAGGATCTGCCTTCGCTTTTAAGCTAATCAACGGTTGCCGTCGATCCTTTTGGGCAATATCTTCGATCGCTTTCGGTTTTTGGCCGGCGAAAATCTCAGCCAGAACACTCGGGTAATAAAACTCATTGAAATACGATTCGACCGGAACAACCTTAAATGTGCCCTGCTCAAAACGCCAGAGCATTAGGTCCCATGACTCCGGCGATCCATCAAAAAGACCATCTGGTGTTGTAACTAACCAGCCATCACTGCCGGGAACGGAAACCAGAGTAGCCGTCAACTCTCCCGTCGAAGTTTCCCATACCAGAATTGTGCCATCGTCGCTTCCGGTAAGAATCCAGTTACCATCGGTGCTGTAAGCAACAGTGTTGACTTTGTCGCTTCCGGCTTTCAATTGCCGAAAACGCTGAGGCGACCGGAGATCCCAAATTATCAACGTGCGATCAGAGCTGGTGGAAGCCAATGACGTCCCATCCGGACTGAATGTGACTGCCCACGCTTCAGCGGTGTGACCACTAAATGTGTTCTTCAGAGTACCGCTCTTGAGATCCCAGGTCCGAATCGCACCGTCGACATTAGCACTTGCCAGTAGGTCGGCATTTCGATTTACAGCGATGGCATTAATCTCACTCGGTGTTTCCCAGGAATTAACAGGTGCGCCAGTCTCCACATTCCAGGTTCGAATTGTTTTATCCCGGCCTGCTGAGACGAGTAAGGGCCCGGCAAATGCAACGCTCGTTATTTCGGCTGTGTGACCCGCCAGGGTTCGCGCTTGCTTCTTTTCGAGGTCCCACACTTCAACTTTCTGGTCCATCCCGACGACTGCAAGGATTTTTCCGGTCGGACTAAACGCAACGTTGTTAACGCCGGTTGTGTGTGAGGGCAGACTGTAAGCCAGCGCACCGTTATTGACGTCCCAAATCTTAACTTCACCACTTCGACTTCCGGAGGCAAGCAAATTGCTGTCAGGACTGAACGCGAGGGTATCAACATAGCCAGTATGGCCCACAAGTCTGGGAAGTTCGCGTCCACTTGCAACCTGCCATAGTCTCACTGAAGAGTCATTCGCTGCGGCAGCGAACCAACGACGATCGCTGCTAAAGGCGATTGAGTTGATTGCGGTTGCATGGCTCTTGAAATTTTGCACGACTTCACCAGTAACGCTGTTCCTGGTGCTCAGCATTCTGTCGCCTGTAGTTGAAGCGAAGATGGAGCCGTCATGACTCCAGACGGCGAAGGCCAGCGGTTGCTGGTTCGCATCACCGGAAAGGGATTTTTTTTGTGTTCCCTTTTCAAGATCCCAGGTATCGATACCGCCATCCGAATGAATCGCCATCAAAGAGTCGTTGGTAAAGACAATGGCCAGGGCGACTGATGAGTTATGTTTCAAGACGAATCGTTCGCGATCTGATCCGATTCGCCATAACAGCACTGAACCATCACTGGCTGCTGAGGCAATCGTAGTTTCATCATTGCTGAAGGCGAGCGCTGTGACTGTTGCCGCGTTACGCCGAAACGTTTGTTTATCGGTCCATGTCTTTGTATCCCAGCTAATGACTTCCGTACCTGCAGCGGAAACAAGTACGCCGCCTGACTTGCTGAACGTCAATACACTCAACGGCGCCGTGTGCTTGTTCAGTGTTTTGATGTCGCTTCCTGTTTTCAGATCCCAAATCCTGATTGTCTTGTCGACACTTCCTGATGCTAGCCAACGACCGTCCGGGCTGAAGGCCAGCGCTGCGATTGGGCCGTTGTGTTTTTGTAGACTGTACAGCTCCTGCCCGGAGTCAACGTCCCAGACCTTAATTGTGGAATCGCTGCTTCCTGACGCGATCAAGCGTCCGTCAGAACTGCAGGCCACCGATCGCACGTAAGCTTTGTTACCACTAAATGTTCGTAACTGTCTTCCCGATGACGTTTGCCAGATGATGACGGAGTGGTCGGCACCTGCCGAAACGAGCCAGCTACCATCTGGCGCAAATGCAATCGAGTTGACACCCAACGCGTGTCCGGTCTGCAGAACGAGTTGCGGGTGCTCGAATTGTTGGGCTGAGTGCAAGTGGTCACGAGCCCTGCCTGGAACACAGGCCATTACCAGCATGACTGAGAAAACAGCTTGAAAATGCTTCTGTGAGATCATCGATTGTTAAGTTGACACATCGACGTTCGGAAGTGGCTCACGGTTTAATCTGAATGACACCGCTGTTGCTGAATTGTTCGTGTACTTTGATTTTGATCGTGCAAGCGCCGGGCGCAAGCGTATTCGGTAAGCGAAAACCGATCTGATAAAACTGGACGTTTGGGTCTGGATAAAACGAAAGGCTTTCTGCGGTAATGTCAAAACTCTGATTATTACTGTCAACCAGATTCACCGTCACTGCGGCAGCCGTCTCGTTGGACGCCAGTTGTAGATTTTTCACAAACACCAACACTCGCGTATTTCGATCCGGCCCTAGATTAAAGTTCGATGGATTGATTACCGGGAATGGATCTCTAAGGAAGGATAGGGAGTCTACGCCTGCCGCATGATTTGGCGCACCTGTTTCTTCCAACAGCAACTGCATCGACGGTGTTTGTGTTGGTGTTGGTGCTGTCACAGCTAAGCATGCCGAGAACTCCGACGTGTTGCCCACTGAATCGGTCGCTGTACAGTTGATTACTCCGCTGGTTGAACCCGTTGGGAAATCAAATGGGTCGATTTTGAATGATCCGATCCCGTTACCGTCAGTAGAAACGTTGGGAATTTTCCCGACTTGCAGCGGTCGCAAAGGTTGCTGATTAGCCGCACACTGCGATGCGTTACTAAAGTACCAGTGAACCGTAAACGTCGAGTTCGGACTACTTCGGAGAGTGCCGTTGACAACGATACTGGGTGTTGCAGATTTTGGCAGCCGCACAAGTTTGGTTGCAGCGCCAATGGTCGAAACAGCGGTGAACGATGTCAGCTCAGGAAAGTTTTGCTGCAGGTTAGCGCCGACGTCAGCGTCAAGTGGATCGTTTGGTGTTATTCCAGCCTCGCCAAGATCTATTCCCAGAGAGGTATTCGCATAGATCAAGTTATCGACGATCTGAATCTTTACGCCAGGAGTTCCGGGAACATCGCTCACGTTTGGTATGCGAATACCATTATCACCGTTATAGGCAACGCGGTTGGATTGAATCGTGTCGCTCGCAGACTGCACCTCGACAAAAACGCCGTCGCGTGAATTGCCAAGTGGATTATCACCGCTGGTGTCGGTACCGATATAGTTACCCAGCACGTTGACGCCAGTGCCACCCGCTACACCGTTGTTTAGGAAACCCAAATAGATACCTGTCAATCGATTGCCTGAAATGACATTACGCGCACCCGACGCTATGAGCGGGTCACCGCCAACGCTGCTACCTGTCGCTTGTGTCACGGTCACGCCGTAGGTATTTGCTACCGCCAGCGTACCGCTGGCATTTGTGCCGATAAAATTACCCTGGACCAACGAGCCTGTGGCGCGACTACCGACTACGACCCCATAAGGCTCGTTACCTGAAATCAGGTTGCGGGCTGCAGGAGTCGTTCCGCCTATCGTGTTATCCGCACTTGTGGCCGTGCCGGTCGGACGATATAAAAAGACTCCGGCATTACTGTTTGGGACTGCGGCTGCGCCAAGAGCATTCGTACCAATGAAATTGCCCTGGACCAGATTGTTCGTAGATTCATCCTGCACAAATACGCCGTAATCCAGATTGCCGGAAATTAGATTCCCCGCGCCGGCGCTTGTGCCGCCGACGGTGTTTCCGCCGGCATTCTGAATATAAACTCCGATTCGTTGATAGGCATTACCAGATCCATCCGTGAGCCGGACGCTGCCCGTAACGTCGACGCCGATATAGTTTCCCTGTATGAGATTTCTGGTAGCGCCGTTACTGACGCTTATACCCGTACCATCGATACCGGAAATTAAATTGCGTCTGGCCGCAGTGAGGCCACCGATCAGATTGTCGCTGGAGCTCTGGATTGTGATTCCTGAGGCGAGACCATTCGTGTTGGCCGGAACAAAAGCATTCGTACCATTCGCGTCAGAGCCCAGATAACATCCTTCGATGATATTGTTGCCGTTCGTTGTCAGTCTTATCGCCGCGTCACGTGTTGCGCTGGTAAAGCGGTTCAGGGCTAAGCCACGGATCAAGCTGCTGCCCGCCGTAATTCGCAAACCATCTCGCGTCAGCAGACCGCTTTGTGCCGCCAGGTTTTGTCCATTGATTTCGATGAGCGGTGGACCAGAGTAGCCCGCTCCCCCTTGAGTCCAACCGTCGATAATGATCGGATCAGTGATTTGTGGTAGCGGTGAAGTAAGAGTAATGCTTCGCAGGTTGGTGTTGCTCGTCCCCTGAATGACGGTAAACGTATTGCCACCCGTGACTGTTATCGTTCCGGATCGCGGACTGCCAGAGCCATTGGCGCCAACGGAATAATTAACCGTTCCATTCCCACTGCCAGTCGCACCAGAAGTGATTGTGACAAAAGACGTGTTGTTGCTGGTTGCGGTCCAGTTACAGCCAAAAGGCGCAGTAATGCTGAACTGGCCACTGCCGCTGCCTGGACCGAAACCCTGACTGATCGGTGAGATTGAATAGCTACAGACGCCTCCCGCATTTTGCAAGACTGTAAAGATCTGGCCCGCGATGGTCAGTGTTCCTGTTCGAGCTGGACCACTATTGGGAGCAACATTGTAGTTAACTACGCCATTGCCGATTCCGGAGAGCACTCCCTGAGAAGCACCAGCGATCTGTATCCACGCCACATTAGACGTTGCCGTCCAGGGGCAATCACCACCGCTGCTCGTGACGGTGACGAAACCGTTGTCTGGTCCTGCAACGGCGTTTTTGACCGTGGGATTAATTGAAAAGCTACACCCGCTCGCCTGGTTAATCGTCAAGAGATGGCCGCCGATAGCCAGGGTGCCTGTTCGTGCGGCCCCGAAGTTTTGATCGACGGTATAAGTAGCCGTTCCGTTCCCATTGCCGGACGCTGAGGAATGTATCCAACTTGCATTACTCGTCGCTGACCAACTGCAGCCGGCGTTGGCAGCCACGGCGACGTTCGCGCTTCCTCCCGGGGAGTCGATATTCTGCGACGTAGGATTGAGACTAAAGCCGCAGGCGTCGACTGTAGTATTCAGAAGGACCCCGAGCGTATTGTTACCAGAGTTAGCGACGGCTATGTCGGGCTTCCCATCAACATTGAAATCACCTGTGGTAACTCCAAGAGGGTTCGAACCCGGAACCGCGGTCGTATTAAGGGCGGGCTGCTGAAAAGTTCCATCGGTATTATTCAGCAAAACCGTGACGTTGTTACCACCGCCACTAGCCACGACCAGATCTGGAAAACCATCCAGATTTACATCCGCTGCGGCCAGCAGTCCGGGATCCGTGCCCGCCGACGGATCTGTTCTGGTAGGAAACGTTCCCGTACCGCTGTTGAGCAGGACACTGATAGTGCTGTGGGCATTGGTAGTGGCTAAATCGGGTTTGCCGTCGCCATTAAAATCTGCGGTCACCATGTAGATCGGGTTTAAGCCGGTAGTGTAGAGCGCGGGTGGTATCTGAAACGTTCCGTCCCCATTCCCGATCAGCACACTGATCTTGTTGTTGCCGACTGGATTTCCGGAGTTGCAGGTCGCTAAATCAAGCTTTCCGTCGCCATTAAAATCTGCCGTAACAATAAACTCCGCAGCCGAGTTGAAGACTTCGGGATAGGTAACTACGTTCTGGAAAGTACCATTGCTGTTTCCGAGCAGGATGCCGACGCTGCCGGGTCCGAAATTAGCGACTGCAATGTCTAAATTCCCATCGCGGTTAAAGTCGCCCAAAGTTAGTGACTCGGGGAAGGTGTTTAGATTAGGGTTCGGATCGGTTTGATAATAGACAGGTGCCTGGAACGTGTCGTCGGACGGCTTACCCAGCAGAACGGCGACTTTATTTGCAAAGGATGCGGCAACAACAATACTGGGAACATTCAATTGACCAAGATTGCCGACGACGACACGCTGGGGTTGCGCTCCAGCAATCAAAGGATAAGTAACGCCGTCAAGGAAGGTACCGTCAAAAGTGCCGCCGCTGGACTTGGCATAGAACACGGTCACACTGTCACCCGTCTGACCCTGAGTTGCCGCTCGATTCGTGACAACTAAGCCCGGCCGGCCAAGTCGCTCAAAAGCAACAACCGAATGTGGGCGCGAGTTATTCACGCTTGGTAGAGCGTAAGACGTTTGAGCTGTGAAAGTGGGAGTTAGTGCCGAAAGGCTTGAGATAAGCGGGACAATCTCGAGTTTGGTTGGAGTTGAGAAAAACTCTTCAAGTTTTGCTTGCAACGCCTCGTTACGAACGTTCTCAACCGGGGCATTTCCCGCGCCGATATTAAAACGTACTTCATCCAATCCAGGCGCCGGTGTTCCTTGCACTTGTTGTTGTTCGGCTGCGGTCAACGCCGATTTGAGAAGGTCTTCGTTTGCCAGCAGGATTGCTTCACGGAGTGTCAGAACATTATCCCTAACGTTCGTATCTGCTGAGCTATTGACTGTGATGATTGCACTCGGATTGCTGATAGTCGCGACCGGAGCTGACTTGCCTTGTTCGACCACTACTATATCGTCCAGCGCATCGCCATTAATTTTTGAAAAGAGTACCGCCTGTGGGGAACTCGCATCAGCTAAAGTTGTTTCCGTAAACGCGCGGTCCTGAACTATTTCACTGGAGGACTTCGAACGATCTACTTTCGTCAGTTCACTTAGTCGATGTCTCTGCCCATCCAGAACCATCAAGGAGTCTTGACCACTACCGACACGGCCGGCGCTCAGCGAACTCACACTCTTCCACTTTTCAGTGTCGGCAATCATTGCTTTCCATTTGGCGAGTTTCGAAGTCCGTCCAGTGTCGTTGTCAGGCTGGGCTAATATCCAGAGGTCTCCCCGTCCATTGATATAAGCGAGATCAGATTTTCCGTCTCCCGTGAAATCGCCTGCCGTGAGGGCCGACAAAGGTGGTTTCAGGGATGTTTTTTCTACGGACGCTTCCTTCACGGAGGATCTCTGTTTGGCGCCCAGAGAAAGCTTGCGATCTCTACCATGAATGACGAGGATCTCGGATCCAAGTCCAACGGCAATATCTTTCATCTGATCATGGTCCAGATCACCTAAAGTGAGGGCGACTATGGGAGCCGGGCTTTTGAATGTCTCCGGCTGGGCATTCATGGCTCCATTGGGACCTTCAAAAACCAGAATCCGATCGCCGGTTGGCCCCGTCACGCCTACTACCAGGTCCGTTAATCCGTCCGCTCGATTCAAGTCGCCCGTCAGTAATTTTCTAAGACTTCCTGACAACTCCCTCTGCTGAGGCTGCTTGAAGCGGCCGTGACCATCGCCTGACAGGTAGTACAACACTGTCCCGCCGTAGCTTCCGGTAACGATGTCCGCGTGACCATCCGCATCAAAGTCACCTGCACCGATGAAATCATTCTCTGTTGAGAACTGAAAAACCACCGCCGGTTGAAAGAAAGCTTCGTCAGTAACCGTGGCCTCACTGCCTGGCGTTTTTATCTCACGTGTAATTTGGCTAGCAGACCGGTCACGGCCCCGCCACAGTGATACGAAACCATGACCGTCGGAATCGAATCCTCCTACCAGGTCGGGTACGCCGTCTTCGTCAAAATCAGCCGACGCCAAACTAAGTGGCGTGGCCACCGCACCGTTAGCACCGAGCGCTTCGTAGCCAGCGCTTTTGTCGAGCCCCTCTAAACTTTTCACGGTTGCGTTTGGCGCATTACTTTGTACGCCATTGATTTTTACAAAAAGAAAAACGACCACGCTTAGTATCGAGACCAGGAAGATTCTCCGGACAAATTTCCGGCGAATTTCCCTTTTTGGCGACAATACTATTGGAAGAGTCATGGTCAGGTTCCTTTAATTAAATGATCCCTTTGTATTCCTGAATCGCCAGCTTAACGGTGACGCCTGCGCAGAGGAGGATTAGGAAAGCAAGGATTGCGAGATAGGAAAAAAATGAAAGGGCACTGGGCACGTCGGGGGTCCCTTTGTTGTCGTTAATTCTCTCGAGGTTAAATCAGTCGAGCCTAAATCTGCGACTGTGGCGCGCAGAAAGAACTTGAGCACGTCAAGCTTTGATTCGGTGAATAAGGAACTAAACGAAAGGCTCCAGACGTTGTATTGCTCGTTTGAGCACCGGGAAAACGGCCGGAGTAGATCGAATTTAGGAAACGTGCGGATTATACAGTGGGCCTTAACGGCAGACAACCGAAATCAGGAGAGGGTGACGCCCTAATTTGAAATCTCTCTGCGGTTCTCTGCGTATCTCTGCGACCTCTGCGTTAAAGGGCTATTTCAACGCAGAGATCGCAGAGATACGCAGAGAACCGCAGAGATAAATTTCAATTTAGGGCGCCCACCCAGGAGAGGAGTTCACAGCGAAAACTTCAATTGAAGCTGTACACGACGAGCGGGTGTAATGGTTTCGGTTGCCTGGCCAAACCCGGCCGCGCCCAGCCACCGCACCGGCACTCCAAAATTTGCACGGTTGATAAGGTTGAAGACGTCGGCTCGTACTATCAGGCTTTTGGTTGTGGAAAAATGAAAGTCTTTGCTCACTGACACGGACAAATCAACCACATTCCCGGCCCGAAATGTGTTTCGTCCGATGCGTCCATCCTGTCCAATCGCGGCGAGCATTGTGGTGGAATCCGTTGTAGTCAAACGTAGTGGTCGTTGACGGTCGCCCGTCACCTCCAACCCGGACGTGTTGTCCAGACGATCGGTCAGGTTTCCATCGAGATTCACGTCGAAAATGCTATTTACAGTAAAAGGCTGTCCAGTGCTCAAGCTGCCTGCCGACGCGAATTCAATTCCACCTACCGGGAGCTCGGCTACGAACGTGTATGAGAGACGGTGACGAACGTCGAAATTTGCCGGACCGCGCTCGCCTGAGAATGTAATGCTGTTCTGTGGCAATGCTGAGGCCCCCGCAAGGTCGAAGATGTCTGACACATCGTCCGTAACTTTCGATAGCGTGTAAGCGACCTGATACTGTGTGGAACGCCGCAACCGTCCTCTTAATTGCACTTGAACTGAGTTAAAGCGAGAAGATCCAGACGATTCGTAAATGGCTACCGAACCGGCCTGCGCGATCGGTCTACCACCAGAGACTCCCACTCCGGATGGTCTCTGTCCTGGACCGAGTGCGAGGCCTATGACATTGGGCTGAAAACTAAATACATTCACTCTCGTTGGGATCAGAAACGCGTTGGGCCCAAGGTTCGGGGTGGTCAATCTAAGCAAATCCGATCCGCTGGTGCCGACATATGCAACTGAGATGACATTATTCCTGTTGAGTTCCTGTTCGAGCATGAACGAGTAGTGTTGCGCGAATGGCATTTGCAACTTGCGCTCGGGCAAGGTGAAGCCGAACCCTCCAGGAAAAGAGGAGGACAGAGATACCAGACATGCCAGGGGCATGGCCGTATTGAGCCGGTTTAGGGTTCCGTCCTGAATGATTGGCAGAAAGTTCGTACCTGTCGAGTCAGTGCAGGGAAAGAAAGGACGGGTTGGATCCGTAATGTTGAAGCCAACGTTATTCTGGTCAGGAATACCGCCTGCAAGATTCAAGGTTAAGAAACTCGGAAACACGTTGCGAGACTGGCTGACAACCGCTCCTATTGCCTGATCATAAAAAATTCCATATCCACCGCGAAAAACGGATATTCGATTAGCGCCAAACAAATGCGTCGAATAAGCGAAGCCCACGCGGGGAGCAAAATTATTCCGGTCCGGATCGAATATGGTGGTGCGACCGTCAAGAAAATTTTCCAGTCCGGGCACAAGAGCCAGTGAGGGATCGCTGAAGGTATTTTCGATCCTCCGCTGAGTCTCTTTAACCGGAGTGTTGTATTCGTAACGCAGCCCAAATGCGATTGTGAGTTTTGGACGTGGACGCCAGTCGTCCTGGGCAAAGAAATTGTACTGGTAGTAGCGCAGATGAATATCAGATGTCGGACTATTTTGGACCACCTGAATAATGCCGCTCGGGGCCGAAGCCGCGGCCAGGTCCACCGGCAACAGGAAACCCGTCAATTGAGTGTTGCCGTTCACCAGGGTTTGAGCGCCGGGAGTGCCATTGAAGACTAACATCGGTCGCGAGTTACGTGGCAAATCACTTTGGAGGTCGGTCCGTCTGAGGTCGACACCGAAGGTGAAGTTATGATCGCCGCTTCGCAACGTTAAATTATCGGCAAGTTGGTACGTGTTGTTGATGCGTGTTTGTGGAAAATTGAAGACGTCAACTCCCACTGGATTGAATCCGGCAATAGACACCTGGCCCATTGGACCGAGAATGTCTTCCGTATTGAAATTGAAGAAACTGGCGTAGGTGACCACCTCCGATGAGGGTGTCGTTGAGTTAACGAATAAAGGAGCATTCAAAAGAAATCTTCGGTCAGCAGTATCCAGAGTATTTGCCAGTCGACTCGGGCGCAAAAACTGTTGCACGCCAGTCTCCTCGAATACCAGACGGGTACGTCCATAAGAAGCGCGCACCTGATTAAAGAGAATTTGGTCACCGAATCCCCCGATTTCGCTATTCAAAAAGTTTGAGAAGTTTTGGGTGCGAACGCGTGGGCGAATCGTGGAGAAGATAGCGCCGCCAACAACCGGGATGTCACGCCAGTCGTCAGTAAAATTGTAACGAGAGGTGATCGACTGAGCGCGTTTGTTGACGAGGAAATTACCTTCCACTCTGCCCGAAACATTTTTTCCCTCACCGCTGTCAGGCAACGACTGGGTAAGAGTATTCACGCCGAAAATGCCATTAGGATTGTTCGGAAAAGGAAACAGACTGAAAACTGCGTCACCGCCGACCGTCGTGGGAAAGGCTACGATCGAAGCACCAGTGAAAGGGTCTGTTGAGAGGCCTCGGGCCCCACTCCTGAATATGCCGCGCTCTTCTATCGAGGGCACCGCAAAACTGACTTCTTTGCTCGCGTGTGTTATGCGACCCTCGGCGGAGAGGAAGTAGAACACGCTGTGATCTTTCCCGGGTTCCGACAGTGACAAGGGACCGCCAACCACGAATCCACCTTGTATGGAAGTAGATGAATCTTCTCCGCCGCTTTGATTCGTAACTGTGAGCGGTCTTCCGTTTTGTAGAACCGGCTTGTTGCCAACCTGCAGCGCGGTGGTGGCAGTCCCAAAAGTCGTATCGAAAAAGTTGCGTGCATTTAATTGGCTGGAATTGAACAAGCCCCAAAAAGTAGCGTGGGTTTCATTGCCCCCCGACTTCGACACAGCATTCACTTGCCCACCGATGTTTCGACCAAACTGCGCGGGCGCGAGCAGGGTGATGACTTGATACTCCCGAATCGACTCAAGCGGCTGCGGAATCAACGCCACGAAACCTTGCCGCCGGACGCCGATGTCTTCATCGTTATTATCTGAACCATCAACTGTGAAGTTGTTGGCACGCGAGCGAAGCCCGTTCACCGAGAATTGACCGGCCGAACCCACTCCAGCACCCACGCCTGGACCAGCAACGCTACCCAATGTTTGTGGTGGTGGCGCCACTCCGGGCAGCAGCAACGCGAGTTCGTCGAAGCTGCGAGTGGTGGTGATTCCTCCGAGTGGCAGGGCTACAATTTCGTTCTCCAGATAAGAACCACTCCGGCGGCCATCGATGCGGATGATGCTGGCCCTAACATCGTTTTCTTCAACGGCCGTGGGCACAACCGGGGCCGGCGTTGCAGTGGGGGCGCTCGGCGGAGCGGGATCCAGCGCTACCGGAACCGGCACCACCTCGCCTGTATATGTGATCCGTAGCGGCTGGAGAACTGCCTTGATGGCATAGCCGGTCATTGAGACGCGGATCATGTAAGTTCCGGGTAACAGCAGATTCCGGAAAAACTCGCCGCGGTAATTCGTCTTAACGGTGACGCTCACCAGCGTTTGCTGATTAATGATTTCCACGAGCGCATCTTTCAAAGGAGCACCAGACTGGCTGTTAGTAACCATTCCCTGAAATGCACCCGTCACCGTATCTTGCGAGTTAGCGGTGATACTTGCGCCAAGGATCACGAGGAGCGGAAAGACTGCGAGACGGAAAGTAAGCTTTAGATGGGCTGGCACGTGGGAGGTTCCTTTGTTCTCGCGCAGTATATAGTTCGTGGCGCGGAGAAGCGAGTAATACTTAGACAGGATTACAAGATTTTCAGAATGAATCATGATGAATCCTGAAAATCCTGAAATCCTGTCTAAAACTATCTTCCGCAACTGGCGCTCTTATAGAACTCGAGCACATCAACCGGAAAATCCAGCGGCGCGGAGATTCGCTGCCAGCCTTTCGGATCGATGAACGTCCCAGGCGCGAACTGACGCCACGCGTTGCGCCCGTGTCTCACGTAAACAAACACGCCGGGATTCGAGAGCCGCAGCAATCTCTTCCCCTTGCGCGTCGCACGAACCAGCAGCCCCGCATCCTCAGCGAGATTGACTTCCGGATACCGCAACCCTTCAGTCCAAAGATTTTTGCGATACACGAGCGTCCCGCCATGAACGTTGCCGACGAACAATCGCTGGTGCAAATCCGGCCCGGTGGTCCAAAACTCACCGTGCGGCAACTCGAGCACGAAAGCATTCTCGAGTCCCGTGACGTCAGCTTTGCCGGCGAGTATCGGCATCACCTGGTAACGCAATCGATCCGGTGAGTACCAGTCGTCATCATCCCAGTGCGCGATGATCTCGCCCGCCGCATGTTTACACGCAAGGTTGCGCTTCGCACCGATCGTCGTGCGCGCGACGTGGAAATACCGGACGTTCGGCTGCCCGGCAACCAGATCGCCGATGGCGTCCGTACCATCATCAACGATGATCAGCTCGCGATTCGGATAGTCCTGCTGCAAAAACGATTGCAACGCGTGGGGCACGTAACGGCGACGCTCGTACGTCGGCATGATGCACGACACGAGCGGCCACGACGTTTCCACAGTGCGATAAAAGTAAACATCGTCGCCGATGAGCGAATCGATAAAGGTACGCGGCTGGGCGTGCCAGTAAACCGTGTTCACGTTCTTTCGACTCGTGTTGTTTGAATGAACAGTCGCGACACACAATCCCGGATCGGCGAGATCGGCGACCGCACGTCCTTTGCTGGACCATACGAAGCGCGAGTCTTCACCCACCTGAATGTCCGGAAACTTGTGACGACTCCAAAAACTCTTGCGGTAAGCGAGCGTATTGCCGGCGACCCACGGCCCTTTCGCTGACGGATAACGATACTCCCACGCCTGATCGCGCGCCGGATCGAAGTACGCGACCCGACTGCTGCCAGACAGATCCGCGCCGCGGTCGAGCATCGCCCGCACCTGCGCGCGGACGCGCCACGATGGATACCAATCGTCGTCGTCCCAATGCACGATGAACTCGCCGCGTGCTTTTTCACACGCCAGATTACGCTTCGCTCCGATCGTCAGCTTCTGATCGAAACGGAGATAGCGAATGCGATCGCTCACCGGCACCAAATCAGCGACTGGCTCAGTGCCATCATCCACAACGAGCAGCTCGAGATTTGAATAATCCTGTCGCAGGAAACAGCGGATCGCCTGCGGTATAAAGCTGCGCCGGTTGTGCGTCGGCATGATGCAGGTGACGAGTGGCCCCGAATCATCCATGATCGGAGTTGAAACCACAGTCGCTGAGGGCAAGGCGCGCTTGATTTCGATCAGATCCGCGGGCGCGAAATTCGGGCACGCATCGCCGCGACAATGCTCGCGATAGTCCGTCTTCTGCCCACGCAAACGCGCGCCACAAAACTTGTCCTGGTAACGCTTCTTGCTCGTCTCGAAGCGGCGGCCTTCCTCAAACCGGCGTCGCGCGCTGAAAGCCGGACGATAAACAAAAGCGCCACAGGCCCACACGCCGCGCCAGCCGGCCCGCGCCGCGCGAATGTTGTAGTCCATCTCCCAACATGGGCCAAGCGAGTAACTTTCATCAGCAGCGCCGACCGTGTCGATCACTTCCCGTCGCACGGCATAACAAAAGTCACTGAGACTGTAGAGCGGCTCGAGTGTGCGGACTTCACTGCCAAAACGTCGTGCAGCTTCGTTTGCCGTGGCCGTGATCTGCGCGGCGGAGCAGTTTGGAAAAGCACACTGCTCATTCCACGAATTGTTTGTCGATGGACCAGCCAGGCCGCTCTGCGGATCGAAAGCGAGTGCGGCGAGCAGGCGATCGAGCCAACCGGGCGCAACCTGCACACCTGACTCGAGCAACACCACCGCGTCAGAATTAGTTTGCGAAGCGAGACGATTGAAACACGCAGCCGCGCCACGCTGATCTAAAGTTCCGGAAACCTTCACACGATTCCATGCAGGCAGCGAGCGCGTCGTGGATTCATTGAGCGCAACACCGTCGAGCAGCAGCAACAGCTCTACGTCCGCGGGTGCGTTCGCATTGATACTGGCGAGCGTCCACCGCAGCCGCTCAACCTGCCCGTCAACGTAAATGCCTATGGAGATCGTCTTCATACTTGCTGAAAATCAATCTGTGTAATCTGTGGATAAACAACCACGTGCGCGGCGCGCCGGCGATTCTCGATCACCGCAAGACCGAGATGATCGTCTTCGGCCGTGCCGCCATCAGCAGCCCAAAGTCGCACGACGTTGTAACCAGCTTCCTCGATGCGGGCTAACGTCGCGGGCACTGTGCCGAGCGCGTAAGTCGCATCGTGGATCAGGATCAACCCACCCGGACAAACCAGTTCAGCCGCGAGTTGAAACTCGGCCCACACGAACTCCGCCTCGTGAACCGAATCCAAAAGCACCGCCTCGTATACTTCGCCAGCATCCAACGCCGCCTTCATCCCCTCGAGCGAGCCAACCCGCCGCGCTTCAATGCAGCTTTGAAAACTCTCGGGCAACATGGCCCAAAGCTCTTCGCGTCCGGCAAACAGAAACGGATCGAGCGTCACGACGCGCCCGCCATCGCGGTGTGCAACTGCGGACGCGAGACAAGCTGCCGAGATGCCGCGCGCCGTGCCCGTCTCGAGCACGCGCACACAACCATTCGCACGAATCACGTAATGCAAGGTCGCGAGCAGCGGCAACGTCGACGGATCTCTGACGGCAGCGTTTTGTCCGTTCGTCAGACCATAAAACGACCACGCGAGCGCTTTGATTCCGTGACGTCCGATCCACGCGCGCAAAGCTTCGACAAACACGCTGTAACTGTCGCCGCCCATCTGCCCCGCCAAAGGATCCGCAGTCGAAGAAAACTTCCCCTGCCACTGCGGATACTTTCGTTTCGCGTTGCCGTTGAAATGAAGCACACGCGGCTCGCGTCCACGCCACGTCGCGCGCAGCCTCGATCCCTGCTCGAAGAAATGAACGTCCTGCGCCATGAGCTGCACGTTGTAAATCGCATCGAGCTCGACACCACACTGCAAACGCGCGAGCGCGAGATTGAAGATGAACTGGTTGCGCCCCTTCACGCGGCTGTGCGCGTCAATCCACGCACACGCCTGCGGCATCGCGCGTATCGCACCGTCGAGCGCGCGCATCGCGGTCTGATCGCCGGCATACAAACCGTCGTTAACCACGAGCGAATACGCTTGCTCTTCGGGTGTGACGCCGAGCTGGCGCAAGTCAGCTTCGCCGCCGCCGTAGATCGAATCGATCGCGGAGCCAAGATGATTTGCGTATTGAGTGTTGCCTTCGCGACAGGCGAGTATCCGTCCTTCGGGAAGCGCTGCGAGCGTCGCGAAGATGGGGCGCAGATCGCCAATCACGACCATGTCAGCATCGAGACAGAGGTAATACTTCGCGTCGATCACGCGCGCCGCGGAGTACATCACCGCTTTGCTCATCGGGTTCAGGCCCGCACGAGACTGGCAGCGGACCGGCGTCGCTTTATACTTCGCGATGACGCGATTGCATGCGTCGTTTCCATTCAGCACGAAGGCGACTACGAGCGCGTCGTTGCAGCAACCATTGGCGTAAAGCGAGCCGAGCATGTCGTCGAGCAGGTGTTCGAATCCGGGTGAGACGACGGTGGCGATGCATTTCTCCGCGCGTGGCAAACGTTCCGGCACGATCAGCTCGGCGCGATTCAAACTGTCGAAGAGACGCGACACCGGCGCGGGCGATTCGTCGACCTGCGGATCGAGCCACACGGCGTGCGCGTGTTCCCAACGACTCGTGCGCACAACGAGCTCGAGATATTCAGCGCCGCTGATATCGGCGACGAGCGAACGCGGCGGCTCACCAGCTTGCACGTACGGCTCGTTCGCAACTTCGCGCCCATCAGCGATGACGGAAAAATCAGCATGTGACCAACCAGCAGGCACGTCGTCGTTCAATGCGACGGAGCAACTAAAACTCGCAAAGCGTCGCTCGACGTGAAAACGCAAACGCGCCGGCGGATGCGTGCTGAACGCATGTTGAAACGACTGCTTCCCGACGCGAACCTGCTGGCCTTCGTAGCCGAGGCTTCCATTCATCCCGAGGTCCCCGTAGCCAACCTGCGTTTGCAATAGTTTTAGTGAATCGAGATACATGCTGCTTCTGCCTTTTAAACTTCTTCTCTGTGCAACCTCTGTGTTCTCTGTGTCTCCGTGGTTTGAACCACCACAGAGACACAGAGAACACAGAGGTTGCACAGAGAAATCCGCATCAGGAATCGCGTGTTTCCTCGTGAGTGGTCGTGCCACCGAGTGCCTGACAGCGTTCGGAGATCTGCGACGCCGCGGTGGCGCCGTCTTCGAAAAACTCTTCGTCGACCTGGCCCAAAGAGATCAGGAGTTGCTGCGCGTTCCCCGTCCTCGTCCTGGTCGAAGCAAACTCCTTCCGGGCTTGATTAAGATCCTCAGCGCGAGCGAAATCGGCGATCACGACGCATTCGACCGGAAACATCGACGTATCACCATCCCAACTGCGATCGATTTCAAACGTGCGTCGTGGATAGTACTGGTCCTTATCCAGGCTCACCGGAACCGTAAATTGCACGACGATTTCCCAGGTCTCGGCCCACGAGTCCTGCCAATCATCACTATCAGGATCATCCGTCAGGTAGTTGGTGATAAACCGATTGACGCTGAACTTTTGCACACCATCGTGAACCCCGAGATCTTGGAGCATCGCCTCGATCATCTCGGACGTTCCCTTGTTGATCCGTTGAATATTCACTGCAGTTGCAAAGAATGAGAGCACTTTCTCATCCAACGCCGGACTCCACAAAAGATACGTTTCCATTTGTCCTCCCCCTTACACTTTCTTCTTCGGCCTCGGCTTCGGCCCGCGGAAACTCAGCTTCACGTCAGGCAGGAAGCTACCGACATTTTTCGATTTATTGCACGACTCGCAAAAGACGCGCAGCACGCTCGGATTATCAAACCAATTATTTCTACCGCCCTGGTCCATACCATTGCCGAGGTCATTCCAATGCACGTTCACCGCCATGTCGAAGTGGTCCATGGTCGCTTCAGCACTCGTCACGAGTGGCTTGTGGTTCGGGCCTTTCGGTCCCGGATTCTGACACATATAGAGCGGTGTGGCTGGTGGCGTCGCGCCTGGCGTAGCCGGTGGAGTGGCGCCGGCGAGCACCTGACCGCGGTTCGACGCGCGATACCTCTTCTTGTAAAAGCGATCACGAATCTGTTCGTTACCCTGAAACTCGGGCAACAGCTTCATCGTGGTGATATCAGCAAATCCCGTGAAGAGCGGATCATTCTTGGCGAGCTCGATAGCTTTGGAATCGTCCTCGGGATTGATCTTTCCGTGAACGTGGAATTTGCTGTGATCATCTTCGACGAGGGTGAGTGACGCGAGTTTGTATTTCGAGATCAGTCCCGGCAGCTTCGACCGCACGTTGTCAGGTGTCGAATCGTCAGGAACCATCAACTGCTGAGCATCGACAACCGCGGCGTGAACGTCTTTTTGTTTCTGAGCCTCGGTTCGTGTGTCAGGTTTGTCGTCTTTCTTCTTGCCAAACAGCCACGCGAAGAGCGCTTTTGCTTTGGTGATGATGAAGTTGATCGCGGTGTCGAGCGCTTTGTCGACCGTGCCGCGAACCTTGTTCACCACGTTCATGATCTTGTCAGTGACTTTGCCCAGGCCAACAAAGCCCGCGAGGAAACTGATCGCAAGCGATAACAACCCACCGAGAATACTTTCGACTTTAGCGGCCGCAGCGCCGATGTTGCCCTGCGCGATCGCGACGATCGAGTTGATGAACGCGGTGACGACCTGAATGATCTTCGAGATCTTATTCACGAAGACCATCACCGTGTCGTAGATCGAGATGATCGCCGAGATAAAGCCCGCGCCCGGAATGAACATCGCGATCAACTTCGGTATCGCCTTCTGCACCACCGTGTCGACAACAAACGACGTGATGCCGCTGACGATCTGATCCTTCAGTCCGGTGAGTTTGTCCTTGATGACTTCCCAGGCTGCCTGCGGGCCACCGGTGGCGAGCGCGACGATGATGTCGAACGCCGTTTCGAGGCCCTTCATGATCATCTCGCCGTTCGGCCCGAGCGCCTTCACGATCTTCCCGCGGATCTGCGCCCACGTGATGCCGAGCACGCTCAACGCGAGCTTGCCAAACTCAGGTAGCGTCAAAGCCTTCGGAATGTAAACGCCTTGCAGCGATCCGGTGAGCCAGTCGATCAGTCCCTTCTTCAAATGCGTGAGGAAGTTTCCGCCGAAGTTCATGAAGCCGAGCTTGGCTGCCTTCACGAGATTTCCGATAAACGGCAGCGGGTTCTGGAAGATGCTCTTCATCGCCGAAGCCGTCTTCTTCACATAACCCAGCGCGCCGGGGCTCACGACGTCGAACACGATCTCGAGCAGCTTGAACATCGCGTCGACGCCCCAGCTCACAAACTTGCCCATGAAGCCGCCGAACACTGACGCAAGCTTCGCGAACGCTTTGGGAACGAGGATGATGTCTTCGAGCGTGAGCGCTTTGAATGCCGAGAGGAACAGCGTCGGGATCTGGCTGACGAAACCGATGAGCTGCGAGAGCGTTGTCTGGAACCACGCCCACGCGCGCGGGATCGCCTTCGCTTCCTGCATCTTCTGCCAAACATCACCGAGACCAATCATGTTGAGTAGTGGTCCAAGTAATGTTTCGGCGCTGCGCTCGACCGGATCGCCCGTGATCGGATCCTTGCCGAGCACGCCTTTCAGAAGGTTGTAACCGTCAGTGCCTTCAGCCAGCTTCGCGATCGGTTTGAGGATCGCGTCTTTAACGATCTCGATAATGCCGGTGACGAGATTGACCGCGGTCGACTTAATCTGATCGATAGGCGCGGTGAAGATTCGTTCGGCGCGGGCCCACGCAGTGCCCGGATTCAAAAGATCGCCCGGCAAACTCAGGCTGCTGATGAATTCGGTAACTGCCGACTTGATCATCGAGCCGGTGAGGCCGAGCGCGTTGATCTGTGCTTCGACGAACGCGCCTGCTTTCTCGAAGACGCCGCTGTTGTCGAGCGCCTGCGTGATCAATCCGCCGCCCGGCATGATCTCGATGAGGGCGCGCAGGATGTTGGCGGCGCTGCGATCGACCGGGCTCATGTTGATCGGGTTAACACCGAGGACGATCGTCAACATGCGGAAGCCCGGAATCATGTTGGCTTTGCCGGCGAGCCAGTCGAGTGGATCGGGTATGCCGAGATCGATACCGAGCAGACCCTGCGGACGCGGCGACGTGCGCTGTTGCACGTTGAACTTCTCGCCGCGCATGGCAGCCGCGGAGGCGCGTTCGGCTTCGTGTTCAAGCGGATCGCCGCGACCGGCGGTGAAGTTTTGTATTACTGCGCCGCGACTCTGTTGGACCACGTGCGCGACTTCGTGCGCCATCAGTCGCAGGTCAGCCGGAGATTCGCCTGGTCCAAGAAAGATGTTGTGTCCGTAGGCAAACGCGCGCGTGTTGAAACTCCTGACGGTGAGCTGCGCGCGCGCGTCGGTGTGGACGCGAATCGGTGTTAGATCGACGGAGAAGCTGTGCGTCAGCGGACTCTTAACTGCGACTGGCAGCGGCGCGCCCGTGCTCGTGATCGTGGTTGATTCGAGTTTCTTGAGTGTTTGATCTTTAAGAACCTGACTTGCCGGACGTCCAAGCGTGATCGTTGGTGGCGCGACGTCCGCCCGTGGCTGGACCGTCTGGATCAGAGCGTCCTTCGTCTGCTTTTTGCTGATCGTGAGGCTGATATGTGTAGACGGACTCTCACGCAGCGGCGCAACGGCGCGGCGAAAATTCTGCGTCTTCCGTTGCGCCTTTGCGCCGCTGCGGGAGACATTCTTCGGCTGCGGAGGCACAGCTTGACCCTGAACCCGACCCTGCGCTCTCGTTGTCGCCGTTGTCACTCCCATTCAGTGGTACCGCTAAGCGTCACCGTCGCTCCGCCGTCAATTCCACTACGCCAACCGTCCGTAGTCTCCTTCGTAACACCGTTAACGTTTGCCCAAAGATCTCCCCACGTTCCCCACGCGTTGCCATCGTTGATTAGCTCGTCTATCCGGCCTGGTCCAATGCCGGGTAATTGCAGCAATGCAGCTTTATATTTATTCTCGCCCGCTTTCGCCTTCTTGATCGCTTCGTTAATTGCCAGTCGCTTGAGCCGCTGCACTGCCTGACCGGACACGAGATAGTCGTCGAGGGAGCTACTTTCGACCGGGTTCACAACTTCTTTCGTCAGATTCAACCCGCCCGCCGGTTTCCCACTAGCGTCGACCGTGTAGGCCCGGCACAGCAAACTACTGGGAACGTATTGCTCTGCGAGCAGCACCTTTCGCTTGTTCTTGAGGATGTCGTCTGTAGGATTAGCAGGGACCGTTCCAATCAGCGCGCTGGGTCCGCGACCGTAGCGCGGCTGCACTTCGTAGCGGACAATCTTCGACTTCGCCACCTCCGTCTTCACGTCCTCTTCGACTTGCGTTTCATGTTGCGCGTTTCCTTTTCGAGACAGCGGAGTGATGTTTCCCCACGTATTTCCAGGACCACCCAGGTTCTCGTTTAGAAGGTGACCGAGAATGTAATAACTGGCATTCTTACCTCCGTAACGCCGAATGTTTAGAGCTTCGAAATGCTCGTTCGATACGCTAGGCCCGGAACCGTGTTTCCCTTTCTTTAGACTTAGAATCACCATTCCAGAACCCCAACCGGCCGGGCTTATCGGCGCACCGTATTTCGGATCTGCCACGTCTCCGCCGGCAAAAAGCACTGCGACGTCGTCGGCGAGTTTGTCCCACAACGCCTGCAACTTCACGATGTCGGCATCACCCAGCGTGCCGTCAGTGGCCGACGCTTTATTTCGCAGGCTGTCCATGTCCCTGGCCGTGATGAGCGCCCGTGCTTTCGCTTCTTTCTGTGGACTCACGTCGGCCTTCACGTCCTTGATGAACGTTTCGAACGGCGTCGGATCGCTTTCGACGTACAGACGCGCATCGCGTCCCGCGCCATGGAACACGAGCGAGTGAGTTTTGCCGTCGCCGCCTTTGAACTTCTTGCGGCGCTTCCACCATTGGACCACCGCTCCGGCAGCGTTCTTGACGCCACTCACAACCTTGCTGATCACCACCTTCGCTTGCGTCGCGATCCACTTCGCGAGTCTCAGCAACGCATCGTCGACCTTCGCGCGTATCTTCTCGAGCGCGGAGCGGACTTTCGCAGTCACACCGCTGAGACGAAGCAGCGCCGCGAGAAAATTGACCACGAGCAGAAGACCGCGCGCGAGACCTTTCTCCATCGCCTCAGCCGCCGCGCCGATATTGCCCGCGGCGATCTCGGAAACTGAGCTGAGAAAGTTGCCGACCATCTTGATGATGTCGACGGCCTTCTTGATGAAGAACACGATCGTGTCGTAGATGCCGATGATCGCTTTGATAATGCCGGCGCCCGGAACGAAGATGCCGACGAGCCATTGAATTGCCTGCTCGATGATTTTCTGCGCGATGAATTCTTTGACTGCCTGAATGAACGCGTCCTTGATATCAGACGCCATGTCCTTCAACTGGTCCCACGCCGCCAGCGGACCCTCGGTGATCAGCGTCGTCACGAGCTTGAAAGATTTTTCAAGACCAACGACGACGGGCTCAGTCATCACTGACACCATGTGACGACGAATGTTCGCGTAAGAGATACCGATCAACTGCAGCGCGATGCTGATGATGCCCCTGAAGTCCCACGTGGTCGGCAGTTGAAATCCTTCGATCGATCCGGTGAGCCAGTCGAAGACGGCGTCCTGCAGGTGTTTGAGAAAATTCTTGCCGAAGTTTTTGAACCCGGTGATGGCGGCGTTCATCAGGTTCTTCACAAACTGAATTGGCTTGGTGAAGATTGCCTTCAGTACCGCGGCGCCTTTGTTGATGATGCTCTCGATGTCTCCCAGCGAGAATCCAAACTTCCCGAGCGCCCACGTGAAAAACTTCTTCGCCGCCCACAACAGCAGCTTGCCGAGTTTCGCCAGCGCGCCCGCCATCGCTTCTTTCATCTTTTCGATCTTCTCGTCGATGGCTTTGATCGCGGCGGTCTGCTTGTCTTTAAGCTGGTTTTGGAGATCCTCTTCTTTCTTCGCGATGAACTTGTCCATCTCGTCGAGCTTCGAGTTCATCTCCTCGGCTGCTTTCTTGCCGATGTCTTTCAGACTTGGACCAAGCTTGTCGACGTAGTCTTTGATCTCGGTGCGCGCTTTTTGCAGATCGTCTTTGCACTCCTGGATCACCTTCTTGTTGTCGGCGGAGATGTCTTCGACGAGCTTGTTGATCGTCGCGACAAACTTCTCGCGATTGCGATCAAAGATGGCTTTAACGCCCGGCAGTTCGTCCATGCCGAGCAGCCAGTCTTTCGCTTTTCTGGCCCAGCCAAACCAGCCCGAGTAGCGATCTGCTTTGTAAGCGTCGAGCTCTCTATTGACTGTATCTTCGAAATCTTTCGTGGCTTTGTTGTTGCCATCGTCGAAACGTTTCATCGAGAGGGTTTCGAGATCGGCGAGCTTCTTCTTTACTTTGTCCTGCGCGGCGGTGTAGATGCCGTTGATCTTCGTCGCAACTTCTTCACGCTTCTTTTCGAGCGCGCTCTTCGTGGTTTTCTGTTTCTGACCAGTGACACCGAGACTTGCTTTGCGCTTTGTGTTCAGTTCCGAGCGCTTCTTCGTCTCTTCCTGTTTGAGATCATTCTCGACCTTCTTGTTTTGTTGCTGCGCAAACTGCTGCACCGCGAGCGGCTCGGTGACGGCCGACTTCTCCATTCCTTTCTTCTCTTTGTTCGCGTTCGCGAGATCGCCGCTGTCGACCATGTCGAGCTGTTCCTGCGTGACGCCCTCTTCTTTTAGCTTGCTGTCGGCTTCCTTGGTGAAGTTCGAGAGATCGGTGTGCTCTTTTTGCAGCGGCGCGATGCCGTCTTTGCCGAGCGTGAGTGCGGCGGTGGACGGGGCGGCTTCGGGTGGCGGCAGCGGTTCGGGTTCAAACTCACGCGGCGCGGGTGCGGGCGTGTGGCCCATGTCCTGAAACGTCGAGACGACGGCACTCTTGTCCGTTTGGACCACCTTCAACACATCAGCGCCAGTGTGTTGCGCTTTCTTGTCGCGCTTGAAGTTATCGACGTCTTCGATCGACTTCGGAACGTTCTCGCGCAGGTTTTGCTGAAGTGTTTGTTTGCCTTTGTTTGGATCGACTTTCGGCGCGGGACGATCGCTGACGACGTTGACCTGGCCGGTGTTGCTCTTCGACTGTCCTTCGCTGTCGGGAATTAGTTGCGCTTTTTCCGACTGCGCGCGCTTCTCGTCAGCGCTGTCGTGTGTCTGCTGGTTGGTGCGCAGTTGGCCTAACTTCGCGAAGCCTTTGTTGACGACGGGCGCGGCTTTCGACGCGAGGTATTGTGCGACTTTGCTGTTCCCGACAGCTTTCAACGTGGCTGAGGCACCGCCGGCACGCGCGCGCTTGCCTTTGCCCGCGCCGGGCTTCTTCTTCGGCGGGGCTTTGAGCTGAGTTTTCTTATCTTCTTTTTTGTCGAGCTTCTTTACGTCGGGGACGGGTTTTGGTGGTGGTCCTTTGCCGATCTTCTTCTGCGCGACGAGTGCTTCAGCCTCGAGCTTCGCGGCTTGTTCGGCGGTGATGTCTTTCGGCAGCTCGATGATGTTGCCGTCGTGAGTGCGGAAGAGGCCCTTGCCGAGCACACCCGGGAGCCGCACGGTTGGCGGAGCCGTAGACGTGGCCGGCGTCGACGAGCGCGCGGGAGTGGTCTGCGCTGTTGCAGGCGGCGCGCTCGGTGTCGGTCTCGTTGTGCGGATGTTTGCTGAAATAAATTTCCTTCCTACTCTGCGTAACCTCTGCGTCCTCTGCGTCTCTGCGGTTTCATTGCATGTTCACCGCAGAGGCGCAGAGGACGCAGAGGTTACGCAGAGATCAAATCCTACGCAGGGGGCAGACGTCGCCCGCTTTTCGATATTCGCGCTCGATGGCGTCGCCGATCATTGCAGACGTGACGATCCCGCCGTCTTCGAGTGCGAGCAGTGATGCGTGCAGCGCGGCGTTTTTGATCTGGCCACCGGAGAGCGCGCAACGTCCTGCCACTTCTTCGAGCAATTAGTAATCAACTGCGTGATCGGGTGGTAAGTGAAGCTGCCAGATGGCCCAACGTTCCGGCGGCGACGGGGGCGAAAAGGAGATCACTACATCCATGCGCCGCTGAAACGCGTTATCGATCCGCTCGCTCGCGTTCGTAGTCACGAGCAGAATGCCTTCAAACGACTCGAGCCGTTGCAGCAGGAAGTTTGTCTCCAAATTCGCGTAACGATCGTTTGAGCTTTGGACGCCCGTGCGCTGCGTCAACAGTGAGTCGCCTTCATCTAAAAGGAGGATGACGTCGAGCTCTTCGGCGCGCGAAAGGATCAAGTTGAGGTTCTTCTCTGTTTCGCCGATATATTTGTTCACGACGCTGGAGAGGTCGAGTCGGTAAACGTCCATTTGTAGAGTCGACGCGAGCAATCGCGCCGCGAGCGTCTTGCCGGTGCCGCTTGGACCACTGAAGAGTGCACGCACGCCAGCGTCGGCCTGCGATTGCAGACGCTCACGATGGCGACAACGACTGACAAGGTTCTCTAACTCACGCCGCGTTTCTCCGCCCACCGCGAGCTGGCTCCAATCACCCGACGCCGAGAGACGGATTGCGAGTGCATCGAGGATCTGGCGGTTCAGTGAGCGAGTGGCGCGTTGTGCATCAGCGAGCGTGATCTCCGTACGGTGAGCAAGTGCGGCGTAAGATTCTGCCAATCGCGCGACACGATGAATGTTTCCCGATGTGATACGAAAGCGCTCGCTGACTGTGTCCACGTCGTGGAGTTTGCTTTCGTTGCAGGCACGCTGCCAATGCTGTTTACGCAACCCCGGATCGGGCATGTCGAGGCTGATCACGAGCGCGCGTTCCGCTCCTTCGCCACTGACACCGCCCTGCTTCCCGATGACGATGCCGCCCGGTGACTCACACGCAGACAGCCGCGGGATCTCGATGCTCTCGCGCGACTCGAGATCGATGACGATTACTGGCAGCGCATTGAGTGCAGTGGCGAGCGACCCCGCGACGCGGAATCGTTCGTCGTGTGGCCCAGTGATGCCTTTGATCTCGAGCAGCCCGAGATTGAGCTCGCGTGCGATCGCGCTGAAGATCGTGCGGCGGCCGTTTCGATAAGCCCCACGCACAATGAGTGTTTGCGCTTCGCCCGCGCGGAATAGCCCCGGAATCGCGCGCACTTTTTCATGCACGTCCGGTGGCAGGATCAGATCGTCCATCGTCGCGAGCTCAGCCGGCCGGCGATAGCGCATGCCCGGACCGGGAATCTCGTTTTGCTCGCCGCGCAACGCATCCCACAACGCACTCGGCACCTCCAGCGCCCATTCAAGCCGCGGCGACTCCGGATTCACGACGCGCACGAGCCCGAGCTCGCGCATCTGTCGCAGGTTGCTGCGCGCGTCGCGCCAGTGTGCTTCGTCGCGTCCCCACGTGTTGAGCAAACTCGGTGTCGCGCGATGCTGGCCGGGCGAACCCTGCATGGTTTCGAAGACGAGTCCGAAGCGCAGATCCTCTTCGATCAAACCGATCGTCGTGAGCAGGACAATCGCGGAGTGATCCAACCCGGCGGCCTGGCGCAATGATCGCAACGGCAAATGGCCGGTTGCTTTTTCTTCCCACGCTTGCAGCGACTCGAGCCACCACGAAACGGCTTCAGTCGAATGGACTCCGGCGAGACCGCTGTCGGCGAGCTCGTTGTTGTAGCCGATCAGAAAAGGGAATTCCTTGAAGGCTGATTCACTCGAGCCGTACACCTGGACCACGTGATGGAAGAGGCTAAGGACGGCTCCGTAGAAGTACAGCTTGAAGTGCTCAGCCGGCGTCGGCTGCAAACCGTCGAATAGATTTTTTCGCATCTTTTTAGTCATAGTGAAAAGCGATGAATCGGCCGGCGGCGGGAACCCAGCCGGGATTGCGGTCCAGACCCGAGAGGCGTATTTCGATCGGGTGATCAGCGAGGGAGAAGAAGACGTCGAGGTGTGTCGGGGTGATGATTACCTTTGCGTAATGCTCAAGGAGGATTTCGGCGAGAGAGTCTTCTGACTCGATACCCAAAGCCAAAATCAGACGGGCTTTTATATGGGGTAGCAGCTCTGTTAGCCAGGTTGGTTTTGACAGGATTTCAGGATTTTCAGGATTATCATGATAATTCTGTAAATCCTGTAATCCTGTCCAAATGGGATCGTCCAGATCACGATCCTGATTGATTTCACGCCCGACCATCATCACGAAATCCCAGATGCTCAGGTCGTCGTGAAACTGTTCGACCGGGCTGGTGAAGTCGCTGTAGATTTCGAGGAAGAGGGCGAGGTTGATCAGGTAGAAGAGACCGCCGAGGTTGGTTTCGATCGTGATGGCGTCGAGTGGTGTTGGAACAGTGGTTGGGACAATCGTTTCAGGTTCGATAATTGGGTCGGGTTGAGTGACTGGTGCGACAGTCGCGATTGCTGGTGTTTCAGGTGGTTCTTCGTAGCTGAAAATGGCATTGGCGATTTTGATCTGTTCCGGTTGTTTGAACACGGATGAGACGGATCCCTTCGGTGGCGGAGCGGGTTTGACATCAATCAGATCCGCATAAATCGGATTTTCGTGGATCGGCGCGACGGGTTCTGCATGCTCGATGGATTCAGGCTCGCGTGTCTCTTCGACGATGATTGTTTGAGCGCGTGGAACGTCAATGACGTGTTCTTGAATCCAGTGCTCAACCTCGCGTGCAAAACTCAACGTCCGCACACGCGATGGCGCGCGGTGGATCATCAACACGATCCCGACGAAGAGTTGCTGCACCGGCCGCAATAGTGGCGTGTCGCTTTCCGGCACCACGGCTCTCCACGGCGGCGTCTCACTTCTGACGTGCGGTACGTGTTGTACCCGCGGCGCAAAATCAACCGAGAAAAAATTCGCGTTTTCAATCCGTAAAATCCGTGTTACCCCAAAGGTTATAAGCACGCGCTGCAGGATCTCGCGCACCTCAACCTCACTCAACTGGCTCACAAACTCGACCAGCACACCTTTCCCAACCACGTGCTCGAGCGCCGCCGGTACGTACTCGATCTTCTCGCTCCAAAACTTCCTGACTAACCACGACAGATCACCGCGCTTGATCAATGCCTGCCACCACCACCGCGTCATAGCAACGCCCCTGCACCAATCCGCCGTCAAACACGCCAACAACTCCGCATAGTCATAAAAAACAACTGACTCCACACTATCAGCCACGTACCCACGCGCCGGACGCGCCGCGCTCGACACGAGGCTGTCGAACCTCGTCTGAAACGCGTGCCGCCAGGCGAGTGGCGCGCGCGCGTGTGGACTGTCGAGCTGAATCGATCCCGGCAACGGATCGTTGAGTTTGCGAATGAAGAGTGTGGCTGACGGCGGCAGACGCGGCTCGAATGAAACGTCGCTCAGCACGTTCTGCAAACGTCCACGCAAGGCAAGCGGGTCAAGATCGCTGCCGTTTCGATCGAAGACCCGCAGCCTCAGTATCGTGGAATCGTTGCCTGTTACGAACATCGTTAATGCTTCTTACCCCAACCCCAACCCAGCAGCCACGCGAGACAACCCTGAGGTTTGCGATACTCGGGTTTGCCGTCGGGAGGCAGTGGCGCCTCATTCGGATTCTCGCGAGCCTGGATAGCCGTCTCAACGTGAACTGATCCATTGTTGGGAACACGCACGATGTAAAGATTGTCGGCGAGTTTCTCCGCGCCATAGAGCCGCGTCTCCCAACCGTGCAAGTCGCCCTCATGAAGTACGAAGTAACCAAAGGCGGTTTGCGGCTCGAGAACCGGTACTTTCCGACCGTCTTTCAACTCGTATGTCCTGCCGGTGTCGACGTAACCGTGCACCGTGTAAGTCGGAACAAACGCCGCAATGTCTTCCACGTCATTCGACCGTGGGCGACCAGCAGCCGCAAAGCTGGCACGGTCGACGTTGAATTCATTTACCGGCGGCTTATCATCCTTAGAAGCGATGGCCGGCATGTTGAATTTCTGTACGTAGAGGTAAACGTCACGCGGTTGCACACTGATGGGTGGCGCTCCCTTCACACTGATTTCAGCAAAGCGGCGAAACGTCGACGCCCTTGCGACATTCATGTTCGTGAAGACGCTGCTCGTGGTGATGACTACGCCGGGATCTACGCTCGACAGCTCAACCAGCATGCACTGGTGCGGGTTTTGTGAATCAGAAGGAAAAGGTACGCTTGCCATCCACGCGTTCAGGTACTTGTTGATGTTACGCACAAGTTTGGTAACAAATGAGGTGGGCCCGGTGGGTTCACCTGCGGTGGGCCAAGCGAAATGGCACTCACCGTTCGTGTTGATGAATTGCGTATCTGTGCCTCCGGGGATCGGTTTCCATGAATCAGGTGGAGGTGACGCCACTGGGGTCCACCATTGCGAACCCCAATTCGCGAGACTGAAAGTCGCACGCACAGACTCTTTTTGGGCCACCGACATGCCACCGGGAAAGGTGGGTATTGCGAAGAACTGGTTTTGGAATGCGGCGTTGCTTACGTTGGGCGTGTGGTTTGTGTCGTAGGGGGTCGCGCTGAGTGGCGGATAAGCCTTGCCCAGATCCAACATAATCGTATTGATGTCCGGGCGCGCGGAGCCATCAACGTTTCGGGTGCCGACGTTGGTGGAGACCAATTTCACGGCATCAGTGCATCCCGCTCCGGCAGTGCTAAGGTCAAACATGGATGCTTCGGCGATGCCACCGGAGGGAATTATCTGGAAGGCGCTCGTGGTTGTTGGCGCCCCCTGAGGCCATGCTTGTGGTATGGCCGCCATCCCTGGTCCCAACGACGTATTGATTTCAAACCAAAGCTTGAAAGCGCCGGAAGCGGGGATATTTAATTGATTCGCCAACCCGCCGCCGCCCCAATTAGCACCCAGCGGTATCGCCACTTGAAACGCCCACCTGGTTTGGATAAGGCGGGTGGGACTCGTGACGTCGACCCACATGCGTCCCGTGGTTTCGATATCTCCGGTTGAAGTGTTCTCGGCCCCGCTGAGCGTAACCGTGCCGCCACTTGCCGAACCACCACGAACCCGGTAGACAAAGGTCCCACCGTTCTGGGTTCCGGCGACAACAGAAGCAGCGCTATCCAGATTGGCAGAGAATGCGAGGTAGTTACCACCGGGAACGCCGAGTAGTACGTTCACTCGATCGATGGCTGGATCGTTCGCGGAGGTGCGCACGACCCATTGCATCAATAAATAATCAGTCCCTCCCAGGACACCCCTGAGAGCACGGAACAGTATGTCGCGGTTTGCACCGTTTCCCTGAGACAGACTGAATGCGCCCAGCCAATTGGGATTGTCTGGGTAATAGCGCAATAAGGCTGGATTCGGAGGCGACGACCACCAATCGAAATCGGCTGCTGGCGCGTCCGGGAGACTCGAGAGCGTCGGGATACAAAATGTAGGCATCTTACCCTTCCTTTCATTGCTGCTGACTAACGCAGGGTCAGTCGATACGCTACGGAGCGCTTGTTGTTCGTAGCTATGCCCTGGCGCGTCAATGTCAAACGCAAGGTCGCAGTGGCTGGCGTAGCCGGCGCGGTGATGTCAACGAAAACTGGAAGTGGACCACCAGGACCGGAAACGGGCAGCGGGTTTTGCACGACCTGGTCCACTTTCGTCGTCCATCCTCCTGCTGCTCCTTCGATCGCTGCTGTGATCGAGTAGTTATTAGTG
>Ga0134121_10000510_pt1 | contig 44214 bp, 31 predicted proteins | sample KB301_FD_96463 | JGI IMG/M metagenome (GOLD analysis project Ga0134121, IMG submission 96463) | Terrestrial soil microbial communities without Nitrogen fertilizer from Kellogg Biological Station, Michigan, USA - KB3-0-1 | ecosystem: Environmental > Terrestrial > Soil > Unclassified ...
AGGCGGACGCGGAGAGCGGCTACACCCTGCGTCCCGGCTTTCGCGGCGAAGAGATCGCGCCCGGCAAGGAGTTCGACGTCCCCGCCGCCATCGACGCCCGAGGCCTGCGCGACCAGCCGCACACCGCGCCGAACCAGCCCGCCGTGCTGACCGTGGGCGACTCCATGACCTTCGGAGAAGGCGTGCCCGCCGACCGCACCTTCTCGGCCGTCATCGAGAAGGAAGCCGGCGTGCGCGTCTACGACGGAGGCGTTCCCGGCTACAGCAGCCGGCAGATGGTCGCGCGCCTGCGCCATCTCCTGCCCGCGCTGCATCCCGCCGTGGTGGTGATGACCCTCTCGCCCCTCTGGGACCGCCAGCGCTGTGCCACCCCGTTCGTCTACCGCGACGGCTACATCGTGGCGAACAGCTACGTCGACCGCCTGGAGCTGATCGGCGGCAACCTCTACCTGCAAGAGACCCGGCTGCCGGTGCTGGGCACCGCGACCGCGCACCTGAAGGCGCATTCCAACCTGCTGCGCCTGGCCATCCCCGCCCTAGCGAACGCGGCCAAGAAGATCTTCCTTCACCCCGAAAAAGAAGGCCCACCCACCGCATCGGACTACGAGCCCACCGTCCAGGATCTAGCCGAAGCCCGCCGCCTGACCGAAGCGCAAGGCGGCCGCTTTCTAGCACTCCTCGTGGACGACCGAGGCCCCGACTACCGCCGCGACCGCCTCGCCATCCAGGAAAGATTGAAAGCGCTGGGAATCCCCTTCATAGCCGCCCAGGATCTCCTCCCCGGAGCGGACTGGAAACGTCTGAGCTATCCGAGGGACACCCACTGGAACCTCGCCGGCCACGAAGCCGTGGGCAAAGCGCTTGCGCCGAGGGTCAAGGAAATGGCGGCGGGACGCTAACGCCCGATACCAAACCAAACCGGCACGCCCCCAATGTAGAGACGCCCTGCGGGGAACCCCGCCGGGGCGTCTCCGAAGCGGCGACAAATCCCCCAGACACCGACAACGCCCCGCGGAAACCACGTCCTCCCCATAACCCCCGGTACACCTCCAAGCCCCTGATAGAATATCCGCCACCAGAAATCCCTCGCTCACCAGGAGCACCAATGCCCCCCACCAACCTCTCCACCGCCCTCCCCGGTACCTGGAAGCTCGAGTCCCGGATCGACGTCACATCCTCAGGCGAGCGCCGCCCGGAGCCCTCGCTGGGCGAAGACCCCATTGCCCTGCTCATCTACGACCGCGCCGGTCACTTCGCCGCCCAATTCATGAAGCGCGACCGGTCCGTAGTGATACCCGATGCGCCAGGAGGCGCAAAGAACAACAGCCGCGCGCAGGGCGGATATGACGCCTACTTCGGAACCTACACGATCGACGATGAGAGCGGCACCGTGACTCAAAGACTTCTCGGCGCGTTGTCCCAGGAGAACGTCGGCTCCGTGCTGACGCGTGCCATGGAGGTACACCGGGACAAGCTCATCATCCGAATCGAGATCACTCACGCCGACGGAACCGCCGTGACTCGAACCCTGACCTGGAATCGCGTGGGGTAAACTCGATCAGTCCCCAGGAGCCCAATATGCCCGTCTCGACTCGACACGATCCCTTTCCGGTGAAGGACCCCTACCATGGCATCTACGCCCACGGCGTCGAGACCCGCGCCGGCGCGAGGATGCTCCATATCTCCGGACAGGTTGGAGAGTCTCCGGAAGGGGTATTACCGCCTGATTTCGCCGGCCAATGCCGGCAAGCGCTTCTAAACCTCGACTCCGTACTGCGCGAAGCCAGAATGTCCTTGCGCGACATCGTGAAGATGACTTTCTATCTCGTGCGCCGCGAGGATATGAGTACCTTGGTCGAGGTGCGCAAGGAACTGCTGGATGGCGTCCGGCCCGCGGTCACCACGTTGTTCGTCTCCGGCCTCGTCGGTCCGGCGTGGCTCGTTGAGATCGAGGCGGTGGCTTGTGCGGAGTGAGGGGCCCTCGAACACTGCCCCACGGCGTTCAATGTTCACCCGTCCGAGCCTATCCTCCAAGGGGACAACGGCCGGAAAACCATGCCGTTTCCCCCAAAATGTAGAGTCGCGGCGACAGTCTACAGAACCACCGCCGATCCGCGGGCACAAACCGCTTCGCACGCACAGAGGGGTGCTGAAACATGTTAGAAACGAGCATTGCGTCCATCCTTCCCGGCTACATTCAATCTCTCGCCCTTGCCGTGGGTGCCGGCTGGGCATATTGGAAATTCATTCATCAGCGCGCAAATGAGCCGGCAACAGATGTCGACATAGACCTCAACTTCATTGGAGTGCAAGACAGCAAGCGAGTCATAGAAATTGTATCAACCTTGAAGAATCAAAGTTTGGTTAGAATGAATTACGATAGATTTCGAGTACGCGTTAGATATTTGCTTCCGGCGGACAATATTGAAGATGGCGAACGTCCCATTCACTATCAACTCAAGTGCCCACGAACGATAGACGACCGCATAGATCACAAGGAGAGACTCTTCGAGAATGTTGACTATATTAATCCGAGACAGGAATTCAAGCATCGATACGTCACCTTTGTGCCCGCGGAAGCGACGTTCGTATGGATTCAATGTGAATTTTTCTTACGCAGCCGCAAGGAGGTTAAGATAAACAGTCAGCGAATATTCGGTGTACCGGGCCAGCAAACAAAATGTGAGTCTGAACCGTGGGCGTCTCCGACGAGGAAATGATCTCCTAGACATCGACAACGCCCTGCCGGACACATCGATCGTTCAACAAAGGACCGAGACTTCGACGGCAAGGCCGGGGTCGTCCTCCATGGCAACACTGCCAGAATTATGGCAAAAGCACCTGTGCCAGCCGCCTGCCTCCATGACTTGGAATGCCTGAGGTTGCAAGGCTAAGTCTCTAACCTATAGCGACTTACCCGGCTCGGCTGGGCCGTCTCTGGATTGGCACCGCGATTGTCCTAGGAGCTTGGTGTTTGAATCTGGTCGCTGAAGTCGGGCCACCCAAGGCAGCTCAGCGCACGAGTGCCGCCACCGTCGCGCGGCGGCTTTCGCGCCGGCCGACCCGCAAGGTTGGCTGATCTTCGTGCTGGTCCTTCATCCGGCGGTCTGAAGGGCCGGTCGTCTCGATGGACAGGTCCATCCTCTGAATGGACGCGTGTCTCGCCTTGATGGACGCTCCCATCGCCTCGACAGACGCTCTCGTCGTCACGATGGAGGCTCTCCTCGAGACGATGGACGCTCGTCTCCTCACGATGGACGCTCACCTCGTCTCGATGGACGCACACATCGTCACGATGGACGCTTACTTCGTGACGATGGACGCGTCCATTGTGAGAATTTATCGGTCCAACGGCTAAAATGCCACGTCCATCGTGAGAATGTGTCGGTCCATCGGCTGAAATGACGTGTCACTTCTGAGAATTTATCGGTCCAACGGCTGAAATGACACGTCCATCGCGCCGATTTATCGGTCCAACGGCTAAAGTGCCGCGTCACTTCTGAGAATTTATCGGTCCAACGGCTGAAATGACGCGTCCATCGTGACGATGTATCGGTCCAACGGCTGAAATGCCAGGCTCTTTCCGGCGCGCCCGCGCCTCACCGCGCCCGATACAGGGTCACCAACCCATCCGACCCCCGCCACGCCACGTCATACCCCATCGCCAATTGATCCAGCACCTTCCGCACCGCCGGCTCTCCGAGCCGGTCCTGACGCAGGCCCCAGATCAAGACGTAGTCCACCTTCCCTCCCGTCTGCTGCCGGTAGGCAAGGATCTGGGCTCGGGGCGGCTGCTGCTCGATACCCAGCAAGCCCACGGAGAGGTGGACGTAGGGATTCAGCTCCGGACGGTAGTAGATCGGGAAGTAGTCCTCGTTCGCCTCGTACAGCGAAAGATCCACCAGCCGCTTCTCGGCGCCGATGTACCCTCCCGCGTGGAGGAAAGGCTCGGTACGGAAGGCAAGCTCGCGGCCGTTGGGCTGCTCGCCGTAGTTGGAGTAGGAGAGGTACAGGAAGGTATGGTCCGGCTCGATGTGCTGGCCGGCTTCGGCGATCTCCGCCAGGTGTTGGTCGATGAGGGCGTAGGCGCGGGCGTAGACGAAGAGGAAGAGCACCGCGAGACACGCCGCGACGGTCTGAATCCAGAGGCGCCGTCTCTCCGGATGATCGAAGGCGCCGAGCCAGAGGATCAGGGCCAGGAAGGGGAACAGGAGGAGCCGGTGATTCACGAAGCCGCCGCCCGAGATCTCGCTGGGCGCCAGGAAGTAGGCAGCCAGGAAGACCAGGACGACGAGCAGCAAGCCGTCCCGCGCCTCCAGGGGGCGGCTCCCCCGCTGCCTCAGACACAGAAGAGCGACGACGTAGAACAGCAGGGCCAGCGCCGCCGCCAGCGGCGGCGTCCAGTGGCTGAGCGAAGCCAGCGAGTAGAGCGCCGCCAGGTGTCTGATCTTCACCCACAAAGGGAGGAAATCGATCTTCGAGCCCATCCTCTTGCCCAGGAAGGCAGCCATGAGGATCACCGCCGGGAGGAATGCCACTACGGGAGCGAGGAGCCAACGACGGACTCCGGTCCACAGCGATCCCGGGGTAGCCCGGAGGTCCAAGAGAAGGCGCCAGCCGGCCAATGTCAGCAGAGCGGCCACCGTCATCACCAGGGTGACGGGATGGCAGAAGTACACCCAGAGGATGAGGAGCGCCAGCGCCACGGTGCGCAGCGGCGTCATCCGCTCGCCATGCCGCAACCAGTAGCCCACCGTGAAGAAGAAGGCCGGCAGGCTGAAGCAGAAGTTGAAGAACCCCATGTGCAGGGTGTAGTTGTAGATGAAGGGGAAGGATAGGACGGCGAGGAACCCCGACCGATGCCCGCGATCCTCAACTCCTCGAAGCGCATAGCGGACCGAGACGGGAAGCAGAACCGCGTAGGCGGTGAGCAGCACCTTCTCCGCCAGCGGCACGGTGAGGAAGCGGAGGACCCGGTTCATCAGGAAAAAGATGAAGCCGTTCGGCAGCGCCTCCCGGTTGAGCACGTAATACTGCCGCAGCAGCCCCGCGTCCGGCCGGCCGAACTGGCGCAGGATGAAGGCCAACGCCTGGTGCCCCGGGCCGTCCTGGGTAGGGACGAAGCGGAACGCCCAGATCAGGGCCACGTGCAGGATCAGGAGGACCCCAAAGAGGAAGCCCTCGCCGGTGATCCGGCGTCGGGGAGCGGCGGAGGGCTCGGACATGAGGGGGGATGGTATCGCAGGGGCGGGCGATCTCCGCTTGGCCGCCCGGGGCTGAAGACCCGGGCTACCCACGGTAGTCCCTGCGGGACCCAGGAGAACCGCGATCCCGTAGGGAACACCGTCGGTAGCCAGGGATTTCAATCCCAGGCGCCGACCGCGAGGCTGCCGATCTGTGCCACTCCCTCTTATCCCGGCAAGGGGGATGGGGTGGTCGGGAGAAGAGGGCCGGGGTGATGAGGGTCTTGGGTGGGCCGGATTTTCCTCCCCCCCTCCGCTGTTCTCCCTCTCCGACATGAACACCACGACGAAGCTCTACGCCGCCCCTGCCCTGGCCCTCCTGCTCGCCGCCTGCTCCGGCTCGACTCAGCCGGTGCCCCCCAGGACTCCCGCGAAGGTGACTGCGAAAGCGCCGGCACCGATCCCACCGGCCAGCCCGGCCGATCCGGCGCAGACGGTGAAGGTGGTGAGCGAGTCGCCCCAGGACCCGCACTCCTACGCCCGGCCCCAGGAGGCCACGGTCGACCATCTCAAGCTCGATCTGTCGGTCGACTTCCAGGCCCGCCGGCTCACCGGCCGCGCCAGCCTGCGGGTGAAAAACAGGCTCGGCGTGGACCATCTCATCCTCGACACCCGGGGCCTGGACGTCCAGCGCGTGACGCTCGACGACGGCAAGGCCGAGGCGAAGTGGACTTTGGGCACGGCGGACAAGTTCCTGGGCCAGGCGCTCGACGTCCAGATCGCGCCCGGCACGGCCTGGGTGAACGTCGACTACTCGACGCGCCCGGAAGCGGCGGCCCTCCAGTGGCTCACGCCCGCGCAGGCGGGCAGCCCGTCACCGCTCCTCTTCACGCAGAGCGAGGCCATCCTGGCCCGCACCTGGGTTCCCTGCCAGGACTCCCCCGGCGTGCGCATGACCTACGAGGCCACGATCCGCACGCCCCCGTCGCTGATGGCGGTGATGAGCGCCGAGAATCCCACGAAAAAGAGCGCGGACGGCATCTACCGCTTCCGCATGCCGAACGCCATTCCGTCGTACCTGCTGGCCCTGGCCGTGGGCGACCTCGAGTTCCGGCCGCTGGGGACGAACAGCGGTGTCTACGCCCTTCCCTCCGTCGTCGAGCGCGCCGCCTGGGAGCTGGCGGACACGCCGAAGATGATCGCCGCGGCCGAGGCCCTCTACGGTCCCTACAAGTGGGGGCGGTACGACATCCTCATCCTGCCCGCGAGCTACCCCTACGGCGGCATGGAGAACCCGCGGCTGACTTTCGCGACACCCACCATCCTGGCCGGCGACCGGTCGCTCGTCTCTCTGGTGGCGCACGAGCTCGCGCACTCCTGGTCCGGCAACCTGGTGACCAATGCCACCTGGAACGATTTCTGGCTGAACGAGGGCTTCACCACCTACTTCGAGGGGCGGATCATGGAAGCGGTCTACGGCCGTCCCTACTTCGACATGCTGGCCGTGCTCGGCCGCCAGGATCTCGCCGAAGCCTTCCAGGAGCTCGGGTCCACCAGCCCGGACACGCAGCTCTACCTCAACCTCGCCGGCCGCGATCCCGACGAGGGTACGGGCGACGTGGCCTACGAGAAGGGCGCCCTCTTCCTGCGGACGCTGGAGGCCTCGGTAGGACGCGAGAAGTTCGACCGCTTCCTGCGCACGTACTTCGACACCTTCGCCTTCCAGTCCATGGACTCCGCCCGCTTCGTCCAATATCTGAAGCAGAACCTTCTCGGCGGCGACGAGGCCCAGGCGAAGAACCTCCAGATCGACGCCTGGGTCTACTCCCCCGGCCTGCCCACCAACGCGATCGAGCCCCACTCCGAGGCTTTCGTCCCGGTCGATCAGGCCGTCAAGTCCTTCGCCGGCGGCGCCCCCGCCTCCCAGATCTCCACGACCGGCTGGACGACGCACCACTGGCTCCACTTCCTCGAAACCCTGCCCACGCCCCTCGACCGTGCGAAGATGGCCGATCTCGACGCCACCTTCCACTTCAGCGACTCGGGCAACAGCGAGATCCTGAGCGCCTGGCTGATGAAGGTCGTGCAAGGCAAGTACGAGCCCGCCTACCCCGCCCTCGAGCGCTTCCTCACCACCGTCGGCCGGCGCAAGTACCTGAAGCCGATCTACACCGAGCTGGCGAAGACCCCGGAGGGCGCCGAGATGGGACTGAGGATCTACGAGAAAGCCCGGCCGGGCTACCACTCCGTGTCGCAGGTCACGGTGGATCAGATTCTGGGGTGGCGGGGGTAGAGGGTCCTCCATCGTGCCCTCTTCTCCCAAGCCTTTCTCTCGCCGGCCGCGCCGAGGATCAAGGAGGTGGCGGCGGGCCACTCATCCGAGAGATCTGCGGAAAGTGAATCGTCCGGACAGTGATTCCCCGGACCCGATGAATGGGTTTGCCGGGCTTTTCGCTGGTGATCAGCTCGTCAGCCCCCACGGCAAGGGCCGCTGCGACGTGGAGGGCGTCGAGGGCGGAAAGGCCGGCATCGGAAGCGACGTGAAGCGCTTTCTCGAAGAAGGCCGTCTCAAGAGGCGCCCAAATGTCGACGCTCTCAAAAAACGCCTCGTAAAATGCGCTTTCGTCTGTCCTCTTGTGGAATCGCGCTTTGGGGAGAACCTCGAGCCGAACGAAGAGGCTGGACGCAAAAGACCGTTCAGGATCGTCCAGAATGGCAAGCGCCATTGGGGAGCTCGCGAGGCTTCCCCGAGCCGCCGCAATCAGCACGCCCGCATCAATGAAGGTAATCTTCAAAAATCGCGCTCGCTGACCCCGCCCCGACGCTCAACGATCTCCCGCTCGAGGTCGTCCCAGTCCAGCAGAGGTTCCCCGGAAGCAACGATCCGCTTCCGCAGCTCCCAGAGCCGACGCCCGAGAGGAGTTCTTGGTTTGAACTCCTCCCCAGGAACCAGGGGCGGGGCGGTCTCAGGGAGCCTCTTCGCATTGCTGGCCATGACAACAAAATCATACCTCCAGATGACGCCATTGTCCATGTCTTCCGCTTCAGCGCGTCCATTACTATCGCATCACCGCCCGTCGGCCGAGCAAAAGATGCCCGTTTCAAGCCGACACGCCCCTTTCCTGTGGAAGACCTCTATCATGCCATCGTGATTGGGGGGGAACCGCAGTGGTAATGGAAAGGTTTTATACTCGACCTACTGTTCTCTTTCCACCACCACCACCGTCACATCATCCGCCACCGGCCTTCCCCCGCAGTGGAGCCGCACCAGCTCCATCAGGGCGTCGGCCGTCTCGCCGATGGGCTGATCGCGAAGCGCGGCGAAGGCCTCTTCCAGCTTCTCCAGTCCCAGTTCCTGATCCGCCGGATTGCGGGCCTCGAAGGCTCCATCGGTGTAGGCGAGGATTCGGTCGCCGGGGGAGAGGACGACTTCCTCGACGGGCAGGGGACGGTCGCGGAAGATGCGGTTGAGCAGGGGACCCGTGGCGCCCAGAGGCTCGACGGTGCCGTCCGCCTTCAGCCAGAAGAGCGGGGGATGGCCGGCGTTGATGTAGCGCAGACGGCCGTCCGGCAGCAGCAGGGCGTAGACCATCGTGGCACAGGCGGCGGCCTCGAAGAAGTCGATGCCCTGGAGCACCTCCCGGGCCACCCTTTCGGGATCGACGCCCCGCCTCCGGGCTGCGTCCAGCGTCGAGCGCAGCATGCCGGCATACATGGCGGCGCTCACGCCGTGGCCGACGACGTCGCTCACCGAGATCGCGAGCCCCGCGTCCACCGCTTGCGCGAGATAGAAGTCTCCTCCCAGGGCGTCGCAGGAGAGAATCCGGCCGTCGACACGCCAGCCGGCGGCGATCACCGGCTCGCGCGGCGACAGGCTCTCCTGGAACAGGCGCGCCCTTTCGAGGTCTGCCGCCAGCTCGTTGGCGTAGCGCTCCTTGGTGAAACGCTCGCGCTGCAAACGCAGGCAGCGTTCCACCAGGGCCAGCAAGACCCGCCGGTCGAAAGGCTTGAAGAGGAAGTAGAAGGCCCCCTCCTCCAGCGAGCGGAAGAGCTTTTCGTCGGGCTCCGAGATCGAGCCGGTGATGAGGATGACGTCCGTGTGCGGCCGGCGCTCGCGGATGGCGCTGCACAGGCTGTAGCCGTCGCCCTCCTTCAGGCGCACGTCCACGAGGGCGAGGTCGTACCGCGCCGCCTCGATCCGCTCCAGCGCTTCGGGGGCGCCAGCCACGGACTCCACGTGGTAGGTGGGCGAGAGGATCCGCTCCAGCGTGCGCCGCAGGCCGGCGTCGTCGTCCACCACCAGAATCCGGCTGCGGCTCAACTCATCGCTCCGACCGGCTCGACAGTCGCCTCATCGTGGGCCAGCCGCATCTCCATGATGACGCGCGTTCCCTCGCCCGGCAGGCTGCCGATCTCCAGACGCCCGCCGTTCTGCCAGGCGAGCGCCCGGCAGATGGCCAGCCCCAGGCCCGTGCCACCGGTCTTGGTGGAGAAAAACGGCTCCTGCACCTTCTCCAGCAGGTCGGGCCGGATGCCCGGTCCGTCGTCCTCCACCGCCAGCACGGCCCCGCCGTCCTGCTCGCGGGTGACGATGACGATCCGCCGCCCTCGCTCCTCCATCGCCTCCAGGGAGCTGTTCACCAGGTTGAGGACGATGTGCTGCAAGTCGTTGCGCGAAAAACGCACGGGCGGCAGGCCTCGGGCGAGGTTCAGCACCGTCTCGATCCCCCGCCGCTGGGCCTGGTTCTCGAAGAAGGGAACCGTGTCCTGCACCACTTGATTGACGTCCACCGGTCCATCCCCCGCGCGGCCCGCCCCGGCCACCCGCAACATGTTCGCGAAAATGCGCTTGCAGAGCTGCGCCTTCTCCACCACCAGATCGAGATCGTCGCCCAGCTTTTGCGGATCGAAGGTCTCGCGCCGGAGATCCTCCCGCACCTGCTGCGACAGCGGCAGGATGGTCCCCATGGCGTTGTTGACGTCATGGGCCACGGCGTTGGCCAAGGTTACCAAAGTCGCCTTGAGCTCCGCCTGGATAGCCTGCCGCTCCAGCGTCATGTTGACCCGCGCGTTACGGATCGACACCGCCGCCGCCGGCAGGAACCGCTCCACCACCGCCACGTCCCAAAGGTCGAACGGCCGCCGCTTCCAGGCGGCGATCTTGAGCAGACCCAGGAACTCGCCGCCGAACGAGAGCGGCGCGCACAACAGGCTCGTGGGCGAGGGGATGGACCGGCCCCGGTGATAGCTCAGCATCTCCCAGAACGGATCGCCGCCGCCGTCGCCGTCCAGCCGCCGCAGCCCCGGATCGAGCTCCAACTCCTCCACCATCTCGCGCGGCACCCGGATCTCGTGGCCCACGAAGGAGCTCTTCCCCTTCATCCAGGAGATCTTCTCCGCGTCGATACGGAACACGCCGGTCGAGGCCTCCCAGGTGAGGAAGGACGAAGAGTGATCGTAGTCGACGAGCTGATGCAGGCCGTCGAGAATCTGGTACGCCAGATCGATGGGCCGCAGCTCCGAGGTGATCTTGCTGCGGATGCGGTCCAGCACCCGCGCCAGGCGCTGCTCCTCCCGCCTCCCCAGCTCCGTGGCGAGCACGCCGCACAGCCAGTCCAGAATGCGCCGCGCCCCCTGGCCGAAGTCCCGCCCCTTGCGGGCCGCTCCCACCGCCGCCACCGCCCGTCCATGCACCACCACTCGCGCGACCACCGACGACCGCGACGCCGCCAGCCGCTCGTCGCGAAGATAAGCCGCCGTCCGCGGCACGTCGCAGAGGCCGCTGTCCCCCCGCATCACGAGGATCTCGCCGTCCTCCCCCACCATCCAGGAACACTCGGCTCCCAGCCGCAGCCGCACGGCCTCCGCGAAGTGGCCGAAAAGCTTGCGCGACGGCCCGATCCCCTGGAGATTCGTCTCCAGGACATTGGCGAACAGCTCCGGCGGGGCTTTCTTGAGGTCGATCATGACGTTGGGTCCATCGGGTCGCGCTTACTTCAGCGCGAGGAAGAATAGGGTACCACAGGGCCGTCTCGGACCCCTCCCCGGGGCCGGCGCGATAAGATCGCGCCGGTGAGACGATCATGTTACGGCTGACAGAGCTCCGCCTGCCCCTGAATCATTCCGAGGAAGAGCTGCGGGCCGCCATCCTCAAGGAGTTGGAGATCGAGGGGCAGGATCTGACTCGCTACTCGATCTTCCGGCGCAGCTTCGACGCCCGCAAAAGAGGGGCGATCGCCCTCATCTATCACATTGACGTCGAGACCCAGCGCGAGACCGAGATCCTCCGGCGCCTCCACGCCCACCCCGAGATCACCCATATCGGCCCGACGCCGGATACCTCCTATCATTTCGTGACCCAGGCGCCGAAGGACCCGGTACACCGGCCGATCGTGATCGGAATGGGACCCTGCGGCCTCTTCGCCGGTCTGCTGCTGGCCGAAATGGGATTTCGCCCGATCATCCTGGAGCGAGGAAAAGAGGTCCGCGAGCGCACCGTCGACACCTTCGGTCTCTGGCGCCAGGGGATTCTCGATCCGGAATCCAACGTGCAGTTCGGCGAAGGCGGGGCCGGCACCTTTTCCGACGGCAAGCTCTACAGCCAGATCAAGGACCCGGGACATCGCGGGCGCAAAGTGCTCACGGAGTTCGTCGAAGCGGGAGCGCCACCCGAAATCCTGTTCGTCAACAAGCCCCACATCGGCACCTTTCGATTGGTGAAGATGGTGGAGGCCATGCGGGCGAAGATCGAATCCCTGGGAGGAGAGATCCGCTTCAAAAGCCGCGTCGAGGATCTCATCCTGGAACAGGGAAAGATAAGGGGAGTGATTCTAGCGGACGGCCAGCACCTGGCCGCGGATCACGTGATCCTGGCCGTCGGCCACAGCGCGCGGGATACCTTCCAGATGCTTCATCGCAAGGGTGCGTACATCGAAGCGAAACCTTTTTCGATCGGCTTCCGCATCGAGCACCCGCAATCCCTCATCGACCGCTGCCGCTTCGGAGCCCAAGCAGGAAACCCGCTTCTAGGAGCCGCCGACTACAAGCTGGTGCACCACTGCCGCAACGGCCGCTCGGTCTACAGCTTCTGCATGTGCCCCGGAGGCACCGTGGTGGCCGCCGCCTCGGAACCCGGAGGGGTCGTGACGAACGGCATGAGTCAATATTCGAGGGATGAAAGGAACGCCAACAGCGGCATCGTCGTGGGGATCACACCGGAGGACTATCCTGGAAGCCCGCTGGCCGGCATCGACTTTCAAAGACACTGGGAAGAAAAAGCCTTCGATCTCGGAGGCCGCAATTACGAAGCCCCCGGTCAGCTCGTGGGAGATTTTCTAGCCGGCCGGTCCTCAGAAAGGTTCGGTTCGGTCCTGCCCTCCTACAAGCCCGGAGTGCACCTGGGAGACCTGAGCACCTGCCTGCCCAACTATGCGATCGAGGCCATCCGAGAAGCCCTCCCCGCCTTCGACAAAACCCTCAGAGGCTTCGCCATGAACGACGCTGTGTTGACCGGAGTCGAAACGCGGACCTCCTCGCCAATCCGGATCAAGCGAAATGAAGACTTCCAGAGCCTCAACACGGAAGGCCTCTACCCCGCCGGAGAAGGAGCCGGCTACGCCGGCGGCATCCTCTCCGCGGGCGTGGATGGCATCAAGGTGGCGGAGGCGGTGGCGATGAGCCTCACGGAGGATAGGTTCCGATGAAAATCTCGCTCATTGCACTCTGCAATTACTCGTTCGCGGGAGAGCTCGATCCGGAGACGGGTGAGATTCACATCATCGATCGTACGTCTCACGACGACGGAACGAAGTACGTCTGGCTGCCCAAAGTGGCCGAGAATGGCTGGTTCCAACGAGTGCGAGGCCTATGGGTGGCAGTCTATCGCGACCCGGAGGCGCCCGCGGAGCTTTGGCTTCAGCTCGGAGACCGGCGGTTCGAGCTCGGGGAGGAGATCAGCTCGCAGTTCGAACCCGAGATCTCGAACGAAGATATCTCCATGGAACATATTGCCGCCGAACGCACCTTCCGCCTGTTCCGAAACGGCTCCCTCCAGGCCACGCACCAGTACCGGTTCAAGGACATCGAGTACCGAGCCCCCGATTTCATCGACCCGTTCCCGAACTGGCCGCCGGAGGAGGAGGAGTACGATCTGTTGTTCTTCGTATACCGGATCCTCCGGGATGACGGCCGATGGTCGAGAGTCCTTCGATCTGTGCAGCGCTCCCCTCACTGACTCGAAGGAACCAACTGGTAGTTCACGAAGAATCCACCGGTCAGCGATCGCGAACCGTTGAAGGTCACCTTGCCCGGACCGGCCAGCAGGAAGCCTTGATCCTGCTGCAAGATCTGCTTGAGGAGCGTGCCGTGGAGATCGGCACCCTGGGTCTGAGTGCCGGGGAAGTAGGTCAGCGAGGGGGAGACCAGGACGCCGTTGACCGTGTCGATTCCTTCATAGACACAGCTCAGGATCTTCATCGCCTGGCCTGCAGGAATCATGACGACGACCGGGGCGGAGGTCCCATTCATACCAACCGTCTTGATTTCGACGGCGGCGGTGGCCGCCGCGGCGAGGCAAAGCGAAAGACAAACAGCGCCAAACACGATCTTCATAGTCAATTCTCCTTGCTCCCATAGACGCCAAACGAGCGGCCTCTGTTTAGTGGCCTCCCCGCTTTGCCCACAGCACCCTCCCGGCTTGTGCTACGATATGCTATCGTAGCATCTCTCGAAGGAGAACCGCCATGACGTCGCCTTTCTTGCGCCTGCTGCTGGTTGGTCTGCTCGTCCTCGCCTCGACGGCGCCCCTGAAGGCCGCCGTGTCCGGCTCGTGGACCTCCCTCGGCCCTGATGGAGGTCCGGTCTGGGCGCTGGCTTCTCACCCGGGCAACCCCAAGGTCGTCTATGCAGGCGGTGCCGACGGACTCTACAAGAGCTTGGACGGCGGCGCGAACTGGAGTCGGGCCGACCATGGCCTCGACCGGCTGTCACCCGTGACCAGGCTCGCCATCGATCCGCTCCACCCCTCCACGCTCTACGCCATCCAGCAGGGGCTGTTCAAGAGCGTGGACGGCGGCGCGAACTGGAAACAGATCCTTCTTGGAGCGTCTCGGATCGTCTACTGTATTGCGATCCATCCACGGTTCCCGGAGACGGTCTTCGTGGGCACCGAGCTCGGGCTCTACCAGAGCTCGAACGGGGCCACGGGCTGGCGGCTTCTCACCCGAGGGCTGCCCTCCGCCCCCTTTCAGGCTTTGGCTGTCGCCATCGATCCCACGGCTCCGCGCCGGATGTTCGCCTCTTTCCGGGATGATTTCTCGTTCAAACAGAAGCTGTTCAGCAGCCTCGATGGAGGCTTCTCCTGGCAACAGATCCAGAGCGACTTGCTCCATACGATCGTGCTCCTGGTGATCGACCCATGGTCCCCCAAATCGCTCTGGGCAATCACGCCGAGCGCCCTCTTCCGGAGCACCAACGACGGCAGGAACTGGACTCCGGTCATACAGGACGGCTTCCAAATTGACGATCCCGTTCTCTCTCTGAGCTTTCCTCCTACGCAGAAGAACCTCATATACGCCGGCGGTTCTGCAGGCTTGCTTCGCAGCCTCGACGATGGCGCCACCTGGAGCTCCCTGTCTCAGGTCCTCCCCCCGGGGGCGAGGGTCAGCAGCCTGCTCGTCTCTGGTTCGCGTGCGACGACCCTGATCGCAGGATTGACCCTCCCTCCCCGAAATACCGGCCTGTACAGGAGCACCGACGGCGGGACCTCCTGGACGCGCAGCGACCGAGGCATCACCAACTCCTACATCACCTCGCTCGCGATGGACCCGGAGGCGTCCAACACCCTCTGGGTGGCCAGCCTGGGCACGCTCTTCAAGAGCACGGACCGTGGCCGGACTTGGGACCCAAGCCCGCTACCGGCGGATATCGGGGAGAGCAGCAGAAGCTCCGCCACCCACATCGTCATAAGCCAAATCAATCCTGAAACCCTCCTCTTGGGGCTCGACGATGGCCGGTTCTTGCGCAGCAGCGACGGCGGACAAAGCTGGGTCATGGCCGGCGCTTCTTTTGCCAACGGCGTGGAGGTGGTGAAGGCCGATCCGCTGGATGCCGCAACCTTCTGGGCCGGCGGCTTCGGGGGACTCCAGAAGAGCACCGACCGAGGGGATACCTGGACTCCCGTGCCGCTGCCGCTGCCGCCGGGCAACAGCTTCTTCTACGATCTCGCTTTCTCTCCTTCCTCGCCCTCCACCGTCTACGCCGGCGGCGCCGTCTATTCCCCCACGGACTCCACGGCGCTGTTGCTGGGCAGTGAGGACGCCGGTGCCACCTGGACCGCCGCTCAGGGCGTCCTTCCCACCATCGGGACCCTCGCGGTCGATCCTCAGCACCCGGAGACCCTCTACACGGTGCCTCTCTTCAGTGGGGACATTTACAAGACGGTCAACGGTGGGACCACGTGGTCCGTGGTCAACAATGTTTTTCACGACCGTGTCGTCGAGCGTCTCGCGGCCTCCCCCTCGGGCCTCCTCTACGCGGCGGTTCATGCCGACAACGTTTACGAGAGCGCGGACGGAGGCCTGAGCTGGTCTCCTCTCGGCGCAAGCCCCAGGCCGTTCAATTTCAATGCTCTCGCCGTCGACCCGAAAGATCCCTGCCGCGTCTATGCCGGGACCCAGAACCGAGGACTCCTCGCCTTCACGAAGAAGGGGACGGCGGTCTGTCCATAGCTTCTGGAGGTACACTTTCCGGGGAGAACCGCCATGCCTTCGACGATTCATCGCAACCTCCTGACCGCCCTGCTCCTCTTCGTCTCGGCGATGCCGGTGCCTGCCGGTGCCGCGGTGGCCGGCTCGTGGAGCGCTCTCGGCCCCGAAGGCGGAGTGGCGCAGACGCTGGCTTCTCCGCCCGGAAATCCCCAGGTGATCTATGCCGGCGTATTCGGCGGGATCTACAAGAGCGTGGACGGGGGCGCGACCTGGAACTGGGCGGGCCGCGGGCTCGACCCCGGCACCTCAGTCTGGAGCCTGGCCGTCAATCCGATTCAGCCTTCCAGGCTCTGGGCCGGCCAGGACTCCGGGCTGTTCAAGAGCGTGGACGCGGGCGCGACCTGGAAGCCGACCGCTCTTCCTTACTTTACGACCGTCTATCAAGTCGTCCTGCACCCGCGGTCGCCGCAGACGGTCTTCGCGGTCTCCAGGGCCGGGCTCTACCAGACCACGGACGGCGGCAGCCGGTGGCGGCGCCTCAACCGCAAGCCGCTCCAGGCTCTGGTCATCGACCCCTCGTCCCCGCGCCGGATGTTCGCCGCTCCCCAGTCTCAGGTCCAGGGCGGCCTGCTCCAGAGCCTCGACGGAGGGCTCTCCTGGCAGGCGGTCGTAAGCAACTTGCCGAAGCAGCAGTCCGTCAAGATCCTGGCGTTCGACCCTCTGTCGCCCGCGCTCTACGCGGGCACGGCGGGGGGTCTCTTCAGGAGCGCCGACTACGGCAGGACCTGGGCGCGGTTGAGCCTTCCGGTCCCCACGTCCGTCGCCTGTCTGGCCTTCCATCCGGCTCAGGCGAAGACCCTTTATGCCGGCGGTTGGGGAGGCTTGTTCCGCAGCGTGGACGGCGGCGCGACCTGGAGCGCTGCCCGGAACCTTCCTCCCGGGGCCGACGTCCGCGGCCTCGTCCTCGCCGCCGCCAACCCGGCGACCCTGGTCGCGGCGGTGGCCCTCCCCAGCACGCTGAGCAGCGATCAGAGCGGTGTGTTCAAGAGCACGGACGGCGGAGATTTATGGGTGCCCAGCAGCCGGGGTCTCACCGCCCTCTGGGTGCCTTCGATCGCGGTGGACCCCCGGGACTCCCAGCTCCTCTGGATCACTGCCAACTCCCAGCTCCTCAGGAGCGTGGACCGCGGCCGGATCTGGCTTTGGACCCCGCCTCTTCCCACCTTCACCGACTCCCGCCTGGTCCTCATCAGTCCAGCCGATCCGGATACCCTTTACCTGGGGCTCTTCAGCGGCAAGATCGTGCGCCGCGACGGAGCGTTCTGGGTGGATTCCGGCAATCCCGGCACGTACACCCGAGCGCTAAAGGCCGATCCGCGGGACCGCTCGACCCTGTGGGCCACCGAGGCCGAAGGGGGAATCCGCAAGAGCACGAACGGAGGAGACTCCTGGAGCTCGCTGCCGGGCCTGGCGGCCCAGGGAGTCTTCCTGGATCTCGCCTTCTCGCCCTCTTCGCCGGCCACCGTATACGCCAGCGGCAGCTTCAACGACAAGGCGCGGGTGCTGCGCAGCACCGACTCCGGCGCCACCTGGACTGTCATTCAGAACGGTCTTCCCCCCGACGCCGGGCCCCTTGCGGCCGGGCCCCTCGCGGTCGATCCCCTGCAGTCGCAGACCGTCTACATGATCACCACCGGCGGCGACTTCTACAAGACAGTCAACGGCGGGAGCACCTGGTCCCTGGTCAACGGCGATTTTCGCGGCAGGAAGGTCCAGTTGCTGACCGCCTCTCCCTCCGGCTCTCTCTACCTGGCGTTGGGGTACGACAACGTCTACGAAAGCGCCGACGGAGGGCAGAGCTGGGCTCCCCTGGGAGAAGCCCCCAGGCCGTACATGTTCACTGACCTCGCCGCCGACCCCAGCGACCCTTGCCGAATCTACGCCGCGACCTACGACCGGGGGCTCCTGGCCTTCACCAAGAGCGGGACGCCCGTCTGCCCGTAGGTTCTCCGCTATGATCCTCGCAATGGACGAGAACCGTAGCGCCCAAGACGTCAATCCGGCCCCGGCACCACCGGCCCCGGACTCCCCTTCCCCGGCTCCGGAACGCCTTCAGGAGGTCATCGAGCTTCTCCGGGCCGAGATCGAGCAGCATTATGGGATTCCCATCCTCTTCGTCGACGTCCCGGCCCCCTTCGTGGGCGACCTGGACGGCGAGGCGATCTGGATCGACTTCGAGCAGGACTACGAGCTCATCGCCTTCAATCTGATCCATCTCTTCGGCCATACGGTGCAGTGGAATCTCCTCGGGCAGGCTCCGGACCTCGGCAGCAAGGAGCCCGGCACCTACAGCGAGGCCGAGCTCGAGGAGGTCGACCGGTATGAAAAGGATGCCTCCCGCTATGGCTTGCGGCTTCTGCACGACCTCGGAGTCCAGGATCTCGACGCCTGGCTGACGGAGTTCTCCACGAGCGACGTCGCCTATCTCGTCCACTTCTACAGGACCGGAGAGAAGGTGGACCATCGCGGCTTCTGGCACAGCGGCCTGCCTTTCCTCGATCCGCTGCCCATCCCGCATTTCACACCAAGGCGGCTCAAGCTGCGGTCGAGCGGCGTGGTGATTTAGGGCCGTACCGGTCATGTCCCGGAAGGCCCGACTGAAAAAACAGGCCGCGCAGGAGGCGAAAGGAGCGCCGGCACGCTCAGCGAAACCGGCGCCCCCACCCGCGGGATGGGTATGGGCCCTGCTGGCTGCTGCTCTCGCGCCTCTCCTCGTCTACTGGCGGACGGCGGGATACACGTTCCTGCTCGACGATTTCGTGCTCTTCAAGACGAGCCCTTCTCTCTCCGATCTGGGGAGCATTCCGCGCGGGTTTCTCACCGACGTGGGAGCGCTTCGCAAAGGCACGGACACGGTCATCAGCAGCTATTACCGGCCAGTGTTTCTCGCCCTCTCGACGATCTATTACAAGCTCGTGGGAGGCGACCCGGCCGCCTGGCATTCCGCGTCCTTCGTGATCGCGGCCCTGATCGGCGCGCTGGCGTGCGGCTTCTTCCTAAGGCTGGGCTTTGCGCCGCTCGTCGCGCTCCTCGCCTCGCTGGTCTTTTCCCTTCATCCAGCGCACGTCAGCTCGGTCGCCTGGGCCTCGGGCCTCCAGGAGCTTCTCGCGGCTCTCTTCGTGCTCTGCGCTCTGCACGCGATGCAGTCTGCCATATCAGAAAACCGGGGCCTTCTCTCTTTCGTCCTAGCGGCGCTCTTCTACAGTCTCGCGCTGCTGTCGAAAGAAGTCGCGATCGGGCTTCTGCCGTTCGCCGCCCTCTGGGCCTTCTCCGAGCCGAAGAGCGATTCGCCAGGAAGGCGTCGGCTGTGGCAGGGAACTGCCGTCCTGGCCGGCGTGACGGTCCTCTACCTTGTCGTCCGCATCGCGGTCCTCGGGGGCCTGGCGGTGCCGGCCGAGAACGCGCCGAGCTTTCGCGCTTCGCTTTTTGCCGTACCGGTGGCACTCGTCACGTATCTGCGCCTCCTCGTCTGGCCCGTGAGCTTCGCCATCTTCCGTCCTGAGCGCCCCTACTACGGGTTCCTTTCGGCCCCGGTCCTGATCTCGCTGGGGGCTCTGGCGGTCCTCGCCGGCTTGGCCTGGTGGGCGATCAGGAAAAAGCGCGAGCTCCTGCTGCCAATCGGATGGCTGGTCATCTGGCTGCTGCCGGTGCTCAACCTCTGGGCGCTCGACCCCCAATGGATGGTGACGGACCGTTATCTTTTCCTGCCGTCGCTCGCCCTGCCATGGAGCCTCGCCTTCCTGAAGCCGCGGCGCGCGCAGGTCGCCGTGTTATCAATCCTGGCCGTCGTCTTCGCCGTTCTCACCGTTCGCTATACCGCGATCTTCCATGACGAGCGCACGTTCATGGCCGCCATGGAGAAGGCAGAGCCCACGAGCCCGCTGGTCTTTGCCGAAAAAGGCAGGCTCCTCCTTCAGGACGGCAACGTCGCCGGCGCGCGAGTTGCGCTGACCCGGGCGGTGGAGCTCGATCCGATCGCACCCGGAGCCTTGCTATCGCTCGGCGACCTGGAGCTTCAGCAGGGAGGGCTGGACGCGGCGGAGGCCCATTACCGGCGAGCGCTGGTCGTGAGACCGGAGGCCAGCCGCGGTTTCAAGTTGGTGGCGCTGGCCCGGTCGCGAGCCGGGCAGCGCGACAAGGCGTCGGCCCTGATCGTCGAGTCGGCGCAGCGCTGGCCGGACGATTTTGAGGTGCAGCTCTTGCACTGCCTCTTCCTGGGCGCGGCCGGCGAACGCGACAAGGCTCAGGCGGCGCTGGACGCCGCTCGCCAGCTTCGGCCCGGCGATCCGGCCGTTGCCGGAGGGCTCGACGACGTGCTCACGCGCCTGTTGCCGACTCTCCAGCCGTCACAGAGGTAGGAGCCGAGGGGACCCGCCTATCCCCAGATTTCCTGTGCCGTTCAGGCGACCTTCCGTCGGCGACAACGATTCAGAGTCAGACCTGGACATTGAAGATCAATTCAGCGAGGATAAGAAGACTGAGCCGTCAAGGAGCACTACTCGGTGGCAGCCCAACCCAAGCCTGACTTCTTCATCAGCTACAACAAAGCCGACCGGGGTTGGGCGGAGTGGATCGCCTGGGAGTTGGAGGACATCGGCTACCTAACGGTGCTCCAGGTCTGGGACTTTCGCCCGGGGCACAACTTTGTCCTCGACATGCAGCAATCGATGGCGTCCGCCGAGCGCACGCTTGCAGTCCTCTCCGCTGACTTCTTGAAATCGCTCTACTGCCAACCGGAGTGGGCAGCGGCGTTCGCTGCGGATCCAACCGGCGCAGCCGGGAAATTGTTGCCCGTTCGGGTTGGCGTCTGCAAACCCGAAGGCCTTCTGGCCCAGCTCAACTACATTGATCTCGTCGGGCTCGCCGAGGATGAGGCGAGAGTTGCGCTTCGGGCCGGCGTGCAACGCGGCAGAGCCAAGCCACTGGCACGCCCCTCGTTTCCAGGAAAGGTGGTGGGCTCCCCACAGTCGCGGCCGCCTTCTTTCCCAGGCCCAACGGCCGCTCCCTTCCCCTCAGCCCCGGCGACAGCGCACACAAGTGCTCCACCTTCAGTCCGGCAGCCAGGGAAGCGGCGGACGTTCTGGTTCGCAAGCGCCGCGCTCCTTCTCTTGGTCTTGCTGGTGCTCGGAACGATTGCGGCGTCACGCCACCAGGCGCCAACGCCGGAGTCTCTCGATGCAGATCTGGGACTTCCAGCCGCCGATCCACCGCCCCAGACACGAACTCACTTCGAGCTCTCTCCCGAACTCTCCTGGTTGACCTCGGCGGCCTGGACACCCGGAGGCCACGGCCTCATTCTGATTGGCGACTCGCCCGCCAAGCCCTATCTCTATTCTATGGAAGGACGGCGTCTCGAGGGGACGGACTCCCATCACTTGGACGTCCTCCAGAACCAAGCTCCCGCTTATATCGCAGCGAACAATCCCGGATACATCCTCTACTCCAAAGAAAAAGACTCACAGTTCCTTGATCTCCTTGAACTCGATCAGCACCTGAAAGTCGTTACCAAGCACCCGGTCGAAGCCACTTCGAGCTCCACCGCCGACCTGCACCTTACAGGGCTCAAGGACTGGGTCATCGCAGGAAAAGACATCGTGGCGATCGGCGACATGGGTCTTGGGGATCTCGAGGACCGGGACAACGTTAAATGGATGAGTTGGCTCATTCGGTTCCCTCTAGACGCACCGGCACACCTCACCAAGATCGACGAGATTGCCCACGAAACGCCTCTGCCCTACGTCTACCGGATGGTTTATCCGCACCTCGCTGCGTTGGGCGAAAGGGCCTACTTCCTGAAGATGCACAGTGCAGACGCACCCACCATCCTGAACGTCGCCGACAAGAATTGGTTAGGGCCGGGCGTCCCCACCCACTTGGGTTTCCAAGATTTTGAAGGAACGCCACCCTATTCCGGCCATGACAAAATGGAAGCTTACCGGGCCTTCGAAGCCACCGCCACCGCGGCAGCCATCTATGGTTGGAAAGGCTATCTCTACCTGCTCCTCAAGTGCGCCACCCAGGACGCGCAACCGACGAGATGGTTTCTGACCAAGCTCGAGCCGCATATGATGAAACCGCTTTACACCGTCTCGATACCCGCAGACTCGCCACACCTGACGATCGTGCCGGGAGATTTCTTTTGGGCTTTCATCGAGAAAGACAAGCCTTATGTTCCTCCCTCGGGCCACGAGGCCCAACGAGTGTCGCACCTGATTGTGGTGCCAGCGGCTCAGATCGAGTCGAAAGACTCGGCGTTAGTGGTTCAGGCCGAGCAGCCCCGCTGCGGGGATGGAGCCCGCTGGAACCCGGAGGCCCTCCTCTGGGAGAAAGGGCCTGGATTTTGAAGCATACGCCGGCCCAAGCTTCGGGCTAGGAGAGTTACAAAATGCTGCAACAAACCCGTCTTTGCGTCCTCTTCACCACTCTCTCGCTGGGAGCCACAGCGGCGGCACCCCAAGGCCATCGCGGGACCTGGAACGGTGACTTGACCTGCGGAGGATACCCGGAGGAACAGTGCTCCCGACCTCCCCTCTCCGTTTCTATAAAGGGAGGTACCGATGGCCTGCAACTTCGGACTGTCTCTTGTGCGTCGTCGTTGCGGCCGCGATCTCCAGAGATCGTGCCCGCTTTTCTCAGCGGCGGCGTAACTCCAATCCGGCTTGGCGAAGCGCACCTAGGCGCCCGTCTCGATCTGAGTGCTGGGTCTTCCTGGATCACTTCCGGTGCATGGATGGACGATGGCTCCCTCCTCCTGGCGGACGCTCGGCGACAGTCGCTCCTTCGGATGAGCCCAAACGGTGAGCGACTCACCCCACCAGCCTTCGAGCTGCCCGTGCGCGAGATCCGACCGATCCTGGGCGGTTTCCTGCTTAAGATCGCCAATGATCAGTATCTGGCTCTTAACCGTAACCTGCGTCTCGAAAAGTCTTTTCGGTTCGACTCCACCGGGACTGCCAGTATCAGCGCCGTCTACAACTGGATGCCCCTCGCCAAGGCGCTCCTGGCTTTCGCCGATGTTCGAGAGGGTGGACGCTGGACGAGCGGCTGGGTCAAGATCCCCTTGGCTAATAATGGTCGATATCAAATGCTTCGCCCGGCTCCGCTCAAAGGTCTGGAGCGAAATCTCTATCCTCTCGGGCTCCCATACGTCGCTGCGGCGGGCGAGAAAGGCTATTTTCTTGCACCCGTCGAGGGTGAGATGCGTCTGTTCTCGGTATCGGCTGCCGATACCGGAAACACCATCAGCGAGCTTCCCAAGGGACCGAGATACGTACTGCCCAAGCTTGCCGGTCCAGCCGGTTTCGGAGCGGTGGCAGCTCGCTACAAGGCTCTCGAGACGTTCGCCGGCCCGGTGGGCCTCTACGGGTATGACAAGAAGCTATTCCTGCTGACCCGGCGGCCAAGCCCGGATGGAACGGATTGGCGGCTGCACCGGTTGGATCCAACGACCGGCGAGGAACTCGGCAGCGGGACCCTCCCTACCTCGGCAGCTCATCTCCTGGTCATTCCAGGCCCAAAGCAATGGGCAGTCATCGAGAAAGATCCGGTCCGGTCTCCCGGCGACCAAGAGGTCCGCTCCATGCTGGTGCTCCCTGCGGAGTGGGCTGAAGGACTCAAGGACTCTCCGAGCGGAAGCTCGGCTGGAAGATCTTTCCATGGTCTCCTCGAGGCACATGCCTTCAAAACATCGGCACCTACCCCGAAGGACCTTTCCTTGGCGCGCCTCCTGCCACCCCTCCAGCTGCCAGGAGGCTAAGAACCCAACGCTTTCTCCCCGTCGTGCGTCTATACACGGAGAGGAGGAGAACGTTGACATGACCGCAACCGTCCGGTGCCGTATCGTCGCCTTGTGTCTGTTGTTGCTGCTACTACCAATCTCCGGGGCTTGGGCGAGCCCGCCTCCGGAGGCGCAGGCCGCTGACTACCTTCAACAGTTGTACCGCTCCAGCACTCCTGCCATCTCGGTCGCCGTTGCTTCCAAGGGCAGGATCGTGTTCTCGCAGGGCGCCGGCTCGGTGGACCTGGACAACCTGGTCCCGGCGACCGGTACCTCGGTCTACAACATCGGTTCGGTGTCGAAGGTGATCACGGCCGTCGCCATCCTGGAGCTTGTGGAACAGGGAAAGATCAGCCTCGACGATCCCATCCAGAAGTACGTGCCTAGCTTTCCGGACAAAGGCGCTCCCATCACCCTCAAACATCTGCTCACCCACACTTCCGGCATCCGCCACTACCGCAAGAAGGATTTCCCGCCCACCGAGGACACCGAGAACCAGCGACCGTTCGCCACGTTCGAAGAGGCCTCAAGATCTTCAAGGACGACCCGCTTCTGTTCAAGCCGGGCGAGTACTACTCCTACTCGTCCTACGCGGTCAACCTCTTGCAGGGCGTGATCGAAAAAGTGACCGGTATGCCTTTCGAGGACTTCCTGCGGCAGTCCGTGTGGATTCCGGCAGCCATGCTGAACACCAGCTTCGACGTCCCCGAGCGAATCGTGCCGCACCGGGCCAAGAGCTACCGGATCGAAAAGGGGCGAGCGCTCAACTACTACTACAATGATCTCACCTACAAGTTCGCCAGCGGCGGGATGATCTCCACGGTGGAGGATCTGGTCCGGCTGGGCACGGCTCTCAATCACGGGGAACTGCTCAAACCGGAGACTCTGGCGCTGATGTACAAATCGCAGATGGACCCCGTCCTGAGCTATCGGGAGGGAGCGCCGCCCGTCAAGGAGGATTTCCAGCAGGGGCTGCTCTGGCGAATTCAGAAGGACGACGCGGGCCGCACCTTCATCTACCACTGCGGCAGTGTGAAGGCTTTCAATGCCTGCCTCGTGAACTATCCGGCCGAGGACCTGGTGGTGGCTCTCGCCGTCAACTCCTGGGGAGAGGTGGGTGGCTACAAGCAGGCCGGAACGTTCGCGGGGTTTTTCCGTTCCGATCACCAGCGGTAGTGACCGATGATCTCGAACGCATGGAGGACGTCCTCCTTGCGGGCGCCCTCTCCGATGTTGTGGATCATGTAAAGCCGGTCGGTCCCCGCGACGCGGTCCTCGGCGACGACCCCGATATGAAACAGGCCGCTGGGAAGACGCCAGGCGACGACGTCGCCCGGCTGATAGGACGCGTCGAGAGGGAGCTTCTTGCCTCGCCGCTCGAAATACTTCATGAGGTTGGGAACCCGGCGGTGATCGATATTGCTGTCCGGCCGCTTCAATCCCCAGCTCCGGGGATAGACGCCGAAATTCTTCACCATGTCGACATGGACCTCGGATTGGAGATCAACTCCCACCCGGCGGAAGGCCCGCACCACGACGTCGGCGCAGACGCCGCGCCCGGCAGGCACGTCACCGTTCGGATAGCCGATGCGGACGTAGGCCGGGTCGTAGACGGTGGTCACCCCCACCTGCCGCGCCGCCGCCTGAGCCAGGGAGATTCCCACGGGCGCCGGCGACGGCACCGTTGCGGCGAGCGGGGTGCCGGCAAAGAGGGTCAGGACCGCCAGGATCGCTCTTGAGATCTGCATGTCGTGAGGCGGAGTCTGCGCCATCCCAAGGCCCTCTGGCAAGCAGCGCATTTTCCGCCATGGACCGCACTCTTGTTTATGGAGAAACACTCCACAACCTCTGGAGGAATCGGTGATGACAAGCAAAGCTCTGAAGTGCGTCCTGGCGCTCTCCTGCGGTCTTCTGGCCGCCGCCGCGAACGCCGCGGACAGCCGCGTCATTTACACCCCGGCGCGCGGTGCCATCCTTCCCAAAGCCGGAAACGTCACCAACCACGGCGGTGGCGTGATCGTCTCGGCCAAAGTGGTCTTCATCTTCTGGGGACCAAGCTTCAACAACGCCGCCTCTCCCGATTACGCCTACGCCCGGACCCTGCAGGCCGACCGCAACCAATTCGGGACGACCCCCGAATACCGGACGATCCTGGAGTACGGAGTCCAACCCTCGAACCTCGGCTCGGGCACTCCCGACTGGTTCGACACCTCGGCGCCGCCGGTCAAGGTCACGGACGCCAAAGTCCAATCCAAGGTGAACAGTTACCTGGCCAGCCACGCCTTCGACGCCAGCACCATCTATGAGGTGGTCATCCCAAGCGCTTCGTACGCCGACAGTGGCGGATCCACCTCGTGCGGCGGACCGAGCCTGGCGTTCTGCGCCTATCACAGTTGGATCGGCAGCGGGTCCAACGCCATCAAGTACACCATCCAGCCCTATCCGAGCTGCAGCGGCTGCCAGGTGGCGGGCTGGACGCCGGTGCAGAACCAGGAGCTCTTCTTCTGCCATGAGACGCGCGAGACCGCGACCGACCCGACAGGAGGCGGCTGGTGGGACAGCAGCGGCCTGGAGCTCGACGACAAGTGCGCCTGGGCTCCGCCGCCGTTCTTCGGCACCGGCGGCTTCGCCTATCAGTGGGAGTGGTCGAACAAAGCGCGCGCCTGCGTCAAGACGGGCTAGAGGCACCTACAAGTCCAGGGGCAAGCGCGCCTTGACGCCGAATTGATTTAGAATCTCCCGGAGGTCCGAAAAAATCAGCCTCGGGAGGCGCTTTGTCCCTGACTGCCGGAACCGTCCTCGGCTCCTACGAGATCCTCGCGCCTCTCGGTGCTGGGGGCATGGGCGAGGTCTACCGGGCGCGCGATCAGCGGCTGGGACGGCAGGTGGCGGTCAAGGTCCTGCCGGAACGCCTGGCCGAAGACCCCAAAGCCCTGGCCCGCTTCGAGCGGGAGGCGCGGGCCGTGGCCGCGCTGTCGCATCCGAATCTCCTGGCGCTCTACGACGTCGGCCGTAGTGGCACCGTCGCCTTCGCCGTCCTGGAGCTGTTGGAGGGCGAGACCCTGCGCTCCCGTCTCGCCGCCGGCTCCCTGCCCCAGCGCAAGGCTGTGGAGATCGCGCTGCAGATCGCCCGGGGTCTCGCCGCCGCCCACGGCAGGGGCATCGTACATCGCGATCTCAAGCCCGACAATCTCTTTCTGACCCGCGACGGACACCTCAAGATCCTGGATTTCGGTCTCGCCCGGCAGGTCGCGAGCAGCGGCCCGCAGGCAGAGCTCACCGAGGCGGATGGAGAGACTACCCGCGACCGTCCCGAGTCGGCCCGGTTGACCGAGCCGGGGATGATCCTGGGCACCGCCGGCTACATGTCGCCCGAGCAGGTGCGGGGCCGCCCCGCCGATTTCTGCTCCGATCTCTTCGCCTTTGGAGCCATCCTCTACGAGATGCTCGGTGGGCGGCCGGCGTTCCGGCGCGAAACGGCGCTGGAGACCATGACCGCGGTGCTACGGGAGGAGCCGCCGGATCTGCCCGCGACGGTTCCCACGGCCCTCGACCGGATCGTGCGGCACTGCCTCGAGAAGAACGCGGAAGCCCGCTTCCACTCGGCGTCCGATCTCGCGTTCCAACTTGAGACGGAGCTGGCGGAGCGATCGAGCTCGAGCGGCAGGCAACCCGTTACGCGAGGTCCCAGGCGCCGCACGCTCTGGGTACCCGCGCTCGCCCTGCTGATCGCCGGAGTGACGGGAGCGCTCCTCGGCGTTTGGTTGTGGCATCCCGCAGCGATGCCTCTCCCCACCTTCCGGCAGCTCACGTTCCGGCGAGGGTCGATCCATTCCGCCCGTTTCGCTCCGGACGGCACCACGGTCGTCTACGGCGCCGCCTGGGACGGAGGACCGATCCGTCTCTTCACGACTCGCACGGACAGCTCGGACTCGACCGCCCTACCTCTACCCGACGCCGACGTGCTGGCGGTCTCCCGTAGCGGCGAGATGGCTCTCTCTCTCGGGCGCCGCTTCCTGGGTAATCCCTTCGTCAGCACCGGAACCCTGGCTCAGGCGGCACTGGCAGGCGGTGCACAGCGCGAGATCCTCCAGGACGTCCATCAGGCGGACTGGGCTCCCGATGGTGCTCATCTGGCGGTACTGCGCAGCTCCGGCGGCAGCGCGCGGCTCGAGTATCCAATCGGCAAGGTCCTTCATGAGTCCAAGGAGTGGTTGGATTCGCCACGCGTCTCACCGCATGGGGACCTCGTCGCACTGTTCCAATCAACTCTTGGGAGCTCGAAACTCTTCGTCTTCGATCGCGAGGGACATAGGAAGCTTTCGGTGCCTGTCCCGGGTTGGCCTCTGGGGTTGGCCTGGCACCCCTCGGGCGAGGAGGTCTGGTTCGCCACCTTCGATGAAGCCAGTACGACCCTGGGCGTCATTCGGATGACGGGCGAGAAGCGGACGCTTTGCCACCTTGCGGGTCTGGTCTGGCTCCTCGACGTCGCCCCGGGAGGTCGCGGGCTCCTGGCGCTAAACTCCTTCCGGCACGGAATCGCCGGCCTCGCACCGGGCGGGACGCGGGAACACGACCTTTCGTGGTTCGACTTATCCATCGCGAAGGACCTGACCGCCGACGGCAGGACGGTCCTCTTCGACGAGCAGCGATCGCTCTCCGGCCGGAACGGCGGCGTGTACTTGCGAGGCACGGATGGCTCCCCGGCGGTCCACTTGGGCGATGGATTGTCAACCGCCCTCTCGCCGGATGGGAAGTGGGCCCTTACCACTGATCCACGGACGAGGGCCAGATTCATCCTGCCTGTTGGACCGGGGTCGCCGCGTCCTCTTCCCAAGACATCTCTGAAGAATCCCGGGCTCGGCAGTTGGTTTCCCGATGGACGGCGGCTCCTGATTGGGGGTGAGGAACCCGGCAAGCCTCGACGCCTCTACGAGCTGGACCTGGCGGGAGGAAAGACGCGTCCTCTCACTCCCTACGGCGTCGTCAGCCTCCCCTTCTCCTTTCCTCTCTCTCCGGATGGCCGCGAAGTCGTGGCCCAGGACGGAGAAGGCCGGTGGTGGATCTACCCGGTAGGCTCCGGAACGCCCCGCCTCGTGCCCGGCGTCTCCCCGGGAGACGAATTGGTGCGCTGGTGCGCCGATGGTCGAGCCGTCTTCATCTGGCGCCGCTTCGACACTCCCGTCCGAGTCTTCCGGCTCGATATCGCCACGGGCCAGAGGCGGCTCCTGAGAGAGATCTCGTTTCCGGATCCCGAAGGGATTTACACACTGTCCAGCTTGCTGTTGACCCCGGACGGCAGCTCCTACGTCTACTCCTATGGCCGCATGGTCTCCACTCTCTATCTGGTCGAAGGGTTGAAATAAAGCAGCTCACGAAGCCGACTTCGACGCCAGCGACTTCTTGAGCTCGCCGACTTTCGCGGCATGGGCCGCGAGCCATTCGGAGGAGCCCGGCAGGTGGAGGCTGGACATTGCCACGTAGAGGAACGGCTCGAGCAGCGACTTGTCTTTGAGGTCGAGGACAAAGGGCAGGTACTGGCGGCAGGGGAAGCACCCGTCCTGACCTTTCAAGCCCCTCTCCTCGGCAATCGAGAAAACGGTGTCGAGCGAATCCGCGATCCACTGCATCTCCGTCTTCCCTTTGCTTTCGTCGAGGTGGCGGGTGCCCGCGGTCAAGGACAGCGAAAGGTCCATGATCGAAAGAGGATTGTCCTCGGACGGCTCCGAGATCGTGATCTTGATTCCTCCGTCCTTCCCCTGGCTGACACCTTGCGTCAGCATTCCCCGGACGGCCTGCGCGGCGGTCAGGGCTTGCGCGGACTCGGCGTCGAGGCTCAGGGAACGGAGGTAGGCCAGGATCGCCGAGGTTCGCAACCCGGCTGTGGCATACGACTTTCCCAAGGCCAGGTGCGCTGCCGGATCGCCCGGCTGCTGCGTCACGGCACGCTCCAGCGCCTCTCGGGAGTGTCCGGCCGCCGGTACACGTTTGGCAGGCGCTGCCAGAGCCGCGCTGCCAAACAGGACGAACCCCAATCCCAGTACGCATGAGACTCTGACCCATTCCCGCATACCAGTCCCCTTTCGATGTGTCGCTGATCTTGCTGCCCGCTCAGCGTATCACCCCCCTGAAAAGCAAAACGCCCCACCCCGCGGCTGCGGAGTGGGGCGTCGCCGGAACCGGCGTTGAAGCTGCCGGGGTTACACCTGGCTCGTCCGCCGGCGCAGCACGGTCCAGGCGGCTCCGATCAGGAGCAGGCTGAGGCCCAGCAGGCCGAACGTGGAGAGCGTCGGGACCTCGGCCGCGACACCCGGGGCGACGACGAACGCCGTCGGATCGGTGGCGCCGCCGACACCCGGGTCGTCCGTCTGGACCGTCGTGTCGTTGGTGCCGTCGAGGTCGGAGTCATAGGTGACGGTGCCCTGGTTGGTCACCGTGGACAAGGCGTTGCCCTGGTTGATGGTGGCGGTGATGGTGATCGTCACGCTGCCTCCGGCAGGAACGATGCCGTCCCAGGTGACGGTGTTGCCGTTCGGCGGCGGCGGCGTCACGGTACCGGACGTCGCCGAGGCGCTGACCAGCGTCAGAGAAGCCGGCAGGGTGTCGGTGAATTCGTGGATGGCCGGGGTGTCGAGCGAGTCCGTGTTGCCATCGTTGGAGATGACGATCGTGTAGGTCACCGTGCTGCCGGTGACGAACGTGCCGCTCGCGGTCTTGGTCGCCGTGAGATGCGCGCCCTGGACGTCGAAGCACGTCGGATCGTTGGCGCCGCCGACCGCCGGATCGTCCGTCGTGCCCGTCGACTCGTTGGTGCCGTCGAGGTCGGCGTCGAAGGCGAACGACGCCTGGTTGCAGATCGTCGTGTTCTGCGTGCCGGCGTTGACGGTGGCGGTGATGGTGATGGTGATGCTGCCGCCCGCCGGAATGCTGCCATCCCAGTTGGCGGTGTTGCCGGCGGTCGTCGCCGTGCCGCCGGTGGCGACGGCGCTGACCAGGGTCAGGCTGGAGGACAGGGCGTCGGTGAGCTCGTGACCGGCGTTGTCGGGCGAGGCCGCCGAACCCGAGTTCGAAAGCACGATGGTGTAGGTGATGGTGCCGCCGGTCTTGAAGGTGCCGCTCACCGTCTTGGTGGCCGTGACCGCGGCGTTCGGGACGTTGAAGCAGGTCGGGTCGGCCACGCCGCCGACCGACGGATCGTCGGTGAGCACGGTGGCGTCGTTCGTGCCGTCGTTGTTGCTGTCGTAGGAGGCCGTACCCTGATTGCAGATCGTCGTGCCTTGAGTGCCGGCGTTGACGGTGGCGGTGATGGTGATGGTGACGCTGCCGCCAAGCGGCGCCAGCGAGCCGTCCCAGTTGACGGTGTTGCCCGTGGTGCCCGCGGTGCCGCTGCTGGCGATGGCGCTGACCAGCGTGAGGCTGGGCGACAGGGTGTCGGTGAACTCATGGCCGGCATTGTCGGCCTGGTTGGCGGTGCCGGTGTTGGTGAGGGTCACGGTATAGGTCACCGTGCCGCCGACGCTGAAGGTGCCGGTTACCGTCTTGGTCGCCGTCACCAGGGCTGTGGCGGCGAAGGCCGTGCAGTCGAAGTGGACGGGAGTCACGAGGATCGACCAGGCATTGAGGGTGCCGTTGCCGTCCGCGCCACCCTGTGCCGCCGTGAAGACGTCCGCGACGATCGTCGACCAGGTCCCCTTGGTGCTGAGGCCCTTGTAGCGCGAAAGGTTGCCCACCGGGTCCCCCGGGCGTGCCGGATCGACGAGCGCGGCCCACGGAGAGTTGTAGACCGGGTTCCACGACTTGGTGTAAGGCGCGTTCGCGGCCGTCGCCTGCACCATGTCGTTGGTGGCGATCAGCGGCACGTCGTCGTCGATCACCATGTTGGTGATGCTGGTGCCGCCAAGGTCGTTGAGACCGTCGATCAGCACGATGAGGTCCGTGCCGATGCCGAAGGGAGCACGCAGCAGCGCGCTCAGGTCGCCGACGGCCGGGTGCGTGATGCTGTCCACGCGGTAGTTGAGGTCGGCGATCTCGAAGTCGTCGGTGACGTTGATCTGATGGAGGACGCCACGGGGCTGGCCGTTGACGATGGTGAGGTCCGGGTTGGGATCGCCGGTGTAGGTCACCACCGGGTCGGTACCGTTGCGGTTGCCCACCCGCAGGCGGAAAGTGGCCACGGTGGTGCCGAGGCTCGCCGAGGTCGTGGTCAGGGTGAAGTCGATGGAGCTGCCGCAAGCAACCGTTGGGTCCACCGTGATGAGGAAGGTGTCGCCGGCGGCGACCTTGGCCTGCGGCGCGATGGCTCCCCAGGCGGCGGTGTTGTCGTAGATGGTCACGCCGGGCGTGGAAGTGGTGAGCGATCCCGTGGCGCTGGCCACCGCCTTGGTGGCGCCGCGCCATGGATTGGTCAGCGAGACCGTCAGCTTGATCGCCTCGCCCGGGTCGATCGCGCCGTTGTTGTTGTCGGCGCTGTCGTCGATGGCGACGTCGGTCAGGGGATTGACCACGTCAAGGAAGGGAGAGCTGAACGACTCGTGGATGCCCTGGTGGCTGCTCGCGTAGCGGCCGATGACTTTGAAGGGAGACTGGGCGCCGTAGCCGAGCCCGCGGTCGGCGAATCCGTCCCAGATCGACGTCTCGTTGGCGCAGGCGTTGGTGGCGCAGTCAGCCTGGATGATGGCGTCACGGCCATCCGTGAAGGTGGGGTTGACGGGCGTCATCTTGAGCCCGTTGATGACGTTCAACAGCATCGTGTGGTTGCCGGTCGGCACGTCGCCGTTGGCGCCGGCAGGGTCGGCGATGACCCGGGCGCGCACACCCCAGAGCGTCAGAGCCCAGATCTCGCCGGAGTTGTGGACTTCCATGCCGCCGTTGCCGTTGAAGTTGATCGGCGTCGGCGCGATGCCGCCGCCCAGGTTGTTGGTGACGTCGTCGACGTCCGCCCAGGTCATCGGGTTGATGGCGTGGTTGGTGGTGTACGGGAAGCGGCGGATGCCATAGAGATAGTTGTCGGTAAAGCCGGCGATGAGCTTGTAGGTGGCCCAGGCGCCGCTGCCATATTGCCCGTTGGGGTTGTCGGCGTTGGTGTTGTTGAGCAGCGACATGGCGACGAAGTCGCTCCAGCCCTCGCCCATGCCGCGCGCCGGGTCCCAGTTGAGCCCGACGGCATTGCCGACCAGACGGTTGCTGGTGCCGTGCGTCAGCTCGTGCATCAGGATCTCGGAGTCGATGTCGCCGTCGCGGTCGATCGTCGGACCGGTGAAGCGGTACATCTGCGCCCGGCCCGAGGTGCCGTCGGGCGGCGTCGCGAAGTTGGCGTTGTTGGTTCCATTGCCGTCCTGGGCGTCGGCGTTGACGCGGTCGTTGCCCAGGCCCATGCCGCTGAAGTTGGTGGCCTGGAAGTTCCCGGACGCTTCATCGAAGCCGAGCTTGAAGAGCTGGTCGTGGTACCAGTTCACGACGTAGAAGAGCTGGGTGACGATGCCGCGGCGGTACTGGTCGATCGCCAGGGTGCCGTTGTTGCCGTTGCCGGTGGAGGTCTGTCCGGCTTCGGGGTTGCCCCCCTGCGGCGGCGGCAGGTAGTTGGTCTGGAAGTCGCGGGGCGCGGTGCCGAGGAAATCCCGGTTGCGGGTGTTGGCGTCCGGGTTGCCCATCGGCCGGCCATTGCCGTCGAGCACGCTGGCGGCGGTCGTGTCGCAGACGTTGTTGCCCGTGCCGTCCCGGTCCAGGCAGGCCGACACGTTGTTGCCCAGAGTCTGGGTCTGCGCGGCGGTGCAGACGCCGCCCGGGCAGTCGTCGATCCAGCCGTTCGGGCTGGCGGTCGCGTCGTAGGCGGTATGCATGCTGACGATGACCGGCGCGATCTCCGGGAACTGGGTGCCGCTGCCGGGCGTGACGTTGTTCGGGGACTGCGGCGCCGGGCTGTCGGCCGGCGTCGTGCCGTCGGCCTGCACGTAGACCCGGAAACGGGCGTCGTGGGCCGAGGCGTAGTCGCGGATGCCCTTGCGCCACAGGAGGTCGCCGGTCTCGGCGTCGACGATGGCGTACCAGTCCTGGTCGCCGCCGGTGAACACCACCAGCGACCACGCCGGCACCAGCAGGCCGGGAGCCAGCGGGAAGAGCACCTGGCGGGCGGTGATGGAACCCAGGATGAAGCCGTCGGGATCCGGCGGCGTCAGCGTGAGCCGGCCGGAGCCCTGGGGGGTGATCGAAAAGGAGAGAGGATCCACGGTTCTGCCTTCGGCTTCCATCAGATGGCTGACGGCCTCGCCCGGCGTCATCAGCCGCGCGGGATCGATCTGCGGTGCGAAGGAGCGCGCGTGCGGGACCATCAGGCCGACGGTCTTCATCAACCGGCCGTCGCGGTCCAGAAGGAACCGGGTCTCGCTCTGGAACACCGGGAGACCGTCGATCTGCTGCTCCATGCGAAGCATGCGCAGCACGCCGTCGCCACCCGGGCTGTCGCCGAGCACGACGAGATCGCTGACGTCGATGGATGAGAGCCCATAGATGTCGCCGCTCTTGGTCAGGAACTCGCGCACGATGTCCTCGCTGCCGCGGCCGGCGGCAGCCGCGGTCAACGCGCCGCCGCGGTTGCTCACCTCGGACGGGGCGCCCGTCAGGTCGTAGAGCTTGACGTCGAGGCCGGGCAGCGCGCGCTGGTGCTGGACGATCACCTCGGCGATGTTCCTCGCCTGCTGGCGCGAGGCGAGGGCACCGGCCGTCACCGCCGCGGTACGAGCCGCGGTGGCCCGGTTGTAGGAGGCCTTGAGGTTGACCCTCGCGTCAACCATGATGCCGAGCGAGGGTTTGCCCGTCACCGGCGGCGCGGTGATGGCCGCGACGGCCGGCACGAACGAGAGCAGGGCGATCAGAGAAAGGACGAAGCGGCTTACACCACTCCTAAAGAGATCCGACACGCTTTCACCTCCTACGAGTTTCGGCGGCTTCAAAGGTGCAACCGGGGGCTGCGAATTGGCATGGAAGCATACATGAGAGCTTCCTTAGAGTCATCCCCTAAAATGTCTCCAGAACCTACCGCGAGATCCGGCACACGGCACCGTCTAGCTTATAGCTCTGCGTCAATGTATCAGTAACGGTTCCGTTGGCGTCCTTGCGCTCTTGCTTGATTGTCAATGTCGCTTTGTTGCCTTCGATCACAAGGCTTCCTCCGGCCTTGATGTCCGCCGCGAACTGCTCCTCCGTCTTCGACATCTCCTTCATCATCTCGGTCATCATCGCGCGGTCCTTGGCGGGCATCGCCTTCCATTGGTCCTGCATCTCCTGGGTGCCGAGCTTGCCGGCCTCCTCCATCTTGCCGGCATGCACCAAACCCATGTGCTTGACGGCAACCTTGCCGCAGGCGTGATCGAGGATGGCCGCCCCCTGGATCTCGGTTTTCTGCGACTCGGCCGTGGCCTGGCCGATCTGCACAAAGAACAGTGCGATGGTGAGGAGAAGGATCTGGCGAATGTTCATTGGAATGACTCCCATAGATGGTTTGGCATTGAATAAATGATACGTGAATCGACCCCGGAACCGCGGCGACCGGCGGCTTGACAGCGCCAAAGATGACCTGATAGATAGCCTATCCTAGGTGCCTTGGATTTCTACGCCCCGGTTTACCCCGCCCCATGGGAGGAGCAGGATTATGGTCAGTCCCCGTGCCCGCCTCGCCTTGTTCGTCATCTTCGTCATGCTCTCCGTCGGCGGACTCGCTGGGGCGGATACACCGGGCCTTAGGCTGGCCGGCACTCCCGGCATCCGGGAGACCACGGCGGACATCATGCAGCGGCAAGCGGCGAGCCCGCCGCCCAAGCCGCGCCCCGAGCACGAGCTCGAGTACCCGGAACGCGACGACCTGCCGCAGACCCCGGGCGCTCCGGCGGTGGCCAGCTTCCCGGCGGTCGCGCCCGGAAAGGCTCTGGCGCCCGGCTCTCTCAAGATCCATACGACGGGCGGCTCCTTCGACGGGCCGACGCTCACCGACACCGGCGCCTTCCCTCCCGACTCCATGGGCACGGCCGGGCCGGCGCAGTTCATCGCCTTCGTCAATGGCCGCATCCGTTCCTACACCAAGGCAGGGGTCGCGGACGGAGTGCTCAACGCCGATCCCGACGTCTTCTTCGCCTCGGTGGAAACGCCGGTGAGCCCGCCGGTGGTGCTCAACTTCACCAGCGACCCGCAGGCTCGCTACGACCGCTTCACCGGCCGCTGGTACCTGTCCATCATCGACGTGCCGTGCACGAACGCCACCTGCACGACGACGGCCGTCAACCGCTGGATGGTGGCCGTGAGCGACGCCGCGAGCGCCGGGGTGATCAGCGGCACCACGGTCTGGACCTTCTTCTTTTTCTCCACGGATGCTAGCGGCAACTTCTGCGACTACCCGTCCCTGGGCATCGACGTCAACGCTCTCTATGTCGGCTGCAACATCTTCTCAGGCGCGGGCGCCTTCGTGGGCACCAACGGCTACGTCGTGCAGAAGACGTCGACCCTCGGCGCGGGCCCCATCGTCGTCACCGCGTTCCCCAATCTGGCGGCGGGCGCGGGGGCCGGCCCGGAATCGCCGCGCGGCGTCGACAACTTCGATCCCGGCGCTACCGAGGGCTACTTTGTCGGGCCGGACAACGCGGCCTTCAGCGCCATCACATTCCGGCGGGTCAGCAATCCGGGATCGCTGACGCCGACGATCTCCGCCAACATCATCGTCACAGTGCCAACGACGACGCTCTCGGGCACCCAGGCCGTTCGGTTGGTCCAGCACGCCGGGAACACCGGCGGCAACAACGGCCTTCTGGACACCCTGGACGATCGCTTTTACCAGGCGATGATTCGCAACGGCCGCCTGTGGGCGGCACACAACTTTACGGTGACCAACGCGGGCGTCGCCAGCACCGCTGCAGCCTCCCGCAACGCAGCCCGTTGGTATGAATTTCAGAACCTGACCACCACCCCCACCCTCGTGCAGTCGGGGACGGTCTTCGACAACGCCGCGACCCGTGCGGCGGCCCGGCAATACTGGATCCCCTCGGTGGTGGTCACCGGGCAAGGGCACGCCGTGCTCGGCGCGACCATGGCGGGTACGCCCGTCGGCGCCACACCGGTCTACGTGGGCCGCCTGGCTGGAGACACGCTGGGCACGATGGTGGGACCGCCGACGGTGGCCGCGGTCACCTACGGCACCACGACGGCGAACTACAACCCGCCGTCCGATCCTGGCGGCGCCTCGGGCCGCCGCTGGGGCGACTACTCCTTCACCGTCGTCGATCCGCTCGACGACATGACGGTGTGGACGATCCAGGAGTACAACCAGGCCTTGAACAGCTATGCCGTGCGCGTCGGCCGCCTGCTGGCTCCGCCGCCGGCGACGCCCACCTGCTCCGGCAGCCCGATCTCTTTCACGGGTCCCACCGGCAACGTGGTGATCAGTGCTACGTCCAGCGGCGGCTCGGGCTTCTACGATCCGGGGACTAACCTTGCACCTCCGGCCCTGCCTTTCAGTCACATTACCGCCACGGTCACCAACGCGACCGTCAACAGCGTGACGTACAACAATCCGACGCAGGTGACGCTGAACATCACGGCGCTCGTCGCGGGATCGCAGAACGTCACCATCACCAATCCTGACGGCCAGAGCGTGACCGCCAACGGTTGCATCAACGTCTCCGGCGTGGCGGCCGCGGATCTTGGGATTACGAAGACCGACGGCGTCGTCTCGGCGGTGCCGGGCGGCTCTGTGACCTACACCATCACCGCGTCGAACTCGTCCGCCACGGGGGCGACCGGCGCCACGGTGGCGGATACCTTCCCGGCAGTCCTTACCTGCACCTGGACCTGCGTGGGCGCGGGCGGCGGCACCTGCACCGCCTCCGGCTCCGGCAACATCAACGACGCCACCGTCAATCTCCCCGCGGGCGCCAGCGTCACCTACACGGCGACCTGCGCCATTGCCGCTTCGGCGACCGGCACACTGAGCAACACCGCGACGGTGACGCTCGCCGGAGATCCGAACGCCGCCAACAACACCGCGACGGACACGGACACGCTGACGCCTCAGGCCAACCTGGGGATCACCAAGACCGACGGCGTGACGACGGCGACTCCGGGCGGCTCGGTGACCTACACCATCACGGCCTCCAACGCCGGACCCAGCAACGCGCCGGGCTCCTCGGTGGCCGACACCTTCCCGGCTTCGCTCACCTGCACCTGGACGTGCGTGGGCGCGGGCGGCGGCACCTGCACCGCCTCCGGCTCCGGCAACATCGCCGACACCGTCAACCTGCCGAGCGGCGGCAGCGTCACCTACACCGCGAGCTGCAACATCTCGGCCGCGGCCACCGGCACGCTGACCAACACCGCGACCGTGGCGACAGCGGGCGGTGTCACCGATCCGACCCCCGGCAACAACTCGGCGACCGACAGCGACACGCTGGCGGCGAGCGCCAACCTTGGCATCACCAAGACGGACGGCGTCACCACGGCGACCCCGGGCGGCTCGGTGACCTACACGATCACCGCCAGCAACGCCGGACCCAGCAACGCCACGGGCGCGACGGTGGCCGACACCTTCCCGGCCTCGCTCACCTGCACGTGGACCTGCGTGGGCGCGGGCGGTGGCACCTGCACGGCCTCCGGCTCCGGCAACATCAACGACACCGCGAACCTGCCCAACGGCGGCAGCGTGACCTACACCGCGAGCTGCACCATCTCGGCCGCGGCCACCGGCACGCTGAGCAACACCGCCACGGTGGCGGCTCCGGCCGGAGTCACCGATCCGACTCCCGGCAACAACTCCGCAACCGACAGCGACACGCTGGGAGCGAGCGCTGACCTGGCCATCACCAAGACCGACGGCGTCGTTACAGCAACCCCCGGCGGCTCGGTGACCTACACCATCGTGGCCTCCAACGCTGGACCCAGCAACGCCACGGGCGCCACGGTGGCGGATACCTTCCCGGCCTCGCTCACCTGCACCTGGACCTGCGTGGGTGCCGGCGGCGGTACCTGCACGGCCTCCGGCTCCGGCAACATCAACGACACCGCGAACCTGCCCAACGGCGGCAGCGTGACCTATACCGCGAGCTGCACCATCTCGGCGGCGGCCACCGGCACCCTGAGCAATACGGCCACCGTGACGGCGCCCGCCGGAGTCACCGATCCGACCCCGGGCAACAACTCGGCGACCGACACCGACGGGCTTGGAGCCACAGCGGACCTCGCCATCACCAAGACCGACGGCGTGACCACGGCCACTCCGGGCGGCTCGGTGACCTACACCATTACGGCCTCCAACGCGGGTCCGAGCAACGCCACGGGTGCCACGGTGGCGGATACCTTCCCCGCCTCGCTTACCTGCACCTGGACCTGCGTGGGCGCCGGCGGCGGCACCTGCACGGCCTCCGGCTCGGGCAACATCAACGGCTCCGTCAACCTGCCCAGTGGCGGCAGCGTGACCTTCACCGCAAGTTGCACGATCTCGGCGGCGGCCACCGGTACGCTGAGCAATACGGCGACCGTGACGGCTCCGGCCGGAGTCACCGACCCGACCCCGGGCAACAACTCGGCCACCGACAGCGACACGCTGGCGGCGAGCGCCGACCTCTCGATCACCAAGACCGACGGAGTCACCTCGGTGACGGCGGGCGGCTCAGTGACCTACACCATCGTGGCCTCCAACGCGGGACCGAGCAACGCCACCGGTGCCACGGTCGCGGATACCTTCCCGGCCTCTCTCACCTGCACCTGGACCTGCACCGGCGCTGGCGGCGGCACCTGCACCGCCTCCGGCTCGGGCAACATCAACGACACCGCGAACCTGCCGAGCGGCGGCAGCGCGACCTACACCGCGAGCTGCACCCTCTCGAACGCGGCCAGCGGCACGCTCAGCAATACGGCGACCGTGACGGCACCCGCTGGAGTCACCGATCCGACCCCCGCCAACAACTCGGCGACCGACAGCGACACGATCACCCCCGCGGCCACGCCAGGTGCATCGGTCTCGGGTACCAAGGCAGTCGTCGGAAGCGGACCTTTCACTGTCGGCAGCACCATCACCTACACGGTCGTGCTGAACAACAGCGGTGCGGGAGCCCAGGGCGACAATCCGGGCAACGAGTTCATCGACGTCCTGCCGCCGACACTGGCACTGGTTTCCGCCACGTCGACGAGCGGCACGGCGGTTGCGACCACCGGCACCAACACGGTCACCTGGAACGGCGCGATTCCGGCCGGAGGCTCGGTGACCATCACCATCACCGCCACCATCCTGCCCGCCGCCGCCGGCACGACGGTCTCGAACCAGGGGACCATTTCCTTCGACGGCGACGGCAACGGCACCAACGAGTCGACGGTGCAGACCGATGATCCTGGAGCGGCCGGGGCGGCCGATCCCACGAGCATCACGGTGCCGGGGACGGTTCCCCCCGGTGAGATCCCGACCCTCTCGACGTTCGGGTTGGCCTTGCTGGGGCTGGTCCTGGCAGGTGTGGCCTTCGCCGTCTTGAGGCGCCGCAAGCACGCCTGATCGGTTGAGACATCAAAAGGGGCGGCCCACTGTGGCCGCCCCCTCCAGGTTGCCTGCTTCGTGTCCTCTCCTCACCCAAAACGCCGATCTGAAAAGGCGGGCTCCAACGCCCGCCGCCACCATCCTCGGCGAATCCCAAGGTTTGCCTTGCCGCTTCTATTGCTCTGGACGGCGGCGTGTGGCACTGAGGGAGAGTGGAAGGAGCTGCAAGCCTCGCCACCCCTTTCGAGGATTGACTATTCGGGACATGAAATCGGCGTTTTTCCTGCACCCGGCGTCGAAACGTGGTCAGTAACAGCGTATCCCTACCACGCAACGGCAAAGGATTTCCTGCATCCGGCCATCTTGAAGTACTTGGACTCTCGGGTAGAGCGGATAGATGTTACTCTGGTCACTGAAGGCGAAACGGCCTTCACCGTAGATCTTGGCAAGGGGCTTCGTGTCGAAGCTATCAAGTGGGTTAAGCCTGCTCATTCTTTAGCCCCATCAACGCCGGCCAAGCCTTGACCGGAGGGCCCTTATGAGTTTAGGTTCGCGGACAGTCAAGCCAGCCCAAGTTGTCGGAAGGATGGCCCTGCTCTTTCTGGTGGTCGCTGCCCACCTCGTGCTGGGCCAGGCTCGCCCTGTCACGTCCTGTACTCCCGATTACACCGAGCTGTCGCCTTCTCGTGTCCACGGCAAATCCCCTTCGGTAACGGGTGCGCGTGTCCTGCTGATCGGTTGTAAGGAACAGCTCTACAAGCTGTCCGCGGAGGACCGCGCGGAGATCTATGCCGCCATTTCCAGCTTTTTCGCGAAGGAGGATTGGACGTTCTGGTGGCGGGCGAAGGAGCCGTCGGTTCGCCGGGATCTCCTGGCGAAAACGTCCGCTTTCCGGGCCGGGCTCGTGACGGACGTCTTGTTCTTCGACCCCGTATCGGGGGAGCCATGAGAGCACTCGCGGCAAGCTGCATGGTGATGATGGCGTCTCTTTCTCCTCAGGCGTCTTCGAACGGCAGAGGGGCTTCCTCGGCCTGCGTGCCAAGCTTCCGTCTTCTCGAAAGCTCGGCCGAGGCACGGTCGACTCGGGGCGCTCTCACGACATTGGCCGTCGTGGGCTGCGAGGCTGACCTGGCGCGGGTCACACCCCAGCAATTGGCCGCGATCGAGCAGGAGCTCCGGGGGCGTCATAAACAACTCCCTTGGCCCCTCCACAGGATGCTTCCTGATGCTGAGCGGATCTGGGCTCGTGCCAGGGCCAGCACGCTCCTTGGCGTTCCGGTCGATGTCTTCGATCCGAATTCGGTCTCTGTGGTCACCGCCTATGGCGATCTGAACCGGGTCACCAGCCGCACCGATAAAGGCGCAACGACCCCTGGGGATCAGGTGACCGCTTACGACTACAACAACTTCGGCGATCTCCTGCGCACGACCCTGCCGCTGGGAAACGTGATCGAATACGGCTACGACCCCGCCTACCGGCTGACCTCCGTCGAGAAGAAGCCCAACAGCTCGACCCACGGCGAACGAACCCTCTATACGCTGAACGGCGCGGACAACCGGACCCAGATCGACCTCCAGCACTGGAACGGCAGCTCCTGGACGACCGACTCCACGATCCAGTACGTCTTCAACACCCGGTGCCATCCCGATAAAATCGTGAATGCCGACAGCACCGTCACCGAGTACGCCTACGACTGCGACGGCAACGTCGCGAAGCTCTGGGACGCCAACCATCCGAGCTCCGGTCAGACCAATCCGGCGACCTCCGTCTACGCCTATGACTCGTTGAACCGGATGACTTCAATCACCCAGCCCTGGGGCGGCACGGGCGGCGGCAACGCCGCGACGAGCTCTACCTACGACGTCCAGGACCACCTCGCCTCCGTGACCGACGCCGAGGGCATTGCCGTGCTCGAGACCTACGTAGTTGTCTATTTCGTGCCCACCTTCCGACCCTGCGGCGCCAGAAGTCCCGAAGATGACGTGCAGGCGGATCCATTCAACGGCAGTGACAACCTACAGCCGGCGCGGACCGACCAGTGGGTGAACGACCTTTACTGCCCGGCCCCACGTCCGCGAGCTGCGCACGGGCTGTTTTAATGGGGAGACCCGGAACTGAGGCGGTAACCAAGAAGAGGTCGCGGAGCGCGATCCCGCAGGTGCTCGTGCTGGCCATCTCGTTCTGGTGCGTAGCGGTTGTCTACGTCATTGTCGGCGTGAGCTACCTCGGTGTGATGTATCCGCTCGGACGCAGCATGGTGGCGAGCTTGGTCTATAGCATGCTGTTGAAGGATCCGATGTTTCCTGACCGCACGAAGCTCGACCTGCCGATCTCACTGTTCCACGCTTTTGTGCTCTTCAAATGCTCGCAATGGCTGTGGCGGCAGCGACGGCCCTGACGGGGCTGGTAGGTAGAACGGGCGTTCCGGGCGCAAGGCGACAAACCCCGGGCGCCCCCAGGGCTTCCTCGGCCTGCGTGCCAGCCCGCCCTCGCCGCTACCCCTTCCCACCAGCCATCAACGCGTCATACCGCCGCTGCATCTCCTCGGGGGACACATCCTCGATGCGGGTGACGAGGTGCCAGGTGTGGCCGAAGGGGTCCTCCAGCTTGCCGGCCCGCTCGCCGTAGAACTCGTCCTGAATGGGCTTCGACAGCTTGCCACCGGCGGCGACGGCCCGTTCGGCCACGGCGGCGACGTCCGGCACGGTGAGATGGATTCCCACCGAGGTGCCGCCGAGAGATTGCGGACCGCGAATCCCGTGCTCCGGGAACTCGTCGGCAAGCATGATCCGCGCGCCTCCGATCTGGATCTCGGCATGGCCGATCCTTCCGCCGGGCTCGCTGAGACGCAAGACTTCCGTGGCTCCGAAGGCCTGGGTGTAGAACTCGATGGCGCGGGCCGCGCCCTTCACGTGCAGATAGGGAATCACCTGGATCGACATGGTTTCCTCCTCGGTTGACGGCCACGCTCTCGTGACCTGCATAGGAGCTTACCGAGACGACGGAGCCCAAGTCTTGGAAAAAAGTCCTCCCTCAGACGATAGCCCGGCCTACGGGCATCCGAAGGCGGAAATATCCGTCAAGGCGTCCGCCGCCCTTCCGGACGGATTGAAATGCCGTCAACTCGAAGCGCGGACGGTTCCACCGCTCCTCCACCACTGAAGCACCCTTTCCCGAAGTGAGGGCAACGTTGGCCCAAGTGAGGGCAGCCGCTGCCCCGATCGGGGCAGCGTTGGCCCTCAGTTGGGCAGCCGTGGCCCCAATCGGGGCAGCCGCGGCCCTCAGTTGGGCAACGACTGCCCTCACTTGGGCAACGGTGGCCCTCATCGGGGCAGCGATTGCCCTCAGTTGGGCCAGAGTTGCCCTCGCTTGGGCAGCGATTGCCCCAATCGGGGCAGCGGAGGCCCTCGATTGGGCCGCGTTGGCCCAAATTGGGGCAGCGGCTGCCCCGATGAGGGCCACCGCTGCCCTCATTTGGGCCACCGCTGCCCCGATCGGGGCCAACGCTGCCCTCTCTTCCGGGAAGGCTCAGGACTTGACGGGTGAGTCGCCGGCCTCAGGGGTAGCGACCGGGGCGGTGTCGGGGGCGACGCCGAGAGCTCGGGAGAGCCCGGGCGACGTGACGGGAGTCGGGGCCGGAGTAGGCATGGCGATCCCCACCTCCTCGGGGACAGCTCGCGAGCGGCGGCGGGTCGGCCGGATGTGGAACCGCACCAGTCCCTCGTTGCGGTGGCCGAAGTGGGAGCGGAGCGCTGCGCGGGCTTTGATGACCAGATCCCGCCCTTGACCCTTCTGGATCCGCAACTGCTGAGTGACCGCTTGGCGACGCGCCGTCAGGGAGCTCTGCTCGGCGGCCAGCGCCCTCGTCCCCTGGAGCATGGCCGCGACCTCGTCCCGGAGAGGCCGCAGATAGGGCACGTCGGCCACCCAGTCGTCCATACCGCTGACCAGGGTCTCCAACTCATCGAACAGATCCGCGAGAG
>Ga0134121_10000511_pt1 | contig 44125 bp, 37 predicted proteins | sample KB301_FD_96463 | JGI IMG/M metagenome (GOLD analysis project Ga0134121, IMG submission 96463) | Terrestrial soil microbial communities without Nitrogen fertilizer from Kellogg Biological Station, Michigan, USA - KB3-0-1 | ecosystem: Environmental > Terrestrial > Soil > Unclassified ...
CCGTTGAAGATCGGGTTCCCGAGTTCGTCGAGCTTGATGTACTCCGCCTTCGCGGTTCCGAAGCCGGCAGCGCGCCGGGCATTGATCGCATCGACGGTGGTTTGGCAGGGCGCGCTCGGTGCGGTGTAGTCTCCCTTCAGCGCCATGTAAGGGATGTTGTCGAAGTCTTCCGCCTTGAGTCCGCTTTGGGCGAGCGCGCAGGAGCCTTCAATCGTGATCAATCCCTTCAACAGATCCAGATGGCCTCTTTCCTTCAGAATGCGGACCATGTGATGCCCCATGATGCCCGACTGAGAGTGCGTCGCCACAATGGCGCCGCCAAGTTTTTCGACCAGCAAAGCGAGGTCCTGGGGAGTCCAGGTCTCGGCGGGAGGAAGATTCGTCGGAGTGCACGTGGCACACGTGGACCCGGGCAGCGTCACCTCCGCGTTGGGGACCAACTGTTTGTAATACTCGAGAGCGTAGTAGTTGTTCGGGCCCGCGGGCGCGGCGGCAATAGCTCCTTCCCGCGACACGATGTGGGAATCCACGGCCCCGAACGCGTATGCCGGGAGATAAGTGTCTTTGTGGGTCGCGTCGTCGGTGGGCGGGTCGCCAGGATCCCCGTGTCGTATCAGAGTACCGTTGAGAATTGTCGAACCCGCCGGCATGAGATGCCCGAACCAGGCGGTCCAGGCGCCGTTGTCGGTAATCCTGCCGAAGCTTGGAATTCGGACGGTCCCGTTTGGAACGGCGGCCGCTTCATGCAGCACAGACTCGTCGAACCCCGAGCGTCCTCGTCCTGCCTGATCGACAATGTAAGTCGAGATCCCTTGACGCACAAAATAGGGCGCCCATCCCTCACGCCCGTCCGGCGTCGATTCCAAACACGCCGCCGTATGCGTCGACCCATGCACCATGATGACCGGCGGTCCCTTCTTCTTGTTGGCCGGGATCTGGAACTGCACGTACATCTGCCCGATCGTGATTTGGTTGGGAGTGCCTGCCGGATTGTTCGCAGGTGGCATGGCGGCGTAATTCGTGACCTTCGGCACGCCACCAATGAAGAAGCTGCCCTGGTCTTCAATCACGAGCGGCTTCTTCAGGAATTTCTTCTGGCTGCTTTCTTGTGCCGAGATGCCCATCACGATCGTGACAAGCAGTAGTGCGGAAAGCAAACACCCGACGACTCGCTGCATTAAACGAGTTTCTCGCCTCATGGAATCCTCCTCTTCAATTGGGGACAGCGTGAATCTTTGGCGGCATTGTACGCCGATATTCCCGCGGATTACGCGGATTACATCGATTCGATCCGCAATCGAACTTCATCCGCAGAATGGGCGGCTCTGGTTTTGCCTGGGGAAATGCTGAAAAGATTGTCGGGGCTTCCGCGACCGTTGAGCGGCCCGCGGCCGTAAGTTCGTGGCTCGAGTGAATCGGCTAGGGCGCCGGGCAAGACCGGCGCGAATTGTTTGGGTCGATCTATTTCGAGGCTTTCGCAGCGTCCGACAGTTGCTTTGCCATCGCGGCATTCTCACCTTTCGGAGCGAGCTGTTTCAGATGGAGTCATTATCGGACCTCGAAGTCTATCGACTGGGCCGCCACGCGCGATCTGTCTTTCTGCAGGTTGTCGAAAACGAGGACCTGCATGACGTATTCGCCAGGCGGGATCTTTGTTAACTGCATGCGGCCGCCCACAATGAGACGGCGGGTATCCTTCTCGACTTCGGACTTCAGTTCGGACGGATCGCCGGCGAACACGGTCTCGCCGTCACGATAGAGCCGCACTTGCATTTCAAGCTGGGTTTTCCGTTTGGCATCGGGAAGATTCAGAATTTCGTACGCGTAGCTAAACGCGCCTCCCGATTTAAAAATGCGGACTGCGGGATTCCCGTCGGGATCGCCCGGATCCGGTGGATCGGCGCTTGCAACAATGCCGGAAAGCGTAAGCCGGCCATTGCTGAGATCGGGCACGTCGATGAACTGCATCGCGCTGCCCAGCTTCTGACTCGTCGCATCACGAAGCGCGACGCGCAATTGATACGGTCCGGCCTTCTTCACGGGCACAGGCACGGAATAGACGAGTCCTTTCTTGAGAACATCGTCGAAGGCGTCCTTGGGAATGCGGAAGCCCCAGGTCTTGTTCACGTTTTCGGTAGGATCGCCATCTGCATTGAAAGCGACAAGAGCAATATCCACGCTGGCCGTATGCGAGCCATCCGCTTCTTCCTTGAACGTCAGATCATGCGCATCGAAGTGCAGCAGTACCTTCACGTAAGAGCCGTCCTTGTCGGAGTTCGCAAACAATGTTGTCAGACGAACTTTTAAATCGGCAGTCGTAAAGGGAGACATAAGGGCTTTGGCGATTTGCGCCTGCGGCGTGTGTGGCGAGGACGCTTCCGGGCGGGCGTCGGACATTCCCAGGAAACCATTGCGCGATCGTACTTTCAGTCCGTCCCGTTTCACTCGCAGGCTGATCGTGTGATACCTCGCGTTGTCCGCCGTCCTCTTTTCAAAGGTCGACTGCTCGGGCTGATAGCCCATCAGATAGTAACCATTGCCATCGTCGATGGCTTTCGCTAACGGACTTGAAAGATCGTTGCTGCTGGCAAAGAAGAGTCCTCCCGTCCTTTGGGCGAGCAGCACCATGCCATCTTGAGAGGAGATGAGTTGCGTGGATCGAGCGCCTATCATGTCCGCCATCTCCGGGCCAGAGCGCCCGCTCGGCCTGTCCGAGGCCGTCGGGCCGGTGTAGACAACACCACGGGGATCGATCGCGTAGATAACAACTGAAGAACGATTGGCCTCATCGGTCAGTTTTTGCAGCCGGTCTTCGAGAGTCTGCCGTTGCGTGTCCAGTGATGTAAACGACATATCCTCGCTGAAGAGAATCAGGCTCTTTCGGCCCGGAAGATCGCGCAGTCCCTGCATGATATAGCGAATCGCATTGAGGCTGCCCGTGAGGTACGCGTTCTGTAGTGCGCTTGAGAATCCGACGTCCGCAGGCGGAGTCTCTCCCGGGTCAGCGGCTGGGGTGAAAGCCGCGAAGCTCTCGGTGCCGATACGTCCGGGCTGATACTTCACGCGATCTATTGCTAGAAAGAGGACGCGCTTGTCGTTCGTAAATTGTTGAAGGGCTCCCATCGCCGCGTTCGTGCGAACCACGGAAACCATATCCCCGGGCTGCATCTCCGTATTTACCCACTTCTTCAGCGTGTCACGCACGTGGACCACACCGTCCTGAGAAAGGGCGATGTCGTCCACGACGAGCGCGATCGTACGGCGAACCAGCTCCGGTTTCGGCGCGCTCGCCGGAGGCGGAGGGACAATGACGCGGTCGGCGGTCTGCGACGCTGCCGGAGGTACTGTTATTGTGCGCAGCGCATCCTTCACTTTGATGAATTCGAAATTGCGAATCTTCTGGACCTTGCCGTCCTGAAGCAATTCAAAGTCATTCGCCTTCAGGTCCGTTACGGGTTTGCCCTTGGCATCGGTGACGACAGCGTCCACCTGCACAAGGTTCACGTCGATTCGAATCACGCCCGGTGTGGGCGCCGGTGCCTGCTGCGCAGATGATTGCGACGCGGTAAAAACGAAACTGAGTACGACAAGAATGCAGAGCGATCGATAAGTTTTCATAACGTAACCATTTGACTCTATGCTCATTCGGAAACTCAAACTGAATCCCGTGACGGCGCTTTGATAGAAACAGACAGACCGGACAATATTTTGATAAAACGCTCCCATCCTCTTCAGCTGGAGGTTTCCATGCGTTGGCAAGTGAAGTCCCTGGTAGTTTTCGTCCTGGCGATTGCAGGACTATCGGCGCAGGCACAGGAACGGAAGTTTCTGGCATCTCCGACCCAGGTGGTCGCGATTCGTGCAGGCAGGCTGTTCGATGCGAAGTCCGGGACGATGTTGAACAACCAGATCGTCCTCATCCGGGGCGACCGGATTGCGGATGTCGGCGCGTCAGTACAGATCCCCTCAGAGGCGAGAGTGCTCGACCTGAGCGCGGTGACCGTGCTTCCCGGCATGATCGACACGCACGTCCACGTGAACACCGGAGGCGAGACTGCCGCTCAGCGCGCGCTCATCGCACTGGCCAACGCTCAACTCGATCTCGAAGCCGGCTTCACGACTATCGCGGATATGGATTCACGCGGCGGATTCAATACGGTCGATCTGCGCGATGCCATCAATGCCGGCTATCTGCAAGGGCCTCGGATGCAGGTCGTTGGGCAATCGATCAACCAGCGAGCCGGCAACTATTATCCGGATAACGAATCGGTGCGCTTTCTCGAGGGATTCACAGAAAACAAGAACACCAATTCTCCATGGCTCGCACGGGCCGCCGTCCGCGAAGCCAAGCTGCACGGCGTCGACTGGATCAAGATCTACACGACGCAGGATTTTGTCGGCCCCATGCACATGTGGAAACCCGACGCGACTCTTGTTGCCGTCCCGTCCTTAACGCTCGAAGAAGTCGAAGCCGTCGTCGATGAGGCGCACCGGCTTGGTTTGAAAGTCGCTTGTCATACTTATGGCGGAGAAGGGTTGATGAGTTGTCTGACCGCGGGCGTCGATGCCCCAAATCATCTGCTCGAACTGGATGACGCAGGCGTCAAGATCATGGTGCAGAAGAAGCTCCCCTTCGTCGTGACCCTTGATGATCTGCTCTCACTGGAAAAGGACGATCTCCGCGACACGGGAGGCAAGAACAGCCGCATGAAACTGGCCGAACAAGCGTTCAAAAGAGCCAGAGCAGCCGGCGTGCCGATCATTTTTGGAAGCGGAGCCACATCTGCGGCGGTGCCGCATGGCAAGCAAGCCGATCAGTTCAAGTACTATGTCAAGTGGGGCATGACTCCGGCACAGGCGTTGCAGAGCGCCTACCTCCCGGCAGCGTCCATGCTGAACTATGGCTGGGTAAACCAGTTGGGAAGCATCGAAAAGGGGAAGTTCGCGGACATCATCGCAGTTTCCGGAAATCCGCTCGCTGATGTCACCGAGATGGAAAAAGTCCGATTCGTGATGAAGGGCGGAATGATCATACGAGACGACATCAGCTCGACCGCGATTCGAAATCCAAACCGATAAAGGTGGACACAAAGTGGACATGATGACGCGTCGAACCTTCCTGAGCGCTTCCGTCTTACTTGGCGCCGCCGCGGTGTCGGCTCCAATGAGCGCCCAGCAGCAGCCGGCTTCAGCTGCTGCGGATCCCAAACTCATCGAAGACCTGGTGGCAGCATATCGAATACTTGCCCGGCACGACGTGCTGGATGGCTTCGGTCATGTGAGCATGCGGCACGATCGTTCGGCGAATCGATTCATCATGTCGCGATCGCTGGCGCCGGAGTTGGTAACAGCGGGCGATCTCATCGAATTCGATTTCGACGGCAATGCTGTCGATGCTCGAGGCCGCGCGCCATACTCGGAGCGATTCATTCATGCCGAAATCTACCGCGCGCGGCCCGACGTCAAGGCCGTGGTCCACGCTCATGCGCCGTCCTTAATCCCTTATGGCGTGACCACCGTCCCGCTGCGGCCGGTTTATCACATGGCTTCGTTCATCGGAGACGGCGTGCCGGTTTTTGATATTCGAAAAACGTTCGGCATGACAGACATGCTGGTCAGCGATTCGGCGAAGGGCCGCGCGCTCGCGCTGGCACTCGGCGGCAAAACGTGTGTGCTGATGCGTGGACACGGGGTGGCTGTCGTCGGTCCGTCGATCCCGATCGCCGCCGGCCGCAGCATCTATCTGGATATGAACGCGCGAATACAGACGCAGGCGATGGCGTTGGGCGGCGGAAAAGTCACGTATCTTGATCCACAGGAAGCGCAGAAGATGATGGATGCCGGCGAAAATCGCGGCTATGAACGGGCCTGGGAATTGTGGAAGGCGCAGGCTTCAAGGCCATGATTCCCAAGGAAAACATTTTGAGCAGATAGCGTGCCCACTTGCTTTTAGGACGTGCGTCTGAAAAGATCGGAGTAGAGGCAGATCCTAATGCACAGCCTTCAGTACCCCGCTCTCGTGTTCACATTGCTTGCATGGCTTTCATTGGGCGCCAATCCCGCGAGCGCTGAATCTGCCTTTATCCCTGAGCCTCTCGCTTCGGATTTCAACGGGGATGGCTTGCAGGACGACATTTCCAGCCATACCTCTGATTCAGGCTCAGCATATCTGGTACAGGTTTTCATCTCAGGCAGCCGCGCATCGTCGTTGCTCGAAGCTGGAGTCTTTCCACAACCTGGATTGCGCCTCATAGCAACGGACATCGACAGGGACGGAGATCCCGATATCGTTCTCACAGGTCTTTCGAAACTGCCGATAGCCGTCTGGGCCAATGACGGCAAGGGTCGATTCTCCAGAGAATCGCACCGGTTCTTTCCCCTTGGTGAAGACATGCGGCGCGCTTATTGCCTCCCTGCCGCGCGTCCCAATTTGGGCGACGCCACTTTCGGCGACCCCACGACTCTGCCGCCTGTGCTGCGATCTTCTCTTCAGAAGCCAACGGAAGGTCGAGCGCCTTTCGCAGAGGCGGGCATTATCCCGAAACTCATTTCTTTGCGTCACGCCTCCCTGCGCGGTCCGCCGTGTTCCCCACTCGTGTAGTCCCTGGACAGATTTGTAACTCCAGAAGGCAATCTTTTCCGGCGTTTTGTTCGGATGGGCGTCCAACAATAACAGGCGGATTGTCACCACAAACGGAGGATCAATGGGGATCCGAAAGAAACTCAGTCTACGCTGGCGCGAAGTCCGAACCTGCATTCATGGCTTGTTGTCCTCAAAACACGTCATTCTCGCGCACATCGTTCCAACGCGCCGCTGTAACCTGGCCTGCGCCTACTGCAATGAATACGATCATGTTTCGTCTCCAGTCCCGACAGAGGTGATGTTCCGTCGAATCGATCTTCTTGCAAAGCTGGGCACATCGATCGTCGGAATGACTGGCGGCGAGCCGTTGATGCATCCGGAATTGGATGCGATTGTCCGGCACATTCGACGACGCGGCATGATGAGCGGGATGATCACCAACGGGTATTTCCTGACGCCCGAAAAAATAGAAGCCCTCAATGAAGCGGGTCTGGACTATCTCCAGATCAGCATCGATAACATCGAACCTGACGACGTGTCGAAGAAAAGTCTGAAAGTCCTGGACAAGAAGCTTCAAATGCTGGCCGATCACGCTGAGTTCAACGTCAACATCAACTCGGTCGTCGGAGCTGGTGTCCGCGATCCCAAAGACGCCCCGGCGATATCGCGGCGCGCCGAAGAATTCGGATTCTCCCATTCCATGGGAATTTTTCGCGATGGCAATGGCGGAGTGCAGCCGTTCAACGATCGTATTCTCCGGGCTTACGAACAGGCCAAACCCAAGGGAAGACGCAGTTACGCCCGCATGGATTGGTTTCAAACCCGGCTGGCGCAAGGCAAATCCAATGAGTGGCGCTGCCGGGCCGGCGCTCGATACCTCTACATTTGCGAAGAAGGTCTGGTGCACTACTGTACGCAGAAGCGCGGCTATCCCGGGGTCCCTCTGGAAAACTATACTCGGGCCAACATGAGGAAGGAGTACCTCACGAAGAAACCATGCGCGCCGTATTGCGCCATCAGCACCGCGCTAAAAATATCGGTCTTCGATCGTTGGCGAGATCCCCAGCACGACCCCACGGACTGAGCGCAGCGCGGAGAGCGTTCCGTCAGCGCAGTCCGGCTACAGCGTGGCGCACGCGGCGGGCAACTGCCTCGGCCTGTTCGGTGGACAGGCTGGCGTAGACAGGCAACTGCACTACCCTGGAGGCGCGTGAAGCCGCCGGCGCTTCCGGCTGCGCACCGAACAACGGCGCTTCGGTACAGACATCCACATGTTTGGTTTCGACGTCAACTCCCCTTTGAATGCACTTCTCGACGACGCGGTCCCGATCCGGAACATACACGCAATACTGATAGTTCACCGAAACGCAGTCCGGCGGTACATACGGAAGCTGGACACCTTCAAGCCCCTCGAGAGTGCGTCGAAAAACGTCGGCGTTTTGCCTGCACTGGGCGTTCCAACGATCCAGACATTCCAAACCCGCGAGTCCGATTGCCGCCTGGACATTGCTGAAGCGTTCGCAATATCCCTCTTTCTGCACATCCAGCGGTCTCACTTTCTCCCACATGTAAATGTCCGGAAGCGCGTGAAACAGCGAGGCTGTCCACAAAATGGGAAAACCAGTGAGCGTGAACGTCACAGGGTGCGTAAAGAATCGCTGGATCCTTCCGATACGCAGTTTTCCCAATACCCGTTTCTCGGACGGCCACGGCTCAGAAGCCGCCAGAGCTGCGATCCGCTCCCCAAGAGCCTTGTCGCGCGTGAACGACATGCCGCCGCCGTAAGCGTTTAACGGTTTGCCCGATTGAAAGCTAAAGAATGAAGCGTCCCCGAAGGTTCCCGCCATGCGGCCCCGGTATTCCGCGCCGAGCGCGTGCGCACAATCCTCGATGACGCGCAGGTTGTGTCGTGCCGCGATCGCGCCGATGGCATCCATGTCGCAGGTAACACCATAAAGATGGGTCGGAACGATGGCTCTGGTAGCCGGAGTGATCGCACGCTCCACTGCCTTCGGATCCAACACGAACGTCCGTGGATCAATATCGGCAAACACAAGCCGCAACCCCACCTGGCGCGCCATTTCAGGAACAACCCAGAATGTAAGGGCGGGCACGATAATTTCGGAATCGGGCGGCAGATCCAGGGCTCGGAGAATGTAGTAAAAGGCCATCCGGCCAAGCGACGCCGTACTCGCATGGCCGCCGCCAAGCCGCAGGGCAAACGCCCGCTCAAACTCCGCAATCTGCGGTCCCTGAATGAGCTGACCTCGCTCGCGGCATTCTCGAATGATTCGCTGGGTTCCTGGCGCTACGCGGACTCCATAGCGGCAAATGGCGGGCAACATATCAGCAACTGTAGCAAACTTCGCCGCTCGACGGTCGACGATCCGAACGACGGGGCTTAAGCGGAGACCAGGCTTTCGTTGTGTGCGAATTGCTTGCCGTGGTTCTCCAGGAAGTCGATCAAGTACGTCCGGCAGGCGTAGTAGTCCGGATGATCGAGAACCTCTGTGCGCTTGCGCGGGCGGGCGAAGGGCACGGTATAGATCTCACCTACCTTCGCTTCGGGGCCGTCCGTCATCAGGATGATGCGGTCGGCGAGGTAAAGCGCTTCGTCGATATCGTGGGTGACCATCACGACGACCTTCCGGGATTTCTCCCAGACATCCAGCAGCGTGTCCTGCAGGTCCAGGCGTGTCAGAGAATCGAGCATGGAGAAGGGTTCATCCAGCAACAGGAACTTCGGCTCGATGGAGAGTGCACGCGCCATCGATACACATTGTTGCGTGCCAAGCGAAAGCTCGGCCGGCTTCTGGTCATAGCAGCCGTTTGCGCCCACGAGATCGAGGTACTTTTCGGCCTGCTCTCGTCGTTGTCTTCGCGTGTAATTGGGAAACGCGCGGCCCACGGCAAGAGAGACGTTTTCTCCTGCAGACAGCCACGGCAGAAGACACGGCGCCTGAAAGACGACGCCACGATCGTTACCGGGCTCGTCCACTTGCTTGCCGTTGATCGCAACTCCGCCAAGCGTGGCTTTCTGCAGGCCGGCGATGATGGACAGCACGGTGGACTTTCCGCAGCCGGAGTGCCCGACGATGCAGACAAACTCTGCATCGTACATCTTGGCGTAGACGTCTTTCACGGCCGTATAAGGGCCGGACGGCGTATCGAAAGTCTTGGCCAGCCCGGTAATCTCGAGGGTAATGCCGCCGCTCATACCTGCTCCTCAATTACAGTTTCGCGCGTAACAGCTTCGTGACGAGCCGCGCCGCGACTCTCCGGCTTGGGCTGTTGCCGGGTGTGAACAAACTCCGCCAATCGCTCCACCACTTCTGCTCGCGTTCGGACTGCCAACGGATCGTGGACGAGCTGCACGTCAGTTCGCGGTTTGGGAATCTTCACAGGAATGGGCGTCCCAAGCTTGGCGCGCGGGCCGCGAGTCATCGGCACAATCTGATCCGAGAGCAGGAGCGCTTCGTCAAGATTGTTGGTGATCATGATGGCGGTCGCGGACTTCCCCGCCTCCGAACAGAGCTTCACGAGAACCTGTTGCAGCGTTGCCCGCGTCAACGCATCGAGAGCACTGAACGATTCGTCGAGAAAGAGAATACGCGGCTCCGTTGCAAACGCGCGGGCTATGGCGACACGCTGACGCATGCCGCCCGAAAGCTGACCGGGGCGCTTCTGCAAAGCGCCCCCCAGGCCGACGGTTTCCAGATAGCGTTTCGCCTGGTCAACCTGACGCGGGCGAGTCCAGTCCGGAAACGCGGCCTGGACGGCGAGCCGTACGTTCTCCAAAGCCGAGAACCAAGGCAGCAGGGAGTAATTCTGAAAGACGACCGCGGCATGGGGGTGTATGCCGCGGACGCTTTCGCCTCCCACCGTCACCGAGCCTGAATCGGCGGGCAGAAGACCGGACAGGATTCCCAGCAGCGTGGTCTTGCCGGCCCCCGTGGAACCGACAATGGACACGAACTCTCCCTCCTCAACAGAGAGATGAACGCCGTTCAATACTTCACGCGTTTTGGTACCCGAAACGAAAGACTTCGAAACATTTCGGACTTCGACGAATGCCAATGCTGTACCCCCTGACGTCAAACGAACTAGACAGATCGCAGTCGCATCTCCACCAGGCCCATCATTCGATCGAGCATGAAGCCGACGATCCCTATAGTCAGAATGCACAAGAGAATGTGCGCGTAAATCAGGCTGTTGTACTCCTGCCAGAGAAAACCACCGATTCCAGGCGTTCCGGTGAGCATTTCGCTGGCGACAATAACGAGCCACGCGATTCCGAGACTCAGGCGATATCCCGTAAACACGTGGGGCAGAGTCGCAGGCAGAAGAACTTTGGTAAATGTCTGGATGCGCGACAACCGCAGGACCTTCGCCACATTGCGATACTCCTGCGGGATCGACTTCACACCGGCCATTGTATTGAGCACCGTCGGCCACATCGAACATAGTGCGATCGTAAACAGAGCCGCCGGCTCGGACCTTTGAAAAACGATGAGTCCGAGGGGAAGCCACGCCAGGGGCGAAATGGGTCTCAGTACCTGGATCACCGGATCGAACATGCGGTTGAGCGTTTTCGAAAGGCCAAGGATGAATCCAAGCGGAGTCGCCAGCACGGCCCCAAGCAGAAAGCCTTTGGCGACTCGAAACAGGCTGTAGTAGGCGAGCAACGCAATCCCCTGATCCATCTCGCCTCTTTTGACAAGCGGTTGGAGGATGTAGATCTTGCTCTCCTGCCAGGTCTTGAGGGGAGAGGGCAGATCCTGAACATTCATGCTCATGACCTGCCACACGACCAGAAGCAGAACTACTCCTGCGAGGGGCAATACGGTGCGTTCAATACGATCTTTCATTATGCTCCTCATTTTCTGAATGGCTGCGCCCTATCGGGCTTGCATTCGCCGCTCATGTCTCAATGGCTGCGCCTATGCCTGGGGTTTCGCGCTACCGCGCCCACGCTTCGCGCGGGCTTGCATTACTTGATGGTTTCGCCCTATCGGGCTCACATTCCTCCGCTCATTCGCAGCCGCTCATGCGCGGCTGTGAATCGGGAACGACAACGCGTACTTTTCAGCCTGGTTCGGATCGAACGTTTGCTCGACGATCTTCAACGGCTGCATGTCCTTGCCCTTCGGCGCGACGCCCATGTCCTTCATCGCGTCCAGGTAGATGTCCTGGCGCAGAACCTTCTTGGTTATACCCGCATAGTCTGGGGCCTCTTTCACCATGCCCCAGCGTCGGAACTGGGAAAGCCACCAATAGCCGAAGGTCTTGAGCGGGTAGTTGCACTCGCGCTCGTTGAAGATCATGTAATTCGGGTCCTGCTCGACGGGACGGCCGTCGCCGTAGTCGTACTTCCCCTGAAGCCGCGCAAGAATCGTTTCTTCGGGACAATTGATGTACGTGGCCTGAGAAACGACCTTTGCGACGTTCGGGCGATTCTCCATTTTGTCGATGTACTGACTTGAAAGCTGAAGCGCTTTGAGGATCGCCTTTACCGTCTTCGGGTTCTTTGTCGCAAATTCTTCCGTGAATGCGCAGACTTTCTCCGGATGATCCTTCCAAAGCTGCTGTGTCGTGGTCACCGTGTAGCCAATCTTGTCTTCGATAGCGCGATAGTTCCACGGCTCGCCGACACAGAAGCCGTCCATCTTGTCGACCTTCATGTTGGCAATCATCTGCGCGGGAGGAATCGTGATCAGCGAAACATCCTTGTCCGGATGGATGCCACCCCAGGCAAGCCAATAGCGCATCCACATGGCGTGAGTGCCCGGCGGAAACGTCATGGCAAACGTCAATGGATCGCCGGCCGCCCTGGCCTTGTCGGCAAGCGGCTTGATATCTGCAGGCTTCTTCACGCCCGCAGCCTTGAGCTTATTGTTCAGCGTGATGGCCTGCCCATTCCGGTTGATCAGCCATGGAATCACCATCGGCTTTACCGGGGAACCCGCAAGCCCCATGGTCGAGGCGAAGGGCATGCCGATGAGCATGTGTGTCGCATGATTCTCTCCCAGAGTCAGCTTGTCGCGAATGACGGCCCACGAGGCTTCCTTCGAAACAGTGGAATTGATGCCGAACTTTTTGAAGTATCCGAGTTCATGCGCCATCACGATCGAAGAGCAATCCGTAAGGGCGATCATTCCAAATCGGACGTTGGGCGTTTCCGGCGAGTCGTCTGCGTAAACGCCGCCCGCGAACCCCTTCGGAACTCCAGCGAGGATTCCGGCCGCCGCCGTCGCGGCCGTGGTCTGTAAGAATCTGCGTCGAGACTGCTTCATGAACAGTGAACCTCCGATTTCAGAATGAATAGGTCAGCATCACGTAGGGCATGCGGTACTGCTTGCCGGGCGTTGCGTTCTTGAGAAACTCGCCGGGGAAAATATTGGCGTAACCTGCACCGATGGACGTGGTCGCGTTCAGCGTATATGTCAGCTGAGCATCCGCTTCCTGACCGACATGGCGGCCTGCCGTGCCGGCCGCTACTTTCACGACCGCCGCGCCGGCCGCGCTGTAGAGCGCGTCGCGCGTGCTGGCCAGCCACCAGTTGTGATAGAAGCCGGTAAGCGTAACTTTGCTGTTCCACTTGTATTCGACACCCGAACGGATGTCGTGAATGTTCTTCCAACCCACCTGGTCGGAAAGGCCAAGCTTGTCGTGTCCCGTAGGGTAGAGTTGATCGAAGGTTTGCTGCCTGCCATCGCCAGGAGTCTTGTCGCCTGAGGCGTAGTTGTATTCGGCGACAAGGCGCGGCTTCTTCTTAAACCCGGTCAGCGTGTATCCAATGGTTGCGTGCGATGCCATGGCTCGAATGTTGTCGGCGCCGATCGAACCGGTCTGCCCGACTTCCTCGATGCTGTAATCCCAGGCCTTGGCGATCTTTCCGGCAAAGCGCGTGCCATAGACCACCCTATTTGTTTTCCCCGGAAGGCCGGTCTCCGTCTTTGTGCCTCGGGCAAGACGCCAAAGGACATAAGGTTCGATCGTCGCGTTTGGCACGACCTTTGTGATGGAGCCATACGCGCCATGCAGATCGTTGCCGCCCTGACTCTTGTCCCAGCGATACGGATTTGTGGCTGTTTCCTCGCGGAAATTCACGACGCTCGCGGAAAACAGGTCTACTTTGTAATTCTTGTGCGTCAGTGTCATGCGCGCGGCATCGAACGACCGCGCCGTGTTGGTCCAATTCAGGTGACCGATCAGCCGCTGTTCCCCGAAGAACATTTCCTGGCGACCCACACGGAGAAGAACCGACGGCGCCTCTGCCTTGCCGAACTCCACATAGCCCTGCCGCAAATCCATGGTGTTCTCGAAAGGCGCAACGTCGGGCTTAGCGTTCTTGCCGAAGACCTGCGCATCCTGAGCTTGAACCTGGAAACGCATCCAGTACGTCGGAGCCACTCGCATGTTCAAACGCAGCCGGCTCAGGTCATAGGCGTCACGCGTGTTGGCCTTGAACGATCCGCCGTCGAATCCCTCCAGGCGCATCCGGTATTCCCCACTGAACTTCAGCCATGCCGGAAGTTCCTTGTTCAGATGCGTCAGTAACGGTTGCGCGGGCTTTGCAGCGGTGGCCGCCGCAGTCTTTTCTGGCGCAGGCGTTGGCGTGGGTTGCTGTGCAAAGAGCGGTAACGCAAGTAGTGCGAGTGTAAAAAGGCAGACCGTCCTCTCAAGTGTTCGTCTCAAGTTTCCCTCCCTATGCGGCCGGGCTATTGCAATGCGCGTGCCGTTGTGGCGCACGACAAGAACGGAGGAGAGATGTCGCTGAGAACAAAGAGGGTTGATGCGAAGTACCGGCGAAACCCTTATGAACAGTGCGTTTCGGGATTCCCACACTCTTGTGTGGGTGTCACGAGACACTCGACAAACTTGTAAGGAGACGCGGCGCGGATAGCGCCGATTCGGGGACGGTCACCGAATTGGTAAGATATTCTTCGTCGAGCGATGTCACTTCGCTTACGAATTTGGTGACCGTCCCCGAATTGGCGCTATCCGCGCGGCGTCTCTTCGCGGTTAATCTATTGGGTCAGGCGACGCCCCCACAATTCCGTCTTCACATCTTGCAAAGGCCTACAAACTTGTACGCCATCCCTCCCTTCAGCCATGTTTTAATCTCGGCATGGCCAACGATCTTCAGCAACGTCTCGCACAACTCGATTCCTGTGTCGTTTCGGACGCTCTCGACAAGCTCGGATTCTCGGGTGTTGCGCCCGGAGTCACGCGTCTCTCAACCGACAAGAAACTCACGGGCCGCGTACTCACTGTGAAACTCGAGACCGCAAATGGAAGAATGGCCGAACGGCATCTCTGCACAGCCGCGATAGAAGCGGCGACGCCGGGAGACATTATCGTGGTCGAACATCATTCAAGGGCCGATTGTGCAGGCTGGGGCGGGCTGCTCTCGAGAGCCGCGCTCGTGAAGAAGGTCCAGGGAGTGATCGTGGACGGCCTGTGCCGCGACCTCGACGAAGGCCGCGACCTCGGGTTCCCTATCTTCGCCCGCGGCGTGATTCCCTCCACCGCCCGCGGCCGCATTATCGAAACCGACTTCAACGGTCCTGTCATCGTGGGTGAAGTCACCGTTCGCCCCGGAGACTGGGTGATCGCCGACGGCAGCGGCGTCGTCTTCATCTCGGCCGCAAACGTCGAAGCCGTCCTCGATCAGGCGGAAAAACTCGTCGCCCGAGAAGCTACACTCTTGAAGGAAATTGAAGCCGGCGTCCCGGTCAGCAAGGTCATGTCCCGCACTTACGAACACATGACCCAGAAGGAATAATTCCGGGACGGCAATAATTCCGGGACGGTCACCGAATTCGCCTGCAGCGATGCTCGTCTTTGATGTTCAAGTTCACATATCTGCCAATCGACTTCGCCTTCATCAAGTCCCGATATTCTTCCTGGGGTACATCCACATACGGTAGATGGAGCCGCTCGTGAACTCCAGCTCCAATACCTCCTTCTTCGGGTCGTATCCAATCGACACCACGAGGGAGGATTCCACGCGCGTCCTCTTCATACGCCTATTTTAGGGACGTTTACCAAATTCGAAGACGTGATTCCAGATGAGGTGTCGGTCAAGGGGAAACTTTTCAGCTTCCCTCGACAGACCTGTCTTCGTCCCAATTCAGGGAAAGGTTCTCAGTCTTCCACGGCTTCGGTTTCGGCCCACGTTTTGCGGGCCTGAGGCGGCGTTGAGTCAAGCGCTCGAGTTCTAGAACGAACGCCTCATCTCCGCATGGACGACCGGAGAAAGTACAAGCTCTGATGAAGTCAGCCACCCTGGGATCGTAGCCTTCCGCATCGAGCCACGCGGCCCAGCCGGGAATTGCGAGCCGATCGCCCTCCGTCAGCAACGGATCGGGGGAACCCAGGCAATGGGCGCGGGCGCTGGACCAACGATAGTCCGTCGCGCATTTCACCATCCGGGCTCGAACAGGATTGACTTCGACGTAGCGGATCGTGTTCCGCAAGTGGCCATCGCTGAGCACACAAGAGAATGGACGTTGCTCCCAAAGATGTCCAGCCAGCGAATACTTCTCATTGAAGTATTCCACGTAAATGGTGTGACACCGGTGGAAGACTTTGTATATCGAGTCGTGACTTGCAGGCGTCGCGACAAAATGGACGTGATTCGACATGAGCGAATATGAGCGGACAGTAAGTTGATATTGGTGAGCACTCTGGGCAAAAAGCTTGAGATAAAGCAGCCGATCCTCATCGTCGCGAAACACGTCGAAGCGGCGAATTCCCCGCTGCGTGATGTGATGCGGCATCCCAGGGACAACGACACGGGCGATTCTGGACATGGTAGAGAACCTACGGTGGGGCAACGAAAAGGGCAGGGATATGATCGCTTGCCCAGCGTGCGAAGGCAAGAGTTAGGCGACCGTCCCCGAATTAACGCGAAGAACTATTCTGGACACGCAAAGGAAGGAGAACTGGTTCTGGATTGCGGGTCAGCGCGAACAATCCTGGTGATTCCGGCCGACGATTTGTTCGCCTGGCTGCCCGACATGTGGACGACTCAACGCGACGATCGCATGTATTGGCACATCCGCGTGCATTATGACGGATCGCGGTATTTGTGGGACCGCAGGGCGGGTCCCGGTCGAGTCGATGTCACTCGGTACCCCTGGTCATCCTAATTTGGTGACCGTCCCTGAATTAAGCGAGATAACAATCGCCAGAGTTTGGTGACCGTCCCCGAATTAGGCGAAGCGGTAGAGTTTGCGGGGGTTGACGGTTAGGACCTGTTCCAAAACGGCCGGATCCTTGTGCACTGAGGGCCAGATCCAGAAGTTCGCGATATCGCCATCGTTGGGCATTTTGTTGGGCGGGTTGCCACGGCCGGTCGCGATGACAGTGTTCATATTGGGGCGGGGGCGATCGGTGCCGCTGATGACATTTCCCGGAAACTGCTTCAACAGTTCGTGCGCAAACGGGAGAGCAATGCCCCAGTCTTCAGGCCGCGCCGAGCGCGTGTAGCGGTCAGGCGACGTCATCTTCCAGAAGATATCGTTCCGGCTTGCACCCAGTTCGAGCAGACGCTGGAAGTAGTCGTTCTGTTCTACGGGTACTGTGACATCAGGGCGCCCCATGTGATCGATGATCACCGGCGTTGGCAGCGATCGAATCAGCGGGGCCATCACGGCGAAAGTTTCGGGCAGGAAATAAAGATCGGTGTGCCATCCGAAAGGCTGGATCTTTTCCGCGATCCGCTGAATGACGTCAGGGGGCGTGGTCTCGCTCGCAATGTGCGGAAGAAAAGCAAAGCGAACCCCGCGCACACCGGCATCATCCAGGCGACGAAGTTCCTCGACGCTGACATCCTCATCCACACTGGCCACACCAGCCGCTCTCCCCTTCATGTTTTCCAGCGCGTCGACGACAACGCTGTTGTCTGTGCCATGACAAGTCGCCTGTACGACGACGTAGCCCCAGAATCCCATCGTGTCGATGAGGATCTCCTTTTGCTCCTGCCAAGTCGCTGGAAAAGGGTGGTATTTCGTCTTTGGCGATAAGGGAAACCGGCCGAACGGGCCGATCACATGCATGTGCGAATCGATCGCGCCTTCCGGCATTTTGAAAACAAGGGGGTTAGGGTTGGCGTCTTGCTTAACGTACGGCTCAGTGCTCATAGAGCTCTAGAGTGTAAGGCCGATTGCCAACGCCGCCGAAATCCCTTAAATTGGATGCCCCATTTATTCTTGCCGGGAGTGAAAGACAATGAAGCTCATTATGGTCGGGACGGGCGCGTTTGCGAAGAAACACCTCGATGGCCTTGCGCGTATACAAGGCGCGGAGGTGGTATCCATCGTCGGCCGGGTCCCGGAAACCACACAAGCCGTCGCAGACAAGTACAAGATTCCCCACACGACCACGAAACTCAGCGAAGCCCTGGCCCAGCCCGGAGTGGACGCCGCGATCATCACGTCGCCAACCCAAATCCATGCAGCGCAGGCAGTGGAGATCATGCGCGCCGGAAAACACGTGCAAGTGGAGATCCCGATTGCCGATTCTCTGGCGGACTCCGAACAGATACTCGCCGTGCAGAAGGAAACAGGCGTCACAGCCATGGCCGGACACACGCGTCGTTTCAACCCGAGCCATCAGTGGGTGCACAAGAAGATCCTCGCGGGCGAACTGAAGCTGCAGCACTTCGTCGTTCAGACGTTTTTCTTCCGCCGAACCAACATGAATGCGGAGGGCAAGCCGCGTAGTTGGACGGACCATTTACTCTGGCACCACGCCTGCCATACCGTCGATCAGTTCCAGTATCAGAGCGGAGAGACTGCATCGGAAGTGGCAGCGTTCCAGGGCCCGATCCATCCGGAACTCGGCATCGCCATGGACATGAGCATTGGGATGAAGGTTCCCGGCGGCGCGATCTGCACGCTCGCGCTTTCGTTCAATAACCATGGGCCTCTCGGCACTTTCTTCAGATACATCTGCGACAACGGCACCTACATCGCGCGCTACGACGAGCTGATCGACGCCAACGGGGACAAGCCCGTCGATGTTTCGAAAGTCGACGTTTCGATGGATGGCATTGAACTCCAGGATCGCGAATTCATCGCGGCCATCCAGGAAAAACGCGAACCCAATTCGAGCATCGCGCAGGTGCTACCCGCAATGCGCGTGCTCGATCGACTTGAAAAGTGCATGAAATAGGCGAAACAAATCCATGAAACCAACTGTTGTACGCAATATCAAAAGAGCCGACGCCAGGGTCATCGCCACGCTGGGCGAGCATGGGGTCGCTACAGTCCATGAAGCACAGGCGAGAACCGGCCTGATGCTTCCTTATATGAGACCGATCTATCCTTCGGCGAAAGCCGCGGGCAGCGCAGTCACAGTGTCGTGCCATCCCGGCGATAACATCATGATTCACGCCGCGCTGGAGCTCGTGCAACCGGGCGACATCCTGGTTGTCACAACAACATCCGCGTCCACGGACGGCATGTTCGGCGACCTGCTCGGCGTTTCCTGTCAGGCGCATGGCGTTGTCGGACTGGTCATCGAAGCGGGCGTCCGCGATGTGACCGATCTGACAGCGATGAACTTTCCCATCTGGTCCCGGGCCATCTCTGCCCAAGGCACCGTCAAGGCCACCCCCGGCCACGTCAACGTACCGATCAACTGCGCAGGGGCGATTGTGAATCCCGGCGATGTCATCATTGCGGACATGGATGGCGTCGTTGTGGTTCCCCGGCTTGATGCGGTTGAAGTCGCGAAGGCCAGTACCGAGCGCATTGCCAAGGAGCAGAAATCCCGCGATCGCCTGCGAAACAAGGAACTGGGCCTCAACATGTATGGCCTCAAAGACAAGCTGCTCGAGCTTGGCGTCCGCTATGTCGACTATTTAGATGATGAGAAGGAGTCCTGAAAATGGGTGAGATTGTTGCCGCATTCGCCACGGCCCATGCCCCGCAGCTGATTACGCGGCCTCCAGACGAGAAGCCGGAGCAACTCGACGCCAGCATCGCCGCGATGGCGGAGCTCGGCAAGATTCTCGACGAGACCAAACCCGACGTGATCATTTTCTTCGGGAGCGATCACATGGAATCGTTTTCGCTCACCTGTTATCCGACGTTTGCCATAGTGGCCGGCAGCCGCGCAAAGGCGAAATTCGGAGGCAAGGAATTCGACCATCCCATACACCGCGAGATGGCAGAAGACATCCTGAACGGGCTCGTCGATCGAGGCTTCGACATGGCGTACTCGGAGGACGCGGAACTGGGCCACACATTCGCCACGCCACTGCAATACATCATCCAGCAGCGCAACATTCCGATCGTTCCGATTTTTACCAATGTCTACCTTCCCCCGCTGCCTACACCGAAGAGATGCGCGGCTCTGGGCGCGGCGATCGCCGACATTGTCAAAGGAAGGCCTGAAAAGGTCGCCATTCTCGCCAGCGGCGGTATGTCGCACTATCCGGGAACCTGGAAATATCCCACTCCGGAATTCGATTTCGACTACTGGATGATTTCCGAGCTCGAAGCAGGCCGCACCGAATCGCTCACCGGAATGACGAGCGCTCAGCTGGACGAAGCCGGCAACACCGAACTCCTCATCTGGATCAACATGCTGGGCGCGATAGGGAATTTACCCGGGGAACTGATTCAATACACGCCGACCTGGCATCACGGACACGGCTTCATGCGATTCCTTCCGAAACGCGAACGCAAGAATCCGCCGCTGCAGGTGAAGGAACCGTTCGGCGGCTTCAGATTCAAGAATGCCGGCTTTGAGTTTTATGTGCATCCGCCGGCTTCGTCGTACGCGTTGAACCGGCTTCTGTTCGACGTGCGGCATGATGCAGCACTCCGCGCGCGCATCATCGCCAATCTCGACGACGTTGCTGCGGAATACGGTCTCGATGCGACAGGACGCAAGGGCGCGCAAGCGCTCGTCGATGTCGGCGGCGCAACGATCGTCAGCGATTTCGCGGAGCCCCTGGTGGCGGCCGGGGCACATCCCCTGCAGGCGCTGATGTCGCTGCACGTTATCTTTTCCCTGAGTCACAAAGCGAAAAAGGCCGAACAACCCGCAGAGGCGAAGAAATAGGAAACCATGATTATCGATTGTCACGGACACTACACGACATCGCCGAAGCAGCTGCAGGACTTTCGAGACGCTCAAACCGCAGCATTGAACGATCTTTCGAAGCCGCGCACGAAGGGGACGCTCCACATCACGGACGATGAGATCCGGCAGAGCCTCGAAAACGCCCAACTCAAGTTCCAGCGCGAGCGCGGTACCGACGTCACAATTTTTTCGCCGCGCGCTTCCGCAATGGGGCATCACATCGGCGATGCCACCACGAGCGAGCACTGGACCCAGCATTGCAACGATTTGATCCATCGGGTTTGCACGCTCTATCCCAAAAACTTCGTCGGCGTGTGCCAGTTGCCGCAGACGCAGGGCGTCAGCCCGGCCAACTGCATCGCGGAACTCGAGCGCTGTGTGAACGAATACGGATTCATCGGCTGTAATCTCAACCCGGATCCGTCCGGCGGGAACTGGACGGCGCCGCCGCTCACCGACAAGTACTGGTATCCGTTCTACGAAAAGATGGTGGAACTGGATGTTCCGGCGATGGTGCATGTCAGCGCGACGTGCAATCCGAACTTCCACACCACGGGTTCGCACTACATCAATGCCGATACCACCGCGTTCATGCAGTTCATCAACGCAGATCTGTTCAAGGACTTCCCGAACTTGCGCTTCATTATTCCCCACGGCGGCGGCGCGATTCCGTACCACTGGGGACGCTATCGCGGCCTCGCACAGGACGCCAAGCGCCCGCTGCTCGAAGACATGATGCGCAACAACGTCTTCTTCGACACCTGCGTCTATCACTTCCTCGGAATCGAACTGCTGATGAGGATCGTTCCACTCGACAACATCATGTTCGGATCGGAAATGGTCGGCGCGGTACGCGGGATCGATCCTCGCACGGGCCATTACTACGACGATACGAAGCGCTATCTGGACGCGCTGGCGCTGAGCACGGACGACAAACACAAGCTTTTCGAAGGCAACGCGCGAAAAGTGTATCCGCGAATCAATAAGCTGATTTGAGACTTCGTAACTACGGTGACGTATTCGCGAGGGTGTCCCCTCCTAACTTAGGAGGGGACACCCTCGCGAATACGTCGTCGCGATCCTCCAAATGGTGCCTTCCATGACTCAAGCTTCCATTGGATTCATCGGTTTCGGTGAGGCGGGTTTCCATATTGCTGCCGGCCTGAGGTCTGCAGGCATCACCCAAATCTCCGCCTACGACATCAATGCCACTTCCCCCGATCTTGGTTCGCGCATTCAACAGCGCGCGAGGGAGAGCGACACTCAACTCGTCGCTTCCCCGCAGCAGCTCACCGCCTCCGCCGACATCCTCTTTTCCGCGGTCACCTCGAGTTCCGCCCTCGACGCCGCGCGTCAAACGCTCCCGTTCCTCGAAGCACGGCACGTGTTTGTCGATATCAATTCCATCTCTCCGGTGCTGAAACAGGAAATCGACCAATGGATTCGCGCGGCTGGGGCACGCTTCGTCGAAGCCGCCGTGATGGCGCCCGTCCCGCCTTACGGTCATCGCGTTCCCATGCTGCTCGGTGGAGCGGGGGCGAATACTCTGGCCGAAAGACTCTCTCCCTTCGGCATGCGTTTCGAAGTGGTTGATGAAAATGTCGGGACCGCCGCGGCGGTGAAGATGTGCAGGAGCATCGTTGTCAAAGGGCTGGAAGCCTTGCTGTTCGAGTGCGTCCTCGGCGCCAGCCAATATGGCGCAGAGGAGCGCGTCTTTGCTTCCCTTCAGGAGAGTTTTCCCGGCATCGACTGGAAAAAGCTGGCCGATTACATGGTAGGCCGGGTGGTGCTGCATGGCGAACGCAGAGCGCGCGAAATGGAGGAAGTGGCTGAAACTTTGCGCGCCGGCGGCGTCGATCCCATCATGGCGGACGCGACAGCCCGCCGTCAGGACTGGAGCGCCAAAATGAACCTTCAGGCGCTCTTTGGGCCCAACGGTCCTTCAACCTATCGCCAGGTTCTCGACGCCATTAGAAACAAGACGAATTGATGACAGTTTCCGGTAACATATGGGGCCGTGGCGCGTATTAACCTTGGTCAGGGCTCGTAATTCCTCTATGAAATTGAACTGTTGGGCTTTTTCCAGACTCGTACCCTTGTGTTTTGTCTTACTTGCACTCCCATCATGTGGTGGTAGCGGGCAGCCGAAACAAGGTCAAAACCAAAACAGCGGAGGTCAGCGCGAAGGCGGGGGCCGGGGAGGCCGGGGCCGGGGTAACGGAGAAGCGGTTGCGGTTAAGACCGCGAGGGTTCAGCGTATCGCGATCCAGCGGATGGTGGACCTGTCGGGAAGCCTTGTTTCTCCCGATCAAGTTCGTGTCAGCAGCGAGGTTGCAGGGGTCATCGCGAGCATCAACGCGGACCTGGGAGAAGAAGTTCAGGCGGGCCAGATCCTGATTCAACTCGATACTCGCGAATTGCAACTCGCGGTTGAACGCGCCGAAAGCGCTCTTCGCCAGACAGAAGCGCAATTGGGAGTCGATAGCACGCGGTCCTCCGCCGTGCCGCCTGATGAACAGATCGCCTCCGTTAGAACCGCCAATGCCAATCGCGACGACGCCCGCATCAAGCTAAGACAAACCCAGGAACAGGTCACCAAGGGCCTGCTTCCGAGAGCCGATCTCGACACCGTCGAAACGCGGCTCAAGGTCGCCGAAGCCTCTGTTCAATCTGCGCTGGAAAACGTGCGCTCGTTGAAGGCAAGTCTCCAGGACCGCCGCGCCGCCCACGAACTGTCCAAGAAAAAACTCGCCGATGCTTCAATCCGCGCCCCTGCATCGGGAGCCATCTCCGAACGTTTGGTTCAGAAGGGCGAGTTTGTCCGCGAGAACACGCAGGTCGTGACGATCGTGCAGCTCAATCCGTTGAAGCTGCAGACTGCAGTCCAGGAGAAATACGCCGACATCATCCGCCGTGATCTAGCGGTGCAATTCAAAGTGGAGCCCTTTCCCAACGATGTCTTTGTCGGCCGCGTTGCGAATATCAGCCCGTCGATCAACGATCAGACGCGGACGTTTCCCGTCGAGATTCTCGTCGCCAATCCCAACCGCAAACTGAAACCCGGATTTTTCGCAAAAGGCGCGATCCTGACGACGAAAGATACGAATGTCATGGCGGTGCCCCAGGAAGCCCTGTCGACCCTTGCAGGCGTATCGTCCGTCTATGTGATCGAAAACGGGGCAGTCCGTCAGCAAACGGTGTCGCTGGGAGTTCAGGAAGGATTGGCTTTTGAGGTTCTCGATGGCTTGAAAGGCGACGAACTACTCGCCGCCAGCAGTCTCAATGAGATCACTTCAGGCACGAAGGTAACCGCGATTGATGGCGGTGGGCCGAAGAATGCGGAAGCCCCCGATGCCGCCAAAGACGCGCCCGCTAAAAAGACCAAATCCGCCGGAGAAGGCCAGCGTCGAGGCGGCGGACGGGGTCGGAGCAGCGTCGGCGACGGAGGGAACAATTGAAGTTAGCTGACGTCAGCATTCGGCGGCCGGTCTTTGCCCTGATGATGTCGGTTGCCCTGGTAACCCTCGGGCTCTTTTCTTACGGAAGTCTCGGCGTCGACCTGATGCCGAAAACCGATCAGCCGACTGTAAACATCCAGGTGGGTCTTCCAGGCGCAAGCGCAGAAGAAATCGAGTCGACAATTTCCCTTCCTATCGAAACCGCGATCAACTCGATCGACGGAATCGAGGAACTGCGCACGAATTCCAATCAAGGCAACGGCAACGCGAACATCACTTTCAAGCTCGAGAAGGACATCAATGTCGCCGTTCAGGACGTGCGCGACAAGATCGGACCTATCGTTACTCAGTTCGGCCGCGATGCCACGGCGCCCAGGATCCAGAAGGCAGACCCGGATGCCGGGTCGATTCTGACGATTGCGGCATACGGAACGCGAGACCCCAAGGAACTCAGCGAGATTGTTGACAAGCAGATCAAGCAGGTTCTGGAGACCACGCCGGGTGTATCTCAAATTCAGTTCTCCGGGGATCGCCACCGCCAGATTCAGATCCTGTTGAACGCCGACCGGCTGGTTGCCTACGGCATCACTCCGGACCAGGTCCGTTCCGCCATCCAACGACAGAACGTCGAAATCCCGGGGGGAACATTTATTTCCGGCCCTTCGGAGATTGCATTGCGCACGCTGGGCCGTCTGACCAACGTTTCCGACTTCAACCAGATCATCCTCTCGCAGAAGAACGGCTCCGTCGTCCTGCTCAGTGACGTGGCCCGGGTTTTCGATACGGTGGAAGAACCGCGGTCGATTGCGCGCGTTGACGGACAGACCTCTGTTGCGCTTCAGATCAGCAAGCAGTCCGGGACCAATACGGTTGCCGTCGTCGATGGCGTTCTGAGCCGTCTGGAAACGATAAAGAAGACCCTTCCCGCGGACATTAACACCGTCGTCCGGCAGAATCAGGCCACGTTCATCGAGCGTTCCATCGACGACATTCAGCACCACCTGATCTACGGCAGCCTGCTCGCCAGTCTCGTGGTGTTTTTCTTCCTGCGCAACATACGCAGCACGATCATTGCGGCAGTAGCCATTCCCGTATCGTTGATTGGCACCTTCATCATGATGAAGATGTTTGGTCAGACGCTGAACAACATGACGCTGCTGGCGTTGTCCCTGGCAACGGGCATCGTGATCGACGACGCTATTGTCGTCCTTGAAAACATCTTCCGGTTCGTCGAGGAAAAAGGCGTCTCGCCTCGTCAGGCAGCCTCTGAGGCGACGGCTGAAATCGGCATGGCGGTCGTCGCAACCACTCTGTCGCTTGTCGTGATTTTTCTGCCGGTGGTCTTCATCACAGGCCAGATCGGTCAGTATCTGCTGGCGTTCGGGATCGCTTCGGCCACCGCGATCATGATTTCGATGTTTGTATCGTTCACGCTGACGCCGGCCCTGTGTGCAACCTGGCTACGGTCTTCGGATGCAGGCGGTCACAAGTCGAAGTCCAAGGGCTTTTACGCGAAGCTGGATACCGTCTACACCCACATGCTCGAGTGGAGTCTCAAGTATCGCTTCGCGATGCTTCTGATTGCCGGAGCCGTGAGCTTCTCCGCCGTGCTGCTGCTTCCGCGGATCGGAACGGAACTCGTCCCCGAGGATGACCAGAGCGAATTCAACGTCAGCGTCAATCTTCCAAAGGGCACGACTCTTCAAAGAACATCAGAATTCGTGCAAGAGATAGAGCCCCTTCTTCGTAAAACGGATAACGTGCAGACGGTCTTCACCAATCTTCAACCCAACCAGGCGAACTACCTCGTTGGACTGACTTCCCTGGACCAACGCAAAGTCTCGCAGCAGGACATGATCCGGCAGGTGCGTGCGAAGCTGCAGAAGCGCTATCCGGGAACGCGCATCAACGTCTCCGGGGGAACGGCTCTTTCCGGCGCCTCTACCGCCGGTGGTGGTGGGGGTGGTGGCGGCGGGAACAACAACGGCAACCGGCTGCAAATGCTGGTTCAGGGACCCGATATCGACCAACTCCAGGTCTACATGAAGGCGTTCATGGACAAGCTGCGGACTACTCCGGGCATTGTGGACGTGGGAACGAACTTTGAATTGTCGCAACCCGAGCTTCGCGTCACGGTGGATCGCGTGCGGGCTGCGGACCTGGGCGTCTCTATCGATTCTCTGGCATCCGGCCTGCGGACGCTGGTTGGCGGCGAAAACGTTACGACGATCAAGCAAGGTGACAACCAATACGACGTGCAATTGCGCCTCGACGCACAGTTCCGCGATGACCCGTCGAAGTTGAGCAATCTACTGATCCCTTCGGCAAATCGCGGAAATGTTCGAGTCAGCGATGTGGCTCAACTGAGCATGGGAACAGGCCCGTCGAACATTCAACGATTCAACCGCCAGCGTCAGATTACGGTTTACGCGAGCATGGATGGCATTCCGCTGGGCGAAGCCGTGGCGATTGCCAAGGAAAAGGTTTCCGAGTTGAATATGAAGCCCGGCTACATCGTTGCATTTACGGGCAATGCGAAAACTCTGGCGACGGCGTCGAACGACTTCACCGTCGCGATGCTCCTGGCCGTGGCTTTCATTTACATGGTGCTGGCATCGCAGTTCAACAGCCTGCTCCACCCGCTTACGATCATGATCGCGCTCCCGCTGAGCCTGCCTGCAGGCCTGCTCGCTCTGCTTGTCTTCGGCATGACGCTGAACGTGTACAGCGCGATCGGAATGCTCATGCTGTTCGGAATCGTGAAGAAGAACTCGATTTTGCAAGTGGACTATACGAATACGCTGCGGGCTCAAGGCATGGAGCGGCATGAAGCGATGATTCTGGCAAATCGCGTCCGGCTGCGGCCGATCCTGATGACAACGATTTCGATCGTCGCCGGGATGGCCCCGATCGCGCTCGGACGCGGAGCCGGCGCGGGTTCGCGGGCATCCATGGCGGTGACCATCATCGGCGGCCAGATGCTTTGCCTGCTGCTGACACTTTTGATAACTCCCGTCGTCTATTCGTACTTTGACGATCTGTCTGAGTTTCGTTTCTCTCGCCTTTTCGGCCGGTCTCGCGACAAACATGCAGAGTCGGAAGCCGGAGGCGATTAGCTTCGGAATGGTCGGGAACTTCCATTCCGATTCATCGTATTCGGTTATGTATCTTTTTTCCTGGAGTCTCCCATGAGAATCATCAAGAGCGTTTCGTGTGTTTTCCTGGTCCTGTTGCTTGCGTCGCCTCTGTCGGCGCAGACCGGCTGGACCACGGATTTTCTGCTCCGCTACCAGCCGCCGTCCGAGCGCGAGGCGAAGGCGGCCATGCCCCCGAGCCAGATCATCGCGCAGGTCTTTCAGACCGGCACGGTGCCCATATCTCTCCAAGACGTCATCGGCATGTTGCTGGACCACAACCTCGACGTTCGGAGCAACCGGTTCAGCCCGCGGTCGTCCGCACTGCAAACGCTCGTATTCTACCGGGCCCTGCAGCCGGCCCTCCGATTCACGGGGAACTTCAGCTCGGACACCTCTGCCAGTACGAACCAGACAAACGGAGCCACTGTGCTCACCCGGCGCAACCAGCAGTTCGGCGTTAACTTTTCCCAACAGCTTCCCTTTGGCACCAGCCTGACTGTCGATGGGACGATGAACAGAACTTCGAGTAACGCGTTCACCAGCGTCTACAATCCGTCGTACCAGGGCGTCATCCGGTACACGGTGGGCCAGCACTTGCTGCAAAACCGCGGAAAGTTCGTCAATACCCGACAGATTCTCGTCAGTCAGAACAACGAAAAGATTTCTCAAATCCAGTTTGAAACTCAGATCACCGCCCTGATCGTGCAGGCCCAGAAGAGCTATTGGGATCTGGTCTTCGCTGCCGAAGATCTGAAGGTAAAGCAGCGCTCTCTCGATGTCGCCAACCAAACCCTCACCGAGAACCAGCAAAAGGTCGAGATTGGAACCCTTGCTCCCATCGAGGTGAAACAGACGCAGTCCGAAGTTGCCAATCGCCGTCAACAGCTGATCCAGTCCACGGGAGCCCTGGTTCAAAATGAAGACGCGATCAAGAAGATGATCTCCAGCGAAACCGATCCAAGCCTGTTTCTTGTGAAGCTCGCAACACAGGACTCCCCGCGCAACCCCGCAGGGATAATGATTCCGGCCCTTGAGGAAGCCGTGAAGGTCGCCATGGAGAATCGCCCGGAACTCCGCCAGGCGCAGTACAACCTCAAAAACTCGGATATGGACGTCGAGTACACGAAGAACCAGAAGAAACCCATTCTCGATGTCACCGGGCAGTTTACGCAAAACGGCACCGGCGGAACTCGAACGATCCGCGACAGCCAGTTTGGCGGCGCGATTATCGATGTCATCCCCGGCGGCGTATTCAGTTCCTTCGGTCAGTTGTTCAGTTACAACTATCGTGGCTGGGCCACGGGCTTCACCTTCACCATACCGCTCAACAACAAGGCTGCAATAGCGGACTACGACCGTGCCGTCAACGAACGTCAACTGAGTCAAAGCAAGATTGACGTCACGAAGGGGCAGATCGCGCTGGAGGTTCGCAACGCCCTGACCCAGACGGAGCAGGCTCGGGCCGTCATTGAAACTTCCCGTATTGCCAGCGAACTTGCCAGAGACCAACTGGATGCCGAACAGACCAAGTTCAACCTCGGCACATCGACACTGCGCTTCGTTCTCGAAGAACAGCGCAACGTCGCACAGGCCGAGTCCACGGAACTGCAGTCGATAGTGGCTTTCAACAAAGCCCTCGTCGATCTCGACAAATCCATGGGCCTCACCCTCATGAAGAACAACGTCCAAATCGACAAAGCGTTGCAAGCCCCGACTGTCGCTTCAAAGACTCTGACCGACAGAGCCAGGACCGGCAACTAGCGGGAAGAAGAAGATCCCCTCCTTGTAAAAAGAGGGGATCTTCTTTTGTTGATGAAACCAAAACATGGGGAAATTCCTCCTTCGCAGACTTGCCTACCTTGTTGTTCTAGTCGTCATTGCCACATCGATGACCTATCTCCTCGCCGCGGCCGCACTGAATCCGCGGTCGAATTTCGAGGGACGCAACCCGCCGCCACCGCCACAAGTTGTGGACGCCAGGCTCGATGAACTCAACCTGAACGACAAGACGCCGATTCTCGATCGATTCGGACGCTGGGTTAGCGGTCTGGCTCATGGCGACCTCGGGCAGGTCGTCGACGGCGGATTCGTGAATGAGGAAATGCGCCGCCGCATCGGCGTAAGCCTTCGGCTCCTGCTGATCGGATCGATACTCGGATCCCTGGGCGGCGTCGCCGCCGGAGCGTACAGCGCTGTCAAACAATACGGCGTCTCGGACCACGCGATGACGTTTGCCTCCTTCTGTATTCTGTCGATCCCCACCGTGGTGCTCTCCGTATTTCTGGCAAATTCCGGCGCCTCCTTCAACAACGCCATCGGTCAGCGCCTGGTGTACAACACCGGCGAGTACACGCCAGGGTTGTCCGAGTGGTCTGCGGAAGGAATCGGCGATCGGGTTCAGCATCTCGTCCTGCCGTCCCTCGTGCTCATCCTGCAAGGGTTCGCCTTCTACAGCCGTTACCAGCGGAATGCCATGCTCGACATTCTGGGCAGCGACTTCGTGCGCACAGCCCAGGCCAAAGGGCTCCGGCGCTCGAAAGCTCTGATCAAACACGCGCTGCGCACGGCCCTGATTCCCATGGGGACTTTTTTTGCTTATGAGTTTGCTTTGATCTTCATCGGGTCGATCTTTGTCGAAAAGATTTTCAGTTGGCACGGCATGGGCGAGTGGTTCGTTCAGTCGATTCAGAAGAATGATGTCAATTCGACGGCAGCCATTGGAATGTTTGTCGCCATCCTCGTGCTGATCGCGGGATTTCTCTCGGACGTCGTCACGGTGGTCCTCGATCCACGAATCCGGAGGAGTTGAAGCGAGGCATGAATTCCAACTCCGGCCAATCTCGAAGCCGCCTCGTCGCCCGCCGGTTCCTGCGCCGGCGGCTGGCCGTTTTTGGATTGTTCATCGTCTTCCTGTTCTTCGCGTTCGCATACCTCGGGCCCTCGTTCTACAAATGGAGATACGACCAACTGGATTTCAAATCCTTTTTGGAGCGGCCGTCGGCGGAACACTGGTTCGGCACCACGCAAAACGGTTTCGACATGTTCGCGTTGACGATGAGAGGGATGCAGAAATCCCTGATCATCGGCCTGATCGGCGCTGTAATTTCTACGGCGGTTGCCGCGGCTGCGGGTGCTGCCGCCGGTTACTTTTCAGGGTGGACCGATCGGGCGATCATCACCTTGATCGATCTGCTGCTCGTATTGCCCGGTTTTCTGATCATCGCGATCCTGTCCCCGCTCTTCGAGGGACGGACGTGGCTGATCTTCGTCCTGCTTCTGGCGGCGTTTCAGTGGATGATCACGGCGCGGGTCGTGCGCAGCATGACGCTTTCGATGAAGGAGCGGGAGTTCGTTTATGCTGCAAGATTCATGGGCGTGTCGGACTGGAAGATCATCCTGCGTCACATCCTGCCGAACATGTCTTCATTCCTCATCATCGACGCCACCATCAATGTCAGCAGCCTGATACTTGCCGAGGTTGGACTCTCTTTTTTCGGCTTCGGTGTCCAGCCGCCGGACATCTCGCTGGGAACGCTGATCAACGACCACTGGCAATCGGCCAGCACATCGAATGGCTATCAGTTTTATTTCCCTGCAGTTTTGCTCGTGCTCCTGGTGCTTTCGGTGAATCTCGTCGGCGACGGCCTGCGCGACGCACTCGATCCGAACGCCGGAGCCGGCAAGCCCGAGGCTGGCAGGCCCGAAGCTGGTAACAAACAATGAGCGCGCAACCGCTCCTTGAAGTCCATGATCTGTCGGTAACTTTTCCCAGTGAAGCGGGTCCCGTAGCGGCCGTGCGTGGTCTGAGCTATCACGTGATGCCGGGCGAAGTGCTGGGAATCGTGGGAGAGTCGGGGTCAGGCAAGTCCGTTTCGTCTCTCGCCGTCATGGGCCTCCTGCCGGCCCGCGCGCGGATCACGGGTTCGATCAAGTTCCGCGGCTCCGAACTGCTGGGCCAATCGGACAAGAATCTTTCCAGAATTCGCGGCCGTGGCATCTCGATGATCTTTCAGGATCCTCTCTCTGCGCTAACTCCGGTTTTCACCGTGGGGGCACAGATTGCCGAAGCCGTCCGAATTCATCAGGACGTTTCCGCCGAGGCCGCGATGCGCCGGGCCGTGGAACTGCTGGACCTTGTGGGAATTCCGAATCCCAGCCAACGTGTTGGGGCTTTTCCGCACGAGTTTTCCGGCGGGATGCGGCAGCGGGCGATGATCGCGATGGCGATTGCAAACAATCCGGACCTGATCATTGCCGACGAACCCACGACCGCGCTCGATGTCACCATTCAAGCGCAGATCCTCGAAACATTGCGCAAGGCGCAGGAGACTACAGGCGCCGCGATCATCATGATCACGCACGATCTCGGTGTAATCGCCGGCGCGGCCAACCGCGTGACGGTGATGTACGCCGGCAAACCGGTGGAAACGGGCGCCATCGACGACGTATTTTACCAGCCGCGTATGCCCTACACGCTGGGCCTGCTGGGCTCGATCCCGCGTCTTGACAGGGCCGAGCATTCCCCGTTAACGCCGATCGAAGGCACGCCGCCTTCTCTGGTCGATCTGCCGCGCGGCTGCCCCTTTACCCCGCGCTGCCCGATGCGTATCGATGTATGTGAGCAGATCGAACCGGACCTCCTCCCGACGGCGCGCTCGGGTGTGGGGCATTCGGCTGCATGTCATCGGAGCGGCGAGATTGAGGAACAAAGTCTCCAAAGCGCCGACGTTTTCCCCGCGCCGGTGATTGGCAAGCCTCCTGCGGCCGGCATTCCCCGTGACCAGCGCCCCGCGGTGCTGGAGTTGCGGGATATGGTCAAACATTATCCCCTTGTGAAAGGTGCAATCCTGCATCGGCGCGTTGGCACGGTTTTCGCCGTTGACGGCATCAGCCTCGATATCCGTGAAGGAGAAACGCTGGGACTTGTCGGTGAATCCGGTTGCGGCAAGACCACGACGATCATGGAGATTCTCAATCTCGTGAAACCGCAGTCGGGAAATATCGTTGTCCTGGGAAAAAGCACCGCGCAGATGACGGACGACGAGCGGTTCAGAATACGCCGGGAACTCAGCGTTGTGTTTCAGGACCCGATGGCGTCGCTCGATCCCAGAATGCCGATCTCGGATATCCTCGGCGAACCGCTGCTCACGCACGGCGTTCCGGCCGCCGAGCAGTCCCGGCGTATCGAGGAACTGTTGCAGATTGTCGGCCTGCGCGGTGAGCATGCGAACCGTTATCCACAGGAGTTTTCGGGCGGCCAACGTCAGCGGATTGGGATCGCCAGGGCGCTGACGTTGCAGCCGAAGCTGATTGTGCTCGACGAGCCGGTGTCGGCGCTGGATGTGTCGATCCGGGCGGGCATCATCAATCTTCTGGAGAAACTGCAGACGGAACTGGGTCTGTCGTACCTCTTCGTTGCACACGATTTATCGGTCGTGCGGCACATCGCAGACCGGGTCGGGGTCATGTATCTTGGAAAGATTGTCGAGATCGGAGAAGTCGATCGCGTGTTCGGCTTGCCGGCACATCCGTATACTCAGGCGTTACTCTCGGCGATCCCCCTGCCGGATCCGCGTAAGGAACGGACGCGGCGCAGAATCATTCTGCAAGGAGACATGCCGAGCCCTGCCGATCCACCTTCCGGATGCCGCTTTCGAACGCGGTGCCAGAAATTTGCCGGGGAGCTCAACGATCACGAACGACAACGCTGCATCGACGAGGAGCCGGTGCTGCACGAGCCGGAGACTTCGGGCGGTGATCATTTAGCCGCGTGCCACTATGCTGAAGGATATGCGGTATTGGAAGATACGAGCGGACGGTGATGCCGTCTAAGCAAACGGGAGGAACCGTGAACTACATTGGACGAACCAGAATTCTGATCGCGATGACTGTCGCCTTCGGCCTTATCGGCGCGGGCTGCAGCGGCAATAACAAGGAAGAAGCCGCCAACGGCGGAAACGCTGAGCAGAAAGCCGTTAAAAAGGCGGATCAAAACCACATGAATCCGCAATCGCGCGACAACCTCCAGCAGGGCGGAAAGCTGGTGTGGCCCGTCAGCGGCGTTCTCCCCAACTTTAACTATGGGCAGATTGACGGCACCCAGCAAGATGGTCAGTGGATTCTAAACGCGATACTGCCTATCATTTTCAATTTCGACGCGACTGCGACTCCGACCTACAACCCCAACTACCTCGCCGGGGAACCAAAGGTCGTCGCGACACCCAAGCAAGTGGTCACCTATGCTCTCAATCCGAAGGCCATCTGGTACGACGGCACGCCAATAAGCGCCGCCGACTACATCGCGCAATGGAAGGCTTCCAACGGCACGAACCCTGCGTATTTAATCTCAGCCAGCACGGGTTACGACCAGATCGAAAGCGTGGCGCAGGGAACAAGCAAGTATGAGGTGATTGTTACTTTCAAGACGCCTTTTGCGGACTGGAAATCTCTATTTTGGCCGCTCTATCCCGCATCGACGAATAACGATCCCAAGGTTTTCAATTCTGGCTGGAAAGACAAGTTCCTGACCAGCGCCGGTCCGTTCAAGTTTCAAAGCTACGACGCAACAGCGAAGATTTATACGATCGTGCCTAACGAAAAGTGGTGGGGTGAAAAGCCCAAGCTCGATCAAATCGTCTACCGTGTCATGGACGATGACGCGTGGCCCGGGGCGATCGCCAACGGCGAGATCGACATGATGGACGTCGGACCGAGCGCCGACTACTACAACAAAGTTAAGCCGCTACAGGGTATCGATATCCGTGTCGCCGGTGGCCCCAACTTCAGGCACCTGACGATGAACGGGCAGAGTGCGGTCCTCCAGGACGTCAATGTCCGCCAGGCTCTCGCGATGGCCATCGATCGTTCCGCAATCGCAAAAGCGGAATTAGGCCCTCTGCCCGTCGTCCCGACGCCCTTGGGAAGTCACATCTTCATGCAGAACCAGGCGGGCTATCAGGACAATTCGGCCGTCGTGGCGTTCAACCCGGAAAAAGCCAGGCAGATGCTGGATGCCGCGGGGTGGGTGGTGCAGGGTTCCAAGCGGATGAAGGGTGGCAAACCTCTGGCCGTCCGTATCGTCATTCCAGCCGGCATTGCCGTCAGCAGGTCCGAAAGCGAACTCGTCCAAAACATGCTGGCGCAGGTGAATGTCGACGTGAACATTGACACCGTGCCACTCAGTGACCTCTTCGACAAATACATCACCCCCGGCCGGTTTGATTTCACTGTCTTTTCGTGGCTTGGCACGCCGTTCCCCATCAGTTCGGGCGAATCGATTTACAGGAAACCGATGGGAGATAAGATTCAGCAAAATTACGCGCGGATCGGAAACGATCAACTGGATCAGGCCTACAACGACGCCATTGCCGAGCTGGATCCCGCGAAAGCAATTGAGAAGGCCAACGAAGTCGATAAGCTGATCTGGGCCGAGGTCCATTCCCTGCCCCTTTATCAGCGGCCGGACATCTGGGCTGTCAAGGCAGGCCTCGCCAACATTGGTGCCTACGGCTTTGCCAGCATCACCTACGAAAACATTGGGTAGATGAAGGACTCAAAAGGAAAATGACAGAGGCGCGAACTTTCCCAATCTGGAGTCTGTCCCCGGATCCCTATGACACCCAAAAGTCCCACAGATGCTCGCTAATTTGGATTTTTGTCGGAGATACGCATTGGGATCAGGACCACACGGGCGGATATGCTCTGAGCAGTCAAAAGGAACACTGCTAAAAAATAGATGGAGGAGATGCCCCGGCTCCAAGTCTAATTGTTGGCTATGACCTCGAAGAAAACCCTGATTCTGGCTGTGGCTGCCGGACTGCTTATCGTTTCCGGGGCCGTTGCGTTCTACATTGTTGTCGTGAAGGCTCCCAGAGACCTGGCGCACAATGTGGCATCCGGGATACGGGAGATCTTCAACTTCACACCCCAGGTACGAATCAACGAAACTGTCGTCATCGAGCAGAATACGCCCATCCTGGAGGTCGCTACGGTCTCCCGTCAGATGTTCATCGAACATTCCTGGCAGCAGACCTGGATGGGCAGCACTAAAACCATCCAGATTCAGGGCGTCTTCCTGGCCAAAGCGGGGTTCGATCTTCGCGAACCATTCCGGTTTGACATTGAGAAGAATGCTCGCCGCGTTGTGGCCTGGGTTCCGCCGCCGAAGCTCCTCTCCCTCGAAATGAAAGAATATAAGATCTTGAAAGACGAGGGCGGCTGGTGGAACAGCATCACGTCACAGGACCGCGAAGAAGCCGTGCGGCAGATGCGCGCTCAGGCCATCGAAAAGGCGACACATTCCGGCCTGCTCGAAGAGTCGAACGCCAGCGTGGAAGCGAGGGTCCGTGAACTCATCCAGAGGAACGGCTCGAACGCGGCGTTCGGTAAGGTAAAAACATAATGGGAGGAACCGTGAACCACATCGGACAAACCAGAATCCTGATCGCGATGACTGTCGCGTTCAGCCTTATCGGCGCGGGCTGCGGCGGCAATAACAAGGAAGCCGCCAGCGGCCGAAATGCCGAGCAGAAGTCCGTGAAGAACGCGGATCAAAACCAGATGAATCCGCAATCGCGCGACAACATTCAGCAGGGCGGAAAGCTGGTGTGGCCGATCAACCAGGCGTTGGCCAACTTCAACTATGACCAGCTTGACGGCACACTCTACGAGGGCACCAATATCATCAGGGCGGTTATGCCCATGATTTTCCTCTTCGACGCGTCCGCCACACCTGCGTACAACCCCGACTATCTGGCCGGCGAACCGAAGCTGGTGACCAGCCCGAAGCCGACCGTTACCTATGAATTGAACCCGAAAGCCATATGGTATGACGGGACGCCGATCACTGCCGCCGATTACATCGCGCAGTGGAAAGCGCTCAACGGCACGAACCACGCCTATCAGATCTCGGCCAGCAGCGGCTATGACCAGATCGAAAACGTGACGCAGGGCGACAGCAAGTTCGAAGTTGTCGTTACCTTCAAAACGCCATACGCGGATTGGAAGTCTCTGTTCTGGCCTCTTTATCCCGCAACGACGAATAACGATCCAAAGGTCTTTAATGAAGGATGGAAGAAAGGTTTTCTAACCAGCGGCGGCCCATTCAAGTTTCAGGGCTACGACGCGACCGCCAAAATCTACACCATCGTGCCCAACGAGAAGTGGTGGGGCAGGAAACCAAAGCTCGATCAAATCGTGTACCGGGTCATTGATGACGATGCGCAGCCCTCCGCGCTGGCCAACGGCGAGATCGATATGATGAACATCGGTCCCAGCGCCGACTATTACAACAAGGCCAGGACGATCCAGGGCGTGGATATACGGGTCGCGGGAGGTCCGAACTTCCGGCATCTCACCATTAATGGACAAAGCGCCCTGTTGCAGGACGTCCATGTCCGTCAGGCTCTGGCGATGGGGATTGACCGGACCGCGATCGCAAAAGCCGAGTTAGGACCGCTTCCCGTGGTTCCGACGTCCCTGGGCAATCACATCTTCATGCAGAACCAGGCGGGATATCAGGACAATTCTGCCGTCGTCGCTTACAACCCGGAGAAAGCCAAACAGATGCTGGATGCTGCCGGCTGGGTCGTGCAGGGAACCAAGAGAGTCAAGGATGGCAAGCCGCTGGTTGTCCACGTCGTCATTCCGGCAGGCATCGCCGTCAGCAGGTCCGAGAGCGAACTGATTCAGAACATGCTTGCCCAGATTAACGTCGAGGTCGATATCGATACGGTGCCGGGCGATGACTTCTTCGACAAATACATCACTCCCGGCCGATTTGATTTCACCGTCTTTTCCTGGATTGGCACACAGTTCCCCGTCAGCTCCGCCCAGTCGATCTACGTAAAACCGGTCGGAGACAAGATTCAGCAAAACTATTCCCGCATTGGCAGCGATCAACTCGATAAGGCGTACCGCGAAGCAGTCCAGGAACTGGATCCTGCTAAGGCAATCCAGAAGGCCAACGAAGTCGACAAACTGATTTGGGAGGAAGTGCACTCCCTGACAAATTATCAACGGCCGGATATTTGGGCTGTCAAGGCAGGCCTGGCCAACATGGGCGCCTACGGCTTTGCGCTCGTCGCCTATGAAGACATCGGATGGATGAAGGACTCAAAAGGAAAATGACGATGGCTATGCGGAATTTGCGCACAGTTAGGCCTCCTGGCCCGTCGAACTCCTTTGCATTCGAGAGCCTTGGGATCAAACGGCACTTTCCAGGATCTTCCACCCTCTCGTCTGGCCATCATTTGAGGCCGGCGCGCGTCAATCCCAGCACGGCGTCCAGAGAGCCAGGTGTCGTCGGCGAACTGATGTTCAGGCGATTCCAAAAATTGATGATGCCGATGGCAAAAGTCAGCTCCGCCATTTCTTTCTCCGAAAGATGCAGCCGCGCGTGCTCATAAAGATCATCCGGGATGGGTGCGGAAAGCCTGGTAACGGCTTCCGTCCATTCCAGGGCGGCCCGTTCCTTGTCGGAGAACAGCGGGGACTCGCGCCAGATCGAGATGTGGTAGAGCCGCAACTCGCGCTCACCGTGGATTCTGGCCTCCTTGACGTGCATATCCAGGCAGAATGCGCAGCCGTTCAATTGGGATGCGCGGATATGAACCAGATCCGTTAGCGTTGGGCCCAACGCTCCTTGCGAGCTCAACTGACTTAATTCAAACAATTTCTTGATCAACTCCGGCGAATGCAGGTTGTAATTGATTCTTGGATTCATTGCGTTCTCCTCGTGGTTCGTTGTGACGCGTGATGCGTTCCCCTTCAAGACGAGTCGGCTGCCGCAAACGTGACTTTTCAAACAATGTCACAATCAAAGAACAGATATCGTCTTGAATCAGGAAAATGAGCAACAACTATCTCAACGCCTGGGAGTCGGACTGGAAGCAGTATCGGCCCTTTCTGATTTCTTTCGCATTCCGGATGACCGGAAGCCTCTCTGAGGCTGAAGATCTGGTTCAGGACACCTTTCTGGAGTGTGCCGGTGTCCCTCGATCCGAAATCAGGAATGCGAAATCGTGGCTGACGAAGATTTGCGCCAACAAAGGTATTGATCGCCTGAAGTCGGCCTACAAGAAACGCGAAACGTATCCGGGCACCTGGTTGCCCGATGTCATTCCGGACAGTCTTCAAATCTGGGCCAGTCTTCAAGGAGGTGAGTCGCCAGAGAAAGCTCTTATTGCCTCCGAGAGTTTGACAACGTCGTTCCTCCTGCTCGCCGAACGTCTGACACCCGAGGAGCGGGCTGTCTATCTCCTGAGCGAGGTGTTTGAATATTCGTTCAAAGAGATTTCCACGTTTTTGGAAAAGTCCGAGGAGGCGTGCCGGAAAACAGCGCAACGTGCACGCGCAGCTGTACTGTCGGCACCACGATTCGTAGCGAATTCTGTGGACTCGACCAACTTGATCGCTCGATTCTTCGAGAGCGCCAAAAAAGGCGACAGATCTTCGCTCATGGAATTGCTTTCAGACGAATCCGAATTCTGGTCCGATGGAGGCGGCAAGGTACCGGCGGCAAAGACAATTCTCACGGAACCAACGACAATCGCGGCATTTTTCGCCGGTCTTGGCTCTTCGAACGCGTTTGCTTCAGGCGATTTCAAATTGGACTTCACTCCCGTCAGTTCACGTCCCGGGCTGGTCATTTCCAGGAAACTGCCGTCGGGCTTGTGGGGCTTCGAGACCATTTTTTCGTTCGAGATCCGGGACCAGAGAATCGCCCGGATTTATGCCCAGCGCAATCCGGAAAAACTCCAAGCCTTACTGGGTGGTCAGCCCGAATCACAGCTCAATGGGGGAGGCTGACTTCGGGAAAGTAGGAGCCCGTATAGGTGCGACTCCACCAGTCGCCTGTCGAACGACGAGTCGCAGCATCGCTGAAGCGGTAGTCATAGACCTTGGCGCGGACGAAGCGGGGAGGCTTATCCGGAAAAGGATTCTTCGCCAGCAACGCCAATACTTCCGGCGAGCCTTCCAGCAGTCGCTCCATCAAACGTGAGAACCAGGGCGCATCCTGAGACCGGCCGAGTGCGGCGAACCACATTTGCCAGTCGAGTCGCGGCTGATAGGGCGCGACCCAGCGCGGTGGCTGGCGCACATCGCCGGGTTTGTATTTGAATTGGTACTCTTGCCAGTCCTGGCCGTCGTTGCTTCCCTCGATGAGGATCTCGGGACGCGAGGTTGTCATGATCGCAAACAGTCCATAGCCATTGACGATGTGCAGGATCTCCGCCGGTTCCATCGCCAGGGAGACCGGTGCCCCCATCATCCCCGCCAGCTGCATCATTCCGATCACGATAAGAAGGGCTCCCGGCAGAATTGCAACGCGTCGGGAAGTCGAAACCTCCGAATCGGCGGCGCGGAACTTCTTCGGCAGAAACTTCCCCAGGTGTCTATCGTCGAACAAAGCGACGCATAACACGATCGTCAGCAGATTAAAGAACGTGTAGTTTCCGGTTGCAGCGATAAGGAGCTGAAAGACAATCGTAATCCATGCTCCGATAATTCGCAGTCGCCGCGGCATCAGGAAGAGAAACGGCACCATCAACTCGACCGCGAACACGCCCGCCGTCGAAAATTTCTGGAACCACCCCGGCAACTGATTCGCATACCAGGCCAAGGGCGTGGGCAGCGGCTGCGTCTGATAATGGAAGTTCAGAGCCGTCAGGCTGCGCCACGACGGATCTCCGCTGAGTAACTTGACCAGCCCGGATTCCAGCATCAGACGGAAGACCAGGAGCCGCATCACCCAGATACCCACAGCGCCTGCCGGGCGCGCCTTCCACGGCAGCAAGGCTCGGGGCGCAAGCAGCATCGCGGCAAAGCCGACTTCAAGCAGCAGCACGTCCCATTGGAACGACAGAAAGTCCTGGCCGACGGAGACAAGCGAAAGATAAAGCACAAACATGCCGAACAGAGCCGCGAGCGGCGCGATACCTACCAGCACTGCGACAGCCAGGCCGCTGCCTGTCCAGCAGATCCCACGGAGGAAGGCATCGCTGGAGTCGATCCAGGCCAGTGTTGGAAGAAGCCAGTATCGTTCCACGCCCGTTTGATCGCGAATAGCGTTGAGGTATTCATGGGCGGGCGATATCCCATTCGATCCAATCAAGCCGGAAACCTGCGGCATCATGGAAAGGAAGGCAATGAGAAAGACGGCCGCTACTCCTTTGAGGAAGAGCGATCGCGTCAGACGATAAGAGGCAGGGTGAATCTCCTTACCCCAGAAAATTCGCGTCACCTGATAGAAGAAATTGCGGTGACCCGCGATGAAACGATAGGCCCCTTCGCTGATCGAATCCAAGCCCGGCACGTTGCTGTACAGCCAGAGCGGCCATGATTTGCCGGCCGCGTGAGCCATCAATTCATAGGCCGCCCGCGCACCGCTCGCACGCCTCCCGTCCGGATAGACCAACCATACCGCACGCTGGAACTCGCTTTGCGAGATCTCCGGAAACTGCGCCGAGACTTCCTGCGAAGGGGCGTAAGAGACACGTTCTCCTGTCAGGCGCTGCCAGTACCGGACCCATATCCCGCAAAAGCTACAGCGGCCGTCATAGATGAGAACGGGGCGGTCTCCTGTCATTTAACTTTGATCATGCCTCGGTTGGCGGAACGGCGGGAAGTGAAGTTTGAGGTGCAGGCAACCGGCCGGGACGTACAATTGAAAAATGGAACAACAGAATGCTGCACGGACTTTGCTGCTGGAAGAAAGCTTTGGCGTTCTTTCAACGGTCTCGATGGACTTGCCCGGGTATCCTTTCGGATCAGTGACGCCGTATTGCACGGACCGCATGTGCCGGCCGATTATCTATATCAGCCATATTGCTCAACACACGAAGAACATCGTGGCAGACTCCCGGGTTTCCCTGACGGTCATCGAAAAAAGTGCTTCGGAAGACGTCCAGGCGCAGGGTCGGGTGACATGTGTCGCGAACGCGAAAGAGATAACGAACGGGGTTGACGATGTTCGCGAGCGCTATTTTCGATACTTTCCGTCGGCGCGGCAATACGAACGCACTCACGGCTTTGCATTCTTCCAGCTCGAACTGGTACGTGTTCGATTCATCGGCGGCTTCGGCCAGATCTTCTGGTTGGAACCCGCAGAATTCATGACCGCGAATCCGTTTTCCCAGATGGAGGAAACCCGGATCGTTGAGCATATGAATAAGGATCATGCCCAAGCGCTCAGCCGCTATGTTGGCGGGGGACCTGCGGAGATGGCAGGTATCGATGCGGAAGGGTTCGACGTTCTGAAGGCAGGGAAAAAGCTTCGCATTCCCTTCGCCTCTCCGGTCACCAACATGGAAGAAGCGCGGAAGGCGCTCGTCGAAATGGCCAAACGGCCTGCATGACCGGTCAGGGGATGAAAGCGTTGCCAAAGTCACACGCGTCGCAAGCGGCCAGGACTTCCTCGGTGGGCATGACAAGCCGTGTGCCGCCCGAGGGCTCCCGCCAATTCCTGCCGGCATAGTCGAAAGGCATCCCGGCTTCGGCAAAGTTTCCGTCCTTTTGCTGCACGCCCACGTTGAAATTCTTGGGACGGATGCTCAGCACTCTCGCGCGTTCGTATTGAAGCGACCCGTCTTGCGTCCGCTTTATCGCGACAAGAGCGCCGACTGTGACATGGGACTTGAGCCAGTTCTTAATCGCCTTGTCAGATTGATCGTGATCCGGCAAGCGGGAACCGCCTCTCGTCATGTCGGCAGATTTGAGGCGTTTTTCTCGCACTGTGGTTTGAAAACTCCAGACGATTAAGCGGAACGCCGTGCCGGCTTGTCAGTCGGCCCTGTCCTCGTTGCAGCGTCATCCGTGTCTACATCGGGCTTTGGAGATTCCGTTTCCGTAGCCGGCGAATCTTTCGGATGCGCTCTAGCCCAAAGCTCTTCCTGTTTTTTTCGTTGCTGCGCCTCGCGCTGCTTATCGCTATAACTTTGTGTTCTCATGTAATGAGTTTAACACGCGCCCATTGGTTCTCCTGTACAGGTATGGGCTGGAACCCGTTAAAGCTTGAGCAGCGGTTCGCGAACAGGTAGAATAGACGTTCTATGTTGAGCGTTCCAACGCAGATAGCAACGGCCTCGGATTCGATACGGTGTTGTTGTCGGAGGGGGCGGATTCCGTTGCAGGACGTTTAACAACGTTTTTGCCGCAGAAACCAGCCCGCTCAACGAGCGGGCTTTTTTAATTTCGTGATTCACCAAACCATTTCCTTACTTAAACAGATTGAAGCCGAGCACGGCCCCAGCGCCCTGGCATGCAGCTTCGGGCTCGAAGACATGGTCCTGCTCGATATGATCTCGAAGCATGCCCGGGGGATCGAAGTCTTTACCCTCGACACGGGCCGGCTTCCCAACGAAACTCACGAACTCCTGGACACGGTTCGCGACGCCTACAACGTCCCGATCCGGATCTACTTCCCTGACGCCAGGCTCGTCGAAGAGTGGGTCGAACTGAATGGGCCCAATGGCTTTTATCGAAGCGTGTCGCAACGAAAACAGTGCTGCGAAATCCGAAAGGTTCTCCCGCTCGGACGTGCCCTTGCGGGCAAGAAATCGTGGATCACGGGCCTGCGGCGCGAACAATCGGCGGCGCGACAAGCGCTGCAGACACAGGAATGGGACGAGGGGAACAAGCTGGAGAAGTTCAATCCCCTGCTCGAGTGGAGTCTTGACGATACCTGGGCCTATATCAAAGAAAACAAGGTTCCTTATAACGCGTTGCACGACCGCGGCTACCCCAGCATCGGGTGCGCCCCCTGCACACGCGCGATCGAACCTGGTCAGGATATTCGCGCGGGGAGATGGTGGTGGGAAGAAAGCGTGAAAGAGTGCGGACTCCACGCTCCGAAGGGAACGACACAATGAGCGAAACCTGGTCACATCTGCAGGCGCTGGAAGCCGAGTCCATCTACATTATTCGCGAAGTTGTCGCGCAATTCCGCAATCCGGTGCTGCTGTATTCCATCGGGAAGGACTCGAGCGTCCTGGTGCATCTGGCGCGGAAAGCGTTTTATCCGGGCCCCATTCCCTTCCCGCTGCTGCACGTCGATACGGGTTACAAGTTCCCGGAAATGATCAAATTCCGCGAGGAATTCACCAAGGCGATCGGCGCCAGGCTCATCGTGCATCGAAACGAAGAAGCCATCGCGGACGGAGCGCATCCGCTCAAGCTCGGCGTGGCTCGATGCTGCGGCGCTCTAAAGACCGGCGCGTTGCTGCAGGCGCTGGAGAAGTACCAGTTCGATGCCGCCATTGGCGGAGCCCGCCGTGACGAAGAACGATCGCGCGCCAAGGAACGCATTTTTTCGTTCCGCGATTCTTTCGGGCAATGGGATCCGCGAAATCAGCGGCCCGAGCTCTGGAATCTGTACAACGGCGAGATTCATGAGGGCGAGTCGATGCGCGTCTTTCCGCTCTCCAACTGGACCGAGCGCGACGTCTGGCAATACATTCAGGAGCAGAACATTCCCATCGTTCCGCTCTACTACGCACGGCAACGCCAGGTTGTCTATCGCGGCACCAACTGGATTCCGATCGACAGCCCGGCGGACCTGCGCGAAGGAGAAACGCCGGTCACGGAATGGGTCCGCTTTCGAACGCTCGGCTGCATGCCTTGCACGGGAGCCGTAAAATCCCAGGCGACGTCGCTCGAAGAGATCGTGGCAGAGGCCGGTACTGCAGTCCGCAGCGAGCGCGAAACGCGCATCATCGATCACGGCGCCAATACGATGGAAGACAAAAAGCGTGAGGGATACTTTTGAAGGTCGGACTTCTTCGCTTCATCACCGCCGGCAGCGTCGACGACGGCAAATCCACTCTGATCGGCCGGCTGCTGGTGGA
>Ga0134121_10000512_pt1 | contig 43973 bp, 34 predicted proteins | sample KB301_FD_96463 | JGI IMG/M metagenome (GOLD analysis project Ga0134121, IMG submission 96463) | Terrestrial soil microbial communities without Nitrogen fertilizer from Kellogg Biological Station, Michigan, USA - KB3-0-1 | ecosystem: Environmental > Terrestrial > Soil > Unclassified ...
ATGAAAATAGCTTGCGCCAATACTGAGGTTTTGAAAAAATACAGTGTAGTCAGAACAATTATTGATGATGTTTGGAATGGCAGCTACCACCTGTAACTCACATTGCACCACATTGAACTGAAAATCTCGCTTATGCTCTTGCAGCAAATTTCCGTTCCGATACTCACTTACACAAACTCCTACTACAAAATTTCCGATTGTGCCGGGTGTTACGGTAAGCAAGCCGGTAGCCGGGTCTATTGCCATTGGCGGATTCCCCCCCATTGGATCAGTTGCAGAATAAGGGAGATTGTATTGCACCAAAGGATAGGGAGGAGGAGGTGCAGGATTGAGATTACACATGGGTTCCGGAAAAAGTGCGTCAGCGCCAACGAAAGGTGCACATAGTGCATATACTAACTCATCACCATCAGGATCAGTTGCCGAGTGGTCGAATGTAAATGGCTGGTCAACACAAATAAGCGTTGGTGGAAAATTATTGAAGTACGGACTGCTGTTGCAAACAGCAAGTGAGGTATCGGGGATAAACGCAACGTCAGTGGCTCCGGTATTACTGGGGTCAAAGAGATTTACAATAATTGAATTGCGGCAGCATCGCTGATACACAAGAGTATAGCCTCCCGGGGAAGGGGACAATGTAACTGTACCCGAGTAGTCAGCTTCTTCAACGCAAATTCCGGGTGGAATAATCAGGCAGGGATTGCCGGGATCATTATCGAGTGTATCAGATCCCGGAAGGGCTAACAATAAACAAGTTACTTGATTTCCATTCGCATCAAAGACGAAAACGCTCGCGGGATTATCGAAAGGTGCTGCGCCATTAAAACAGTCGCGAAAAACTTTCAAGGTAACCTGGTACTGATCATTTCCGAGGCAGGCGTATATCATTTCACCTCCTACAATATGGGTGGCAGAAGCAAAGTGCCAGGGTGTTGCGAAGCATATACCACAGATTAGAATTCGTAGCGCTTTTTTCATGGACTATGCGATTTTTTTATAGAGCTTATTACCGTATTAGTGTTACATTTCCCTTTAAAAAATATTTCTTTCCGGTGGTCATTGATTTCCCTTTCAGGTAGTAAACATAGACGCCAAGCTCCGATTCTCTTCCATTGTATCTTCCATCCCATCCCTTAGTAGCATCGTTTGTTGTGTATACCAGTTGCCCCCACCGATTAAATACATCAAAAAGTTCGGTTTGAAACATTCCGAAAATCAGCGGTTGGAAATAATCATTTGTTCCATCTGCGTTAGGAGTGAATGCATTGGGACAAACCACAAGCGGATCTTCTTCAACAGTAATGGTCACGCTATCCGAAAGTTTACACCCGTCAGAAGTAGTAGCATTCACATAATACTTGATGCTTTGTGTTGGTGATGAAAAGGGATTGAAAATCGTGGTGTTGTTGAGAAAATCAGGCGGCAACCACTGATAATTCTGTCCTCCGATAGAGTACAGTTGCGCACCCGTTCCGAAATAAATCACCGTATCAGGAGTAGTGATGAGCGGGTTTGGAATGATCACAAAAACAGTGACGGAATCAATCATCGTAAGCGGACAACTTCCTGTATCATGTGCTGCAACATGATATGTAGTGGTCCAGGAAGGAAATGCAATGGGCGATGAACTGTGAGGATCGGTAAGTGTAGTTCCGTGATCCCAAAAATAGCTGGTGCCACAACAATCAAAAATCATTACGCTGTCACCGATGCAGATAGTTTCATCAGGACCTGCTGCAATATTGGGAAGTGGCTTCACCCCCACATACACAGTGGCAGAATCTGTGCACGAACCAAAACTTATAGTAACGGTATAAGTGGTAGAAGAAAACGGACTTGCAACAGGATTTGCAACATTCGGATTCGATAATCCTGCCGGGGGATTCCAAATATAATTTACTCCACCGGATGCATGCAACTCTGCCTGACCAAACGGGCAAATCACAGTATCACTTCCTGCAATTACATTCACACTGTCAACTACAGAAATTAAAATGGTGTCTTTATCCAGGCAGCCCCATACATTCGTGACTTGTAAAATGTATTGTGTAGTTACATCAGGACTTGCAAAAGGATTTTGTGCAATGTTGCTGCTCAAGCCGTAATTAGGAAGCCACAAATAACTTCCGACTCCGCTTCCGAAAACTTGAACTGTATCGAGATAACAGATGGTAGTATCACTGGCAGCGAAGGCCAGAGGTTGCTCATGAATAGTGACCAGGGTAGTAACAGTATCTATGCAACCCATTGTGTTCCCTACAATAAGCTGAATTAAAAATGTACCGGTAGTATCAAAAGTGAAAAGAGGATTTTGAACAACAGAGTATCCGAGGTTCGCAAAACTCCAGGCCCACCAGTCAATGTTTCCATAAGTGGTAGTAGTTGAATCAAGAAACTGAATTGGAAGTCCCACGCATCCGTCAGGAGCAACGACACCTCCATCGAAAGTGGGATACACATATACTTCCATCGTGGCAGTATCGCTGCAGATGGTGCCGGGATTCACATAGAGTGTCACGATGTAAACACCCGTATCAGTGTAAGTATAACTTGGGCTTTGCATATTAGAAGTGTCGTTACTAAGTCCAGGCACTCCGAAATCCCAATGATAAGTAATGCCGCCGGTGCTGTAATTAGGAAACAAAAACGTAAATCCGTCGCAGCCGTTAAACACTGTGGGCAGTGCGGCAACCGGAGGTAATGTGCATTGTGTTACGTTGAATTGAAAATCACGCATGTGAACTCCCAGCAACACTCCATTGCGATATTCACTCACACACACGCCTACTACGTATTGCCCGATAGCATCCGGCGTCACTTGAAGTAATCCCGTTACGGGATCAATACTCATAGGTGGTAGTGTTCCCAGCGGATCAGTAGCACTATAAGGATTTACATAAGTGACATTTGAATAAGGAGGAGTTGATGGAAGAGTCGGCTGCGGATTGTACGGGTCAGCGCCAACGAACGGCTCGCACAATGAATACACTAATGAATCACCATCCGGATCAGTCGCAGAGTGATCAAACACCAAAGGATAATCAACGCAAATTACAGTGGGAGGATAGTTGTTATAGTACGGGCAGCTATTACATATTGCTAAACTCGTGTCAGGAATAGTTGAAAAGATGGTGATCCCGGTGTTTGAGGGATCAAAAAGGTTTACGATGGTCATGTTACGACAACACCGCTGGTATGCAATGGTATACCCTCCGGGTGTAGGGGGCAAAATTGCAGTGAACGAGTAGGTTCCTTCTTCAACACAAATATTCGGTGGGACAATGAGGCAGGGATTATTTGCAGTGATTGGAATAAATACGTCTGTTCCAAGAGGAATAGCAGGATTCTGAATCAATGCTCCTGACCCGTTAAAAATACCAAAGTATGCGGGGTTGTCCAGCGGAGGAATACCATTGTAGCAATCCCGATAAACTTTGAGAGTGATGAGGTAACTATTGTTCCCGAGGCATTGATAATACAACTCTCCACCGACAATATGAGATGCTATTGTTTGCAGCGGAATTATTTCCGAGGCAATGAAAAAAAACCAAAAAGAAAAGAGTATACGTTTAATCATCGGCGCAATAGGGATGAAAAGTACAAATTCTTTTTACTCTTTTAATGAGTAATAATAATTTTTTTCACAACAGAGCCGCTGCCTGCATTCATTTGCAGCAAATAAATTCCTGAAGGCAAGCCATTCACATCCATTTTCACAATGCTACCGGCTTGTGTGCGTTGCTCGCTAATTTTTTTTCCAAACAAATCTCTTAATGAAAATTGCACTTCACCGGCATATCCATCCGGTGAAATCTTCACTGTGAAATTTTCAACGGCAGGGTTTGGATACACCTGTAATGCATCATCAAATGCCTGCTGCTGCTGGTCAATGCCTGTTACTTTGCTGTCGTAGAAAGTTGCACCTCCGCGAAAATTTCCTACCAGCAAATCCACTTTGCCATCGTTGTTCACGTCAGCACCGTTTACAGTAGCATCAATTCCCTCCCTGATGCCGTTGAATACCGTATCGTCTTTCGTGAACAAGTCGCTGAGATGATTATCAATGTTTGAATACTTATAGATAGTTCCTCGCTGACTTCCTACCAGTAACCGGTACCCGTTCCCATCATTATCATCAAACAAAAAGGGAACGCTGTAGCCGGTAAGGTACCCTGTTTGCCGAACATCTACGCTGCCAAAAAAATTATTGGGAGCGGAAGAAAAATCCGGAGCCGTGGCTGATCCCGTGTTTTCGTAGTAGTTAAGATTGCCACTTTGTTCCCCGATCAGCAAATCGAGCAAGCCATCCCGATTCACATCCACCAATTGAGGCGCAGCAAAATTTCCTACATCAATGCCGGCATAATTCGCTCCGAAGAAAATAAAATCTGCAGGTTCACCTGCGGGTGCGATGTTTTTGAAATAGAGCAACGATCCGTCTTCCTGCCCGAGAATCATATCATCATCACCATCGCCATCCATGTCACCGAAAGTGGGGACTACACTTTTTACACCGAGCGAACTTACGTTTGCATAATCTTTTGTGATGAGTTTGAACACCGGATGTTCCGCATCGCCGATGTTTTTATAGTATGCCAGCTCCCCAATGTAAATGTTCACGTTTGTGTTATCAAAGTATCCGCGATTGCCAACGATCATATCGAGCAGGCTATCCCCATCTGCGTCGAAGAAAACAGGATAACAGCCTTCACCAACATCAATCATATCACCATTCATGAATGTATCGCTTTGAAAACTGAATGTGGCCGTAATTGCGTTGCCGACATTTTTATAATACCAGCTACAAGTGAAATTTACAGAGCCACCGGCAGCATCAGGAGATACCAGGAGATCAACAAGCCCGTCATTATTTACATCAACAAGGAATGGTGCCGGAAAAATGAAAACATCAGCGGGAGTATCGTAACCCGGATATGCCGTGTCTTCAGAAATCATGTGCGCATCATTATTAGTTCCTCCATTCACCAGGTAATCGAGGTTGGAAAATGAAATATCTCCCTTGAGAAATTCAACATCACCATCGCCATCGTTGTCCCATGCAGTTTCTACTGAGCCGGTATGACGATCAGGAGATCGCACATCGTTCTGTTCACTTTGAAAAAAGGGACATGGCTGATTCAGCAAATCAGCTTTCTGAAATGAAGTTTCGAAAAAATCTCCCCAGCAATCATCTTCTTTTTTAAAGAGCAAGCTATCGCACCCGTATCCGCTTTCCTCTGAAAGATTTTCAAAATACATCACGTAGCCGCCGGTGATTTGAAAAGTGAGCACATCGAGGTCACCATCACCATTCACATCTGCAATCGCAGGAATGTCAACAGAACTCACGTACAAATTGGGATAAAACGTGCTGTCCTGAACGAGTATCGGATAGCGCAGCAAGCTATCAACACTCACAAACTGAATTTTATTTTCGAGAGAATAATATCCGCGATAAACCTGTATGCCGGGACCGGGGTCGGTTACGGGACCTCCTGTGTAACTGAATATATCGCAAATGCCATCGCAGTTGTAATCACGCAATAATGCCCAATCGTGAAGTTTCGGAAAACCTGCTTCATATTCCGGCGCATACTCATAGTCCACTGTGTTTGCAGTGCCATGATTTATGAAGGTGTAAATTTTATTTCCTGTACGATCGAAGATGAAAAGATCTTTGATGCCATCATTATTAAAATCACCATCAGAGAATTGCGGATTATTTAAACCGCCTGTCCATGGGTATTTCATAGCCACTCCATTAATGTCCTGAACAGGAGTGTTGTAATTTGCGAAGTACTGCGCCTCACTCTTAAAAATGAATAATGAGGATATAATAATGAGCGGAAATATTTTTTTCACATCAAAAAGTTTGAGCCAAAGTACGAATTTAAAGATTCGGATTTTGGATTTAACATTTTTTAAGATGTGCATTAACTTGCTCATAGAGTTTTGCGGGCAATCTGCCCGCAGAGTCCTGAAGGCAACAGTTAACCGGTTATTTCAAAACGGATACCCCACTGCAAACTGAAAGAGCAAATCGCCAAACACGGGTTTTAAGTTAAACTTTGTAATAGGAAATTCATCATTCACAGGTAAACTCGGATCATATACTGGTGTTGCAACATCAAGCCGAAGAATGAAATAAGTAAAATCCCATCGTAAGCCTACGCCGGTACCGACTGCTATTTGTTGCAGGAAAGAGCTGAAGTAAAATGTGCCGCCGGGTTTCAACGAATCATTTCTCAGCAGCCAGATATTACCTGCATCAACAAAGACTGCTCCCTTGAATTGTCCAAAAATATTGAAGCGGTATTCAATGTTTCCTTCCAGCTTAAAATCACCTGCGCTATTGTAAAAATTCAGTGTGTCGCGAAATGTACCCGGTCCGAGCGAACGCACGCGCCATGCGCGCATGCTGTTCGTTCCTCCCAAATAAAATTGCTTGATGTACGGAACGGCGTCAGCATTTCCATACGGTACGGCAATGCCGGGTGAGATTCGAAATACCAATGTTCTGTTCTGTGTGAATTTTAGATAACGGCGCACATCGAGTTCCCCTCTGGCATAATTTGCGAAATTGATTCGCAATATATTATAGCTGCCGCTGCTGTCGGCGTGCAGATTCAAAGAAGTGAATGTATCCAATCCATAAAACAGGGCATATAAAAAATTGCCGGCGGTTTCTAAATTAAGGCGAACAAAGGTGTAGTTGGAAGGATGATCAAAATCCTGATTGGAAAACACAAATGCTCCTCCAACACTGGGGATAAATTGTTTGGAAAAAGATTCACGTAAAAAAGGATCAGCAGTCAGGCGTTTCGCAAATGAATCAGAGTAGGTCGGGAAAACATAATTGATTCCATAGATCGGGAGAATAAATTTTTTCAGAGGGAATTCTACCTGTTTCCATTCCATCGAATAGGTGACCCCGTAGCTCTGCAGGGAATAAAAATTTGTTTGCTGAAAGTAACTTGCCTTGAAAGAAAGTCGTGTTACTGGATTGTTGTAGCAGGAAATGTGCGCATTAAGAAAGGGTAATGCAAACTTTGGCAGCACATAATCCAATTGTGCACTGATGTTGTAAAAAATGCTGTCATATCTCAAAGTCGGAAATACCGGAACCTGAACGCCACCCACCAGGCTCAGGTTAATACTGTTCGCACGGTGAATCAGGTTTCTGCTTTGATAAGAAATTTTTATTCCGCTAGCAATATTTGATTCCACCGTCCCCACGTCCACCTGCGTTCCGATCTGATGCTTCTTCGCCGGCTGCAGGTAGAAGTAAAAATCAACCTGGTTGTCCGCCACATTTTTGAAACGCGAATTGGCAAATTTGTAAACGCCCAAATCATAGAAGCGATTCATGGTACACTCAAAGCTGCTGCGTGAATACAAAGCGCCCTGCACCATGTACACTGATGATGAGAGTACATCATCGTCAATGAAATGCTTCGTGGTGAGAAAATAGATGCCATCATAAAAAATGGTATCAAACTTTACTGTGTCGAGTTCATACTCCGGATTAAAATCAGGATAGATGTAAATATTTCTCAGCTTATACTGTTGCTGCTCCATAGAAGTATCACTCCGCTGTACATTCACATACACATTCACACGATGGTCACCGATATTGGTATCCACCTGGAAAAAGACATAGTCTCTTCTGAAAAACAAATAGCCCTGGTTGAGAAACTCGCGACGTATGCGCAGTTGCTCCTTCGCCAATTCATCTGCATCAAAAGCATTATTTTTTTTCAGCACGGTAGTGAAGCGCCCTGCTGAAACAATGAGATCAAGCTTTGAAGAATCAGTAGGAAAAAAAATACTGTCTATCGTATAAAGAGGTCCCGTTTCGGCAAAGTACTTCACCGTGGCCTTCTTGCGTTTGATCACAAAGCTATAAGTGACCTTCGGAAATAAATAGCCCTTGCTCACCAGATAGCCGCTCATAAGCGATGCTGATGATGACATCAATGTAGAATCAAAAATCACAGGGGGTTCTCCGAGATGCGTCATCAGGTAATGACGGGATCCGCTGTCTTCAGTAGTGTAAAAACGATTATACGCCCAGAGATTAAACCTGAGGAAGCCGAGAATTTTTTTGTTCGGTTGTTGCTTGGCTAATGAAGCAAGCTTGTTTTCCAGTGTAAGATCCTTTTCAATATTTTTTCTGACCTTTTTGAGAGTCTTGGAAAACTTTACTTTCACCAGGTTTTGATTCAGCAATGCCTGATTCGCGGTTAAATATTTTGTATTGCTGCAGGAAGAAAGGAGCGCAACGGACATGAGAAGCAAAAGAATGTATCTTGCGCGTAAGCCGCTGCTGAGCATGATTTCGAAGTCGCTTGAAAAATACGTCAATTCACTAAAGCAAAAAAAGTACCGCGAAGAACGTCAACGTTTTATTGCGGAAGGAGAAAAGGTTTGCACAGAGTTTTTGAAAGAAGGATGGAATGTTGAACACATCATTGCAACAGCGGCCTGGATTGACAAGAATTCTCTGTTCGCAAAAAAATATTCAGAAGTTTTGCTCGAAGCTTCTGACCGTGAGATGAAACGCATCTCAGCGCTCGTTACTTCATCACCGGTAATGCTGATCGCTGAAATTCCACAGTGGAACCTGGACGAGAAAAAAATTTCGTCACAACTGCATCTCGCTCTCGATAACATTCAGGATCCCGGAAACCTCGGCACCATCATTCGCATCGCTGATTGGTTCGGCATCGAACATGTTTTTTGTTCTGAAGATTGCGCCGATGCCTTTAATCTGAAAACCGTTCAGTCAACCATGGGTTCGCTTGCGCGCGTGAAAGTGATGGAGATCAGTCTTGAAAAGCTTTTTCAGCGATTCAATCAACTCACTGTATTCGGAACATTCACTGAGGGAAAAAATCTTTTTGATACGAAACCTGTTCATCGCGGTTTCATTCTCATCGGCAATGAAGCTCATGGAATTTCTTCTTCTCTTGAAAAATTTATTCAGGAAAGAATTTCTATTCCAAGAATCGGTAAAGCTGAGTCATTGAATGCTGCGGTGGCTGCGGGCATTGTGTGCTCGTGGATGAAGAGAAAAATTTAGTGGTTACGTCATTTTACTTTCATAGGTTCGTAAGGGAAATAGTTGTACTCTCGTTGACTCACTTTCATACTCTCTGCACATGCGACACCTTTCCTTCTTAATTGCAACAGCATTATTTATTCTGTTTTCATCTGCCATCAAGGCGCAATACATTCCCGATTCAAATTTTGCTGCTGTCATTCAATCCATCTGCCCCACCTGCATTGATGGCAATCATTATTTAACGGCTGATGCTCAAACGCTCACCAACCTGACTTTCTTCGGGGATACTGTTCCTGACCTCACCGGCGTTGATGGCTTTGTGAATCTTGATACACTGAGATGTAATTCTAATCACATCATAAACATACCTGCACTTCCTCCTCATCTTAAAGTGCTTAATTGTGTGTGGAATAATCTTAACGGTCTTCCCGCTCTTCCATCATCATTGAGGTACTTAGATTGCAGAGGGAATTATAGCTTATTCGTTGTTCCAACTTTACCTGACTCTTTAACAACACTTATTTGCTCTTACTGCAGTCTTCACGATCTTCCCCAATTGCCGTTACCATTAGAGCACTTAGAATGCGGAGCGAACTACATAGACTCGATTCACCCCCTTCCTGCTAACTTGAAATTTTTTGGTTGCGCACAAAACGATGACCTTACATCATATCCTTCACTTCCATCAGGTTTGAAATATTTCAATTGCACCGATAACCCGGTGGCGACTCTGCCGGTGTTACCATCTTCATTGGATACTTTGGTAATGGAAGACGAATTCTACCTTACAGCTTTTCCAACTTTACCACAAGGATTACTGTATCTTGATTGCGGTTTCCTCTGGTCAAATATTCAGGTTCCTGATTTACCAGACTCATTAACATATCTGAATTGCAGTTATTCGGAAATTGGATTTACCTCGTTTCCTTCAATGCTTGAGACACTGATTGGCGAGTCGGCATTTTCAGAATTATTTCCATTGCCGTCCACGCTTAAGTTTCTTGATTGCAACAACAATTCCTTAACCTCACTTCCTCCGCTCCCTGACTCATTGACATACCTTGATTGTGGTGGCGGAATGATTTCCGCTTTACCTCCATTGCCTTCTACATTGCAATACCTCTATTGCGGTTGGGATTCATTAACAGCATTACCTGCATTACCAAATGGATTGAAAGAGATTGATGCTTCAAGTAACAAGCTGTTGCAACTGCCACCCTTACCTGATCACCTCACCTCGATCTATGTCGGGAATAATTTAATTACGTCAGTACCTTACATTCCATCACATGTCGCATGGTTAGATGTATCAGACAATCCGCTTACTTGTTTGCCCATATTACCTGACACTTTGCAGATACTCGGTGTTAGCAACACGAATATTTTATGCCTCCCTAACGTCACTTCATTTGTGAACTGGGGAAACCTTCCCATTTGCACCACCGGAAATATCAATGGTTGTGTTGTTCTTCCTCTTGTGGAAGGAAAAATTTTCTTCGATGCCAATGCCAATGGTATTTTGGACAGCACCGAGAACAGCGCCGTGGGTGTTATTGTTTCAGCCAGGAACCAAAATTCTATAGGGATAAGCGATGAAGATGGAAATTATGTTCTGGCACTTCCCATGAATACATCGGATACGATCGTGGTTCCCGATTTCTCATCCTATTACTTAGCCCCGTCAACCTTTTACACAGTAGCGTTTGACACTTCGTCGGCACAGGTGAATACGGGAAATGATTTTGGAATCTTACCTCTCAACATTGGCAGCGACATCAGCGTAAGTGTGATGAATGGACGGGTAAGACCCGGATTTGACTCGCAACACTCTATTACGGTTCATAACATCGGATCAGATGATGTGGACGGATCATTGACGCTGACTTTTGATTCACAGCTAAGTTATGTTTCGGCATCTGATACTCCGGCTTCTGTAATTGGCAATGAGGTGACGTGGGACCTTAATTCATTTCACCCGATACATTCAAAAACATTTTTACTCACCTTATTTGCTCCGCCGGGATTGCAGGTTGGTTCACATATTGTAAACGAGGGAAGCGGCACAATCACGAGCGCTGCAGACATTGACTTTACTGATAATACAGACAGTGATGCAACAATTGTTGTTTCGTCATTTGACCCTAATGAAAAAGAAGTAAATGAACCGGAGATCACGCAAAGTGAAATTTCAAACGGCGGATTTTTAGAGTACACCATCCGTTTTCAGAATACGGGAACTGCTGAAGCCACTTTCATTTATGTGATTGATACGCTGAGTTCAAATTTGGATGCCTCAACTTTTCAGATGATTGCTGCGAGTCATGATTACGATGTGACTCTTGCAAACGATTTGACGCAACCCGGAAAACCTGCTTTCGTGAAATGGCTATTTAACAACATCAACTTGCCTGATTCTGCCGATGACTTTAGCGAAAGCCAGGGGTTCGTTCAATTCAAGATAAAACCAAAGGCAGGTTTGACGTTGGGTGAATTCATTGACAACACTGCATTCATCTACTTCGATTACAATGCTCCGGTGAATACGAACACGATCAGTTCAGTAGTCACCGCGCCGGAAAATGTTTTAGCTATTAAGGATGGTTCCTTCTATGCAACTATTTATCCGAACCCGGCGGGAAATACAGCGTTTATTCATTTTGCGTCACCGGAAAAAATGGAAGTCACCATAAAAATTCTTGATGAAGCCAATGTCACGATTCAAGAAAAATCAGTTGTGATTCCGTCAGGAAATTCAGTCGCTAATCTTTCTCTTGTAGCGCTTAGCAGCGGGATTTATTTGGTGAGATTAAAATCGAAATTGGTTTCGCAGCAAACATTGAAGTTGGTGAAGGATTGACTATCTGTTATGCGATTGCGTCTCCAGGTACAAATTCAAATTGCCTCGGTACTTCGTAACCTTTTTTTTGGTTTTGTTCACGCTCATGATAAGAGTTCCATGAGATATTGGAATCATTTCAATTAACATGTAAGAGAAATTTCCGCGTTCGTGTAAGCTTTCATCCCGTGCGTCGAAAACCATGCGGACTGATGTAACCTCCTTCGTGTATTTTCTGTCTTCATATAAAGACATCTGCAATGAAACATCTTTCCACTCTGTTACCCGGCATCATCATTACACTCGCCGGCACCGCGCAACCCACACTTCAACAGAACAACGGCTTTCAACTCAACACCTCCATTCAGATTTTTGTTGAGACGAACCCAATCCAGGATGAGGGCAATGGCGGTGTGGATCAGACATGGGATTTTTCTTCTCTCATCTCAGTAAATGGTTCTACGGAATTTGATGGTGTGATGGCTTCCACCACCCCATTCGCCGCAGATTTTCCGGACGCTCAATTCGCATCCGCGAGCTTTGACTACTCAGGAAACATGATTTACAATTACTTCACAAATGATAACGCGCTGTATACTACCTGGGGTTATGAGAGTGATCAGTTAAAGTTAGTGTACACGAATCCGCGTGACATTCTTCATTATCCATTTACTTATGGCGATTCATTTTCTGATTCTTATTATGGACCTATATCAGGCGGTTACAATGCAGGTGTGATAGAGGAAATAGCAGATGGCTATGGAAATCTCATTCTTCCAACGGGAATTTTTCACAATTGTCTGCGGGTAATGGAAGTGAGAAAGGATACTCTCGATGGCGATCTCAATGTTACAACTTCGAATGACACGAGCTACAAATTTTATGTGGTGAATTATCCGGAACCGCTGTGCCAGGTAAATCATCATCACGCATCCAATGGATTTGATCTTGATGAAATTTATTGGCAGGATGTTCAACCAAGTGGCCTTTCAGCGGTGATTCAGGATGAAGCATTCAGTGCATTCCCAAATCCTTGTCACGATATTTTGAATATTGGCTTTCGTGATGATGACATAAATGCCGGCGTTAAAATCACCGATGCTTTCGGAAGAGTTGTTGAATCAGAGGAGCTTCAGAATCATTCTTTCATCTTTAATACTGCGATGCTTCCTGCAGGTATTTATTTTCTTTCGGTAGAAACGCACAAGGGTAAGAAGACATATTCATTTGTGAAAGAGTGAAATGGTTTTCTGTTAACCGGGATTTATGATTCACACAGGAAGTCAGTGGATGATTGAATTCCCTGGAAAATAAACTCTGCTTCACATGATGATTTCGATTTCGAATCCGATAGCTTTCAGATCATCCCAAAATTTCGGATAAGATTTATTCACCACCATCGGGTCTTCAATTTCAACTTTATCACACAAGATGGCAAGCGGAGCAAACGCCATCGCCATACGATGATCACCGTAAGTTGAGAAGCGGGGATGTTTTGCAGAGAAATTTCCTTCCACAGAAATATTTCCATTTGCATTAGTGATACTGATTCCGCATTTCGCCAATTCATTCCGCATCGCTTCTTCGCGATTGCTTTCTTTGTAAGCAAGATGTTCCAATCCGGAGAAGGAAATTTTTTGCGATAATCCTGCCGCGGTTACGAACAGAGCAGGAGCGAGGTCGGGAAATTGCTGAAGGTGAAGGTGAGAGGGAGGGTGTGAGTGAGTTTTTTTCAGGTGTATTGTTTCTCCCGATCCATCCGGAATGAACTCCGTTTCAACGCCGAAGGATTTCATGAACTGAGCAATCACTGAATCACCCTGGAAAGAATTTCTCAACAACCCGTTCAATTCAAAATCAACTTCATCAGCAAATGTTGCCATCTCGTAATAGTAAGAGGCCGCGCTCCAGTCAGATTCAATAAAAACATCTTTTGGCTGGTACTGTTGATGATCCACATGAATTGAGTTTACACTTCGGGTGTGATTCACGCCGAAATATTTCATCAGAGTCAATGTCATTTCAATGTAGGGCTCAGAGACAACATTGCCTGCAAGCTCAATAGTTAATCCATTGGGCAGGCAGGGAGCAATCATCAGCAAAGCGGAAACAAACTGGCTGCTGATGTTTGCGTTCACGCGAACAAAATCTCCGTGAAGCTTGCCGCCGGTAATTTTAAGAGGAGGGAAATTTTCTCTTTCCGGGAATGAAATTTCAGCACCTAACTGTTTAAGAGCTGTCACAAGGTCACTGATAGGGCGTTGCCTCATTCGTTCGCTGCCGGTAATAAACCATTCGCCTTCTTTGAAAGCGAGATATGCAGTGAGAAATCGAAAAGTGGTTCCTGCATCCTGCGCATCGAAAATATTTTGAGAAGAAGAAAGTCTGAAGGACTCCTCACGGAGAAGTTGCTGAAGCAACACTGTGTCTTTTGCATTGGCAATGTTTTTCTTCCCAAATGACGAATTGCTTAACGCCTCTATGATAAGCACCCGGTTACTGATGCTTTTCGAGCCGCTTAAAAATAATTTCCCTTTAAGGGAGCGATCTTTTTTTTTAATGCGGTAAATCACTTTTGAAATTTAAGAGTGATCGTCATTGCGAGTTCCCTCCCAATCAATCTGGATCATCGGGACGAAGCAATCTCCTGAGGAATACGATAACTACGAACGGATTGCTTTCCGAAAAATCGGAACAGGTCTTCACGCTCTCGCACAGTCCTTCCCCTTCGTTCCTCGCAATGACGATTTCAGGTTATTAATCATAAGAACGGATCATGAAGTTCAGCGCTTCTCTAATCATCACTTCATCAACTTCACAATCAATCTTCGGCTCACCGAATTTTTTAAGAAGCACCATTCGGATTTTTCCGCCGTGATTTTTTTTGTCTTGTTTCATAAAGCTGAGTATAGCATCAAAATCATTTTCAGAAAATGAAAGCAGAGGAAAATGTTTTTTAATGAATGACAAAGCTTCATCTCTCTTCTTCGGGCTCAATCCGCCAATAATGGATGACAGGTACAACTCACCAATCATCCCTGCCGCCACACAAAAGCCATGGAGAGTATTTTGATTGTTGCTTAGAAGAACACTTTCAATAGCATGACCAATGGTATGCCCAAAGTTTAACACTTTCCGAAATTTTTTCTCCATTGGATCAACCTCGGTCACTGCCACTTTTAATGAAATGGATTCTTCGATTAACGGCTTCCAGTTCACTTCCTTCATGCTTTCTATCACTCTCACTTGTTTCCAGAATTTTCCGCCTGCAATCAGCGCATGCTTCACTACTTCAGCAAAGCCACTCCTCATTTGCTCCTCAGGAAGTGTGAGCAAAAATGAAGGATGAATGAAAACATCAGGATTTTTAAAGACACCGATTTGATTCTTGAAATGCAGAAAATCAATACCCTGCTTTCCTCCTATGGCGGCATCTACCAGACCAAGTAAAGTAGTAGGCACATGAATAAAATCAATGCCGCGCTTGTAGGTGCCTGCAGCAAAGCCACCAAGGTCGCAGATCATTCCGCCGCCGAGATTGATGAGCACTGCATTACGGTCTGCGTTTTCTTCCGTCAATCTTTTCCAAACATATTCGAGCGCCTGAATGTTTTTGTGTCCTTCTCCCGCATAAATTTTAATTACGATGGCCTGTGCGAGCTCAGGAATCTCATTCATCAAAACCGGCAGGCAGGATACATTAGTGTTGTCGTCACAGAGAATAAAGTATTGTGAATATTTTCTTGAATGCAGGAGGGATGAAAAATTCTTGTGGAATTTTTTTGTGAAGATGCCTCCTTCCTGGTGATGTCGTTTCGATTTCAAATGAGTTACGTTTTGTCAACATTCGCAAACATAAGAAAAGCCCATTGCCGGTTTTCCGAAGAATCAATTTGAGCGTTTTTAAAATCGATAAACTTAATTAGCCGGTTGCGTAGCTGATACCGATACTTCCGTTGATAATGAGATTACAGACGTACTGCTTGTTCCTTTTTTGCAACATTCATCACATCTACCTGCTGACGAATGGATTCATCGTGAATAGAGATGTAAATCTGCTTCGCGAATTCCCGGTCGAGCCCCATGTCTTCTGCGAGCTGCAGCACGCGCTTTAAAATTTCCTCCCACCGGCTTACCTGGAAAACGATAACGTTGTTGTCGCGCTTCCATTCCCCGATTTGCTTGGAGATCATCATGCGAGCGGCGAGCGTTTGTATCAATTCCTCATCCATCTCATTGATCTTCTCCCTCAATTCCTGCAGGCGTGTGCGATGGTCATCGTCAATCGGATTTCTGATCACAAGATTGGAAATAATTTCAAAGAGACGGTCGGGAGTCACCTGCTGCCGCGCATCACTCAAGGCCCGCAACGGATCAATGTGTGCTTCGATCATCAATCCGTCGTAATGGAGGTCCATCGCTTTTTGCGCAACGTGTGCAGTGAGCTTGGTGTTGCCGCAGATATGGCTCGGGTCGCAGAACATCGGCAACTCGGGGCACATCGTTTTTAATTCGAGCGCCATTTCCCAATGCGGCTGATTGCGATAGGCTGTGACTTCGTACGAATGAAACCCGCGATGAATCGTTGCGAGTTTTTTCACACCGGCGCGATTGATTCTCTCGACCGCGCCAATCCAAAGCTGCAAATCAGGAAAGGCCGGATTCTTAATAAGCACAGGAACATCCACGCCCCGCAATGCCTCAGCTATTTCCTGGATTGAGAATGGATTCACGGTAGTTCGCGCACCTATCCACAGCATATCAATTCCTGCTTTCAAGGCTTTCTCGACGTGCATCGGCATTGCAACTTCTGTAGTTAGCATGGCGCCGGTTTCTTCCTTCACTCGCTTCATCCATTCCAACCCCACTACACCAACGCCTTCAAACATTCCCGGTCGTGTGCGTGGTTTCCAAATGCCGGCGCGAAAAATGAAATGATCAAAATGCTTGCTGATGCCGCGTGCGGTTTTCAAAAGTTGTTCTTCGCTCTCTGCACTGCATGGTCCCGCAATAAGGACCGGTTTTTTTGCGAATGGAATCCATTCGGTTATCGGAATTAAATCGAGATCAAGTTTTTTAGTGCTCATAGTTTTGAGGTTACAAATTTTCCTTTGCGATATTCTCCCAGTATAGAGAGGTTGAATGTTTTCTTTATCACTTTCGTCATTGCTTTCTCGTACTTCTCGTATTGCTCCCATTCAAGGTCCATGAGAAAAGTGTAATCCGTTGGTTTGCCGAGGATGGGCACCGACTGAATCTTGGTCATGTTAATCCAGTAATCACCGAAGATGTCAACCACTTTTTGCAGGCTTCTCGGTGAGTTATCCAGCTCAAAGCTGATGGAGCATTTGTTGGCGCCGGAGATTTTGATGTTCTTATCAGAAAGCACAATGAAGCGCGTGTAATTTTTTTTGTGCGATTCAATGTTGCGCGAAAGAATCGTCATGCCATAGTGAGTGGCGCATTCTTCCCCAGCAATCACGCCGACGTTATGAAGATGATTGATGCTCACATTGCGCGCACACTCTGCGGTGTCATTCAGCGCCAGCACTTTTTTATCGGGAAACTGAAGAAGAAAATCCTCGCACTGACGAATTGCCATGGTGTGGGAATGAATTTGCTCGATCTCTTCCATCCTGATTCCATTCATTCCCATCAGGTGCAGCTCGATTTGCATGTACACCTCACCGATAATGCGCAGCCGGAAATCGCGAATGATGTTGTAGTTGGTGAGGATGCTTCCGGCAATGGAATTTTCAATCGCCATCACGCAGTAGTCCGCTTCGCCATTCGTTAACTTCTCACAGGAAAGACGAAATGAATTGCACGGAACAATTTCAATGTAACGCCCGAAAAATTTCCGGGCAGCCACATCATGAAAGGATGCCTCAATCCCCTGGATCGCCACTCGTTTAATTCGCATGTTTCTTCTTTAAATAAAATATAATAGCAAAGGTAGATGAAAAATACGATGCGGGAATGAAAAATGATTCGCTGGAATCATTGATGGGCAAGGGTTTTGCGCTAACAAAGGTTAGTTTGGGGGAAGAAAAAATTTGGAGTTTCGGGTTTGTGGAGTTGAGGAGAATCGAACTCCCGACCTCGTCGTTGCGAACGACGCGCTCTGGCCAACTGAGCTACAACCCCGATTCCATAATGCAGGTTGATGTTGAAATAGTTTGTCCGTAGGGCTCCTTCGGAGAGATTGATTGTCCATTGGACTCCTGCGGACAGGTTGTTATTCATGAGCGTAAATCAGCGGCTGAAAATAACACTGCTGGTGGCAACTGTTTTTCCGTCCACGACTAACTGTACAATATATGTTCCACGCGGTTGGGGTCCATGCTTGTACAATACTTCATTCAATCCTTTATTAATTGTAAGAGGAAGTTCCTTAACTAATATACCGTTTGTATCAGTGATCCTGACCTTCACTTGAGCATTAGCAATTTCATTGTCAGCAAATACACTGATCATGGTCGCTTCATCGGCGGGATTGGGTTTCATCGGCATTAAATGAATTCCGGTCTGCTGTGAAATATTTTGAATGCCTGTGATGGTCACAAATTTTTCTCCATTGAAAAAACTTTCTATTCCATTACTATCCACAGATGCAACGCTAACCACAAAAATTCCGCTGCTGTCAAAATGGATGCTCCCTGAAGTTCCGTTGATAGTGTACACCGAATCAAAATCAAAAGAGTTGCTTCTGACACCCACACGATACTTCGAATACTGAGTTTGACTGTCAATGGTGATTTGAAGATCATTGCCTGAAGTGGCGAAAGAAAAATCCGGGGTGAATACTCCGATGGCTGCCATAGCAGCGGCATTAGCATTGATCTGCGCATTGCGCGTGAGGTAATGAACATCTACTAAAAAACTGTCAATGATTAAATCACCATTGGTATCATAACCGAGCACATCGCGTGTAGTGTGCTGGTTATCCTGATAGGTTGTGTCTGCAACGTTTGCGTTTCCGTTTTCATTCGCTGAAGTGAATCTCATAGCAGTAAATCCACGTTCGCGGAAGGGAATGTGATCACCACCTCTGCCTGTGCGATCTTCTGCTGTCATCACGGAAATTGTCATGGGCACTATGGCGAAAGGAAGCAGATTTTCTTTGTATTCCAACTTGATGAAGCGAACAAAACCTTTGTGTGCTGAATTGAATCCGCCGAATGAAAACAACCTGAGCTGAGTGCTGTCAATATCACCAAAGGGAGAACAACTTGGCGGCGAAGAAGTATGACCGCAAAGAATTCCTCCGACGATGTCATTGTTCTCCACGGCTTTGATCGAAATGTTCTTCTGTTGCGCATATACAGCGAATGCAATCGCTCCATCCAATCCCTGCTCCTCGCCGATGTTGGTGAGAAAAACTATTGTGTGTTTAAAAGCATATTTGCTCAGGACACGGGCGAGTTCGATCACCAATGCTGTTCCGCTACCGTTGTCATCTACACCTTGGGCAACACAGGCAGTATCGCACAATACTTCACAACGGCTGTCGAGATGTGATTCGATGATGATGATGGAAGGGTCGGTTGTATCCAATCCCGGCAGCACCGCAAAAGGACACCGGTGTTGCTTGATGGTGCAAATGGTAGAATCAAATTGCAGGTAAGAAGGAATCAACCGGTTGTCATTTGCATTGCTGATCTGCTGAAACTTTTGATATACCCATCTGCGAGCCGCGCCAATTCCCTTCACTGAAGAGATAGTATCAGAACCAGTATTGCGATTTTGAAATGAGGCAAGTCTGATAAGATCACTCAGCAGTGTATCAGAATTAATTCGTGTGAGAATTCCTGTGATAATTGTATCAGGATGATTGAGAATGACCGGCGGCAGAAACGTTGTGGGATCATAATTTCCAGTCATCACCTGTTCGGCAACAGGATTTGTAGAGAGAATATTGGTTTGTGAATAGGACGGCTTCAAAAGAAAACTCAGGAACAGGGTAATGATGAATGTAAATATTTTTCGGTAGCGTGAAAGCATTTGTGGAAATTTTCTTAAAACTAATTTTTTTTCTTCTATCATCCTTCTTCGCACCCTGCCAGATGCTCGGATGAATTGTAATCCCGATGTATCGGAATGAATGACTGAATGAAACGTTGCCTTTGTTATTCCTTCACAAACTTTTCCGAAGCAATAACTTTTCCTTCAGAAGAAATTCTCAATACATATTCTCCTGCAGTGAGAAGCTTAGTAGAAAAACTGAAGAGGTTATTTCCCGGCGCCACTTTTTCATTCATCAGCAGCTTTAATAATTTTCCATTTATATCATACACTTCGAAATTGCAAAGAGCGTAAGCACCTACGGGGAATTCGATGATGATGTTTTGCGAGGAAGGATTCGGATATAAATTCAATAGCTCCTGAACACCATTTACGGGCGGGACATTTGCCGGCGGTGGCGACAATGACAGTTGCGTGATCCATGTTGAAATGGAGTGGTTTAATCTTATGTATGATCCATTCACCCATACTTTGCCCGGTGAAGTATAATCACGCTGAGCACCCGTGTAATCACCCCACCGTTGTGTACCGTTAAAGGCGTAGTGATAGTTCTCTCCGTCTTTTACATTTTTAAAAGGTGAATATGATCCGTCGCCGTCAGTTACAAATGCTGAATAGCCGGGATTCAGATCCGCTCCACTTCGCAATACATTAATGATGGCCATATTATCAGAGGAACTGTTTCCTGCATAAGCGATATTCGGATAGCCATAGCACAGCGTATCATCAGAGATCACATGCAGCGTGATGGAAGGTGATGAGGCAACATTCGTGATTACTCCATGATAGAAAGCAGCCGTGGTCGTGATTGTATCTGTAGTGTTGCCCACAAACTGAATCCGGTCATTTTCGAAGAATGAGGCGAGCACCCGCGAATCATTCGTAGCTAAGTCGTTAATAGAAGGCTGCTCCGCATTTATGGGAACGAAGTAAGGAACATCCGATACGAGTGCCTCCTCCGTAAGGATTTGAGAAGGTGCATCAATGGTATCGGTAACATGCACGAGGAAAAAAGTATCGTTCTCGGCAACGAGATTTCTTTGACTAAGAAAATAAATGTCAGACCCGTAAAGATGACTCCCGCCTTTTACGGGACAAAGATTTCGAATGCCGCTGCCGTTGAAGTTAATGTCATAGTGCAATTGCGTGTGCAGCGAATCACCATTATATCCGTTGAACTTGTTCACCTGCCAGATCACTGTTCTTCGCCAGCCCAATTGCCAGGATTCATTATCCACTAAGTGATTTACAGTAATGAAGAGTTCATGATTGGTTAGTGCAATGGAAGGAAAGTCACTCCACAAAGAATCGTTCAGCGGATTGCCGGGTAACTGGTAAAGATTCCATGCTCCGTTGGGGTCATCTGTCTGTGAAAAAGCCACGATGATGTTGGTAGCTTCACTTGAAAATCCTGCCAGAAAAACGACAACGAATTTATTTTGATCGGGATCGTAAATAGCTTTGGGATCGTATTTCGACTGCAGATTCCCAAGTGCAGAACTAAAGGAGCCGAGTGAAACTACACCGAGTGAAGAATCATTATTCAGATCATATTTGAAGATGGTGGTGTTCATCACGCTCACGAGATAACCGGTATTAGAAACGGCGATGTCATTATCATTGGGAACAGAGCCGTTGGAATTATTTCCCTGCAGGTTGAACCAGACGTATGGCGTATCAATCACATCGCGAACGTCAGAAGATTTTGTTTCCGTCCGTGAGGACTCCTTCGGAGAAGCGTGAAGACGCTGCAGCAATTGATCCTTGAGAGAATTCAGTTGATCATTTTGCCGGAATTCATCCGCCACTTCTTCATTCTCCTGCAATACGGGATTCCAATCTTCATGTAATTCGCCTGCATTCACTGACGCTGTGCGCGCGATGGTGAATGACTTTGATTGAGCACGCGAGATAAAAACCGAGCAGCAGAGGAGTAAAGTAATAAGTAGCAAATGTCTCATTCGGAAAAATTTCCACTGTCAAAATAAATCAATTGAAACAACATCAGGCAAAATTTAGTGCAGATACTTTTTTTCCAACCATTGCTGCCACGTGCAACTTTCTTCCGCACGTTCCCTACACGTGAGGGCGCCGGTTGCAATTTTCCTTGCAAATGAAAATGGGAGCGGCAGACTGATCATTTTCTTTTTGCTCTTCAGGACATCAAGCCACGTGCGCATCATCTGCTGCGTAAACAGAATTTCATTTCCCCCGATATTTTCAATTTGCCGCGAAGGTGGTTGCCTGAAAATTTGAAAAAGTCTTTTTGCTACTACACCTGCTTCAATGGGCTGCACTTTCAAATTCTTCGGGATAAAAATGAAAGGATACTTATTCAATCCGGTGAAAATACCATCAATGAGATCATGAAACTGCGTGGCGCGCAGAATGGAAAAGTTTTGAAAGCCGCTTTGCTGAATCACTTTTTCAGTCGCTGCCTTGATGCGATAATATTTCATCGGGACAAGATCAGTTCCCACGATGGAGATGTAGATAAAATGCTTTATGCTATATTGCTTTGCTGCATCGAGAAGTTTTTTTGTTCCGTCAACATCCACTTTTGCATTCCAATTTGCAGTGGCCGAAGCAAGATGAAAAACAGTTTCCGTTTCTTCCAGCAAATCATCGAAGCCTTCATCACTTTCGAGATCGAGGTGCTTCCATTCATAAAGATCATTCATTGGTTTTTTTCTTCCGGCGATGAGGAATGGAATTTTTTCTCCTGAGAGAATCTTACAAAGTTCTTTGCCGAGAACTCCGCTGCCACCGGTTACTAAATTTTTTTTCACTCGTGAAATTTTTTGTGCGGTCATACTGAGAACCTATTACCACGTTGCGGGAAAAACAACTAATGATGACACTTAATTCGCCTGCGCACGCCTCTAACTCCTTAAGGAGAACAGCTCCCCAACTCGCAAAGCGGGAGATTCCCCTTAAAGGGGTCAGGGGCGAGCGAGAGAGGTGTTGCAACTTCATCCCTCAAATTCTATCTGAACAAAATCTCCTACGTTCAGGTTGAGCAGGTTGCGAGCATTGCCTTTGTTGATGGCAATTTCGAGGAAGCCGCTTGAGTTGAAGAAGCACAGTTTCTCACTCTCATCCACAGCCGCATAATTGATACTCAGTGAATCCATATCTGCATAGCGCTTGAATACGATCAAAAAGTTTCTCCCATTTCTTAAGCGCTGAAATTCTTCCCTGCGAATATTCACCATGGCGTTTCCGAAGCGATCGAAATACACGATGCTTCCCTTCATGTAGCCGTTCGAGATGATGGGCTTTCCCATCGTGCTGATTCTGAATTCAGGAATTTTCTCAGCGATCTCTTCAGGATTTTTGGAGAGCGCCAAATGCTTCGCAGCACGCACGTATACATCACACAGGGGCATCGTGCTGAATTTTTCTTCTTCATTTAACCGGATCCGAAAAATTTCTTTCGGCATTCGCTCATCCCAGATTAGGCCGAACAAACCATTATCCTGACCAATGAAAAAATATCCTTCATCCTTCACGATGATCGGCGAAGATGATTCATCATGAAAGGGATTCACACCAATGAGATGAATGGTTCCCTCGGGAAAATGCCGGTAAGAATTCTTTAGCACAAAAGCGCCGTGCAAAATATTGTAGGGCTCAATCTCGTGAGAGATGTCAATGATTTGCACATCCGGAATTGCTTTCAACAACTCACCCTTCACGACTCCCGCATAGTAATCGCGCGTCCCAAGATCGGTGGTGAGAGTAATAATCATTTTTGATTTCGGATTTCGGATTTTTGATTTCGGATTTGGATTTCGGATTTCGAATCGGAGCGTGGTTGCTTCAAGCCAACTATTTCTCCGAAGGATTTCTTCGGACAAAAAATTTCGAACAACCTCTCCGCAGTAGTCCTGCGGACAAAAATTTCAAACTCGAAATCTGAAACAAAGAACCAAATTTGTCTCTGCGAAATACGTTAGTTTTACTTCAAACTTTTATCATTGACAGAACTTGTTATTCACCTCGACGCTATTGATCCGGTTGATTTGCTGGGCATCAACAATTCCCGCGTTCAAATTCTCAAAAATGCTTTTCCCAGGGTAAAAATTACTTCGAGAGGAAATAAGATTAAGATCGAAGGAAATACCGGCGATCTTGAATTGCTCGAAGATAAGATCAACCAGATGATTCACTTCATTGAGAAGTATGGACGAATGAGTGATAAAACCGCAGAAGATTTATTAGAAGATGTGGACCCCTTTGATGTGGACATGCCGAAGTATGCAGAGGATGTGATCACCTTCGGCCCCAATGGAACTGTGGTAAAGGCGAGAACCCCGGGGCAGAAAAAACTGGTGGAGCTTGCGGAGCACAATGACATTCTTTTCGCCATTGGTCCTGCAGGAACCGGTAAAACATACACAGCCGTTGCCCTTGCGGTTCGCGCGTTGAAGAATAAAGAAATCCGGAAAATTATTCTCACACGACCGGCTGTGGAAGCAGGCGAAAACCTCGGATACCTTCCCGGTGATTTGAAAGAAAAGATTGATCCTTACCTGCGCCCGCTTTATGATGCCCTCGATGACATGATTCCTATTGAAAAGCTGAATTACTACATGAGCAACCGGGTGATTGAAGTAGCACCCCTCGCTTTCATGAGAGGAAGAACGCTCGATCACGCGTACATCATTCTCGATGAAGCGCAGAACACAACAGATGCTCAATTAAAAATGTTTCTCACACGCATTGGTCCTTCAGCCAAATGCATTATCACCGGTGACATCACGCAGATTGATTTGCCAAAGCATCAGCGCAGCGGAGTATTCAAAGCGCTCGACATTCTTGAAAACATCAAGGGCATAGCGACGGTGTATCTTGATGAACGCGATGTGGTGCGCCATCAGCTCGTGAAGCAAATCATCAAAGCGTATGGCGATGCAGAACCCAAAGAGGAGAAGCAAAATGAGGTCGCGAATTTGAAGCAGGATTTACCAAGTCAGGATTTGACGATACAGTAGGAAGTTTTAAAATCCAAAGCTCAAAATCCAACCTTCAAAATCCAAATCTCAAAATCCTCCCGATTGATCGGGATCAAGAAAATTTCAAGAAGAAAAATTCCAAAAACACAAACTGGTAGTTTGGGACTTTGAACTTTGAACCTTTCTTGAATTTTGATTCTTGATACTTGAGAAGTTTTCTATGTTGGTTGCTCCCAGGCTTCAGATCTTAATAAAAAACTCCTCCGGAAGATTTATTCACGGAGGAGTATTAGTTCGTTTCGGAATAAGATCAGTTTCGAAATAAGATCAATTCACCACTAAGCGATGATGCATGGTTTGCGTTCCGGCTTTGAGTTCAACATGGTAGGCGCCCGAAGCTAAATTTTTCAAATCAATCTTCACCTTGTTCGTACCTGCATGTGCATTGAGAATTTCCTGCTTCACAATTCCTCCCAGCAAATTATAGATCGTGAAACCGACTTGCTGATTTACTGAGATCGTGAACCTGGCTTCGACTTCACCTGAAGTTGGATTGGGGAACAATTCAAAGGAGGCAAGCGGATTTTCAAGCGGAGAAATGTTTACGCCGAGCAGGGTAGTGAATTGCTGTATGGCACTGAATGTTGACGTGTCCCCGTAAATGGAACAGATGCTTTGCACGCGCCAGTCATAACAAGTGTCAGCGAGCAATCCTTGCAGATCATACGAATTGGAGGTTAAAGCAACAGAGGTCCAGGTAGCCTCACTGCAAAGCTTGTATTCGAGAATGTAGCCGGAGATTTTTGGATTGGTTCCCCAACTCAAAAAAGCACTGTACACGCCAATGCTGTCTTCCTGCAATGAGGCATCGGGGATGAGGTTGCAGCGCTCCCACGCAAATTTGCGGGCTCTGTAAGAAGCATACTGGTCTGAACCATTGTACGGCCACGTAAATTCCCAAACAATATTACCGAGTGAATCCACCTCAGTCATTTTCGGCATAATGGAATAGTGTTGATTAATTCCGATAAGCCCCCAGTCTATAAATGTATTTCCGTTTTCAAGGCGCTGAACACTTCCCATAGCTAAACCATAAAGATTAAAACCATTTATCTGGGGATGATAAAACTGCCAGACAAGAGTAGCAGTTTTATTGACCTCATCCAGCACGTATTCTTTTGCACTTGATATTTGAGGAGTAAGATTGTAATCATTATTAAACATGGTGATGTGGCCATTGGCAAGACGCCGAACATCATGCTGCCCGCTAAAATAAAAACTGTCGAGCTCAACGGGATGAACATACAAGTCAGACTCATCATTGATGAAATGAAACTCATTGTTCTTTCCTCCCCAATGCCAGATAAATTCTCCCGTGCTCAAACTGATTTTTGCAACCTCGCTGTAATGACGTGATGAAAGCAGGATGGTTGAGTCATCGCTATTAAACTCAACGGAATTGGCGTGGAACCAATCCCACCAGCCATTAGTCCCCAGCGATACCGCCCCGGGAATTTGCCAAAACATGGCATCCTGATAAGCGTAATGATCAAAACTATTCCACTCAAAAATTACATTGCCGCTTGGGTCTAATTCCTGCACAACATTTCCAACCACATTCACACTGTCATTTCCGTAATGGGTGTCACCAAATTGATCAGTGTAGTGCAAGCCTGTGAGATCGGTGAGAAATGATGTATCGAGACCTAACATAAAGTAATAACCGTTGGGGAATATTTGGAAGTCGTGTTCATCGGCAAAGTAACCGTTCCCCATTTGAAATGTGGTCACCACATTGTAGGCTGAATCTGCCATGTAAAACAGGCGGGCATTGGCATCAAAGTACGTTAGGTAGCCATTGTGGTTGATTTCAAATCCTAATCCTTTTGAATTGTCAAAGGAGTAATATAAGGAGTCGCCACTGTTTGAAATAATCGTTCGCGCCCAGCAAGGAGTAATGCTTGACCAGAAGTTGTAGAAAAAAATATCTCCCTTGAAAGCATCACTCGTATTGGTAAGAATGTCGTAATTAATAAGGCTGGTGCATAACAGGCGTGACCCCCCATCATTGTTCGCGGCAGGCTGAGCAGGATGATCAGGATGTGTTGCAAATTGAAAAGATGTTCCCTGAATCACGATGCCGTCTTTTCTTCTGAACCCATCTGCGATGCTCACGCTCACCGTTTCGTCCCCCTGAAACACCGGCTGCGGATAAATGCAGATAGTTTTGCCGTCATCCGACAAAACAATACGTGCAGTATGTGATCCGCTTTTTGTTCCTGTTATTGAAACCAAATTATTTTTTAAAGAAGACTGATCAATAAAGCCGCCGTTTTTCAGGATGATGGTAGTCTGTTTGTTTTTCATCTTGCTGTTGGGCAGCGGGGAGATGTAAGTGAATTGTGCAAAGGCAGGCATAGCAGCCATGAATACCATAAAGCTGAAAATAAATTGTACCGTGTGTTTCATGATGAATATATGTTTTATGGCGGCGAAGATAAACGAACTGACTCACATGGGATTCGGATTGCGGATTTTGGATTTCGGATTTGTTCAACACGTGTGGGTTCAATAGATAGAGTGTCTTTTTATTTTCCAATAAGACACTTAAGGAGAAGCATAACTGCAACACATCTATCTTCTAACATCTACCGTCCATCACTTCTTTTTTTCACCTACAGAATACTTATCTATTTTTGAACTATTCATTTTATCACCAAAAAAATCTATCATCATGAAAAAAACTTTTCTCTCATCATTGATTTGTTTAATGGCTGTTCATGCGTGGGCGCTCACTACCATCACCACGGGTAAAATTACGGGTAACCCTTTCTGCGGGGGAGAAACTATAAGCGTCCCATACACGGTAGATGCTCCTGCTGATTCAGGCAATGTTTTCACGGCACAGTTGTCGGATGCAACAGGCAGTTTCATCGTTCACTATAACATTGGGTATTTATCCGCCACCGGCTCAGGAACAATTACTGCAACCATCCCTTTCGGAACAAAATCCGGAACGAAATATCGCATTCGGGTAGTGTCATCAGCCCCTCTTTTAGTCGGATCCATCAACACAAAAAATCTAAGGATTAATCCCAAACCCGGCGAAACGACTCTTACCGGTATTACAGCTTGTTCTGCTACTTTAAATTGGAATGCCCCTGCGACTGCGGCAAGCTTTAAGGTGCGTTACAGAAAAACCGGTGATCCTGAGTACGGTGCTATTATTAATGTTGGGAATGTTACGAGCTATACGTTTGCCAACCTGGCGGCAAACACCAGCTATGATTTCCAGGTAAGATCAGTTTGCGCGAACGGGGATCTCAGTAACTGGAGAAAAGAAACTGCCTCTACTGTAGGGTGTGGTGTGCCGACAGGAGGTGTTGAAACCGGTAATACCCCCGTATCCATAACCTATGATTGGAATAATACACCGTGCGCTACAGGTTACAGGATTCGTACCCGCATCACCGGCGATCCGGATTGGGAGCTATTCAATTCATCCACTTTCAGCACCACGACCATAAACGGACTTTATCCGGCTACTGATTATGAATCACAAATAGCGGCCATCTGCGGCACTGATACCGGGGAGTATTCAGCATCGATATTCGGCAACACTACTTACAGGTTGGCTGCATCTGCAGACGGTTCTGTGAGCTTTGGTGTTTTCCCTAATCCTTCTAATGGTGAATTCTCATTACAATTCAATGGAGCGGCAGACAACACTTCTGCAGAGATTACGATTGAGAATGTGTACGGACAAACGATTTATTCCGCCGTAAGAAATTATTACCAGGGCTTGAATGAAGAAAAGATTTCCATTCCCAATGCTGCGAGCGGAATGTATTTGGTGAAAGTGAAATCAGGCGGTGAAACGCTTGAGGCTACGATGATGGTGAAGTAAGAAGACAGCAATAATTTTTTCTCGAAAAGCTCTGATGTGAATCGGAGCTTTTCTGTTTTCAGTTCAGTTCACTCCACATAAATGTCAATTCCCGGAAGTAAAATTTCTTTTTGCAAATCAGGATTGAAGATTTTTATCTTGCTAATAATGATGAAATCTTTTGGTTTGCAATGGTTGAGACTAAATGCTACGGACGCGGGAAGATAATTTCCAGTGAAATAATTATCAATACCACCATCATGAAGGAGACTCACTATCACATGAAATCCGATTACATCATACTTTATTTTTCCATCGTAAGAAGTAATTTCAAAATGCGCTGAGTCAAAAGATTTTTTGAAAGGATAGTGTAGATGAACAATGTGCGAATGAAAGGCAGTGTCTATGATAATAGTGTCCCTTACAATGAATCCTTCCGAATCCTGAAGACCCACTGTGGCTTTTTCATAACAACAATTCCATTCCCACTTATAAAATGAAACATGATAGAAGCAGGGGTGTTTCTTCTGCGCCTTCGCAGAAATTCCAAACACCATCAATACAAAACAGAATGTCAAAAAGCGCATGGTGAAGTTTTAAAATCGAAAGTAGAAAATCAAAGTTTCTTTTTCGAAAAGCTCTGAGGTGAATCGGGGTTTTTCTGTTGTTAGTTTATTTCATTCCACAAAAATCATTATTGCAGGAATGGTAGCTTCCTTATGAAGATTGGGATCAATGATTACTATGTCTTCAAGCCAAATGATAGGACTTTTTTTAGCATGATCAAATATTTTAAGTGCATCCTCATTCAAATAAGCTCCGATACATTCTACAGATTTTGCTTTTTCGAATTTTCGAGCAGGAAAGATTGAAAAACTCTTTACTTCATAGTTGATCTTGCCATCCATAGATGTTACTTTCAAACCAACATTATTAAATGAAATTTTATCTCTTGCTCTCAAATAAAAATACTTAGGATGATTAGTTGTATCAATAACTACCGTATCCTTTAAATAGTTTTCATTTGGAATGGCGCGTGAAATAGTATCTCTTCCATAACAATAATTCCACTCCCAGGGACCAAAGGAAATATGGTAGAAACATTTTAAACTCTCCTGCGCCTTCGCAGAAATTCCAAACACCATCAATACAAAACAGAGTTTCAAAAAGCGCATGGTGAAGACTTAAGAAATAAGACTGAAGATTTAAGAATTAAGACCATAGCACTGAAATTATTTTTCGAAAAGCTCTGATGTGAATCGGAGCTTTTCGTTTTTCATTTCATTTCACTCTACTTGAATTTCAATTCCGGGAAGTACAATTTGTTTTTGCAGATTGGGATCAAAAATTCTTAAATATTCTAACCAAAAGTGATCTCCGCTTTTAAAATGGTAGAGTTTCTTCAATGCGCCTCTGTTCAAGTTAGCGCCTTCGCAATATGACATCCCCCAAAATGAGTCGTAAGGATTGGTGCCGAAATCAAAACTCAACACTTCATAGTTGATCTTGCCATCCATTGATGTTACTTCAAAGTGTGCATTGGCAAAAGAAGTGCTGTCTTCTCTTTCCAGAAAGAAAATATGCGGATGATTAGCAGTATCAGCAAAAACAGAATCCCTCGACAGAAATCCTTCTGAATCATAAATGGGCATAGTATCCATACCTGAACAATAATTCCATTCCCATTTGTAAAATGAAACATGATATAAGCAGGTTTCTTTCTGCTGCGCCTTCGCAGAACTTCCCACCACCATCAATACAAAACAGAGTTTCAAAATGCTCATAACAAAATCGAGAAGTTTAATTCTTAAATTTTCAATTTCTTTTTCGAAAAGCTCTGATGTGAATCGGAGCTTTTCTGTTTTCAGTTCAGTTCATCCAAAATAATTGTAATCCAAGGAAGTAAAATTTCTTTATCCTGATTAGGATCAAAGATTTTTATTCTGATCATTATAAGACCAAATTTTAGTATGTTGTGAAATCGATTAAATGTAGAGAACTTCGGAAGATATTTTCCTTCATAGTCATTTTCAAAATATTCACCGTCTGTAGGAATCACCAAAGTGTGAAAACCTTTTATCTCAAATTCTGTTTTCCGGTCGTAAGTAGTTACTTCAAAGTGTGCTGAGTCGAAAGAAGCGCTGTCTTTCATCTCAAAATCAAAAGAGTGAGGATGACTACCAGTGTCAATAACTACCGTATCCCGTATACGAATTCCTCCCGAATCATGAGTCCTGAAAGTATCCCTTCCATAACAACAATTCCATTCCCACTTGTAAAATGAAACATGATAGAAGCAGGTGTCTTTCTCTTGCGCATGCAACGAACTTCCCACCACCATCAATACAAAACAGAATTTCAAAAAGCGCATGGTGAAGTTTTAAAATCGAAAATAGAAAATCAAAGTTTCTTTTTGGAAAAACTCTGATGTGAATCGGAGCTTTTCTTTTTTTCACTTCAGTTCAGCCACAATAATTGTAATAAAAGGAAGCAGAATGTCTTTTTGCGAAAGATGATCGAAGATTTGTATTCCGATAGCCATGATCCACTTTTCTTTTCTGAGATTGTTGAGATCACTCATAATAGATTTTGAAAAGTATTTCCCAGAGTAATATTTATCAAAGCCCAAATTGCGAGGACCAGGGACAATAATGCTAAATCCTGTTACTTTATAGTTGATATTCTTATAGCAGGAAGTGACTTCGAAATGGGCAGAGTCAAAAGATTCCTGGAATGGATATTTCAAACTAAAGGAACCAGGATTATTATATTCCCTTACCAAGGTATCAGTATAAAAATCACTTCTCGGATCACTTAATTCAATTGTGTCACCAGTGTTATAGTAACAATCCCATTCCCATTGATAAAATGAAACATGACAGAAGCAAGTGTCTTTCTCCTGCGCCTTCGCAGAAATTCCAAACACCATCAATACAAAACAGAGTTTCAAAGGTCGCATACAATCATTAGGTATTGTATTAAGGAAAGGTAAAACTATTTTTTGGAGAAAATTCGCTATTCATCCATTCACCATTCACCATTCACCATTCACTATTTTCGCCGCATGTATTACAACCACATCATTGAAACAATCGGCAACACACCGCTCGTCAAATTGAATCGAGTAGTCAAAGGCGTAAAAGCGACGGTGCTTGCAAAAGTGGAAACATTCAACCCGGGCAACTCCATTAAAGATCGCATCGGTGTAAAGATGATTGAAGAGGCAGAGAAGCAAGGATTGCTAAAACCAGGAGGCACCATCATCGAAGGGACCAGCGGCAATACAGGAATGGGACTGGCTCTTGGCGCCATTGCGAAAGGCTACAAATGCATCTTCACCACCACTGATAAACAATCGAAAGAGAAAGCAGATATTCTCAAAGCCTTCGGAGCCGAAGTGATCGTGTGTCCGACTAATGTTGATCCTGCTGATCCGCGTTCCTATTATTCTGTTTCGAAAAGATTAGGAGAGGAAATCCCTAATAGCTGGTATGTGAATCAATATGACAACCTCAACAATCGCAGAGCGCACTATGAAACCACCGGTCCTGAAATCTGGAATCAAACAGATGGAAAGATCACGCACTTAGTCGCCGGCGCAGGCACAGGAGGAACGATCACAGGCATCGGGCAATTCCTGAAAGAGAAAAATCCCAACATCAGGGTCTGGGCGATTGATACGTATGGCTCTACGCTGAAAGCATTTCACGATACCGGAAAAATTGAACCGAAAGAGATTTATCCGTACATCACGGAGGGAATCGGTGAGGACATCATTCCGAAGAATTACGATTTCAGTTTGATTGATCACTTCGAAAAAGTGACGGATAAAGATGCTGCGCTGATGGCGCGCGAGATCACACGCAAGGAAGGAATTTTTGTCGGCTACTCATGCGGCTCAGCAGTACAAGGATTGCTGCAATTGAAAGATCAGTTGAAAGAAACCGATTTGGTGGTTGTCATTTTTCCTGATCACGGCAGCCGTTATGTAGCAAAAGTTTACAATGATGAGTGGATGCGTGATCACGGGTGGCTGCAGGTAAAAACGATTCGTGATATTGTGGAATCGCGCACAAACAAAAATCTTATCAGCATACAGCATGACCAAAATGTAGCAGAAGCAGTTTCAGTTTTGAAAGCAAATGACATTGATCAAATGCCGGTGATGGAAGATGGAAAAATGATCGGCAGTATCAGCGAATCAGGATTGCTCTCGAGATTGATGGATGACCCCAATGTAAAAGCTGCAGCGGTGAAGGAGGTGATGGAGAAAGCATTTCCTGTCGTGAAGTTTGATTTGCCGATTGAAAAACTTTCAGGCATGATCAGCAGAGAAACACCGGCGGTGGTTACTGCTGATGCGCTGAACCAATTGCACATTATTACGAAGAGTGATATTATTCAGGTGATGACGAAGTAAGTTACGATACACGATTCACGTAACACGATTCACGATCACATTCATTTGCGGGTTGAACCATTCACTTCAAATCCCTTCAGGATGGGTTTTTTAGAGAGTCTTTTAGCGTCTTCATACAGAGTTTATTCTCTCCTTGTAGTCCTTTTCATTTATGGTTGGTACTTCTTAAAAATTAAAGACAATAAGATTGTTGATCTGCTTGACATCCTTAACCTCGTTTTTGTTTTTGTCTCGTTACTAAACGGTGTATTGCTCGTAAGGGATTTGATGATCCAATTTGGAGATAATAAAAATGATTATGAGTTTCATGCCTTTACGAATCGGTTTGCCGGTCCTTATTGGTTCGCCTATTGGAGTTTTTATTTCTGTTCAACAATAGTTCCTCAAATATTTTGGTGGAAAAAATTTCGTCGAAGTTTCATGTGGTCACTCATTGTTCTTGTTTTGATTAATGCAGGTGAAGCTTTTGAGTGGTTAATCAGGCTCATAATTAATTTGAGAAGAGATTTCATTCCCAGCACCTGGCAGTTAAGAGATCGGTTTTATGGAAGTATGGATTTTTATGCCATGGTATTTTTCTTAATCGCAATTTTAATTGTTTATCGTTTACGAAAAGCAAATGGCACTGCGGCGGAATGAAATAGGAAAAAAATCCGATCCTTTAATTCCTGCGTTTGCTGTAATTCGAACAACAATTGCAGTTTTATTTCCCAAAGCTTTCCATCTTTGTTACCAACTAATTCAAAACTTCAAAAACCCCTTCATGAAAAAACTTTTTATCCTCAGCTCATTTCTGTTACTCTGTCTTGCTGCCAGAACACAAAGCATTGACGATGTGCAGGCATATTACAAGGCGGATGGAACGCGGTTCCTCGCGCTGCTAAATGATAAATCCATTTGGTGGTATATGGATGGTGATTCATGGAAGAAAGTGGCGACGACCGGCTTACCGGGCAATACAGCCATAAAATCTCTCGATGTCTACATCAAGAACTCCGGACTTATTGCCGACACCCGCTTGATTGTCGTGATGGATGACAATTCTATGTGGTGGTATAAAGAAGGAGAGAAGTGGGAGCAGGTTCCGTCGCAGGGACTTCCTGAGGGAAAGCCAATCAAGATTTTTGAATCGTATGTGAAAACCGTGATGGGGATCAGTGAATCGCGATATGCTGTGATACTCGACGATAACAGCATCTACTGGTATTCTCCCGGCGACAATTGGGCAAAAGTTCCTCCGAAAGGATTGCCATCCGGATTCAATGTGAAGTTCTTCAAAAGCTATGTGAAGTATGGAATGATGGGCAGTACCGAAGCTCGGTATGTAGTAATCCTTGACGACAATTCCATTTGGTGGTATGCCGATGGAAATGACTGGGAGAAACTCGAATCAAAAGGGCTGCCTGCAGGACAAGACATCACGCAATTCGATACGTACTTAAAAATGAAAGTGGCCGGCATGCCTGAAGCACGACTCGTCACTGTGCTCGCTGACCAAAGTATATGGTGGCTGGCAGTGGGTGCTAAGGATTGGGAAAAAATTGATGTGAAAGGATTGCCTTCCGGTTATAAAATAAAATCCTTCAAAGTCTATCAGAAATATGCAGGCATTCCGCAAACGCGGTTACTCGCACTACTTGATGACAATACGATGTGGTGGTATGATGATAAGCAAGGATGGACTGCTGTTCCTACCACCGGATTGCTGACAAAAAAATAAGTGCGCAATATTTCATTTCAGGTTTTCAAGTTTACCGCTTTTGAAATTTTCGAGCCAGGCTTTCAAAGTTAGAATTGAAGGAATTGATTGGCCAAGAAGGACCTTTATGAGTTTTCTAAACCTCTGATCGTAGTAAACTTTCTTTGGCTTCGAGATATCAAGTAGTTTTTTCAGATATAGATTATGATCTGATCCAAATCCGAATAATTTATCAATATCAATGTGAGCATCTTTTGCACTTGATAACAGCCAACTTTCGATTGAAGGACAAATGAAAATAAGATAATGAGCGCGCTTCAAATGCTTTTTGAGAAGAAGATTGTCCTTTGATACAACCAGTTGGAATTCTGAAAAATATTTTGGTAATGAACCTTTACCTGGATCTTCATCAATTATCCCCAAAGCAATCTCATCCTTCCGTCGGCCCATTAAATCACGGGCAACATTCCCTTTCCCATATTGATGATTATATCTTCTGGCAGGAGGAATACACACTTCAATTAATACAGTGTCAAGATTGCATTCAGGAATTATGGATGACTCTTTCATCAAGATATCTGTTCACGTGAAAGATTAAGTCATCTCCGTAGTCAAGTAATTCAGATAAATCCCCTTCAGAAAGTTTTTTCACAATAGTTTGAAAATTTTCTTTGTCATAACCACACACAAAGACTGAGAAATCATTCTTCGGAGTTTTCTCGATAAATGTATTGAGCAGGTAAGGACTATGTGTTGTAATGAAAAATTGAGGTGATGTTGATTTGATTATTTCAATTGCCACCCTAAGAATGTATTCCGGATAAGAATGTGCTTCAGGTTCCTCGAGTGTAACGACGAAGGTATTGCTGTATCGAATGGCAGCTACCGTAAAAAATAATCTTCGAAATGTATCCGCAAGAGCCCTGTATGGCAAAGTGTAAACAAGACCCTTCTTAATTCTGAGTTGAAATTTGATATCACTTTCTGCAGTATCAACTACTAACTCTATAGGAAAATCAGAAATTATTTCTTCAATGAAATCTCTGAATTCCGGATTGTGCTGAATGACCTTAAACAAATTATTTCCAAATGGAGATTGAAGCTTACTGAGATAGTTTCCTACATCATGAAATTGAATATCGTCCTTAAAACGGTAAGGATGAATTGGGGAGGAATAGTTCGAAGGAAATCCCGAATTTTTTTGTTGAACAAAATTTTTGTCTAACCTTGTTACATGACTTCCATTCTGAACTTTCCACTCGAACAAACGAATTTTTTCATCAGCATTGTAGGCGATCTCTAAACCGGAAAAAGCATGTCCATAGTTAACACTTATTGTCTTCGATAAATCGCCTAGGTGAAATAGTTCAGAGGCATCACGCACTCTGAAGAGTTTTTTTATGTCTATTTTTTCAATCTCCTCTTTAGTGAGTTTTTGCTCATTGCTAATTTGAATCAGATCGTTGCTTAGTAAAAGCCAAGATAGATCAGAAAGATCTAGCGCCTCAAGAATATTTGACTTGCCAACATTCGGTTCGCCAATAAAAACATTGATCCGGCTACAAGCTAAGTTGAGATTCTTAAGCGATTTGTAGTTTTGAATTTGAAGACGATCAATCTTTTCCATTGCTATGCAAAGTTACAAGTAAGTTCAATTATGTTCTTGTCCCTCGCTTTAATTAATTAACAGTAGTTTAATAAAATGACTGTAAATTCTTTTGTTGATCAGCTCGGTAGAGAAATCCAAATCCCCTTTCCTCCTAAAAAAATCATCTCCATCGTTCCCTCGCAAACCGAATTGCTTTTTGATTTGGGATTGGAACAAGAAATAATTGGCGTCACTAAATTCTGTGTGCATCCAAAAGAAAAAGTAAAGTCAAAAACCAAAGTCGGCGGCACAAAGAATCTGAACATCGAAAAAATAAAATCACTTCAACCTGATCTCATCATCGGCAATAAGGAAGAAAACGAAGAGCAGCAGATCAGGGAGCTGATGAATGATTTTCCCGTATGGATGAGTGACATCAAAACCCTCGATGATGCTTATGCAATGATACTGTCAACAGGAGAGGTGCTGAACAGAATGGAGTGGGCGGAGTTGCTTGTTAAAGAAATAAAGTATGCAGTTGGCAATTGGCAATCAAATATGGAAATTGAAAAATTGAAAATTGAAAATAGGAGCTGCGCGTATTTGATCTGGAATAATCCGATGATGACAGTTGGTAATGATACCTTCATCCATCACATGCTTGGCGTTGCCGGATTGGAAAATGTTTTTGCTGATAAAAGCCGTTATCCTGAAATCACGATTGAAGATTTGAAATTGAAAGCTCCACAATTTGTTTTGCTTTCTTCAGAGCCATTTCCTTTTGGACAAAAACATGTTGAAGAATTGCAGGAACAGCTTCCTTCTGCAAAAATTCTTCTTGTAGATGGAGAAATGTTTTCGTGGTATGGAAGCCGCTTGCTGAAGGCGCCGAAATATTTTGAAGAATTATTTTTCCGGAAAGCAAAACAGTAATGAAATTCCCGGGTCACAGGTCAATGCATTTTTTTCGATTCGGATTTAATGGCGGGAGTGTTCTCTGCAGAATCCTGCGCTTCCCGGTTTTCCTTAGAGGATTTGGCATTTACCACAGCATGTTCCTTAGTTCCGCAGATCATTTCCATCAAATCACTCAATCGCTGCTTCAATTCTTTCCGGTCAACGATAAAGTCGAGGAACCCATGCTCGAGCAGAAATTCTGATTTCTGAAAGCCTTTCGGCAATTCCTTTTTGATTGTTTCCTTGATCACTCGTGGTCCGGCAAAACCAATCAGTGCATCGGGCTCAGCCATGTTGACGTCGCCGAGCATGGCGAAAGAAGCAGTAACGCCGCCGGTAGTGGGATCGGTCATCAGTGAGAAGTAGGGGAGTTTTGCTTCTGAGAGTTGTGTAAGCTTGGCAGAAGTCTTCGCTAATTGCATCAATGAGAATGCGCTCTCCATCATGCGCGCGCCTCCGCTCTTTGAGATGATGAGCAGCGGAATTTTATTCTTGACACAATAGTCAATTGCCAAAGAAATTCTTTCACCCACCACGCTTCCCATCGACCCGCCGATGAAGTTGAAGTTCATGCACGCACACAGGAGTTTTCTGCTATTCACTTTTCCGATTCCGACTGTGATGGCCTCAGTTACATCCGCTCTCGCTGCGGCATCATCAAGACGATTCTGATAGGTCTTCAGATCTTTAAACTCAAGAAAATCCTTTGGCTTCAGGTTTTCGAAATATAACTTCACTTCACCATTGTCAAAAATGATTTGAAAATATTCAGTAGAGTTGATGCGCGCGTGGTAGTTACAATTCGGGCATACATAATTGTTGGTCTTGAATTCATCGGAAAGAATGGTCTTTTTACAGGAAGGACATTTCCACCAAACACCTTCGGGAACTTCGAGCTTGTCCTCTGCCGAAGTGGTGATGCCTTCTTTTGTTCTCTTAAACCAGGCCATTTATTGAGCTATGAGTTATGAGCTATGGGCTATGAGTTGTGAGTTATGAGTAATAACTCAAACACAATGCTTTTTTAGAGTAAAAGAGATTTTTGCAGGTTGAATATCATCTTTTGAATGTGAATCAGATTCTGAGATATCAAATCAAAATTTTCATGAGAAATGAATGCCAGTTCATGCGCAATAATAATTTGTGTTTCCAACTCGCAACATGAACCGTTCGCTATTCCTAAGAAATTATTGAACTCCTTATCTGTATTTCTTCCGGCACCTTCAGCAATATTTGAGGGAAGAGAAACCGAGGATCTTTTTACTTGTGAGGTTAATGCGTAAATTTCTTCTTTAGGAAAGGATCCCGTTGCCTTATAAACCATCTTAACTAACTCGATACCTTCCTTCCAAACATTCAATTCTTTAAACTTTCTCATTTGGTTTATCTGATTTGATTGTATTGAAGTTTATTAAACACTACCTCACCAAAATCTCATCCCTCATAGCTCATAGCCCAAAACTCATTACGCAAGCCCAATCGCTTTTTCCAGATAGACATCCTGTATTGCATTGAGCAGCTCAATTCCATCCTTCATGGATTTCTGAAATGCTTTGCGACCGGAAATAAGTCCCGTTCCCCCGGCACGTTTATTTACAACTGCTGTGAAAACTGCTTCAGCCATGTCGCTTGCTCCTTTCGATTCGCCGCCTGAATTGATTAATCCTGCCCGACCGGCATAACAATTAAGAACCTGGTAGCGGCACAGGTCAATGGGATGATCGCTGGTGAGTTCGCGATAAACTTTGGGATGTGTCTTCCCGAATTTCAGGGCTTCATAACCGCCGTTGTTGGTGGGAAGTTTTTGCTTGATAATGTCAGCCTGAATGGTAACACCGAGATGATTGGCTTGTCCTGTAAGATCAGCGGAAGGATGGTAATCCACTCCGTCTTTCTTGAAGTTTGCATTACGCAGGTAGCACCAGAGTATAGTTGCCATTCCCATTTCATGAGCCATCTCAAAGGCTTTGCTCACTTCCTGGATTTGCCGTGCTGATTCTTCTGACCCAAAATAAATGGTAGCACCCACTGCAGTAGCACCCAAATTCCAGCAATCTTTAATGGTACCGAACATGATTTGATCATACTTATTCGGGTAAGTAAGAAACTCGTTATGGTTGAATTTTACAATGAATGGAATCTTATGTGCATACTTACGTGACACCGAACCGAGTACACCGAATGTTGAAGCGACAGCATTGCATCCGCCGGCGATGGCCAGTTTTACAATGTTTTCAGGATCGAAGTATTCCGGGTTTGGTGCAAAGGAAGCACCGGCACTGTGTTCGACCCCCTGATCAACAGGAAGGATGGAGAGATAACCCGTGTGTGCCAGGCGACCGTGATTATACAACGCCTGCATGCTTCGCAATACCTGGTTGCTGCGATTTGAATTTGCCCACACCCGGTCTACAAAATCAGGACCGGGAGCATGCAACATTTTCTTGTCAATGGTGGTGCAGTCATGATCGAGTAAATACGCTGCCTTATCTTGTAGAAGTGATTCAATTATGTTCAGTGTGGTTGAACCGTTGGATGCTTTCGTTGCCGGTGACATGTTCATTCTATTGGGTTTGATGATTGAAATATAAGGCGATAAAGATAGAAAGAATCGGTTGTAAGATTTCGGATTTCCCGAATCCCGATGCACCGGGACGGGACAGGTCGGATTTTGGATTTCGGAATAGATGCCCTTAAGTCGGAAGATGATTCCTATTGATCGGAAGAATATCGAACAAGAATTCCGGTCTATAAGAAGAACGATGAAGGCGCGGCGCAGCCCTCTGTGCTTAAAAACGTCAGACTTGCCAGTCAGGGAGTTAGAATTTAATCAGCTTGATTTTCGCAGTTTTATTTTCATTATTGTAGTTGAGTAAGTAAAAGCCGGGCAATAAATTTTCAGTGTTGATTCTTGTTTCTGAAGTCCCGCTCGGGCGGGATTGCCGTAGGATTTCTTTTCCGAGAATGTCAAAGAGTATCAACTCTCCTTGTGCTGCTGTTCCGGTTACTACAAATTCAGTGGTGAAGGGATTCGGAGAAATAGCAATTGTATTTTCCTGTGCACTATTTTCAGCAATGCCAATTCCAAAATCAGCATTGTAACGCGCCACTGCAACATCACAGTCACCGGCAGGCATGCCACATCCCACCACCACAATTTTGCCATCACTTTGGATGGTGACCGAATAAGCACCACTCTCAGTTCCGATAGGCGTATTTACTTCTCCGGCGGAGCCGAAGCTGTTATCCAAGCTGCCATCGCTGTTGTAGCGGATTAATTCAAAACCATAGTTATTACCATTGTAAGAATTTACTCCCGCTACCACAATTTTGCCATCATTTTGGATAGCGATTGAATTGAGAATGCATGAATTATTTCCGGCCGTAGTTACCTTTCCATCGGAGTCAAACGTGCTATCTAATGTGCCATCGGCATTATAGCGGGCTAAAGCGAAAAAAGAAGTGAAGCCATTAAAGCTTGTTCCGATTACCACCAGTTTGCCATCATTCTGGATGGCGACCGAATGAGCACTATTGTCATTTTCGAAATCAGTAGTTACTTTTCCATCGGAGGAAAAGGTGCTATCTAGTGTGCCATCATTGTAGTAACGCGCAACGGCAAAATCCTCTGTAGAATCAGTAAGACCACTTCCCACCACCACAATTTTGCCATCACTTTGTATGGCGAGCGAATAGCTAAAATCACTGTAACCTCCAAAATCCGTAGTCACTCTTCCATCGGAGGAAAAGGTGCTATCCAATGTGCCGTCGCTGTTGTAACGGGCTAAAGCAAAATCATGGTCATAGCTATAGTACCCACTAAATCCTGCTGCCACAATTTTGCCATTACTCTGAAGGGCGACTGACCTCATCTCATCACCTTCGTATGTTGCAACCATTCCATCGGAGTCAAACGTGCTATCTAATGTGCCATCGGTGTTATAGCGCGCTAAAGCACGCAGACCTGCTACCACAATTTTACCATCGCTCTGTATTGCGACTGAATAGGCAAGACCAGTGATTACGAAGTCTGTAAATACTATTCCATTTGAACCGAACGTGTTATCCAAACTACCATCGCTGTTGTAGCGGAACAAAGCAAAACCAGAGTAAATGCTATAAAAATCACAATATCCCGCCACCACAATTTTGCCGTCACTTTGTATAGTGACTGATTTGCCAACTGCATTACCACTTGCCCAATCCGTAGTTACTATTCCGCCTGAGCCAAAGGTGAGGTCTAATGAGCCCGGTTGCCCGTGGGCGGTATGCTTTGCTACAATTCCAAGGCAAGTGCTAATAATGAAAATGCAAGTTGTTTTTTTCATTTTGTGTTTTTAGGTTGATATGCTTTCGCTTCTGACTCTGCCAAAGATAAAAATTGAAAACTTCAGATGATACTCTTTCCACTGACTTAACCCTCACGCCCTTCCATAGACCGCGTCGGTAAAAAAAACCGACCGCGGTCTCACCTCATGCTCACCCATAGACCGCGTCGGTAAAAAAAACCGACCCGCGGTCTCACCCTCACTTCCCCCCAACATTAATTTTTCCTTAACCAAAAATCCAAAACCAAATCAGCTTACGTAAATCACGTCCTACTAATTTCTTCACTTAAACAAACACTAATCATGAAACGAAAGCTGAACACTGTTTTGAAAGTGATCATGGTGGTTGCGGTAATAGGGTCGCTCCTGTATGCCAGCAGCAATCGCGATCGCTTGAGTGCGTCGAGCCATCGCGAGGCGCCACTCATCAGTAAAGATCCGCAGGCGGATAATACTGACCTGTATTGCTTCCGCTCCCCGGAAGACCCTGATCGTATCATCATCATCGCCAATTACATTCCCGGCGAGCTCCCCATGGGTGGTCCGAACTACTACTCCTTTGGTGAAAATGTGCATTATGAAATTCATGTCAAGAACAGCACCTCCACCAGCGCAGATGACATTACTTACCGTTTTGTATTTGCGAACAAAAATGAGGATAAGACTACCTTCTTCAATATTCGGTTGGGAGCTCAAAATATCAGAACGCAATGGCGTTGCTCAAGAAGCTTGAACGGAGGACCCTTTGAATCCATCGCTCATGGTGATGTGCCTGCCAATAACATAGGTCCGCGTTCAATTAATGATCCTGTGCTTGGCTTGGGTGTAGCTTCTTATGATGATCTTATAAACTCTTCTATTAAACACGAAAAAAATGGTAATGGTGAAATAATTTATTGCGGACCGGCTGATGATCCTTTCTTTGTTGATCTGGGTGGTGTCTTTGATCTTGGTCAGACACGCGCAGGTGGAACCGGTATTGATGCTCCGCGTGATGGTCTCGCAGGTTACAATTGCCACGTGATTGCAATGAGCATTCCTATTTCAACCTTGCAGAAAGACCATAAGACTGTTCAGGAAGCGCAGAATATGCTGGATGGTGACTTCGTGATCGGAGTGTGGGCTTCTGCCAGCCGTCCTCAGGTAAGAACCCTCCATCATGACGGAACTTATTCTGAAGATTTTCCCTATGTCCAAATTAGCCGCCTTGGTATGCCGCTGACAAATGAAGTGGTAATTCCAATAGGCTATAAAGATTACTGGAACTGGACCAATCCTGCTGATGATGCTTATTTCCAGCCATATTTCACCAATCCTGAATTGGCGTTGTACATGGATGACGACCAATTTGGCACTTTCATTCCCGGATTGGCTCCACTACGCATTCAGCAGAATTCACTGGGTCAATTTGACTTCACAAACGGCCATGGTGGTTTGTATCCGCTGAAAGGCACCGCAGCCGTTGCCGGAACAGCGCTTGATGACGCAGTCTTTGGAACTGTGCTCCTCCAGCCGAACGCCCCTCGCTCCGTTGATCTTCTCCCGATCTTCTATACAGGTGTTCCCAATCTTTCTCCTTACCAGCTTGCCACAGGAAAAGCTGTCGGCAATCCATTGAGTGCAGGAAAACCATTCGTAAATAATTTCCTTCCCACCTTCGGCGACATGCTCCGCCTCAACATGGCCGTGCCTGTTACTCCGCGTGACGATCCGAAGTTCAGTAATGATGGTCTCATTCAGGCATGCGTACTCGGCTTAACTGACCCTGCTTATAATACTACTACCGATCTGCAATTCATTCCTAACATGGATGGCTTCCCGAATGGGCGCCGTTTGGAAGATGACATAACCCGTATTGAATTGCAGGCAGTGGGTGGTGTTGTTCTTGCAGCCCTTGGTTTGTTTTATGATGATTACACCATTGGCGGGAATCCTGTTACCCCGGATCTCGTAAACGTGCTCTCATATACAACCGGAGTGAACTCGAATGATACAACATTTAAAACCACGTTCCCCTTTGTTCAGGCCCCGTGGTCAGGATACAATTACCATTACAACTACACCTATTAATTTAAGAACCGGGAACCAGGAATATAGATGTAAGACTTAAGATGTAAGACCTAAGACTTAGAATCTGATTCCTCACCTGGTTTGGAAAAAAAACAATTAGAAAAAATCTAAACAAAAAAATAAACAACATGAAATCAATCAT
>Ga0134121_10000513_pt1 | contig 43971 bp, 66 predicted proteins | sample KB301_FD_96463 | JGI IMG/M metagenome (GOLD analysis project Ga0134121, IMG submission 96463) | Terrestrial soil microbial communities without Nitrogen fertilizer from Kellogg Biological Station, Michigan, USA - KB3-0-1 | ecosystem: Environmental > Terrestrial > Soil > Unclassified ...
AAACCAGAAAAATCCAGTGAGAGTACAATTTGTAAAGTTTGATGTAGGAGTGAATGCTCCTTTTACAACTGCTGCATCTGCACCAGAAGGAAATTGAGCTATTTGGAAAACTGAATTTGTACCGATTAATGAACTGAATACACCAGCTTCCAATGTTGCAGCTCTCAATTTTACTGTATGCGAACCTGGAGTAGCAATTGTCAACCAAATACCAACTGTAGCATTTTGAAAATAACTTGCCGGAGAACTATGCTTCCAAACTAATTGATTAGAACCAGAGTCTACTCTAGCATATAACAATACTGTATGCGCACTTCCAGTGTTTTCAAAAATATCACTATTAAGTGAGAAGAACACGTCTTCATTTGCTCTCGTAGTTGTTATTGGAATTGATAAACCAGTATCTGTAATTGTTTGACTGTTTACATCAAAAGGACTTCCTAAAGAAGCTGCTTTTGTTACTACAGGGAAACTTTCACCTGCGCCACCACCAGCTTTTAAGATCACCATTTTTTGTGGTGAATTTGTGTCCCAATTAATTGTTGCTGATCCACCAGTTCTTTTTACTCTTGGTTTAAATGTGTGAGATCCTGCTGCTAAAGTAACTTTAGCCATACCAGCAAATGCTTCTGTAGCAATCGATGCATTAGAAATTGTAGTTGGAGTTAAATCATAGTCTGTTGAATCAATTCGAACACCCCAAGCCGCCGTTGTATCTGTTGCCGATGTGTTATACCAACCACCTGTATAAAGAATAAGGTAATCACCTGCGGGCATGTCAGTTACAGTTTGATTTGTGTCAACATCAACATAAGAACTTGAAGTTGTGCTGCTAGCTCCTGCAAACGAAAGAAGACTCAAAAATCCTGTTGAACCACCACTTCCACCTGCATTATCATCAACATATTTTTTTGTAGCAGCATCTTGATTCGATGTTGGGTCTGTAACATTAGTAATTTTATGTGATCCCATATCGATAACACCAGACATAGTGCCACCAGAGAGGGAAAGTTTTGCATCAAGTTGATCTTGAATTGAAGAAGCAGTCGAGATACCTGAAAGTTGTTGAGCTTCCAAAGCTGTTACAACCGAGTCAATAGGAAGTCCATCGCCATCAGAGATTAAAAGCATATCTGGATCGATTGCGACATTTTCAATAATTTCGTCGCCAGCAGAAACCATAACACGAAGGTTATTTAAAACTGCATTGGATCCTGTACCACCACGAATAACTTCGAGAACGGTGATCGTATCTTCTTTGCTGTCAAGTTGGGTTTGAACATCAGCATCAATATTTTCCAAAAAAGAAAGAATAGAATCTTGTAGTCCAGATTCGACAATGAATCCGTCTTCATCAGATACAAGAACTTTATGACCTGTACTTAAATTTCCAGGGGCAAGTTCGCCATCATCTGTAAGAATAGCTGGAGAACTTTTTAAAGTTTTTCCGTCTTCATTTGCAAAACGAGCAATCGCATTCGCAACTGATTCATTTGGGCCTACTACGTCACCATCTCCACCGTTACCAGTTTGATTGGTTGTATGCTCAAATTTATTTGGGTGTTTTCTAATAAGCATTTTATAAACTCAATTCGCTACCTAACACTATAAAATTAATTTTGTCTGCATTGCTAACTTTGCACATCAAAACGTCTTCAGCAATTCCTTGAATTGGAAGACCAGCACCTTCGAGAATTTCTGTTGAATTTGCTGCAATACTTACTTGGTAAAATAAAGCTTGATCAACTGATGGTGTATCACCAACAGTGCAAAGATAAATATCAACTGTGACTGCAACTGTGTGGGTGTTGCAAATCATAATCTTATTGATCTCTTTGATCTGATTTCCAATAGGTTGAAATAATGTAACTGGATCGGTTGAATCGGGACTTACACGAGCCAATACCTGATCGCTTTCTTTATAACTTCTAATCATATTTTTTATTCCTCATAAATCTAAAACGCTCTGTTGTGATATTGAGATTTTGGAGGTTCACACGAGCAAACTTAGAATCAAATTTGTTTTTAAATTGGTTTCCCTCGGTTACAAGAGCATCGAACATTCTCTTTGCTGATTGTAAATATTTATCAGCTCGATCATCATCAAGCTCTTTCATGAATCTGTAGCAGGTCAATTCTGCGATGACCAAACGTCTGTGTTTTGGAAGCAGAGGGTTTACTGCTGGGTCAATCGACAATGCAGTTGGTACTGGAATGCAATCAATAGAGATGGTGGATATTCCCTCTGGATATGAATCCAAACGAATTGTAAAATTGTATGCTTCGTCTTGAAGGATCGATCCAGCTTTGCAAGGAATTTGTTTTCGAATGCAGTTGATTGGATAAGCAGCTTCAAATGCTTCTTTATCCAGAAGATCTAGTTGTTTATTGATTCTATTTGCTGTTCTAAACATTACTTTTGAAAGTGGAACAAGAACATTCGCAAATGTATAATCAAGTTTGAAAATTTCGACTGATTCAAGTGCAGTTGTGGCTTCAGTGAATTCTTCAACAAGAGTTAAAGTTGCAGAGCCACCAGTATGTGATGCGATTTTGTAAACGACATCATTGGTTAAAAATTTTATGTAATAGCCAGCGAGGGAAGGAGTATAGCTTGAGTTTAGCGTTACTGTTTTGCTTCCGTTTGTGCTTGAGGCTGTTTTGCTCGTAATTGGAGCTTCAACTTTAAGAGAAAGTTTGTTTATTTGTTTTGCCCAGGGAAATACTTGTGGGCGACGAATGGGTTGACCACCGTCATCAAGATTTAATTCGCCACCACCTGCGAGAATTGTTTTATGAGCATTGTCGAGTTCAGCGATGATGCTTTCTCGAAAGTCTGCCGGACTATTCGCATTTGTGCTGATTACACCTTCGCAATATTCTACAAGTTCTTCAGTCGTTTCAAATGCCATAATCCTCTATTTGGGGGAGACTGACTAATGACTTGGAATGGAAGTGGATGGGATCACCAGCCAGCCTTATTCCCCCGTTTAAATCTTTGTTAAGAATTTGCTTTTTGCAAACGTCGAAGAATCTTGTCTTCTTCTGACATGGTGCTTGCATCAAGTATTTGCTGAATGCGAGGAGGCGACTTCAATTCTTTCGATGCGTATTTTTTATACAGCATGTACATATTGACGTTTTTGCCTTCTTCGACAAGTTCAGCAGCTTCTGCCTTAACAGCAGCAGCAATTTCTGATGGGAGTTTTAATCCCAATTCTTTAACAGTTTCATCACTTACGGGATCGCCATTATCATCATAATAAGCGTTTTCTTTGAAAACGTAAGAAATATCTAATCTTCCCAGTGCATGAAATCTGCGCTTTGGTTGATCCAGAACGATTCGCTTTACGCCTTCGCTATCCGTTTCAGACCTATGCGGCTTGAATTTTTTGTGTATCGACATTATGTCTCCCTGTTATTTATTTAAGCATGTAACCACTTAGTTACATACACATATGTTACCATATGATTTAAAAAAGCACAAGGGAACCTTTCGATTCCCTTGCACTTGAATTACGATTATTTTTCAATATTCGTAGGTTCGTTAATTGCGTTTTCGTAAAGATCACGAACAATCAACACAGCTTCGAAAAGCTTGTCATCGGTAGATGCAACAGTGATGTTGAATTCTACTTTGTCACCAGCTTTAAGGACTAAGCCACGCTTAGATTCGTCTTTCAGAACCTTAGCAGACAAGTCGCCTGTGCCAGATACGATACTACCACCAGCACCAGCAACACCGTTTACGTCAATTCTGACGGTCATGGTTGTAGCTTCTGTGCCTTTGATATAAAGAGCTGGGTATTGCAATTCACATCGTTTTGCGATGTAGATTGTCGAGGCTACTCCAGTTGCTTCTGTATCGGTTACTGCGGAACCCTGTAATCGGATAAAATCTCCTGCATTCATGTTGGCTCCCTTCTAGCTTGATGTTCCGTGAATTACTTTAGCTTCGCCTTGATTAGCCGTGTCCCAAATAAGGTCAGCGTTATAATCAGCGATCCAAGCAAATCCAAGGAATCGTTTGTAGTTACGATAGTCATATCGAATTTCAGGCTTCATAGCAACTGCCATAGCAACTGCATCAGCACCGAATACGGCAAACTCACCCAAAACACCAGACGAACCTTTTGAGTTCGAGAATGCTTTGTCGTGGTTCGTTTCAACGAAACGAATGCCTTCGATTTCGCCAATTTCACCATTGAAAAGGGCGCGTTCACGATTATCATATTGATTCCAGCTCACGAAGAGGGAATCATCTTTGATACCACGCAATGCTTTGGTTGTGCCGATAAGGACATAACCGCCACCTGGAAGTTGCGGAACTTTGTAAGTACCGAACAACAGGTCACGAAGCTGTTTAGCGTGATAGAAGTTCAAATTCGCAAGTGCGAGAGTAGATGGCGTACCATCGTCGTCCAACACATACGAGCTTGCACCCGTGGGGATATATTTAAGCTTTGCATTTTTAAATGCAGAAGCGACTACAGCGTCCATGTCGAGCGCAGCATCTTCAACGAGAGATTGTTCAATTTCAGGGGAAACTGAGAACATTCCGCGAGTTTGCAAGCGACCAGTCATGATCACCGAATTACCACGTTCTTTAATGGTAATTTTCTTTTGTGTAATATCCAGATGTGATTCTGGAAGATTGTCTAATTCACTGACTTCACTTGAGTCGCGTTCAGCAATTTTAGAAATGCGTGGAATCGTGGTCGATTCACCCATTTGTTTGCCAAATCCATCAACAGGTTTTGCAAATTGTGTGAACACGGTATTTGCAAGAGCTTGTCGATAAAGGCGACTAACGTGATTGTCTGTCAACGCGCCTTCAGGCACATCGGCTTCATATGTTTCAATCATGTAGTTCTCCTACTTGTGAAGCAACTTATTTTTTTGTTCTATAAATGGAATTGTTGCGTAAGATCTCAATTGGATCAAACTTTTCGCCCTGGGTTTCGTCTTGCTTTTGCGACTTACCAACAGAGGATACCGATCTTTTGCCGCCCGAATTCAAAGTCGTAGAGCCAGTAGTCTCTTCTTCTTCAGATTCTTGAGTGGGTAGACCAAACAATTTTCCGAGTGTTTCTAAAGCGTCATCAGATTTATTTAATGCATCTTTATACATCGTGTCTGACAAATACCGAATACGGTCTTTACCATGCACTTTAACAAGTGAAGGATTTTTAGTGAAAAACTCATTAAAAATTTCTTCGTTGTTTTGTATGCGTTCTGCATCTTGTTTACTGACTTTTCCTTGTGTCACAACAGCGTTATGAAGTTGTTTCAAAGCTTCCTTCGGATCTTCCTCGTAAGTTTTGATAACGTCACTAAGTTCAGGAATTTTTTCCTGAGCCGTGTTCATAAATTTTCTGCGATGACCTAACTCGTTCCCTTGTTTACCAACAGTTGAGGATAACTTTTTTATAGTTTCCGCAGCTTGTTGTTTAGTATACTTTTTTCCATCAACTTCGATAATATCAGTTGCTTCTGATTTATCTGCTTGATCAAGACCATCCTGACCAGCATTCTTTGCATCGTCGTTCATATTTCCCCAGCTCTCCCCGTCGTTTACGGCTTCTGTAGATTGTTAAACAATTACTCTTTCTTAGGCGTTCCCTGAGAAATGATTCGACTAGCGTCGTAATTGAATTCGCTAGCCATACTGAATATACTATGAAGTTTACCACACAAAACCTGTAATGTAAAGTCAGGTATTGTAGTGCCATGTATGGCATTCGTGGTATTCTGCACAATTAATGTAACTGATTGTTCCAACTGCTTTTCAAGCTTCTCTCTCAAGTTCGCTGGAACCCCTTTAAACACTCTATCAAACATTACTTCCTCCTTCGTTTCCCGAAACCATACCATCTGGTATTTGTGTTGCGTTTGCAGGACTTACAGCAGCAGGGCCAGCTTCAGGCGAGGGAGCTGCTTGTGGGGCAGGTTGTCCTTGCTGAACTTGTGCTTTCATCATAATTTGTTCCTTGATCGTTTGTACCATCATTTCACGTTCCATCTCTTGAGGAGTCAAGGCTATTTCCTCAATATCCAATCCAGATGTTTTTACCAGCTCTTTGAAGAGTTTTGGTATCGAAACACCTTGTTGAATCTGTTCCATAAGGGCAGGATTTTGTCCGGCAATAGAAAGAAGCGACATATATTGCTGCATTTTCTGATTGCTGGCTGCGATTGATCGGATCCCTTTTCCCTTGAATCTGAAAGCATCTGCACCATATTCGAATCTTTTATTTTTTGCGAGATCCTTAAATTCCTGGATTAGAACTGCTTGAAGTTTTCCTGGATCAACATCTTTACGATATTTTTCTGCGTATACGATCATTTCATGACCTTCAAAAGCAGCCATCAAAACATCATCATCAATCTTGTCAGCATTTTGTAAGATTTCGCACCAAGCTTGTTCTACAAGTGGGACAATAAATCCTGTTTCAAAATCTGCACAGAAATTGTCAAAAATTCCTTGAATAGATGCACCAGCAGCAGAAACTTCTGTTGCTTTTACAGCTTTGTCAGGAAGTTGACCTGAAAGAGAGATTTCATTTTGCATTACGTTTTCTGCAAAAGAAGATCCACAAATTCCAAGAACATTAAAAACTTCTTGAGGAACTTGTCCTGTCTCAACAGTTGTCAATGCGTCCGCATTTGGTGGAGCGAGTTCATTTAAAAATAAAGTAGTATCAGGTTCCATTCCATCTTCTGCTTGAGTCGGATCTGCAAGCCATGCCATGCGAACTTGTTTAATTCCATGTACAGATTTTCTTGCTCCATCAACAGAGAGGGAAATCAATTCGTCCATATAACGATTAAGATCAACACCTGCATCGATCATTGCTTTTGGTTGTTTAGCACCTTGAACACGAATAAGATTTTGTGTGATGAAGGGTCTTCGTTTACTCCATCGAGGATTTGTTTCTGGTTCTCTAATTAATTCTTTTTCATTTGCGAATGTACAGAGAACATTTTCAAGAGGAATGATAGTTCCATCTTTTTTCTTGTATTGCATGATCATACCTTGTCGATCAAGCAATGTTCCCCAAAATTCGTGGACAGTAATTGGTTTTCTTCGTCCTTGTTTCGGAGAAGATGATTCATCAGGTTTTTTTGGATCCTGAACATCGACAGGTCTTACTTCTGCTTTCAGACATTCCAATTTTTCCTTCATGTAAGGTTTCTTTTTATTTGGTTTGTCGTCTGACAATTGATAAAGAGAATAATAGTCTACATTTTCCTCGTGAATCTCATAGAGATCTTGAGATGGGTCTGTGTGGTAATTTTTATATGGAAGAACATCAAGAAAAAGCATCCACTTCATTTCTTGTTTGCCATTGATGTTGTAATATTTTTGAACAGGGACTTCTCTGCCTGTTATTTTAACTGTGGATCGAGATTCGATAACACCATTCTTCATGGAGTCACCGACTTTAAGCATTACTTCCGCTTCGTCGAGATAACTCATCAAAATACGTTTTGCAACTGTGTCTGTGATCAATCCAGTAGGATCTGCATAGCCAGGACGATTTTCTACGACAAGCCACTTGTCGAAGTTCATAATTCCCTTTTTCATTTGAGCTGTGATTTGATCAACAGCCAAACCTGCTTTGTTTAAATGGATACGAGCTTGTTCAGGAGCTTTCTTACCCCAATCAATATCGCCATTGTACATTCTCCAGTTATTATCGTTTTTTACGATTCGTTCTATCTCAGACAATCGAGCTTCTTGAAGGCATTCTTTAAATGCCTCAACGATTTCCACATCCTGATTTTTATATTCGTCTTCTTTGGTGTCTTCTACTGTGGATCCGTATTTATTTTGTTCGTCTGACATTATGTCTCCATTAATTAATCAAGCTTAGTGTGCAAAAGTATGTGTTGAATTCATATGGCGTGTCTGTCCAGGCAATGAATATCGAACTTGTTCTGCAATTTTTACATTTATATGTTTCATACTGATGATATATTAAATCTTTTGTAATGACATGATGACTGCATCGTGGGCATCTAGGTGCATGTTCGGATTGACCGACATTTTTAGTGTCATGACCCAACTTTTTAACCTTAATCAACTTCCTAGAAGTTGTAATAAGAAATTTTTCTTTTTCGCCTCTCACGTCGTACTTTCGCTTCTTGTTCGTCTTTTATACAATTATGGCAGGTTCCGATTGTTTTCGCACTTGCCTTCAAACTCTTGGCGCATATCTTACATTCTGTATAAATATCTAATTTACTCATAAATTATACTTCGCCGTTACGGGCTTTACGTTACCAAAGCCTCGATTCATCATTTTAACATAATTTGTTATTCTAGTACAGACGTACTGTAAAGCATCGTGAATGTGGGAATATTCATTCTTCATAGGCTTTTCACTAAAGTGACTGTCAGCACCGCGAACAACTTTTTTGTATTTATAACCTGAACTGAATCCTTCATTCAAAACTTTATTCGCCGGATCACTCTGAAGTGTCGGCTTACCGTTTGAAAGACCACAAAGCAGCGTCATTACAGCATTAATTCTGGATTCTGGATTCTGTTCTCCTGGAACTGGTTGCAAACCATTCTTAACCATTACCTTATAGCAACTGTTATTGGTCGCCTGCTCTTGAAACATGCCTGCCGGATCAATTACGTCAATAACCTTTCCAACCGCACCAAAATCTCGATTGAATGCTCCTAGAATCGAGGGAACTGCGATTTCGCTTCCTGCTCCTTCTGTGATGTATTCTTTCAAGATCCAAAGTGTATTTTCGTAGAACTGTACGACAACACAGCACTGATTCAGGCCAAAATCCCATCCACGAAATATTGGAAGCCCAGGACGGACTTTTATGGACTTCGTGGTAATGTGAATATTTCTGTTGAAGTTCCTACCATAGACAGGTTTGTCTGCGGAGGTTTCCCAATTCATTTCATATTCTCGTTCCCATTGTTCTTGGGACTTACCTTTACGCTCTTCGTCGTACCAGTCTTTGTTATCTTTCTTCGGGTTCGCAGTATAGTGCAATTCTGCGCAAAAAAATCCATTCATTGGATTTACCCAACTCTTGAATCCCTTTTCCCTCTTTGCAGGTATTTTAAGTTTAAACTTTTTCATCGTCCATCATATCAAAGTGAATTTTTTTTGCGTAAGATCCTGGTTCGACTGTAGTAAGAAGAGTAACCTTACCGCCACCTTCAATACAAGGCATGAAAGCTGCGTATGATTCTTCTGCGAGTTCCCAAAATGCAAACTCATCTGCCATAATTGCAGAAGCTGTTTCAGAACGTAATTTATTTTTACCCATTGGAATACCAGACATTCTGGATCCAAGTTCGTCGAAGACAATTCTGTCTGCGCGTTTATCATTCATCTTAGGACGATATGCCATAGGCCAAACATCTTCAGGAATGTGATTATAAATAAATTTACATTTCTCAATAAGTTTAATTGAGAAGTCTTCAGACATAGAAACAAGAAATATATTTCTGTCTGGCTGAGTCATTGCCATATGTAAGTGCAATGCACACATTAACCATGTGAGCCACATACGACGAGATTTTACAATAGAAACTTTATTATGTGCTTCCCATCCGCGAGTAAGAGCATACAAATAATACAAATCAATTGGTGCAGGCTTAGTAGAGTCTGTCTTTGCTACTTCATCCTTCGTGAATACACACGTAGAGATGAATATCCAAGGATCCATAAACAATTTGAGTCGTTCAGCAGGATCTTTAGGAAGACTTGTGATTATTTCATTTCGAAGATCCACTTGATTCCTCTTCTTCAATATCTACTTTTGTTTTTTGTAGTTGTGAGAAAATATCTTTCATCGTGATTGGTTTATCAGCATCTCCATCAGGAGCATCTTCGCCTTCTTTAGATTTTTCAAGAACAGTCTGAGCTGCCTTGACACGAAGTTGGATTCCTAAAGAAGTATCATTCATTGTATCAACCAAAAGTTTTGCAGCAACAAATGCATTTTGTTTATAATACTCTTTAACATCTTTTTTACCAAGATGAAATTCAATTGCATTTATGAATGCCTGAACTTTTGCATCCTTCAACCATCGACCAACTGTACTGGGAATAACTTTTCCCTCTTTTGAAATTTTTGCGTTGATCCATCCCTTAACATGCGCGAATGCAACAAGTCTTTGCTTTGGCGACATCCCGTCGGAAATAAAGTTTACCATCTTCTCAGGGAACTCAGTTTTGATGTCTTCCTTGAGTTTTTCCCATTCAGTTTTCTCTTTTGATTTGGAACTGGTTGTTTCTAAATCAGAATTATCGTCTTCGTAAACCGAATACTTCTTACTTGGGATTGATTTGGGATCTTCTACCATGACTGTATTGTACCATACGTTACATCATGTTGCAAAGAGGGAAGTCAAAAGAAAAAGCCTCTTGCTCATACTCGCTTTCCACCAACCCACTGAAGGATTGGCTTTCGGTTTTCTGCCAAGAGGCTCATTCTTGCGCGTATCTCTACCACGCATCGTTTTAAACCCTGTAGAGAGAGCTTAGACGAACTTTTATTATCTCAGATTGTTTTGGAATTGTCAATGGTAGCGGGTGCTGGATTCGAACCAGCCTAAAGAAGCTTATGAGACTTCTGAGCAACCCCTGCTCCAACCCGCCAGTTCGATTATAACCTAAAATAGCAAAAGGGCCAAGTATTACTACTCAGCCCTTTTGATTCGTCAGATTCCCATATTGCTATGGAATTCCGTTCCCTCGAAATTATAATATCTCATGATTGGAAGAAAAAGTCAAGTATTGCGCCCTAATATATAGGCGCAACTTAATAGCGTATGTGCGCTATTAAACTATTGAATACTCTACGTTTATTTGAACCCCTGCTGCTGCATTTGCAGAAGTATTGAGAACTAGAGCTGTATTGACAGGCAATTTCCAGGAAGTTTCCTCGTAAAAATTAAAAGCAGATGTTGTTAACCATTTTTTTCGAACTGTTCCGGCAATGCCTTCTGTCAGAGATGGATTGACTACAGATGTCAATGTGCTGGACAATGTGATTCGTTTTACCCAAATTGAAAGTGATGCTCCAGGAGCTGCTATCACAGTTGTATTTCCAACAACAGCAGTGAACACACTCACAATTGAATTTGGCCCGATTATAGTTGCGAGTTGATTACTGATAGCTACTTGTGCAAGTCCAGTTGCTGCTCCTGTTGGAAGAGCTGAAGAATCCACAGTAACATGCTGCACATCAGCAGGTTTTGTTCGTGTACTTAGTTGCACATCGATATTATCAGTTTTTAATTTGATATTGTCTAAAACATTTTTAATAGTTGTGAGTGAAGAATCTGCGGCTGCTCCGGCGGGTAATGGTAGTGCTACTACACTGATTGGTTGAGTTGCTTGCCAAAAAGTTCCTGTCACAGCGATTGCTGTTGAAATTGAAACTGGTTGTGTTGTTTGCCAGAATGTGCCAGATACAGGTTGTGTAGCAGGCCAGAAGGTTCCAGTGACTGATTGACTCACAGGAAAATTTGAAACATTAAATGAACTGGGAAAATTTCCTACATTCACATTTCCTGACACTGCTGCTGATACAGATCCTGATACTGGTTGTACTGTGGGAAATGCTGGAAAATTATTTACATGAACTTCCTGAGAAGAGGGAAAGTTGGAAATATTGATTGAGGAAGGAAAAGTTATGTTTAAGTCTTGGATTGCAGTGAGAACTTCTTGGAGCGTAACTTCTTTGGCTGCTGTAGAATCGACAGTCAGTAATTTTTTGTCGTAGCTGAAGCGAAGCGCATTTAAAACTTCGGATAATTTTTTATCCATCATAGACCATCCATTATATCACAGAGCAGGTAAAAATAGGAAGGGGATCTCGAAACCCTACGAAATCCCCTTATGAGTGGAGCTTACCGATTACGGTTCGGCACAGTTGGATTGGAATTCTGTCCACCAAGAATCATTTTGAAGAGAGCTTCAAGAGGATTTTCGGGGGGCTTTGGTTTCGTGTAAACTAAATAATCGAGAACACCGTCGATCATTCCAATCTTTGCAGCTTGTGTTGCAGTCATTTCCCAATCTCGACGTGTAACCTTTTCAAGATAATCTTTGGTTGTCATTCCGAGTTGTGCAGCAATATCTTCAGAAATTTCTGAATTAGAAGCAAGGGAAACATCGAGTGCATCTTTTACGTCGAGGATTGGCCCTTGAACTCCGATTTGAATTTGGTGAAATAGAATTGTTGCTTGTCGTTGTACATATGTTTCATAGCAGTATGCTGTAATGAATGCTGCCATAGAAGCTGCTTGATGTTTAACTCCACAAATCACTTTGAGATTTTTATCTTCCTTCAATGATTTGATTGTGTCGATTATATCAAAGCCTGCTTCAACTCTACCGCCTGGTGAATCAATCATCAGATAAATAGGTTTGTTATTTTTTTTTGCAAGCTCATTCATTTCATCAATTACAGTGTCAGCATTAACTTTCTCAATTACACCTTCAAGAACAACTGTTCTTTCTGGATCTGCTTCCAATGTTTTTAATTTTTTTACTTTCTGTTCCTTGGTGAAATTAACTTTGGACTGATCGCTGGCAAATGCTGATAAGCTGGAGCTTATTAGAATCGCGCTCAACAATAATTTAAACATTATACTTTCCTTCCCTGGAAGTAGTGGCTGCAATCACGGCACTGTAGTGCTTGATACTTCCCTACTTTTTTAATATTGTATCCTCTGATTACCACATGATCAGAAGCGCAGTGAGGACATGCGTCTCTATCTGCTTTCGCAATGACCCCTCTATGGGCTTTCACTGGAAAGAACTTAGAAGCTTTTTTGAAAACTCTTTCGAGTAAACGAACATCGCGTTGACAATAGCGAACCATTTTGTCCATGTGTGTCTTGCTGCGATTTTCTACGATTTGAACCCAATCGTCAAAGTTCATCGGTGCTTTACCTGCACCCAATAAAATTTTTGAAATGTAATCCAAACGATGAGAGGGAAGATTGAAAACTTTACGGAAGTTTTTCAATGTATCTTCTGATGTAGGCCAATTGATCGGATCTTGATTGTTCATCAAGCGTTGTGCATTAAGATGTTTGATGTCGAATGAATCACCATTGTGGGCGATAACGACATCTGCTGATTCAACAACTTTTGTAAATTCTTTTACAAGCTGCGAGCTGTCACGGGTTTTCATGTTCCAAGAAAGTTTGCTTACAGTACGATCACCGAGAAACTTCCAACACACGCAAAGGATTTCCGTCTTCTGTCCTTTTTTGATTTGATCGTGGCTGATGTTGATCTTGCTACCTGTTCTCCAGATATAAGCAAGGATGGGTGAGGTTTCAATATCAAAAAATAAAACTTTGGGTTTTTTCATTACTTCCATTCTCTCATTTTGAGCAGTTCAAGTCAATCAGACTTATAGGTTCTCCATGAAGATTCCCTTGATCATTTCAAGTACACCCATAACTTCCCAGTTATTGAGTTTACAGGTTGACATCCTGAAGTGACCATCTTTGGTCGCAGTGATCACAATCGCTATATCGGCTGGGTTCTTCTTCATCTCTTCCAGGGTTGTGTTCAATAACTGTTCAGGTGTGGATCCATTATCTTGATAATCTTTGATGTCAACGAGTTTCATTTCAGTTTCCTCATTTTACGAACCAACGTCCGAGGTATGACAGTGTAAGTCGATTTGCCCGAACCGTCTATAAAGGTTTCTGAACAAATACTCACTGCCTTCTTCGTGATCTTCTGAAGGTAGCCCAGGGTTAAAACCAGAATCCCACCATCAGATTCGGAATCTTGAATTTCTTCATCACTAGGATCATCATGACAAACTGTATCCAGCCAGGTCACTTCAACAATATCACCAATTTTCAATTCGAGTTTCTTTTGGGCCATTTAAAGATTGTGCCATATTGTGCCATTCGGGTCAATGAAACGGAATTGTCAAATATGCAAATTGGGACTCATAACGTCCCTTTCTGCATATTAAAGAATTTGCATGAAACTTTAATAAGGATTCATGCAAAAGATACAAAGTACCCCAGTTTGTATCTATGCAAAATTTGCGGAGATTAGAGGCTTTATTCTCCGCAGAATGACCATACACTACATTGCATGGCTTGTGGCCTTTTGTAGTGTAAAGTGGGAAATTCCCACAACGAGAAAAACGTGAATCTTCGTCATATTGTCACACAATTCACGAAAAATGTGACATTGCGCAAATTGCAACATGCTGAGATCGTTCAGGCGCGGTTCAGGATGGTTTGAAGAAATGTAAACATTATCAGGTAGATAGCTGAATTTATTATATTTTTTTAAAATTTTTTCGAGATAGTCCTTTTTCTTCTGTGTGTGCGCGATGCATGGTGACCCGACGGCCTACCCTCTCAAGTTGGCATGAACCTTGCAAGTTCAAACTCTGTGCCAAATCTCTGCAAACAAGCCCAAGTCAATCAATAGTTTCATTAATAATATTAATAGCCTAGAATATGCTCAACGCGCTCGCCTTCCCTCTTTGCACTATGCACTATTTGCATACCTGGCCCTGTGAAAGATAATAGATTGAACACTTTAAGCGTTTTTGTTCAGTGAACATGAAAGAGTGAAGGGTTGATAGTTCACTATTTACCATAAACCATCGCTATGCATTCTTTGCATACTATGTAAGGTATTCACCCAAAACGTGTATAATTATTTATGCTTTTAAGCATAATTTCCAGGGCATTTTTTATGCCTTTTTACACAAATTTCATGCGCCCATTATGCATTATATACGATATGGCAAAACTAAGGAATCTGATACCATACTGAGAGGGGTTGAGTACGATTTTCTCATTGTCTCTTATATTCTCTATTATCTTAATTATATAATCAAATATATATCTATATAATATAATACACTTATTTTAACAGCCTATACCCCTCAGAAAGAAGGCCCCTCAGTATCATATCAAACTTCTTAGCACAGTTACCATATGTGACATTATAAGATTCTCAAAAATAACTATTTACATGAATGTTTGCATTTGAGATGATACATATATGGAAGCAACACAAAATAAATCATCAATTGAATCAGTGCAAGAAAATCATGCAATAAATTCGAAACTGATTGCAGCGCAGAATTACATCAATTCATCCATTTTGAAAGCCTCAAAGCATCTCAAATATACAGTTTCAACCAATGCCCCCAGCTCGTATGCTTCATTGATTCAATGCCCCTCACTCGTCATATGGAATGGTGAAAGTGATCAAACCATATTCAATGATTCAAGTGTCAACTATGCATTTCGTGCCATCCATGATCAGGCCCACAAAACATATAGAATCAATTTCAATCCGATCAATGAAATAGAATTAGGACGCATTCAAGCCAGCCTTTTCAACTCTGATTTATTGCGTGAATTGGTCTATTGTGAGATCGCAGAGCAAGCAAAATACTATCTCAAAAACGGTGTATTTGTACCCGATCAAAAATCTTTCACATTGTCTTATTTAACCAGTAAAGGAGTGCTTTAATATGAACTATAACCCATTTCAATCCATTATCATTTTCAGCGTTGACGAGGCGAACAAACCAGCAAGCGAAATTATCGCAGCTCGTGACATTGCCCGTCAATCATTCGAAAAACAAGGTATCAAAGCAAAGACAGCTATAGGGCAATATAAAGGCATTCAGGAAAATAGCTTTATAATCGAAAATACGCTCTCAAATTTCGTTTTAGCCCGTGAACTTGCAAAGCAATTCAACCAAGAATCTATATTGCTTAGGGATTCAAAAGGATACGCAACATTATATTTCATCGATTATCAAAATCATAAGCCTGTTGAATTGGGTTACCTTGGCAAAGTATCAGAGCAATACGCAAAGACTCAGGACTCATGGACGTATGACCTTGAAACGGGTGAATATTACGCAATAACCAAATAACGAGGGAAGCAATGCATTATCTAAAAATATATACAAAGTACGCCAAAAAAGAGAACTTGAAATATAAACAATTCTTAAATGATGCTTGCTCAGGTGATACCGATCAAATGCGCGTTTATAACAGATTGCTTTTTGCTTTCTTGTCGGTCAATACATCATACGACAAAACAGCAAAGGCATATGACGACATGAAAAATAAATATTGGTTAGATACCACTGAAACAATGAATAAACTTTTAGAGCATGGTATACATTATGCAGCGTCAAGGGCTGGCTATATAGCTCTGACATCGAATGACTTTATATCGAACTATGATAGTTTTTTAATTGGTGACTGCGAATCATGGAATGATTATCGAAATAGACTGGTTGAAAAAATCAAAGGTCTTGCCCTGGTTAAAGTTTCATTCTTTATAACCCTGGTTTACAAAGACGCTGATATATGCTGTCTTGATCGCTGGGTATTGCGTTTAATGGGTAAAAAAGACCCCGAAAAATTCATGAGATTGCTTGCACATCGTAACAGATACCAAAGATTAGAAGCAATTTTACGTAAACAAGCTCAGTCAATAAAAATTCCCTTGTTTCAATATCAATGGGCGGCATGGGACAAAATACAAAACAAACCTAATGCAATGGAAGTGCTACATGGAAGCTAAACAACTAAAACGGGCTGTTAAACTTACGCAATTCATGGAAGAGAATGGAATCGCGCTAGCTATGCAAGTTTTGCATGGTGTGAAAATATCAAACCAAAAACTTACAGCTTTAAAAATTATCAAGGCATATGAAGCAAGAAAGAAAGTGACCAAATGACACCAAAACAAGCGCAGCATATACTTGGAAAGATCAAATACAAACCAAACTTTTCAATAAGTTCCGAAATACAACCAGAACAAAAAATGCTTCGGGTACTCATGAAACTTGATAGTGTCATAGATGCATATGATCACAGAAAATTCACCCAACTATATGGAAATTGGTTGTTACCATTTACAGAACTGAGAATGCACGATGTAAGATCATTCCTTTATGAAATACGCAAACAGATTCAGCGAATGGAATTACACGAGGTTGACGAGTTCCTAGAAATCGAATCGAACAAAGTTTTTGACCCTCACAACCCCGACAGAACAAAATTTGAAATGTCAAGCAAAAAAATTGAGTTGGAATTGTATTATTTTGATTCCCTCTCACAACAAGAAAGGATAAAATAGGCCCATGAATACAAAAAAAATCATTGTTTTAGGTGTCCTCAGTGGTATAGCTTTAATCTTAGGGGTAAAAGTGATCAATCAACATAAGATTGACTCTTTCAATCCATCGAATTACCCAGCCGAAGAGATCCAAAAGGCAGAGCGTCAATGTGTATCTGAATTTTATACAAAAGAAACCATCGAAAAAGTAATGCCGGAACTTTGTAAACAATTCGGCAGATCATTGGAAAATTGCGATTTCACAGGGTTTGAAACTTTGTTAGGCCGTGATCAATGGCTGGTATCTTGTGAACGTGAAAAACTTTTAAAATTAGGGAGTATATAATATGAGCGAAAAAGAAATCAATTATCAAAATTTAATGCGGCCTATAATTCCTGCTGGGGCAATAGCTGCGGGTGTGAGTTATGCATTTAACCACTCTATTTTATATTCAATCGGACATTTCTTTTTGGGTTATGCATATTTGGCTTACAAAATAACACAACATTACATTGGATAGTATGACTAAAACTTTTCAATATGAATTCGATATGGCAGACGAGGGGACAGAAACCTGGGATGTTCAGATTGAATACTCAACAGTTACAGATCGAAACTATGGGGCCGATGCAGATGGCAATCGTGGCATGGAAGTAACTTTTATTGAAGACGTAAAATTCCAAATCTTTGACCCAAAAGGCAAAGACATAACCAACACCGTAATGGAAACTTGGAATGGCGACTATGTTGCAATCGAAAAAGAAGTTCAAGCGTATGTTGATGGGGGCATGTAATGTCCATCGAAGCAAGAATAAATAAATATTTCGGCGGTATCAAAAAAGAAGAGGGAATGTTCGAAAAAGACATCTGCCGTAAAGATCTCAACACGAGACTTCATTCCCTCTTATCTTCTGTCAGGTATTTAACAAATAAGGGAAAGATCACACCTATGCACAGCTCAAATTATGAGCTTGCAATATTAGATGTTTTGAGTATCGTGGAGAAACTTTGAAACGTGTAGTTTTAGATATTGAAGACAATCTACACACGATTATGAGTGTAAGAGCTGAACAGAACGGCGAAAAGATCCCTCACATGCTCAAGCGTTTACTGTATGGAGTATTCAATTATATTCCCATGAAACCTATTAGAGTTAGACAAAACCTGGATGAACGATTCAAATCTGAACCTTGGTATATCGAATACAAAATGCTTTCAACCATCAAAAAAACAAAATCTTTAAATACCGATCAAACCCTTCGCCATATGGAACTTCAAAAGAAGTTGGCACGAATAATGAATGCAGAATATCAAAAAACTTATACAAAGAAAAAGAAAAAAGTAATTGAATCGAACAAAGATATAGTATAAAATTATAGTATGAAGGGATGGAAAATGGAAAACTTCGTAAAACCACTATTAGAAAAAGAAGAGCAAAAGCCAGTTCAGCTTGAATTGGAATTGCCTCAGCCTTATATCATTCCATCACCTGAAGACAAAGACAAACCTTTCGAGCGCATTCATGATCTATTATCAGAGGATGAATATGGATGCTAGAGCCGACATTCTGTCATACATTGTTGAGTCCATTGAAGTAACTGATATGTCAAACGGTACTGCAACATTTAAATTTAATTTCGATAAAAAGAGATTGATACCAGCTCATTGGGGCGTATCCAGTGAAGTCATGGCAGATATATTGAGCGAAGGTTCAATGAAACTTTTAGCAGAGGCAATGATCTGGCCTGTTGAGCTAGACATTTTTGCATATAACGAAGAGAGACAAGAAGCGAAGGGAATTTATTAAATGGATTTCCCTCCAGACTATTTTAAATTATTAATTGAGAGAGAAAAAATGTCGCAACGAAGTAACACAAATATTGTATGGCAAGACTGTGATGCACTATCAGTCCCTACAGATCGAAAGAATGAATTAATTTTAAAGCATCTCGAAAAAGTTGTTCTAGGTCTTACAAATCTGACTGGAATGAAATTTCAAATGGGAATCGAAACCTGGGTTGATACTGGCAGAGAGCTTTCAATCCGTCACTGGAGATTGGTATCAGAACATGAGTAGAGATGTCACTATAGCCTTTCGAACCAAAGCTGAAATCAAACAAGCTTTGAAAGATCAAGCTGCAAAAATGAATATGAGTTTTGCAGAATATATGAATTATATTTCATGTGCATCTACAAACACCAAATTTGATCTTAAAAATTTTTACAGGGTCAAGAAATGAATAGAGCAACACTACTTTTTGTTTCCCTCTTTATGGGCTGTTCTATTGAGATCGACTCAAGACAAATCAAACCATTATCAACAGAATATTTAAATGATGAAAAATTATTGAACGCAGTGATCAAAGTTGAAAGTAATTATAATGAACATGCTTATAATGAATTCACTGGAGCTGTTGGCCTTATGCAATTGACACCTATTGTTTACAGTGGAGTCTGTGGACTTACGAAAGAACAGGCATTTGAAAGAGATCGCAACATTTCTTGTGGTGATTTATATTTACACTCGCTATTAAAAAAATATGGTGGAAATGTAGAAAAAGCATTGACCTATTATAATAATGGTCATATAGTTAGAAATAAGAATTACGCAAAAAAAGTCATGAAAGGACAAAATGAGTAACAATACAATCCAACGTAAGATGAAAAAGAAATCCCAGGCTCAGAAAATTGCAGTTCTTGAAGCACGAGTCAATGATCATGCACGAGCCATCAATATGTCTGCACTGGCTCACGAAGGTGTCAACAATATGCTCTCAGCTCTTCTTGAAAAATTAGATCTTGAAATTAAACAAGACGACAAAGGTGTACCACAAATTGTAAGTAAATCTGGAATTGTAACACTTGAAGAAGTAAAAAAAGGATTATAACATGACACTTGATGTACGAGTAAGACAAATGTTCACTGCTTTTGAAGGTGCTACATCTCAGGAAACCATTACGCTTTATGGTGCATTAGTTGCATCTTTAATCGGTGGGTCCAAAGGAGAGGGAAGTTCTACAGCTACAACTTTGAAAGATACTGTTGATGCAGTTCTCACAGCTAAATCGAATCTTGAAGAGGGATTGCCTGATGAAGAAGATTAAGAAAATGACCGTCAGCAATTCTACTTTGCAGAGTTATCGCAAATGTGGAATGCTCTTCCTTCAAGAAAACGTCATGCGTCTTGAGCCGAAAGAGCCTAAAATTGCCCTGTCATTCGGCTCATTAATTCATGCCGGATTAGAAGCTCACTATGATGGCAGAGAGATTAGACTTGAAGATGTGGCAGCTCCTGAGTTGAGACTGGTTGAACACGGTGAACGCTACAGTATAAATCATGCCTGGAATCTTCTTGAACGATACAAAATGTTTTACAAGGATATTGACAAAGAATATGAAAATATTGCAACAGAACAAGAATTTACGATTCAAATTAATGAGTGGTTGTTCTACACGGGTTCCATTGATCAGTACGTCAGGAAAATTTCTAATGGTGGAATTAGACAACGTGACCACAAAACTACGTCGAGTTTCTATAATTTCATCCCAATGGCAAAACCCAACCATCAAGCCACAGGTTATATTTTCTTGTTGCAAGAAGTCGCGGGTATTGCAGTTGAAGATTTTGAATTCAATGGAATCAACTCAAAAGTCCTGGACTTCAAAGACCCCAATAAATTGTTCATGCGTACAACCACGACTCGCAATCAATTGGAGATTGAAGAATGGAAGCAAGGCATGATCAAAGAGGCCACAAAGATGAAAGCAGACATTGAGGCTGATGACTATAGTTTCAATGACACAGCTTGCAATCTGTATGGTCGCTGCCAATTTGCAGATGTTTGTTCCCTCTCACCTGAGAACCGAGCAGACTTTATTAAAAATTCATTTAAAGTAAAAGATGAGGCTCATGCATTTCGCGTTGAGTTTGAAGGAGAATAATATGTTTAAGGCAATAATTCAAAATGTATTTAAGACACATAAAATTTTAGCTGTGATTGGAAAATTGATTGATGATAAATTTTTGAAACAGCAAAAAGAGATTGAAGATTTGAAAAAACGAGTATCAGCTACTAATGACTTTTTGTTTAGCCTGGTTGATGTTCTTGAAACATCACGCAAGAAAAACAAAGGTGCAGTTGCTGCGGAAGTTCTGTATGGAATTAAGAAATTAATTTCGGACTTTTCGAAAACTGCTGAGGAAACAAAAAGTGAAAGTTAAACAATTCATACCTGGAAAAGATTTCAAAGTTCCAGATTCTTTTGAGGTCACAGTCAAATATTTGAGTGGTCGAGTTGAGAAGATTGAAGCTGTTGAAAGAATCATGGTGATTTGTCAGACAGTTCCAGATCCAAATAATCCTGCATTTAAGATTGTTGTTCCTATGCATGGCAATTCTTACATTGAGTTTTTGACTGTTGATGATCTCTACAAGCAAGTGGTCATCTCAACTGTTGAATCGTTCTCATATAACCTTGATTATACACGAATGATTGACAGAGCAAGGGAACGCGAAAAGGAAAGACTTCAACCAAAGAAAAAGGAAAAGAAAGCCGAATGACGTTTGATCAGATGACATTTTTTATAATTTTGAATGGCTACGATCCTAAAGGATTACACGAGATGAGCTATGCAAAACTTGAAAAATATTATTTGAAATGCAAGAAACATCATGATGAGACTTTGAAAAAGAAAAAAGAAGCAAAGGAAAGACCAGTTAAGAAATTTTTTGATATGGATGAAGGATGGAGCAGAAAATGAGAACATTTTTATATTATTTTAATCGTACATTATTGAGTTTGAATGTTGCTTTGGCTGTAGTCAATGTCACTACAGGTCACTACGGACTCCTGGCTGTAAATGTAGGAGCTGCGCTGATAAACATTTTAGCAATCAAGACTGAAAACCTTGGAGGGTAACGTGACCAAAGCAGAAAAATTAATTAAAGCTCAGGAATTAAGAGACTCGTGGTATGAATTGTCATACTGGGAAGAAAGACTTGGATCCCCTGCTATTGAATTGATTGAGTCTCAGGATGAGTCTGCTTCATATGAAATGGATCGCGCTCATATTTTCAAATTGATGAATGGCAAATTCGCATATATAACTGAGTCAGGATGTTCCTGCTATAGCAGTGATCAAGCTGATATTCAGATCTTTGATTCCATTAAACCTGCTGCAAAACTGATGACTGAATGGAAGAAAGAAAATAAAGGACGTTATGGAAGATAACAAAGATTTAAACGATGTGACGGTAGCTCAACTAGAAGAGCGTGTCCCTGTGAAGGATGAGGTTGTGAGTGCAAATCTCACCCGTCACCCCGAAAATAAAATCTTATCATGGTGTCCAGATATTGAAGCTGAAGCAAAGATCCAGGTTGAAAATGTATCAAAGCTTCCATTTATATTCAAGCATGTAGCTGTTATGCCCGATGCTCATGCAGGAAAAGGTTCAACAGTTGGAACCGTAATAGCCACAAAAGGAGCTATTATCCCAGCTTGCGTCGGCGTTGATATTGGTTGTGGAATGATGGCTGCAAAAATTCCTTTTAAAATCGATGCTTTCACAGACTTAGCAAAACTTCGTGCAAGTATCGAGCGATCAGTTCCTGTTGGCTTTGCCGGAAAACAACATCTCACAGACAATATGGCAGAGGCATTCAAAAGAATCTTTACTGAGGAAAATCATTCCCTCTCTGATGCAACAATAAATAGTATTGGTAATATGCATGATCATGCCTTGAAGATTGGTTCATTGGGCGGTGGAAATCATTTTATTGAGTTGTGTTTTGACCAGAACAATGATACCTGGATCATGCTTCATAGTGGATCCAGAAATTTCGGAAACAAAATTGCAAATCTTCATATCAATGTTGCTAAAGGTGTGATGAAAAGATATTTTATTGATGGCACACTTCCAGATGAAGACCTTTCTTATTTGGTTCGCAATACTCCAGAGTATGATGCATATGTAAATGATTTGATGATTGCTCAACGATACGCGATGGAAAATCGTAATCTGATGATGCAAATGGTTTTGAAAGATGTTGGATTTCATCTTGGATTGGGAATGCCAGTGACACCTATTATGAGTGTAAATTGTCATCACAACTATAGCTCTCTTGAGAACCATATGGGTTCAAATGTTATTGTAACCCGAAAAGGTGCAGTATCAGCTAGAGAAGGTGAACTTGGAATCATTCCAGGATCTATGGGAGCAAAATCATTCATTGTAAAAGGCAAGGGAAATGTCGCTTCATTTTGTTCATGTTCTCATGGAGCAGGACGTAAAATGAGTCGCAATAAAGCCAACAGAACATTTACAGTTGAGGATGTTGCCGAACAAACCAAAGGTGTTGAATGCAAAAAAGACTCTAGTGTAATTGACGAAATTCCTGGAGCATACAAAGATATTGATCAGGTTATGGCAAACCAATCTGATCTTGTAGAAGTTTTGTTCACACTTAAACAAGTTCTTTGCGTGAAAGGATAATGAGATAGATAATACACATTAAAGTAGTTATTAACGCTTAATGTGATAGATAATACCCATTATAACAGTTATTATGCCACGATACGATTACAAATGTCCAAAATGTGAAACCATCAGAGAGGTTGAACACTCTATCAAAGATGATCCTATTATCGTTTGCCAAGAAGACGGCGAAGAAATGAAACGAGTTCCATGTTCAACGAGTTTTAAATTACGTGGTGAGGGCTGGACTGGACACTCCAAAAAACATGCTCCACCGTGGAAACCAGGGATGAAAAGATGACAATCAAAAGAAACTTAAACAATGTTGTATCAGTAAAAGCTGAATTGGTTACGACTCGTGGAAAGCATCCATCATGGTATGCTTGCAGAGTTGGGTACAATGCAGAGGACTGCAAAAAACGTGCCGAACTGGTTTGTCGCAAAGGAACTAAGGGAACAATTTTTATTGGTAAATCAGAATTTGACAACATGCGAGTTTATGCCTTTGTTGTCGGGAACTTAACCAAGTTTAAGGAAAAAAATTCAAAATTTAAATGGACGAAAAAAGAATCCTATGAAGTTGTTACTGAGGCTCCGAAAGAGCTTCCACTGGTAATGGCTCGTGATACTGCAAAAACTTAAAATAAGTGTTGACCCAGGAAACGCGATTTGATAGGATCTTTAAAAGGAAGTGAATGATGAAAATAACCCGTCGAGAATTCATTCTGGAAGATCATATGGAACTTATCCCTGAGCAAGAAATTGCCCGAAAGAAAGTTCGTACAAAGAAACGCAAAGCCTTTCCAAAGGTTCGTCGTGTAGCAGGTTCAGCAGTATTCAAAGAAATTGCCAGTGAAAAGTATGTGGTTGAATCCTACACCTACAAAAAAGAGGGAATCAAAATCACCAGAGTCTACAAAAAAGATGTGGACATCTCAGACGAATTCTGCACCAGAACAATTAATAAGTTTATAAATCAAAAAATAGAGGTAACGCGATGAATAGACATGATAGACTACAATTCTTTTTAAATAACTTAAAACCGAACAAGAAAAATGGTGTTTATGTTGTTGAGAGAAAACACGCTGTAAAATTTGTTGAGGCCATGCTAAGTAAAATCAACGATGATATTTCTCATTATTGGGATAAAGCAGACCTGATTCGTAATACAGCTTTTATCCTGAACAAAGATGGAAAAAGACTTATAAAACTTTTCGATGCAAAAGTTGAAGAGCTGAGAACTCAGAGAAAAAATCTGCAAGATAAAGTTATCTACATGGTTATCTATAAATATAAAAATGTGAAATTCGGTTCATATTTGATTAGGGGAATGTAATGCCAAATTTAATATCAGCACAATTACCAAAGCGTTTCAAGCTACTTCAAAATTCAGAATCAGGAACAGGTAAAACAACTCGTTCCCTCTCTGCAACTCAATTTGGAAAAGTCTATGTATTCGATACAGATGAAAAACTGGTATTGACAGCAGAAGAACTTGATCCTGAAGTCAAAAAATTAGTTGATTATGATGTTTATGTCGATGAGTTGAAAATGAACATGATCTCCAAGAAATTGGAAGTTTCATCTTATGGATTCAATAAGGTGATGGCAAAGATCCAGGAATTGAAAAAAGACTGTCCATACAATACGATTGTATTAGATACGTGGTCAAGAATGTTCGACATGATGGACTCAAAATTCTGTGGTGGAAAAGTTAAAAAAGATTTTGATGACTGGGGACTACTGCTTCGTGAACAACTTGAGTTCTTGAATAATCTGTTCGCTATTAATGCGAATATTATTATTAATGCTCATATCGGATCCAAAGAGAACAAAGTGGGACGTGATGTTTTGACTGTTGGAACTCCTGGACAGTTCGGAACCAAGATGCCTGAGTTTTTTAATGAGACTCATTATTTGTTCTATGATACACTTTCAAAGAAGTACAAGGCTCAAGGGAAGTATCCTGCAAATGTAGTTTGCAATTCTGCTTTGCCCTTGGACTTGTTTGATGATAAAGGTTGTTTTTTAAAATCAGATCTGTCAATTTTTGAAAAGATCGCAAAGAAAGACTAAGATGACATACGATGAATCGTGGAAAAAAGACAAAACAATTCAGGTCGATTTACTATTACATCAAGTCAGCAGTGGTTTGGCTGATCTACACGATAACCTTGAAAGTCTGCAAGATGTTTACTATGTTGAATCCATAATCAGACAAGCAACAGAACTCAAACGAAGATTGAATGAAAAGTTTTTGTTGGATTCTGGAGACATTGTTCGATATGTTCAAGGTCGCATTAGAAAGCTTGAGACTGAGGCACACACCATGAGTGGTAAAAGAGTTGCATCAATTGGTCACACTCTTGATGAACTTGAAGACTTGGTGGATCGTATTAAGAAAAGACCAGAGGAGAATTAAATGGAAGTCACTCTTGAAAGAATTACTGGTATCCTGGCTGTCAAAGGTCACGATCCTATCAACTACGAGTATTATATTAAGACCAGAACAATGATTTTCGGATTGGGATCTGAGAAACTTTCAAGCGATACCAAAGATAAAATTTATAGAACTATTCAAGTTGCTGTTGAAAACACTCCTGAAAAAGTTATAAGCTATGAGTGATAAATTTTTAAAAGAGAGAGATCGAGTAATCGATAAGCGCACTGGGACTCAACACTATGTTGATGGTGTTTTTCCTCATGTTCTTATTCTAAGAAGTTACGATGGTAAAATCTGGCCTGTTGACTGGGAAGATGCAAAAAGAAATTATTTAATACCATATCCAAAAAATTGGCCTGTATTTCCAGATTATACAAAGATAAATAGGTCAAACCCACTTCCTTCTTCAATGAACGGCAATTTTAAAATCAATGAGAACACGGATAAAAAATGTAATCGTTGTGGCGGCGACACAGAGGTTATCATTGGTCAGTTTCGTAAATGTCCAAAATGTGAAACCACAGAAGAAAAGTTTGAACCCTTTGAACCATTGAGAGATCTTTTCGATTTCGATAAGGACGATGAAGAAGCTGAGAATACGAATCCCAATGGATTCAAGATCATAGGCAAACAAGTCACAGCCACTGAAGTAATTAAAGCACAGAACGATTTTTTCGATTCCCTTGCTTCTATTCCATCTTCAGATATGTTTAAAGGCACTAAGATCGATTGGAATAAATTTGCAGATCTTTTGAGTGACTCGGATGAGAAACTCGGTAATAATGGTGATACAATTCCTAATATAGATCCAGATGGATCGGATGGGAACGACTGAAAGTCGTAAAACAAAAAAGAGGAGAAAAAACATGAAAGAACGTATAGGTGGCAGAACAGTTTCCAAAGAACTAGCTGATTCACTTGAACCTGATTACACACCAGTGGAAAAGGGCAAGTATCCGATGGTTATTGTACGTGAATTGACTTATAAGAAGTCACCACGAACAGGAAATTTCTATGCTCAATTGACACTAAAACACGCAACACCAGAGTTGAAACAAAAAGGTATTGTCACAATGAACTTCACGCAAAATGAAGTTGGTGATAGTCTTTTCTACAACTTCTTGAAAGCAATTGGAGTTCCCAAGGAAAACCTTGTGGGATCTTCTTGGGCTGGAACCCAAGTTGATAAAGCAGCTTCTATTGTAGCTGGTGGTGAAGAAGTTTCAATCAAAGGCCGTGAAATCGTTGTAGGCTTGAAAATCAAGGAATCTACAGACGGTTACCCAGCTAAGAATGAAGTTTCTTATTTCGAAAAATAAATTCGATTAAGTTGACTGGGGGACAACTTAGAGAGGGTGAAAGTCCCTCACTCCCCCGCAAACTTATGACAAAACTTGAGAAAATAAATCTCAGGGCAGCAGCTAAAAAGTTGTACCCAACTCTCTACAGGGCAACTGTAGATATTGAAACAGGTGATGTATTCGCCCACTATACGGAAAATTGTGGACATTTACAACATCAACACAAAAGAAAAGTCAGGATAAGTAACTCAAGACTGACAGCAAAAGAGGGAAAATGATTGCGATTTTAAAACTGTTCTTAATGTTCATTTCAACCCATGCCTGGAACTATTTCAAGCCTTTTGACCCAAAAAACACAGCAGCAGCAACAATTGAAGTCGCAGCTTTGAATATGGGCGATCTTTTTATTACTTTGATAGCAATCTATGGGGCCGGAGCAACAGAGGCCAATCCTATGATGGCCTGGATCCTCGGTACAAGTTTACTCGCATTTTGTTTGCTCAAAATCCTTGCATCACTTATTTTATATAGAGCAAAGGATGAGAAGCTTGGAAAGTTTTCAACTTTTGGAATCAGTTTTGATTTGGTAGTTTATCGGACTGTAATTGTTTGGAACATTTTAACATTTATTCAGAAGGTGATTGGACTATGAGTGGAACAAAACACGATAAAGGTAAACTAAGACTTGATCTCATTCCCGTCGCAATTCTTAATCAGATTGCAGAAGTCTTTACACATGGAGCTGAAAAGTATGGAGACAAAAATTGGCAAAAAGGTTTTAATTGGGAGCGTATTGCTGGTGCTGTTCAGCGACATTTTAATGCTTGGCGTATGGGTGAAAACCTTGATCCCGAATCTGGTATCAGCCATCTTGCTCATGCCTCAGCAGGTCTTATATTTCTCCAATATTTTCAATTGAAACAAATAGGGGAAGATGACCGAGATATTACCCCAATTGAGAAAGAAGTCACCATTACTGGAAATGTAACAGTGAATCAGACAATCGATCAAATTGATTGGACTAAAGATTTACTTCCAGACAGCGACGATGACAACATGAAGGTCAGAACTGAAAAACAAACCCATAATGATCTTGTAATCTTAGATCTTATTAGATTAGGAAAAAAATTTACAGAGGCAGAAGTTGAAATCATAGGTCATTGGCCTACAGTTTCAATCAAGGCTCATGCAACTATGTTGGCAAATAAAGTAGGAAAATAATGCGACCAATCTACATTTATGGTGTGACAGCAACAGAACAAGAGAAACGACTCTTGAAGGCTGGTATGCGTGATGCTGGAATTGAAAATGCAGAGATTGCATACAAAAAAATTGAAGATCCAAATGCAGTTATTGTAACCCTGGGGGATCAAGCACTTCGCGTTTATACCTACAAGATCAACACAGCTCAGGGTCATGGATATGTTTTAAAAGAAGAGGGAAAACCGACGATTATTCCTTGCATTCATCCCTCGATTGTATGCAAAACTTTAGAAGATTATATCTATTTTGTTTGGTCATTTCAAAAAGCGAAAATGGTCGCTGATGGTGAAGAGTCGCCACAAAGAACATTTATAATCAAACCTACATTTGAACAGACCCTTGAATACATTGATGGGGCAATGAACTCTGAAAAGATCTGCCTGGATATAGAAAAAGAAATTTATGGTGAGCAGCGAATGACCTGCTTGGGTATTGCGACATCACCAACTTCAGCTATTGCTATTCCATTTTGGGCAGGTACTTCAAACTATTGGAATGAAGATCAGGAAAGAGTGATTCGTGAAAAATTGAAAGCTTTGCTTGGATCTCCAAAAATTGTGAAGATCATTCACAACTATATATTTGATACGCTTTGCTTGGATTTTTTATACGATATTAAAGTTGAGTTTCCAATTTATGATACGATGCTGGCAGCACACATTCTGCACCCAAATTTGAAAAAGGGATTGAAAGAACTTGCCAGACTCTACACATTTGTTGAGCCTTGGAAGGGTGGACAAGATTGGTCAGCAAAAAATAATATTCATGATCTCTGGTACTACAATGCTCAGGATACGGCGATCACATTTGAGATCTACGAAAAGATCACAAAGATAATGAAAGAAGATGGATTTGATGCTGTGTATGAAAAACGAGTAGCACAAGTTATGCCTCTTGTTTATGAAGCTTGCAGAACTGGTGTAACTGTTGATAAAGAAGAGATGGTAAGAGTTCGTGAGCGAATGAGCAATATTTTGAATCCCACTGATGCGAGACTCACAGAGCTTGCATCAAGTTTGATTCCAGCAAAGGAGAAATATGTCCAACGTAAGCTTAGGAAAGCTGGTGTCCAATATTATCAAGGAATCGGAGAGCCGACATACACCCATACCGCGAAAGGTATTGTTAAAGATGTTGAATACAAGTCATACGAAAGTATTACAATCGATCCAAGCGTCAAATCATTCAAAGACTTTGACAGACCAGTATTTGAACTGGTTAAAACCACAATCACATACAACCCCAACTCCATCATGCAAATGCGAACTGTACTTGACGCTGCTGGAATTGATTTGCCTACAAAAATCGACAAAAAAACATACGACAACAAAATAGACACTGGTCATATTGCGATGTTGAAAATCGCTCGTAAATATCCTGGAAACGAATTGATCAATCTTTATTTGAATCGAGGGAAAGCTTCCAAGATTAAAAACACGTATTCACAACTGGATCTTGATGAGGATGGTCGATTCAGATTTTCAATCAATATTGCCGGAACAAAGTCTGCTCGGTTCTCAAGTTCCAAAACACCTTGGAAGACTGGTGGAAATATTCAGAATATGCCACGAGAAGGACATGAAAGCGAATACTCAGTTCGTCAGATGTTTGTTCCCTCTCCTGGGTACACAGATTTAGTTCAAGTGGACTTGAAAGCTGCTGAGGCACGAGTAGTTGCTTGGTTGTCAGGTGATGAACACGTTCAAGGAATTTTTGATCGGGATGAGGATATTCACGTAGATACTGCCAATGCAATATATGGTGAAGACATCACAGTTCATGATAAGGAATCTGAGATCTTCAATGAAAAAAGATACATGGGTAAAATGGCGAATCACGCTCTTGCTTATGGTATGGGACCATATTTGTTCTCCAATAAGATCCTGGAAGAAACTGGTAAAGCAATTTCGATTGCTGAAGCTAAAGAAATCATTGAAAGATATTTTGAAGCTCGATGGAAAATGCGGGAATGGCACAGATCCATAGAGAGGGAATTAAATGTTAATAAATGTTTGGTAAGTCCTCATGGTCGTAAGATTTCATTCTATGGCAGAGTCGATGACAAAGTTGTTCGGGAAGCTTTATCCTGGATTCCTCAATGTGTTGTAGCTGATTCACTGAATGAGGCTTGGGTAAACTTTGCCTGGATAACCAACACAGTAAAAAATAAACATCGAGTATTGATGCAAGGCCATGATTCACTTTTGATTGAAACCAATGATGTTGAAGAGTGTAAAGAATTTATCAACACAGCTTTTAAAGTTGTGAAGTTCAATTTGAACGGAGAGGAACGTCAGATCCCTTGGGATATTAAAGTGGGGCCAAATTGGAGAGATCTAAAATGAAGACTAAGATCAAAAAGACTGACTGGATTTATTTCGATGTCGATGATACACTTGTCATGTGGCATCAGCCTGAAGGCTATTCCCTTGAGGATGCAGAGTACATTCAGGATCCTTATATTGAGGGTGAAAGAGGTATTCATAAACTGTTTCCACATAAGAAACATATTGAACTTCTAAAGATGTTTGCTGCTCGTGGAACCAATGTAGTTGTATGGAGTGCTGGTGGATATGAATGGGCAAAGGCAGTTGTGGATCATTTGAAGATCAATAAGTATGTTGTAGCTGTTCTTGAAAAACCTGCGACATACTATGATGATGACACACCAGATGTTTGGCTTGGAAAAACCCCTCGATGGAGTAAACCTTGATTGAGGTCAAAACATTAACAGAATTTAATGGATACCTATTCTATATTGAAAATGTAGATTGGATCTGTTTTTATCAATTCTGCATCAGCCACGCAATTGAAGTTTATGATTACATGGTTGTTGATCTGTATTTCTCACCTGAATCTCATATAAGAATTGATACCAGAAATTTGACGTATGAACCTGATGCTTATGAAAGGCTTTGTAGACTGCTGCATAAAAACGGACTCTTAAAAAAAGATATGATAGAATGTTTGAAGTGGTTGAATGAAAAAAGATGATAATTTACTCGATCTATTCTGGACTTACATGGAGCCAGATGGGTTCTTAAAATCGATTTGTGATGCGGGTGTTCTTGCCTGTGTATCTGCACTTCTTGAAAGAAAGTGTTGGATGGACGAGGGATTGCGTGGATATTTGTATCCAAACATTTTCATGACAGTTGTCGCAGATCCTGGTGAAAGTTTCAAATCATACACAACCCGAACAATAGTCGATATGATGAAGTGTGTTCGTGATGGCGAACTCAAACCTTATTTAGTTCCTGATGAAATCACACCTGCTGCTTTATTGAAAGAATTCCAGGAGTGCCGAAGACAATTCAACACGAATAATCAATCTTATATTCAGAGTCCATTATTTGCTCACAGTTCAGAGTTTGCAGTTTTGACCCAGGATATTGGTGGTGGATCTATCATCAAACACCTTTTGAAACTGTATGATGCTGAAGATGCATTTACAAAGAGAACCATTCATGATGGCAAAATCGATATTCCAAATCCCTCAATTGTGATCCTGGCTGATACAACCCCAAATCAATTTAGACAAATTCTATCTGCTGATGTAGCGGGTGCAGGTTTTACAAGTCGTATGATATTTGTGCATGAAGCAAGACGCGCTCCTGGAAATTATTTGGGATCACCAGTTGATCCAGTTCTCAGACAAACCATTATTGAGAAGATGAATGCCATTTATCAACTCAAAGGTAAATTCAAGCTGACTCAAAAAGCCAAAGATGCATTCAATAAATTTTATACTGATTTCAGAGGGAATGCTGTTGCATACCAAGGCAATTATCAAATGAAGAATTACATGGCTCGTAAGGACACCCACGTAAAAAAACTCGCTATGATCAATGCTGTTGCACGAACTCAAACCCTGGAGATAGATGGTCAGGACGTTGAGAAAGCCGTTGCCTATTTAAATGATCTTGAGCCAAGTGTCATAAAAGGTTTCGGACTTGAAGCTGTTACCAAACACAATGAGATTGCATCCAAATTGTTAGGTAATATTCCAGTTGAAGGTATTACCGAAAATGAACTTCTCAGCAACTTCATGCAAAGTGGTGTGATGATTATGACAGGTTCTGAATATGAGACTGCTCTTCAATCATTAAGCAAGTCAAATACAATTGAGATTCACGATAATAAAGAAGAGGGAAGAAAATTCTTCCTAATACAGCAAAAGATAAGCTGATAAAAATCCGATAATCCAAGCAAGACAATCGACGATAGTTTTATATCGAGGTTGTGAAACCATGTCCTCTTTGACTTCTTTGTAGATAATAATGGCAGCCAGAATGACTCCTATAATGCCTACTGCAATTATGCTGTGAAGAAGCACAGGTAAAAGCGCAATTAAAAATCCACCTGAGAAGTGGAGTAATTCGCGTAAAATAAAATATTGGGTGTAGGTTAGGCCACGGTCTTTTAAAAGCCAGGCCGCAACTAGATCGAGTTTATCAAATAACCACTGCATTAGAAACGAATGCCAAGAGTTCCGTAGATTCCATTTCCCTCTTTGTTGTATTGGATACCAACATTAAGGGGGCCAGTAACATCGTAATTGAATCCTGCGATGTAATCGTTTGGTTTCAAGGGATTGATTCCGACGTAGATGTTTAGCTTTTTAGGATTCGTAATGATTTTCTTGTCTGTTTTTTCCTGAGATTCTTCATCAGTTTTTGAAACAGTTGTACTATCTTCTTTTTCAATGATAGTCCCGTTTGGCTTCGTGATTTTTGTTTTATGAGTGTCAGTTTTTTCATGTATTACCTTTTCAACAATTTTTTCTGTTTGTACAGTTTCAATTTTAGAAGGCATGATATAGTATCCAGCAACAGTGCCAGCAAGAAAAATCAATACAGCTACGATGTATTTATTCATTTGTATTTTCATCTTTCTTTTTCTTCTTATGATAAATCGTGACAATATCAGTCACAACTTTCACACCTGCTATTCCGATCACTATATGCTCAAAAGACTCTGAAGTCAGCTTTCCTTCCCACAGAGCAATGAACGTAGCGTTCAGAATTATAACTTTAACAGAAACCACTAAACTAAACAACTTTTTTAAGAATGATTGCCAGAATTCTGGACATGGTAAGTAATCTTTAATCATTATTCATCCTTTACGAAGTGATCGGCTTTTGTGCCATATTTAGGCAGTGCAATATGTATATGGCCCTTTTTCTTGTAATAGATCAGTTCCCCAGGCCACCACAAGCTTATCTTCCAATACAGAGCCTGCATATCCTCTCCAATTATGATAAAATCGCAGGCAGATCCATCAACGTGTTGGCTATCTGGAACTCCCCCTACCATTGCGTTGATAGCTGGAGATCTCACGCCAGAATCGATTATAAGAGGTTTTTTTACTTCGTCCCTAATGCGTTGTAATGCAAATAGGCATAAACATTGAAGATTTGTCACCATCTGCGGTGTAGGCTCGATTATAGCAGCCAACTGAGGGTAACAAGCAGAAACCAAAAACTCTTTCAAAGAAAAGTCTTTGGAAAGTCTAAGGTTCTTGTCTATCATTTTGAGATCCATGCGCAGAAGAGGGAAATGCCGATGCTTACGATTGTTGCCATCATAGCAGCAGATACTTTATATTTGGTTTTGATTTGTTCAACTTGAACAGAAAGATTCAGCATATCTGAGGATCTTTGTTCAGAAATTTTTTGGATCTCTTCTGTCAGTGAGTCAATTCTTTGATTTGACTCAGCTCGGATCTGATAAAGATCTTGTCTTAGGTCAGCTCTGAACTGACGAAGGTCTTCTCTTAAACTTGCGATTTCCATATACGAAAAACTATCTTTTGTGTTGTGTTTGAAGTCATTGTCGTTGCCCATTGGTTCCCTCATTGCTCATGGCAGCATTGACAGCAGCAGGTACAGCCTGTTGAGACTTCAATGCCAATTGTGATAACTTATAATAGTTTTGTAAAAGTTTGATTTCAGATTCTTCCATCAAACCAGTCTTTGCAAGATAAATAGCTTTTTGTGGGTTCTTAATTGCCTTGATCAATTGTTCAGCAACTAATGCCCAAGGATGAGTGAATCCAACATAACCACGAATGATTACGTTTTGTGCTTTGTCTTGAAGAGCTTCAGCAAGTTCGGGAGCTAAAAATTTCATAGTAGGATCGCCACCTATCATTTTTTCCATCTTGGCAAGAGCTTTCAATGCTTTTCCATTCTCAACATTTTTCATGAATGTTTCACCAGCGGGGCCAAATACCATATAAGCAATTTCTTGCTTTTCAGCCGGATCTTTTGTTGGGTCATCCATCATCTTCATAATTTCTTGATAAGCTTTTTTGCCAGGTTTACCATCCAATGCAATAAATCGCTTTCTTTGAGTTTCAAGGGAATCACGATACACAGAGAAATTCTCAGGTGTCATATTTGATTTTGCAAGTTTGATTGCTGCTTCAACAGTCTTTGCATCTTTAGGATTCTTCAATGCATCATTCAATACTTTGGGCATACCCTTCATATTAGAAGCTACACGATATTCATCCAGGATTTGACCTGTGTCTTGCATACCTTTTTTGAGAGCATCTAAAGTTTCTTGTTCTTTAGGATTCAACAAAGCAAATTCATCCAAACCTTGAGAAAGATTCTGTTCCCTCTTTGCAGCAATGGACATCAATCGTTTTTCAAAAGATGCGCGATTGGTCACAAGTCTGTTGACAGCTTTTTGATCAGCGATCTTATTAAGAGCTTTCATGGATCGAGTGAGTTGTGAAATATCTGCATCATTGAAATCCATTTTAAGAATGGCTTCATCTGATGTAAGGTTATCAATTGCAGATCCAACTTTTTCAGCATTTACTTTTGTAGATTTACTGAATGGGGCATTTGCAAAGTCATCGCCGAGTCTGGTGATTTTTTTGGTTTCGCTTAAAAGACCCTTGACTTGAGAATAGTCAGATGACATCTTAACGAAGGAATCAGCAACATCACCCTTTTCAGCATTATTTAAACTGTCGATGATTCGGGTTTTAAGAGCGTGCCAAGTGTTTGTTCCAGAAGAACCATCTTGCCAATCTTTTATTGCGCCGCCGAGTTCACGTTTCAAATCATTTAATTCGGTAACACTTAATTCTTTATTATTCTTGACCAGACTTTTAGCCAAAGCTGCACCAGCTTGTGTTTTTGGTGCTTCAGCAATATGGTTTTCAATATCTGAGAATCCAGAATCTTTCACAGCTTGAGTAAGTTTTGTAGCGATTCCTTGTCTGCGGAATTCAGGTTTTACATAAACAGAGTCAACACCTTTGATTCCAGTTTTTCCTGCTTCTGGTAAATTGTAAGTTCTGAATCCTTGAACTTGTCCATCTTCACCGCGCATAACAGCAGCTTTATAATCTGAACCTTCTCCAACACTCTCAATTGTAATTCCTGGTTTTCCAGGTTTATTTAACCATTCTGGAATTTCTTGAGTGACTTCATCATCAGCAAGATCAGCAGTCATTTTTTTTCCAGGTTCTTTTCTGATCTTGTCCATCTTTTGAAGGACATTGAATTCAGTTTGAGACATGGCATTTTCTGTAGGGGCTATTGCGAGATTTCCATTAATGTCTTTAACAATCTTTTCTTCTCGAATCGCATTTGAAATATAGCTATCAACAATGTCATCAATCTTCCCTACTTTGGTTTCACCCATATGAGGAGCAAGTTCTTTCATTGCCTTACCATATTCAGAAGAAGCTTTTTGTTCAACTGCATTATAAAATTTATTTAGAGTTGCTTGTCCACCAACAACAATATGAGCTGCATCTTTTGCATTTTTCTCAGTTGCTTGTGCAATTGTTTGAAGTGTGCGACCAGTTTGTTGAGCAACATTTTGAATAACAGGATTATTTGCAGCAGTATCAGCGACTGCTTCTGCACCTTGTTGAGCTGACTTTTGAAATGTTTGTGAAAGCTTATCGCTCAAGCCTTTAAGATATTCCATAGAAGCCTGACCAACTTCTTTTGCTTTTGCGAATCCACCAGACTGCTTAATGAAATCAAGCACTGTGTTTACTTCAGAAGCAGCTTCAGGAGTCATTCCTCTCATAGAAGCAACAGCAGCCTTTCCCTCTCTGAGCAATTGAGGAGCATAAAATGCACCAGGAATTGCAGCAGATACCAAACCAACAATACCAGCTTCTTTGAATTGATCTTTCAAAGTTTTATCAGCAACATCTGGACTAAGATCTTTCACGGCATTGATTGCAGCAACTTCAGCAGTTGCTTTCAATGCTCCAGAAGCAATCTTCGCAGACTTATACGCAGTTTCAGCAGGTTTAAATAATGGAGTAACTTTTGAAACAGCCGCAGCAAGAGAGGGAAGTCTGGAAGCCATAGCTGCACCCTTTACGACAGTTGACTCAATTGCAGATCCAAGGTTTACGAAGTTTGCGACATCACCGATCATTGCACCAGCTTTATTTGCTGATTCAATTTCTTTTGCGGCAGTGTCGTATTCTTCTAAGTTTTTATGAAAGTTTTCTGTGAATGTTTGTTCTTCTTTTTTAGATTGATCAGAACCGAAACCATATGTACTATCAGTTGAAGTTTGAAATGCAGCTTTAGCAGCAGCAATTGGAGTCCGAGCCATTTCACTGTATTTGGTCATTGCAGCCAAAACATTACCCATGATTGCTCGTGCATTCAATCCTTTGTTTGGATTGATGACACCAGTCTTTTCATTGGCTTTCTTTGGAGCTGTACCAAAGGGATCAGAAGAATCGAAAGTTGGGCTGTCTACTTCTTCAGCAGAAAGCATTTTAGGAAGTTTATCGCGTTGAGCTTGGACTTCAGGACTGACACTTGATTTGATTCCAAGATGTTCAGACAATTGAGACAACATTTGCTGTTGCGTATCATGGTCGGCTTCATTCAGTTGACTTACGACTTCATCGTAATTATCTAACTGACTTTGAGCCTGTCCAAGAATATCATTGGCTTGTTGCTCTGAAATCATTTTTTACTTCGCTTTCGGCTTGAACACGAAAGTGGATTTACCACCAGCAGGTGCTTGTCCTTGTGGTTGTACTACACTCTTCAGACCGAGACGCTTGATAGCTTCTTCTTCTGAAATATCGTGATTACCTACGATTTGATCTATATACTGTCTGTATCGTGGAACAATTTTTTGATCCATTACGAATTTCAACACATCAAGAGTATCTTTGATTTCTGATTGAGTCATGTCTGAAGGCGTACCTTTGAAGAACATATCAATTTTATCTTGAGTTTTTTGTGAGAATTTTTTAGATTGAATATAACGAACAACGTCATTTTCAGTCATTACACCAACTTCACCCATTGCCTTGGCGATTTTAATACCTGCGGCAGCAGCAGCGTTTGTGTTACCTTTTTTAATTTCATCCAACAAGGCTTCAGATTGATCCATGCTGATATTTTGTTCAGTCAACTTATTAAGAATCGTATCACGCTTCATTTGATTTGCAGCAGTATCGATTGCTCTGGTTGTTTGTTGATCATTTGTATTTTGGGTCTTTTTATCTTGTCGATCTTCACTTGCAGAAATTGCATTTTGAGATCGAGCATCAGCAGCATCAATATTCTTTTGTTGAATGTCTTGTTGTTGTTTGAAATTACGATCATCACGATATTGCTCTTTAAGAGTTTTCAAAGCTTCAGTTTTGTTCTTCAAAACTTCATCTGTGAAACCAGCACTATTGTCACTCAATTTTTGTTCGAGATCTGTCAATGCTTTGAATTTGGCAGCGTTATCAGTCGAGGGATCGTTGAGTACGCCTACGGTGTGAACATAAGAATCGTTATAAGCTTTACGTTGAGCAGTCATTCCCTCGCCGCCCATAATAAGATCTTGAGGTTGAAGGGGAGCAAGTCCAGAAGCCTGACGCATAGAATTAATTGTGGGAAGCTTTTGCATAACATAAGCTTCTTGATCTTTCTTGTCTGCATATTTGGCAAGGTCTTGTTGTGCTTTTGTGACCAATGCATCAGAAGCAACTAAGTTGTCTGATTTTTGTTTAGTTGCTTGTTGTTTCAAAAGCTCAGTTTGTTGTTGAGCTTGTTCCATTTTAAGTTTGGATTCTTGAGCAGCTTGAATTGTAAGACCAGTGTCATGAACACCGTTCCCAAGATTTTGTAGCATTTGTCCAAATGAAGATAATTCAGCCATAACTTCCTTATGTGATTGTAGCAAAACGCTTTTGTTTTGCTGATTGATATTGTTTTCTAAAATTTAAAGAAGCTGGATCTTGTGCGGGATCTGTTGAATCCATACCAAGGAATCCATGACTGTATTCTACTTTATCACCCAATGCTCCACGAGTACGAAGAGAAAGAGGAGTATTTGCAATATTGTTGTAAATGTTCCCTTGAGCAGCCATCAAATTGTTTTGAGCAGACAAATAATCATTTCCAACTGCGAAGTTGTTTTGATTCATGTTCGCATAACTATTGATTGCATTTTCACCACTATTGTATGCATTTTGTACAATGCCAGCACCAGTAACAGCTTGATTGAAGTTTTGGTTCTTACCAGATTCAAGAACATTGAATCCAGATTGCATACCTTGTGAGTATTGATTGAACTGTGTTCCAAGTTGATTAATTGTGCTTGTTCGCATTTCTTCAGTTCTTGAAGATCTACTTTGTGCAGCTTGTTGATCAAATTGAGCCAAACCTGAAGCTATGTCTTGTGGTGATGCGCCATTACGTGTAAGAGTCTGCATCAACTGACGACGTTTATTTGAAAGATCTTGTTCGAGTTTGGGATCGACATAATCAGCTTTCAATACGTCATTAATTTTATCATACATTACACCAGCACGATCCTCGATCAAACCAGAAATTCTGGCTGTGTCCTTATCCAAAAATCCGGCTTTGATAGCATCAAGAGCTGATCCACCAAATGCTTTTGCAATATCAACATTTGTATTTTTTAATACAGCCATTTGTTGCGCAGAGGGAAGTCCGGCTTTAGCAACTGTTTGTAGAGTTTTGTACTGAGTCAGATATGCTTGATAGATTTGTTCTGATTGTTTTAAATTGTTTGTAACTCTCGCAAGATTATTTTGCGAATCCAAAATGAATTGTTTTTCGATTTCAAATGGAAGTTTACCATTCTGTTCTGGAGATCCTTTGAACAATCCACCGATTGTAGAGATTACAGAACCCGCAGCAGCAGTATATGCACCAACAGGTGTCATTTGTGCAGCAGGAGGTACAGAGTTAGTTATGTTTGCGCCTGTGTTCTGCGCCATGTTACCGCCCGTTGCCGGAGCTGGTGCTGTCGCAGATTGATATATAGGGCTAAGTGGATTTCCTGTTCCGTTGACTGGCATGTTCCCTCTTTATCTCTTTCTCAACAGATAGTATACACGAATTGATCGTGGTTGAATAGATTGAGTTGTACTCAAGTTGTTTCCTGTAGATCCAGGAGTTGTTGAACCTGTGGATCCAGGTGTCGTTGAATCTGTTGATCCAGTTCCAGATCCAGAATCAGTGTACCAAGTTCCAGTAGACCATGATTTTGATGCGTTTGATATACCCCCCTGGTTAAATGTTATAACACCTTGACCCAATGCTGTAGTTGCAGTTCCACCAGATGTATAAAATTGAAATACAGTTGAAGTAGATTCAGCAACTTTAAATTTCAAAGTTCCTGCACCGTGACTGTGCGATGCAGAGCTATGACTGTGCGAAGCAGATGAGTGATTGTGTCGAATATCAATTTGATGTGCGGCATTACCAGCAGGTGTGACTGACCAAGGATCAGTTCCCATATTCTCATCGCCATCTGTTCCGAATCCAACCATGTAACGACCAGACATATCTGTTGCTACTTGAGTGTCGAAAGGAGAAAGAGCATCATCAATTGTTTCACCGTTCATCAACTGCCAATAATCTGCATTGTAAGATACAAGATTATTATAATTGTAGAATGGAATGATCGTACCAATTGGAACCAAATCATTTATCAAAGTTGTTACAGTGTCGATCTGATTATCTAAATCAGTATTCGTGTCATCGATCTGACCTTGCAAATCTAAAATATCTGCATTAATGTCATTCACATCCGTTTGCAAAGTTGCAATGTCGGATGAATTTGTGTCGATTAAATCTTGAAGAGTATTTACATAGTCTACAATATTATCAAATTCTGTGTTGAGATCTGAGGCTGTAAGAATTTCCCCAGCGATCCATATTTTTACTCGTTCAAGTGCCATACGTTACCTTATATGTTAACATATTGTTGTTACAATATCAATTATACTAAACCCTTTATTCCTAATGGCTTATAGTACAAAAAGAGGGAATTGAAAATGAAGTTTTGTCCCAAGCCTGAATTTCTGACTCGGATCCCTATTTTGTTACCTATTCCATTGATTTTGATCTTTCGTCTTTCGAGCGAAATCCCGCCAAGTGCGTCCTGATCCAGTACAAATAAGTCCAGTGGAACTGTATTTGCTGAGGATACGGATATTGGAATTGTTTTGGCTACAATACCGTCGATTGTGATGTCCACAATCAAAGTATAATCGCCTGTTGGTTGAACCCAAATTTCAAGCCAGTCAAATCTTTTTTCTCGGTGACCCAGATCAGGAGTAATCCAATCCAAATTTGTTTGAGGAAATTCAAAACTTCCCTCGTATGGAATAGTCATGCCGATGGAGCGTGTTGCTTGATTTGCTTTATAGATGATACCATCATCACCAGCGCATCGAACAGCCATATTAGAATCTTGTTCTTGTGAAGCCCACATTGCTTGAAAGTATGAACCACGAGTTTCAACTGCGATTCTGAAATTTGCAGGATTAGTTACGTCAATCACAAGACCGATGGAATTGAATTGATGTCCTTTTCTTGGATACATGATCCAAGCTTCTTGTCTTTCTGTATCGTAATGAATTCTTGCGAATCGAAGACGAGACATATTTACATTTTGTTTTAACCAGTCTTTCAAGTGAAGAAGAGAAGTAATATCTGAACTTGCAAGATCTTCACTATTTTGAACTGATGTTAAGGAATACAAATGTGCATCTGCACCAACAAACCAAACATCATTTCCTACACGAGCGATTGCGTGTTCACCTGCCATACCAATATCTTCTCGAACTGTGATGATTGGAGGGACAGTAAATTCTGTTGCAATGTCCGTTGTGTCGATTCTATAAACTCCATAAGGGAATTTAAAAACAAATAATTGTTGAGGAAGAAAACTAAAGCAGCAAGCAACTCGTTCAGAAAAACCTGGCTTAACTTCCAACACTGGAGGATTATCTGTACTGAAATCAGAGTGATCATCGAGATTACTAAAATAAATTGCATGTGGAGTTTTAGGACATCCATATGCAGCCATACGATAATCATGCATCAAAGCTGAAGAAGGATAATTTGTTTCTTCAGTTCCATCATGATCTAAATTTGTTTGTACAAAAGCTTCTTGAAAAGCTGTACCACTTCCAACCAATTGCACAAATACCAGAGCTGATGCATCTTCATCATTTGTAACCAAATTCATGATGTCATATGCATTGGTTGTAATTGCTCCCATTGCACCTGTTGCAAGGCTGATCGAGATGTCATTCCCTACGACTGAGATTGTCAATGGTTGATTATTTGCACCTGGATCAACATATTCAATTGTGATTGCATCGCCACCAGTTCCAGATTGTACTGCGGTATACAAAATTTCTTGAACTTGAAGAAATGAGTGGAATAACCAATCGAGGGAACCTGTTGTCATAGGAACCATCACATTGGATGTGCTATTTAATATTTGAGGATTTACGCCCTGAGAATAGAGATAAAGTTTTTTCTGTTTACCAATAAATTGATCACCTGATACAAGTGTAACTGGCTGAGTGAAATTCAAATCGTCTGCAAGGAGAAAAGCAGATGCGTTGCCAGCTTGTTCTTTATAAACAGTTCCATTATCCCAAGCAGTAATTTGGTGTTGAAGCGTGGTCACAGGATGCCAGTCAAATCCAGCGAGTGCGCTGGGTTCATCTGGAATAGGATCTGTATCCAAAGCCAGAAGTCCTGGAGCTTTAGTATACGTGTCTCCATCAAAACGAATATTATTCGCTAAGATAAGATTAGTGTAGGGGATTCGATTTAAGTTTTGATTGCCGTCGAACCCGCCAACTCCAATCTGGAATTCTGCGGTACTTCCTCGGTACATTACTCTTTCGTTTGGTATCTACCAGAATGTTCTGATGCGGGGGAATCATTAGCAGAGACAAACACTAAACGCGCCCATCTATGTTTTGTGTCGAATTCATCTGCATAATTTACTGCAACTGAACCATCAAAATCTTCTAAAGGATCCGCATCCCTCGACCATTCATTTTCTGCGGGAAGTTCATTTTCACCTTCTGGTGAGAAAGCATCTGATACTTCACGATACAATGAACCTGCAACTTCATCGGCTGTTAGGCCAGTTGCATTTTGATCGTCTTGTGCATCGCTTGCTGTTCCACTGATTACTGGTGTAACGAGTGCTAATGCAGGTGCGCTTGCAAGTATCGCAGCACGAATTTGTGTCGCTGTACTTACAGCATCTTCCATATGAACTACAATCGATGAGTCTGTTACTGAAACAGTTTCTGCTCCTGCTGAACCATCATCAAGATATGTTATTTCAATATCTGGATCTGCATCAAATCCTGTAGCGACTGCTGTGTAAGTAATATCTTGTATTACGACACTCGCAGCCAGTCCTGAAGTAGCACGATATTGGAATCCAACACCTGCCATTCTTTCTAAAAACATTGCGCGAGATTTTGCTTCTGCGCCAGCATCTATTTCACCAGACTCTGCTGGAAATAATGCTTGATTATCTGAATTTCTTATCATTTTATTATTCTCCTAATTACTTATCTTATATTGGTTTCGCAGGGAAGGATACATCGACTAAAAAAGAATCATCTGTGTTCCATGTAAATGGAATCGTATTTGTTACTTGAGCAGTCAAAGCAATACCACCTGATGTACCAACATATAAATTTAAACTTGTATCATTATTGTGCCAAGCTGCTGTATCAATGTAATTTGCAGTGTGATGGTCTAACATATAAATAACACCAGGCAAAGGAACACCCGTATCATCATCTAAATCAGCCACAATCATACTCGTATCACGTTGGTATCCACACGCTGCATAATCTAAATGCAATGTTGCAGAAGCACTTGTACTCGTCATCTTCCCTCTCATTTGAACTCTGAGTAATCCACTTCTAGGATCAAACCAGAAAAATCCAGTGAGAGTACAATTTGTAAAGTTTGATGTAGGAGTGAATGCTCCTTTTACAACTGCTGCATCTGCACCAGAAGGAAATTGAGCTATTTGGAAAACTGAATTTGTACC
>Ga0134121_10000514_pt1 | contig 43915 bp, 67 predicted proteins | sample KB301_FD_96463 | JGI IMG/M metagenome (GOLD analysis project Ga0134121, IMG submission 96463) | Terrestrial soil microbial communities without Nitrogen fertilizer from Kellogg Biological Station, Michigan, USA - KB3-0-1 | ecosystem: Environmental > Terrestrial > Soil > Unclassified ...
AAGCCAGCGGCATAGTAGCCGACGTGCCCAGCGAAGCCGAATTGTCCCCGAGACTATGGGGCAAGTTCGAATTTTGAGCGCTTGTCACTTGCCCTCAGTCGCCTCTCGCTCGTATTCCCTCCAGGAGACCGAGAACAAGGTGTTCAGGCGCGACCCCACGGTGCGCGATGTAACCGCGAAAAAAGGTTGAAAAGGGTCGGAGAAAACATTGAAAAGGGTATGCTGCGCCCCTGCTGCTGCCACGCTGCAGCCCTCCGGCTGCCCCAGCGCATTAGACCTGCACCCGGGCGCAAACCTGGACGTTCGGAGGCCCAACATAGACTAGCCTTCCGAAGTGCAGCCTGGCCACCATTGTGCATTGCATTGCATCGTCGGGATCGTGTATCGCCATAACCACCGTAAGACCTACCCGCGCCAGGTCTTTTATCACCCGCCAGAACCACCGCCGCCCTTCAATTGCCATGCTGCCCGTTGGCTCGTCCAACAGCAAGATGTCCGGCGCATCTATTAGGGCGCAAGCGATGCCCACGCCCAGCCTCTCTCTAGCCGCATAGCTCCATCTTTCGGGAGCTAATTGGAGCTGATGCAACAGCTCACTCGCTCGACGCTCTGCGGTCTGTCTTCCAATTCCCCGAGTCCTTGCTGCCACCACGACGTTTTGCCGGGCAGTCAGTCCTTCGTTCGTCTGTGGGCTGAATTGAACATACCCGACCCTTTTCAGCCCCCAATCACTAGAGATGTCCATCCCGTTGATTATGATTTCTCCAAAGGTGGGTGTAACGAGGCCTGCCATCATGTGCAGCGTGGTCGTCTTCCCGGCTTGGTGATGCCCCAACAAGCCACAGATCGAACCGAGCGGAACAATCAAATCCAAGCCCTGCACCACCGTGGTTGCGCCGTAACACTTGGTGATGTTTCGGCAGCAAATCATAGAGCGTAATAGCCCGCCAGTTCGTTAATTTTGGCCACTACCTCCCTGTCGGTCAAATCGTCATCACCCGTGGTATGGATAATCTGCTCGGCAAGTTTGGCATTTGCGGGTTGGCCGCTCGCGTTGCCTGCATCAGCTCCCATTGTGGCGTTGCCATTTGCATCATCGCTGCCACTGCTGGCGTCGAACGTTGACTTCTCTCCCTGCCCATTGAACAAATCCACCCGCGACGCAGCCACATTGATTCTTGCAGCCACAACCACGAAGCCCGATCCCACTGAGTTCCCGGCGCAGTTGAAATACATGCCCCTAAACCTGACGCCCCATCCGGAGCATGAAGTCTCGTTGCTGTAAATTATGAATGCAGGTGTCGCAAATAGAATGGCGTGGGAGTTGGACGTGGGCTTATTAAACACGAGAAACACCGTGCAGTTCCTGTCCGGATTGGCACTGAAATTGTAGAACTCACCGTTCAGATAGAGCGCCTTCTTGCCGCCTGGCCCGGCCACAATTGTCGCCTCCGCGTCGTCTGCCGTCGCCGTAATCGACCCTCTGTTCACATCCTTCAGCACGGCCACCGAGGTTCCCTCGGCTTGGCTCAACGACTGCGCTCGGAAATGAAACCACGGCTCGAACCGTGCCGCCCTGTAGATTCGGCCAGCAATATTCCCGTCCCATTCAAACGCGTCCGATAACTCCGAGACATCCGTCCGCGACACCGACTGCAACTTCAACACCACGGCATTGTCCGTGCGAAAATGCGCGTGCTGCCAGGCTTGGATGTTAGCCCGCTCGGTGATGAACACTTCCGCCGCCGACGCATGCGTCGCCTTGACCGTGTCAAACCTGGCGCGGATGCAAAACAGCCGATAGAGGTCCACGTCCACCAGTTCGATCCGGAACACGCTCAACATCTCGTCCTCCACAAACACGAGCAGTTCATCGGTCAGTCCGTCGAACTCGTCCACTTCACCCAGCGTCTTGTCCAGCCCGTCCAGCCGCACCAGCAGCCCGACCGTGTCATCCACCACGTCAGTGCTGTCCGCATATTCTTCCTCTACCGTCCCGTGAATTGCGAACCGCGTTTGACCGCCCAGAATCTCGAAACTCTCCGGCGTAATCATCCCACCGAAGTCATAATTGTGCCCCAGGTGAACACGGAAGCCCGTGACCAGTGCGTGCGGACGCACTGCCAGCACCGCCAGGCTCAGAATCCCTTCCGGACAAAGCGCCAACGGCAACTCCAATACCTTTGCGCTCGCGATGACCGACAAATGGAATTCCGGATCGGGAAAGCTCTTGGGCGAGTGATCCGATGGCAACTCGAAGTTCGGAATTAGATAGCTCCTGTCGATCTTAAAGCTCACCCCAAACTCAGGTTGCTCTGGTTTGCTGACCGTCCGCTCTGTGACCCGGCAAAGTAAATCGACGTAACCCCTGGGCGCATAACTCAGCCGAAACATCGCGCCTGGCGTCAGGGCGGCAAACAACTCCGCTACCTTGCGCAGCATCAACTGCCCGGTAATCTCCGGCAGTGCCGCCAGGCGTCCGGCTGCCACGGCAATATTCTGCGCCTTCGTTCTGTTGGTCACCCAAGACCGGTCGAGCGTCAACGGACTGTATTCCCCGGTGATATAGAAGTTTCCCCGGTCCCGGTAGCTGACCGCATCCTCCGCAAAGTCATTATCCGCGTTCACGAACTTCACCCGTGTCTCGTTGTAGGTGCCAGACCATTCCTCTGGCGCGGTTTCCAGCTTCTTGGTCATCACCGTTTCATCCACCAACGGCAGCGCCGCCTCGCTGGCCGGCGCGCGACCCAGTCCAATCGACACCCTTCCGTCAGGCTTCGGAATCGTGAAGCCGTCAATATATTCGAGGAGCTGCACCAGCAACTGGCGGCAGTCCTGCGCTCGCGTTAGCCAGGGCGAGATTCCAAACTCCTCGTCCGCCAGCAAATCGGCTGTCGCGGCAATCCCGCTTGTGTCGAAATAATCATCCGTCACGCCCAGCCCCAGGCGCGGGTTCTGAAACCATTCCGCCACACAAACCATCGGGTTGACGCCATCACCCACCTTCTCGTGCGAGGGCAGCCAGCTAATGTCCGGATATCGCGACACCACCACCTCGATGTTCTGCACGTTCGTCTGGTTGAATCCAAAGAAGTGCCGGTAGAAAACCATGTAAGCCAGGCCGCGATAAGCCGGGTGCTTGATGCCGCTCTTGTCCGAGAGGTAAGCGTCCGGTAGCTGCGTCTCCGTTCCCCAATAAATCTTGGCCAGCCCAAAGCCCGGTATCGTCAAGTCCGCGTAATCCACATGCGAACCATCGCGCACCAGTGTCCCGGCCCAGACCGTCTCCCCATTCAACACCACCTCATGCATCCCGTTCAGCGGACCGTGCCCGATCAGCGCGGCGAAGCTGGCATAATAGTTGTTTCCAATCTTCGTCTTTTGCTTGCCGATGTCGCGGGTAATGACCTCCGTCCTTACATCAAAAATATCCGAGATGAATGTCACCGCCACGCGTATCTTCCCGGCGAAGTAAGGCACCGGCCTGGCCTGCTCGTTCGTCGAGACCCGCCGCTCATCGATGCCCAGGGGCTTCGGCTTTTGGTCCGGCAGCCCCGCTGTATTGCCAAACAAAAAACTCATCGCGCTCCCTCAATCGGCCGGAACACCTTCTCCAGCCGTCCGCTCCAGGTCGAATCCTGCAGGTCTCCGATCACCACCCCATGCCCCCGAATCGCATGGATGAAATGGGTCCTGGTCAGCAGAATGCCCACATGGTGGACCACCCCATCCATCCGGAAGCAAAGCAAGTCCCCCGGACCACTCGCATGAGCCAGCCCGCCCTGGGTCGTGGGGCCAATCACCTCCTGGAATTTCCCGCTCGCCAACACATGCGCAATCACCTTCGACTCCTTGCAATGATGCCCGCCATCGATGGTGTAAGGAGGCGGATTAAACTCTGAGAGCAACCCGCACTCCTTGTAAATCTCCGCGCACAGATGCACGCAATCGACTCCGGCGCCGCGAATCCTGGCATGCGGCACAAACGGTGTCTCCAGCCAGCTCTTCGCCTCGCGCACCAGGCTCACCTGCCTCAGCGTGCTTTCAAAATAGGGTGTAGCGTTCACTTTTTGTCTCCTTGCGTTGCTGTGTTCTCCACGGCGGTCAGTGAAAGGTTCTTCTGCGGAATGGCCACGAACCCTCCGTGGTTTGGAAAATTATTAAACTTCGTGTCGCATATTTCAGCGGTCCCGTCACACCCCGGCAAAAGCTGAATGCTCTGTCCTGCCACGGCATGCATCATCGGCGCGTTCAGCGTCAGCGTTAACAATCCCCCATCCCAATCGTAGTACGAATTCAACACCGTCCGGACCTCGAAGTTCAAACCCTGCCCTGTCTCGATCCAGCCGCCCGCAAACCAATCCTCCGTCTCCCGATCATCCGTTGGAAAATCCAGCGTCACCGCTATCGTGGGAGGCCGCGCCGAGTTATCTACTTCCGCAATCACCCCGCTGGTCGCGAACAGCGCCCGCAACGCCTTGCAAGTCCGCGGCTCATACACCTCGTAGTCGCAGTCCTTCTTGATCAGCATCTTCGGCACCTTCTTGCTCAGCAGCGCCAGGAAACTGTCACACGTCGCCGTCAACCGGTCGCCTTTGTCTGGCACCCGTCGAACGCGGCCCACAAACAGCGTCCGCGCTGGCAGCGGACCGCCCGAGGAGGCAATCTCCACCGACCAGCCCGCCAGGGAGTTCACGTCGCCAAAGTGCGCGACATTGTCCCCCACAATGTATAGGTTCCAATTCCCGTTCGGGGCTTCCCCCACGAAGGAAGCCAGCCCGGCCGCGAATGGATACCCCGTGTCCGGATCGGGTGAGTAGTTCTTTGGTCTCCACGTTCCGCCTGTCAAACTGCCCGATGGAATGTCACTCCCGGCGCTCGCGTCGAACGTCAGATCGATTCCGCTCACCGGACTGGTCCCTCCCGCGTCCGACATTAATTGCACCTTCGTTCCAGTCGGCGACTTAACGTAAATATCCAGGTCCACCGGGTAGAGATGGCTCAGACCGATTAGCTTCACTTTCACGGCCGTAATCGTCCCGGTTACCCCCGAGACATTCACGGCGGACGGGAAAGGCGTCGCCGCCGCAAACCCTATCGCCACCCCGCTGTTGTTCGCAAAGGTCGCGCTGTAAGTGGTGCTCCCCGTCAGCTCGGTCAGCGTGATCTCCATCACCTGCACGTTCAGCCGCCTCGGGAACGGCAGCGGGACAAACAGGGCGAACGGATGGTTCGCGTCATAAGCCGCATCGATGTCCAGGGTCTCGGCCTGTGCTTTGACTCCCTGCTTGATGGGGCCATGCGAAATGGAGAACGCCTTGTAGATTTTGTTCAGGTAGATCACGTCCGCCGCGAAGCTCGTGTAATACCAGTGCGTGTCCATCGGCGGCTCGCACCAGGAGTGATACAGGATAATCGGCGTCTGTCCCGTCTCCTGGTTCGCATACTCGGTCGGCAGCTCGATCACCCGGCACTCGCGCCGCAGCCAGCCCTCGGCCTGGTAGCTCCCGCGCTCCACGTCCTCCGCCAGGCGCACGTAATGCAGCCGCCTCACCAGCGCTGTGGACGCAAACAACGTCGCCCAATCCGCCAGCGCCGTTTGGATGGTCACCCGCTCCTTGCCGCCCCCGATGGCGCTCACCGCCGTAATTTTCGCCGCTTGCGACGTCACCCCGTTGGCTTCGAAATAGAGATAAACGTCCGGATGGTCCTGCCAGGTGTTGGTCAGCCCCTGGTCGATGATGTCGAATTGCGTGCTGCTGACCCCGCCCGCCAGCAGCATCCCTTCCCACGGCGCGGGAAACCAAAACCCCGACAGCATCCCCTTCAATGCGCCCGTGAAATCCTCGAATGCCTTTATCTCCACCGGTGTCCGCAAATCCAGCGTCACCTGGAAGCCCTGCGCCACGGCCTGCTGCAGCGGGGCGAACACCTCCGCGCCAAAACCAATCAGCAGCTCCGCCAGGTCAAAGCTGAACGCCTTATTGACCTGGTCCGCCCAATCAATCTCAAACTGGAAAACTGGCCTGTTGAGAAAATTCATTGTCGGTCGGGCGCGTTACTGGCCCATCGTCAAAATCTCGAAGACCGCCGTGCTCGTGTCCCCGATCCGGAAGTCCAGATACCCCGTCGATTTGGTTACCACCGTCACATTGGTGAGCAAGGGGACGAGGTAATTGGTGTTCGCATAAGCGGTCGTGAAACTCATGCGGTAATTGGCAAAGCCTCCGCTCGTGCTGATATAACTGATGCTCGCCACATTGACCGACATCAGCGTGTTGATTGTGTGCGTCGTTATGTTCGACACATTGGCCCGCACCATCGCCCGCCCCGTGTTCGCGGCGTTCGCCGTGGTCACCGCTGCCGCCGCCGTGGTCTGCGCCGTTTGAAAGAGCGAGAACAGCGTGTCAATCAACTCCGCAAACTGCGCCTGCGTCGGTGTGTCACCCGTCTCGAAATAGCTTTTTAGAACTGTCTGGTCTTGTGGTATCGGCATATTAACCCTTCGCCTTTTAACTCTTCAACTCACCACCAAGGTCGTCCCGACCTTCCATCCGCCCACGCCCGTTCCAGCGCTGCCCATCGTTCCCACCGTTGCGGTCGCCGGCGACCTCAGCTCCTGAATACCCAGCGCTGTCTCCCCGTGATGGCTCGTCACCCCGTCCATTGAGTCCGCCACGAACTTTCCATAGATCAGCGGCCACACCTGCAGCCCCGCTGCATAGGTCCTGCTGACGGCCGCCGTCAGGGTCAAAACATTCCCGGCCACCGTCAAAATCTTGCGGGCGTCGTAGTTCCGAAAGTCATCCATCAGGAACAAGTAATCATCCACCGCCCAGGGCCAGACTGTCGCCGCCACCGTTACCGTGGTGCTCGTCACCGGGGAGGCCAGCATCGAGGCCCGGCCCCAATGTGGGGCGCACGCCTTGCCGGACTTCTTCGCCGCCAGCATTCGGTCCTCCAGCCTGGCCCGCTCTTGCAGGTCCAGCGCCAGCACCGTCCAGTCCAAACGCGTCAGCGCCTGGTCTCGCATCCCGAAGCGCGATTCCTGCCCGGCCACGGCATCACTGATGAACGTCTGCCACGACCGCTGCCAATCCGGCTCCGTCTCCCAATTGGGAGCGTGCGGAAAAAGCACATGCCCGTTAATTGTCTCGACGCTCACGACGCAATTCCCACTTCGTTCCTCGAATCCCGAACATGCTTCACCACGATATTCTTGCCTGCGTTGCTCTCCAGCCAGCGCAGAAACTTGTTGTGGTCATCGAGCACCGCCAGGTGCAGCGGCGTTGGCGCGACATGCACCGAGGAGGCCCCGGCCGACCGGCCGCCTCCGGACGCCTGGGCGAACTGCTGCATGGCTCCCGCATCAGCCGTAATCGGCTTTTCCACGAATGACGGGGCGGCGTTCATGGCTGAGTAAAGGTCCAATACCCCTTGGTTCAACTTCGTGAAGAAGGGGACGCCAAACCTCCGCACCGTCTCGGCCTTGATGATCACTTCCGGCCCGCGTTCGTTCACCTGGACGAACTGGCGGCCGCCAGGCACGACGCCGCCCTCGGCGAACGCGGCTGCCGATAACCCGGTCGCGAGCGCCGTTCCGGCCGACATGGCCACGGCATAGCCCGTAAACCCGGCTACGGCCGCGCCGCCGTAACTCGCTATCGATGCGGCCACGGCCGCTGGTGCCCAGGCTGCCGCCGATGCGGCCGCTTCGCTCTTGTCCGTCAGGCCAAAGAGCTTTTTCAGCGCGGCGATGATGGTCATCGAGGCAATCCACTGGATCACGATCTGGATGATGTTCGCAATAATCTGACGCCCAATTTGCGAGAACACCTGGCCCCAGGTCTTCGTTCCATCGATCACCCCCATGATGGCGTCGCCAATGCCCTGGACTGAACTCTTGATCCCATCGAGCACGCCGCCCGCCAGGTTCGCCCCCAGGTTCCCGAACTCATTCATCATGTCGGTCAACCCGCCCCGCATCCGCCCCAGGAAATTGTCGCGCTCCAGTTCGCGCTGCTTATTGAGGGTCTCCGTTCGTTGCGTCTCCAGGACATTGATTTGCTTCAGCGCCTCGATGTGCGTTTCCGCCGTCTGGTCCTGGTCCTTGGCCAGCCGCTCGTAGGATGCCATCTGCTCATCGATGAGCCTCTGCTCTTCGCGCAGCAACCGGAGCAACAATTCCTTTTTCTCAGCCTTCGTTTTGTCCGGATCGCTTTCAATCCTCGCAACCCGGCCTTGGAGCTTCGCCAGCTCGATGGCAGCGGTTGCATCCGCCTCCTGCCGGGCCAGCTCCTCCCGCTGTCGGCCGTAAATCGCTGTCAGTTGCGTCTTGGCCTTTTGCACTTTCTCGTACTCGACCACATTGCCGTCCTGCTGCCGTGACAACTCCATCAACTGCGAAAGCTCCAGCAGATAAGTCTTCTCCAACTGGTCCCGCTTGCTCAAAAAAGCCTGGTTCCACCGCTGCTTCATATCCTCGATGGATTTCAATTGCTCCGGCTTCAATGGGTCGGCGGCAAGCTGCCCTGTTGGTGGACTTGACGCTTCCGCTTTCTTTGGCCGTTCGGGCGTTGAACTCCATAAAAACTTGAGCTGGTCCTTCAGGTCGTTCCATTCCCCCTTCACGCTGTCCCAGACCGTTTTGCTATTGCCCTTGATGGCTGCCCAGGCTTCGTTGGCCCCGTTTGTGAATTGCCCCCAAATCGTCTTTCCAGCGTCCGTCACGGCGTCAACTGTTTCGGCCCAGCCCTGTTTAAAATTATCGATCATGGTCTGCGCCGACTCGGGCTTGAACATGAGGATCATATCGTGCCCCCCCATTTTTTGGGCTGCCTTCTCCAATTTCTCAGCCATGTCCCAGAGCGTTTTCACCACTTTGATTTGGGTCTCGATGGCTTTCGTGGCCACGTTCCAGGCACTCACCCAGACTCCCGTCAGGATTTCAACGATGGCTAACAGAGCGTGACCAAGCGACGCCAGCGCGGAGGCCAGGGCTTTGATAAGGGCCATGAACACCTGGATGTTCTCGGTGGCATGGTTAAACGACTCGGCTGCATCCTTCACGGCCTCGGCAATGCTCACCAGGGAAGGCAGCAACACTTGAATCGCTCTCGTCCCCATCCCTTCGAGCGCCGCTTTCGCCTCGCTCATGCTGTCACGGAACTCCCGCGCATCGGACACAAGCTCCCCGCCCATGACCAGCCCCAGGGACTTCGCCTTCGCCATCACTTCCTGAATCGCTCCCGAGCCTTTGTTGAGCACCGGGATCATCGCCTGCCCGCCCCGGCCAAAGATGGCCATCGCCAGATCCGTCCGATTTACTTCCGGGGCCAGGTTGTGGAAGCTGTCGGCCACTTGGAAAAGAAAATCCTCCAGCGTGCTGAACCCCCCGTTCTGCAAGTTCAATTTGAAGAGGGTCCGATAAGCGTCGTCACTGTGGCGCTCAAACTCCGCCAGGAACCGCGATGCCTCCTTTAAGCCCGCGTTGAATTCCTCCTGATTAACATTAGCCAGTTTCGCCGCGTAGCTCCATCCCGAGAGAGCCTCGGTGGTCATGCTGGTCTTTTCAGCCAGCACGCCCATCGCTTCCCCGCCCTCAATGATGCGGTGCCCCCACTCGATCAGGCGTTCCACCACAAAGAAGCTGGCGACCTTTTTGGCAGCCTCCTCCATCCCCTGGCTCACCTTCTTGGTGAACCCCTGGATCAATGCCTCTGCTGCCCGCGTCTCTGCCGAAATCTCAATCTTTACGTCGCCCATAACTGTGTGGTTTTTCCATTCGCCATCCGCACCTCAGATCGGCCTGCCTTTGCCTTTCGGCGATTCGCTGGAATACATCAGCTTCAATCTCTGGTTGGCCTTCAGGCACACCAGGTCCAGCATGCGGAACGTCATCCCCTTCACGCTCTCCAGGCTGTGCCCCTGCCAAACCAGAAAATCAATTACTTCGCCGATGTCGCACTCGTTGGCTCGGCCGCTTTCCCAGCGAATATTTCTCGCAAGCGGCCGCCGATTTTTTTTACTGAATTGCTCACAATTGAGAGGTTCAGGTCCAGTGCCTGATCCAGCACGCCCATGAACTCGCCGCACGAGAGCGCCGCCAGCCAGGCTTCATCCTTGCCGGTCGTCTGCAGCACCAGAGTCTCGGACAACTCCTCCGAGTCCCGAATGATGGAGAGGAACATCTCCCCGTTCAGCAGCAGGACCGCCCCCTCCGACGCATCCTCCTTGCCCTTCATCGCGCCCAGGATGCGTTGAGCTTCTCCCGCCAGCTTTTCCGTCAGCGTCTTCAATTCCATCCAGGACAACTCCCGGATCGAGATCTCCTCCCCGCCCACCCTCACCTGGCGGGAAGCCTTTAAAATTTCAAACGTGTTCATGCTTTTTGTTTTTGCTTTCTATTCCGCGCTAGCTCCTGGAAAGGACTTCCAGCGTCCACTTGTTATAATCCTCCAGGTTGTTCTCTCCCCAACCGGTCACCTGCACCTGGCCGGTAAATGTCTCCGCGTTCTTGGGCACTCCCTCAATTTGATCCGACTCAAAGAAGCGGAACGTCCCCTGCGTCAGCAGCGCATCCAGCGCCCGGTAATTCAGCCGAGTCAAAAGCGGGCAATCGAACTCGAAGGTCCATTCGTTGGACCCGAAATGCGTCGCGGACAATGGCCGGATGAGTCCGCTCCCCGGATTGTTCTCATAATCGACCCCTTCCACCAGATTGCCGCCGCTATAGCTGGCCGACTGAATGAGAACGCCCACTCTGCCCAGGTCATACACGCGGTCCACCGTCAGTTCGTTCACACCGAAAGTCCGCGTCAGTCCATACTCGGCCGCCTGCACCAGGTCGGTTAGCCGGGTCCCATAATTGAGCATCCTCACCGCCTGCTCGAAATGCTCCGTCATCGTGAACGTCCGCCGTTCCTTGGCCGAGCGCAGCAGCTCCACGTCCACGCGCTTCAGGCCCCCGCTCGCTTTTGAGTGGGGCACCCGTTGCCGTTCCGGGTCGTTCTTGTAATCGAACACATTCCCGAAATCGATGTAGCCCGCCTCCCCAAGCGGCTGCCAATACAGCCGCCCGGAGAGCAGATCCAAAGTTTCCAGATTCATAGTTTTAACCCTTCAACGCTTCGCCCCTTAACCCTTCATGGGTCAACGGTTCAACGGTTCGCGGTTCAACGACTAATCCTTGCGCACGCTCACGGTCGGCTTGTTCAGCGGCAGGCATTCCAGCGCCACCTTGTTGAAGTCCTCCAGGTTATTCTCGCCCCAATTGGTGACGTGAATCTGCCCGAAGAAATCCGTGGTCTGCCGGGGCAGCTTCGAGAACTGGTCCTGCTCGATATACCTGATGTCCCCTTCCACCCGGAGGTCATCGAACGAGGTGAAGGGCTGCGTCGTCACCGCCGCCGCCGTGTAATCCACCGTCACCGTCGAATTGTCCGCGATGCCGCCGCCCACCAGGATGGTGATCGCGCCGTTGGAAAGATCGACCGCGTAATCGGTGTCCAGCACTTTGGTCACGCCGCCGACTTTCACCACCACCGCGCTCAGGCCCTGGTGCGCGGCGAAGTAAGTCCGGCCCTGCTTGCTGTTGCTGGCCGTCAGCGCTTCCGCTGTCACGTTGCCGCCGGCATAAACCACGTCCGCGCCCTGGTTGCCCAGCAGGATCAGCCGCTGAAGCTCCGGATGATGTTCATCCACCACGAACACATACTTGGGCTTAATCGATTTCACCAGGCTCACGTCCGTGCGCTTCACGCCTCCGGACGAGTTCATGTGATCGGCCCGGCCGACTTCCGGCTCCAGCTTGTGTTCCTGCACGTTCCCCCAATCCACATAGGAGGTTTCGCCCTTGCGTTTCAGGTAGAACCGGCCGCTGGTTAATTTCTTCGTTATGGCATCACCGAGTTTCATAGTTGTCGTTTCCTGTTGGTTGCTTGGTTTGCTATTGCTGTCCGCTCTCTGCTATTTGCGATCCGTCACTAGACATACGCCCGTCCCAGCGCCACCTGGAACCCCTGCACCGCGCCGTAAAGCGCCTGGCACTGCCCCGGCGAAAGTCCCTCCGAGATGCAGTAAAATTTCCCGCGCACCGCGGCGGGTTCCTGAAGCCCACCATCATTCCAGTCGTTCCGGCCGAAGACGAAGTAGCCAGTTCCCCCAGAATCATCAACCTCGACGTGGGCGGTGCCCGGAAAACTGGCAATCACATTGCCGTTCAAATAAAGCGACCGCGCATTGAGGCCGTCAAAGCTGCCCAGCAAGAATCCCTGCACGGGCACGTCTTCATTCAGGATGGTGTCCTGGGCCGGATCTCCCCACCAGAGCTGCGCCCCGTCCGTTCCTGTGCGTCTCAACGCAAAATTCACATTGTCGCTGCCGCTACCCAGGCCGATCAGGCACGCTCCGCCCGCGTTGCTCCCCGGCGCGTATTTCCCGTAGAACCCGAGCGCTCCCGTTGGCTTGGGCGAACCATCCGCCTGCAGCACCCCGGTATCCAGATATTCACTGCCGGAGGAGAGTAATCCCCCATTCGCCCCGGTCTCGTTGTAGTCGCTGTCGCCATCAAACCCGGCACTAACGATCCGGTCAGGAACACCCTCGGGATACTTCAGCCTGGTCAAGGCCATCTCCAGGTTGCCGCCACAGAACAGACACACGTCGATCAGCTTGTCCCAAATCCCGTAATCCTTGCAGTCCTGGACGAACCGATCCACGGCGTTCACCGTGCTTTGCCCCATGCTCGAGACCCCATGCGTTTGGGCCCGGTCCCGAAAATCATAAGTCTCGGTGTTATACCGCCTCACCGTTTTTCGTTTCGTGATAATCATACAATTTTGCTGCCGCTTTTTTCGTCGTTCGGTGTTCTGGTTTCGTCATTTCCCGCCAGCGCCTTCGGTTCCACCTGGCTCAGGCTGCCCAAATACTGCCGCAGTTCGGTGCCCGCCACTTCCGCCTCGTAATGGCGGGCGCGCGTCATCCGCGCCTCGCTCGCCGCTTTGTCGAGAATCTCCAGCGCCGCCTTCAGCCGGCCCACCACGTTGCTCTTGTTTGGGATCATGATTTTTCGGTAACCACCATCCGTCCGCCCGAGCACTGCCAGGTCATTTGCCATGCGGCCCGTCCCGTGGACTGCTCCTCGCTCTCGCCCACCAGTTGGAACGCTTCGCTGTTCAGCGGATGCATTCGCAGCATCACCGGGGACTGCCCCAGGTTCTGGCCCAGCAAGGCTGCTTCGACCAGGTCGTTCATCTTCACCACGCCCGGAGTGTCGCTGCCACTCCCGAGCGCCGCGTTCTTCCGCTTGCTGAAATCGCGGTCCGTCAATAGCAGCACGAACTCGCGCTTTACTTCCGTCTGCACCTCTTTCCCGGCAAACTTGTTCTCGTAATCATTCCCGCTCGGGATGATTAGGCACAGCCGGTTGTCGAACAGCATCAGCTCGCGCCTGGCCTTGACCAGGTCGGGCGTCGAATACACCTCCACCTTGTCGAACAGGGCGACACCAGGGCTAAGCTGCAGCGCCGTCAGCAGCGTCTTCACCTGGCCCATCAATGTCAGTGTCGGAATGAATGTGTTCATGCGGCCGCCTCCGCAAAGGGTTCCATCGGCACGGTCTTGCCCGCCAGGTCGTGGGTGCAATCAGCCAGGTATTCCAGCGTCCCGGCCTTGATAAAGAAATGGCAGCACTTGAACCCCGGATCGCCCCAGGTGATTTTGACGGACGGATGGAACGTGGGCCGTTCCAGATTCCCGTCGAAACTCCAGATCGCTCCACCCTTGCCGGGCTCCACTTCCGCCACCCAGATTAAGTGTTGGCTCTTGCAGCCAGGGCAGATGAACCGGTAGCCGATGAGGATATCAGGCCCGGCTGGTTTTTGGCCCATGTAGGAGCGATTGAATGGTTGCAGCAGTTTCGTCATTTGATTCTTTCCTCACTCCCCCAGCTCCCGGAGCTGCTGGCCAGCCCGGTCGGTTGCGGATCGGCCAGGGGATATTGCGGAAACTTTCCGTCCCGAATCTCTTTCAACTCTTCCATCGCGTCCGTGTAGGCTTGCGTCCTGGGTTTGGAAAGGTCATCTACCAGGACATAAACCTGGTAGATGACTATGGGTCGCCAGAGCCGTCGCAACGTTTCGGTCGGAACCACGAAGCGCGAGCTCCAGTCCCGCACCTTTGCCTCGGCCTCAGCTATGGCATGGATGAACGCGTTGGCCTGGCCGAAGTTCACCAGCCCGGCCTTCAGCTTGTCAATCTCGTCCTGGGGCAGATTCAAATCTGATTCCGCAAACGCCATAAGTTTCTTTTCCCTCTCCCCTGTTGGCCAGTCCGGCTCGGACAGGGGAGAGGGTTAGGGAGGGGTCCGTTAACTCGTCGCCGGCGCGGTCCGCTCGTACTCGCACTGTGCGGCCCTGAATTTCTCAAACAGTTCGTCGTCACCAAACGGCTGGCTGTAGACATGCAGTTCCGGCATCGTGCCGCCCAGGGCGCGATAACCGTCGCCCTCGCCGCCTACCCACAGTTTCTGGGCGTTCAGATGTTCGCCCGCCGCGACCGTGTGCGAGGCCCTGGTTACCCAGGTGCTGCCGCCGGTGAACAGGTCAATCGACGATTCGCTGTTCACCCGCACCGCAATCACCTTTGCGATGTAGCCCAGGGGCACGCCCGCGCTGAACAATTGCCCTCGGTATTCCACGCCCCAGGAACCGCCCGGAATCGAACCGCACATGGCCCGCAGGATCAGGTTCTTGATTTGCAGGACGGCCTGCCAGCTATCCTCCTTGTCCCGGCTCACCACCGCCAGCACGGTCGGCGTGACCGTGTCGAGGTTGCCGCTGCCAACCAGGGGCGAACCCAGGAAGTCCAGCGAGGTCCGGCCGATGTCCTGCGCGTTCGCAGCCACGCGGTTGCGGCGCAGGGTCGGGGCCGGGTTGTCCGGATGCGCCAGCCCGAGCGCAATCGGCCCGCCGCCCTGGTCGGGCAGGCTGTTCACCTTCGCTCCGTCCGAGAGCTGCAGTGCTCCCGCCCGGAACCAGAAGTCCGGCTGCGTGCCGGGCGTCATCGCCGGCCAGCCAAAAATACTATTCAATTCCCGCTTCAACTTTGCTTCCTGCCTGTCTGTGATCGTGATCGTTTTCATTTTTACTTTTGCTTTCCGTGTTTGTTGTTCTCTGACCGCTACTGCTTTCTCCGATTCCGCCGCTGCCGATACGCCAGCTCTTTCCAGGCCCGCCGCGCCGCATCCCGCCGCCATCCGATGGGCGGTCGCAGCCGCGAGCGCCGCTCCTCCCGTGGCTCGCACAGGATGATGCCCGGCGAAGGCACGAACGAAGACACGACTGACTCGGCTGCGCGAAGTCGGGCGGTGATTCTGGCCATGCAAACGGCCAGCGCTTGGATTGGAGTTACGTATCGTCGCAACATTAGGTTTACTCCTCCGGGGTGACGTTCACCGCCTTCGGCCCTTTCTTTCCTTCAACCTCATCAAACGACACCCGCTGTCCCGTCTCCAGGCGCGTGGTTTGTTTGTTGAGAATTCCGCTGTGGTGGACGAACAGTTCGCTGCCATCGCTGGCCTCGATAAAGCCGTAGCCCTTCCGTTCGTCATACCACTTCACTTTTCCGTTTGCCATAATGGTTGGTCGTAGTTGCGGACCGGCCCTCCTCCGCTGCCTCGCGGAGGCGGGCGTTCGCCGGTTTACTTCACTTCTTCTGGGCTGGTCTCGCCGGGCTTGGTTGGGGCCGGGGCCTCTTCCCATTGGCCAATCAACTCCTGCTCGGCGAGCGACTCCGCAGTTTTCTGCGACCGCGTTTGAAACGCTCCGCCCGCGTTGTAGATCACCCCTTCGTGGATGAAATTTTTTAACACTTTGAATTTCTTCATAATTTTGGATTTTGGTTTTGTCTGCTGTGCGTTGTTTATTCTGAGACGCACCCCTCAGATTCATGAACCCAATCAGGGGGTTTGGAATGTGTTGTCCAGGACTACGTGAGCACGTCGCTCAGGTGATACCCGGCGGCCGCGCCGACCAGTTTCTCGTCCAGGTCCTGCCGCACCCGATGCACGTCCGAGCGGATGCTGTCGTCGCGATAGCTTTCCACCAGCACGCCGTCCGGCCCGGTTTCCCCGGACCAGGCGAAGCACCGGCCGAAGTTGGGAGCCTGCAGGTCTTGCGCGGTTTCGACGTGGGCCAGGATGACCGAGTCGCTCCAGAGGTAGGCCGCGCTCAAGGTCTGGCCTTCATTCGCGGAGTTGTAGAGCACCCCTGCGATCAGGAATTGCTGCACCCCAAACACGGCGGCCAGGATGTCCGCCGTGACAATCCCGCGCTCGCTGTATTTGATTTTGTCCAGCACCTTGGGATGTTCCTTCAGCTCGTTGAACACGTCCCGGTTCACCAGCATCGTGTTCGCTTCCATCCCGCAGCCCTTGTGGATGGCCGTCTTGGCCGCGTCCACGTCCGAGATCGGATCACCGGCCAGGGCGCGGTTCCATTTGGTCGAGGGCGTGGCGGTCGGCACCGAGCCGCCCGTCGCCTTGTTCTTAATCCGCAGCTCCTGGTTGAATAGGATGATGGCCGTGGCCCGGCGCACCGCCGCGATGTCCGCGTTAATGGCGATGGCGTATTTCTTCCGCTCCCGGTCGTCCACCGACTCTTCGTGGCCGTATTCGCGCGTGGCGAAGGTGTCGTCGCTGATCGTCATCTTGCTCCGCGTGTAGGCGGAGCCTGGCGCCCGTTGGATGTTGGTCGGGAAGTTCAGTGCGTTCGCCTGGTCCAGCACGTAATAATTGGCCGACTGCTCCCCGGTGTTGAACTGGGGGAACAAACGTCGGCCCACGTATTGGGACGGGTCCTGCAGGAACTTCACCGCGTAACCCTGCATCACAGGGTTTGCTGTCGCTGTCGATTTCATATTTTCGTTTTACTGCTCTATTTGCTCGTTATGGGTTCCTCCCTCTCCCCTTCGGGGGGAGAGGGCTGGGGTGAGGGATTTATCGATTACGGCGCGGTCTCGGCCAGGGTTATGATCTCGAGGGTGTCCCCGTCCGCCGACGCGGCTGTGGGACTGATCTTGATTCCGAGTGCCCGGCTGCCGGTCGTGGCCGCCACCACCTTGCCGCCGGTCAATCCTTTCACCTGGCCGCGGATCGCAATCGCGCCGCCCGCAATCACTTTATAGGTCGGGGCCAGCAGGCGGATCACCACGTCATTCGCCCCTTGCAGCTTCGAGTGCATGAATCCGATGCAGATGCCGCTCGTAAAGAGCTGCACGGTGCCGTTGGCGGTGAGTTCCACCGCGTAACCTTCCTTGTTCGTCAGTTGCCCGGCCGTTTCTTCGGTGAACGTCCGGTAATGCTTGTCAACGTAAGTTTCCAACATAGTGTTTTTGGTCTTTCTTTTTCTTAACGATTTAACGCTTCAATGTTCCAGCGCCTGAACGTGTCTTAGTTTTGCTGCGCCTTGAACCCCTCCAGATATTCCTGGTAGAGCTTCGCGCCATCCGGCGTCGCCGCGAACTTCGCCTGTGCCGCCTGCTCATCGAGCTTGTTGGCCGTGGCATACTCCTTGGCCTTGACGATGAATGGATGCGCATCCAGTCCGGCGCTGGCCGAGGTGCCGTTCTTGCCCTGGCCATCGATCACCTTCTTTAAGGCGGGATTGACCGGCGCGGACTCCAGCAGTTCCGCGTTCTTGGCATCGAGGAGGATCACATTGGTCCAGTGCTCGATCAGTTTGGCGTCCTGCGGGGGAATCTTCCCCTCGCTGATCGCCTTCCGAACGACAATGCCGGCGTTGGCTTTCGCCTGCACCTTGTTCGCTTCGATCAGGGCTGTGACTTGCGTTTCGAGCGCGGCGATTTTCGGGTCCGCGGCCGCTTCCTTCTTGTCCGGCATCGCCAGGCCGACCAGCTTGGTCTGGAAGGTCGTGACGGTTTCCGTCAGCTTGGTGATGGCGGCGTTGGTGTCCGTCGCCAGCTTCGTAACGGCGGCGTTGGTGTCCGCCAATTGTTCTTCGATTGTTTTCATATCTGCTTTTTCCTTTTCTGTTGGTTGTTTCTGGTCGCCGCCGTGGCGTGACCAAATTGGTTGTATCGTTTTGAAGGCCGCCCGATTCACCAGGCCGCCCATGTTCAGCGGAGCGCCGACAAACTCCCCGTCATCGAACCAGAAGGAGGGCGAGAATCGCCGATAGGCCCGGCCCAGGAGCGCTTCCTTGCCCGGCTCCGTCCATTCCACGCGTGCCCGCACCCCGCCGCTCACCGGGTCAGTCCCGCCCCAATAGAATCCCATCACATGGGCGCTGGCTTCCCCGTCCTCGTGGTTGAAATCGAAATAGGGCCGGTCCTCCTGCCCCGTGGCAGCCTTGCTGCAGTAGTCCTGCAGGCACCGCTGCATCAGCGCGCCCACCTCGGCTGTGACCTCCAATTCCAGCGTGACCGGTTCCTGGCTCGCGCCTTTCGTGGCGGTCACCTTGTGCTTGCCCGGCGGCATCCACTGAATGTCCGCAGGCAACTGGTTTCCAATTACTGTCACCGGCGCGCTGCCCAGGGCCGCACTGATTACTGAATATTGCTTCATGGCTTTGGTCCTTGCTCCTTAAGCTGGCGCTCCAGCATCGCGTCCGCCCGGTCGGTCAGCGCCTTCTCGAATTGCGCCTGGTCCGGAAACGCCTTGGGCTCGGCGTCCTGGTGAACCGAGGGCGTCAGCAGATATTCCACCTGCAGTCCGCCGCCGGCGATGGCGGTCGCCAGCAGCACGTTCGAGTTCTGCTTGATGACGAACAGTTTGTGCCCGGTCTCCTGCTCGTAAACCTTGGGTCGGCGTCCGTAAGCCTCCGGCTCTTCCGGAATCGCCAGGTTGCGGGTCGTCTTGGCCCGAAGCGTTCCGCCGAAAAGTTTCTGCGCGTAACGCGGGTCCGTGATGCTCACCGTTACGGTCCTGCCCGACGGCGCGAGCACGGGCGCATGCACGCTGTTGCCCACTTGCCGCCAAAAATGTTCTCGCCGTTCCGGAGCCAGGTGATTGACCTGCGTTTTGTCCAGCTCCCGGAAATGCGCCTTGAGCCGGTTGACCGCCTCGCGGCCGACGCCCGCCATGATGGCCCCTGGGTTCTTGGCCTGGGCGAGCGTCGCATCCATCTTCTTCACGAACCCCTCGCGATTGATGTGCACAGCAATCACGCGGTCCCCCTTTCCAGGCTCAGGACTTTGGACTTTGGACTTTGGACTCTCCTCCGCATCGCGCCCTGCACCGCGCCGTTCACCATCGCCGCGCCCATTGTTTTCTCTAACGCGCTGCGCAACGCTTCCGCGTCCAGGTGCCGGAACAATTCCGGGATCTGGTTTTGCGCCTGGGCCAGCGCCCGGACAAAATCTTCATCACTGATGTTCTGGTCCTCAGCGGCCGTGACCAGGCGTTGGAAGTAAGGCTTCACGCCTGCCAGCCATTTCGCCTCCACGCTCGTCAGGTCCTCCATCACCCGTTCGGTCAGCAGCTCCGTGGCATCTTTCGCTCTGAGCACTGAGAACTGTGAACCCAGAACTCTCTTCGCCAAGGCCAGCGCGTCGCCAGGATTCGTCATGCTGGATTCATCCTGGTTTCGCCCCGCGACCACGTCCTCGCCCTCGCCCGGCATTGGAATCTCGTGCCGCTCGTAGAACCATGCCTTGGGCATCTCGACTCCGGCGTTCAATAATATTTGGTCCCGCTCCGCCATCGCCTTCGAATCATCAGGCTCGTCGGCCTGCGTCATGAAATACGGGCACTCCTCCGTGTTCCCAAAGTTCAAGAGGCAGATGGCCGGGATGAGCTGCCGGTTCAAAATCCGTCCCACAAAGTTCGCCGCCGCCAGCTTGCGCCCATCGAGCACCGTCTTATGCACCGTGCCCAGGGCCTGGGTTCCCCGGTCCCCGGCGTCGGTGGTGAGCGTCTGCCCGAGAATTATGATGTCGCAGATCGTGTCCGCCGCCTTGAGCAGGGCGATGTGCGGATTGTCCCCGGCCGCTTTCATCGCCTCCTTCAGCTCCATCGTCGTCCCGGACGGGAACGCGGCCCAACCGGCGCTGCCCATGTTGGCGAGCATGTCGCAAATCAGATCGATGGTTTCCTTCGACGCGTTGGGATCGTAGTTGGCCCAGCGGATGGGCATCCCGAAAATTTGCGCGAAATTCAAAAACCACTCCCAGGTGAAATTGCTCGCGGCCCAAAAGAAACCCAGCACCCGCAACAGCGAAGCGCCCGCTGGATGGCCGCTCTTATTCTTCGCGACGGCGATCAGAAATTTGTTCTCCGGAAACCGGACATAACCTTCCAGGGCTTCCCCGCCGTCCGCCTCGAGCAACACGCCGCTCTCCCGCGAGTCCAGCATCAGCCGCGAACCCACTGACGGATATCCGTAGTGCCTCGGATGCACCCACCGCGTCGCCCTGGGCGCGAATGCCTTCCCGCCATCGTAAGCCTTGACCTCCCACAAAAGTTCCTGAACGGAGATGCCCTTGCCCCACGCATCGAGCAGGTCTCCAATCAGCCCTTCGAAATCATTTTCGTCGTTGTCCGGCTCGGGCGTCATGTTCCAGACCAGGTCTTCGACCAGGTCGGCTCGACGTTGCGCCTTGATGGTGGGCTTCTGTCCTTTTGCGGCCCAGGGCTGGAGTGGCCACTCCTGGCCTTTGACGGCGTCCTTCAGCTCATTCAGGTTTTTCGAGAGCCGGGGCCAGGTCGCCTCCATCAGGTCGAACATCTCCCACTGCGCCAATAGATTGCCCATCATCGCTCCCCGGATCGTTCGCTCCACTTGCTCGGGCGTGAAGTGTCGAACCGTTCCGGTCATCCACCGGTCCCGCGCCTCGGGATTAATGATGATGCGCAGGGTCTTTTCCGGGTCCGGCGCGGGTCGTTCCGGAGGCGAAGGCCGGGCCGGGATCGGAGCCAGACCCTTTTGCTCAGTTGCGCCCCTCGCTCCGAACAATTTCGCGAGCAGATTCACGACGCACCTCCGTTGTCATTTCCGATGCCCGGCAAAACTTGCCCCCCAAGGCCGCAATATTCTTCTGCCATCCGCAAATCGACCGCATTGCAGCGCATTGCAGCGGCATGGGGCGGTTTCTGCCCCCCCCGTCGCACGGAAGTCGCTACCAAAACGTCCTGGGGCAACGTGGCGCGATTCGCCCGATCTACCCGGCCAGGCCCCACCACCTGATAATTGGATGCTTTGGAGTTCATTTGGGCGTGATCACAAACTCCGAGAAAGTCCGGTCACTGTGGGTGCGCCGGTTCACCGCCTGGTTGGCCGAGGTGACCTTCCTCAGCTTGAAGTCCTTGAACAGTTCCCGGTTGAATGGGCTGCCATCCACCGTCAGCACCCATCGGCCCTGGATTCCGTCCACCGTCTGGCGCAGGCTGCGCATTTGTTCCTCGGTCCAGCCCGCGTAGTTTTTCACCTTCGCGTGCAGGTAGGGTGGATCAATGAAAAAGAAACTGTCCTTCGAATCGTAGAGCTTGATGCAACGGGCATAATCGACGTTCTCAAACGTCACCTTGTCCAGGCGCTGGTTGAGCAAGCGCATCGAGTCCATGATGTTGAAACGCGACTGCGATGCCCCGCCTCCGGAAGTCTTGGCCACGCCAAAGCTGTCCATGTTCCCGCCGAAGCTCATCTTGTTGCGCATCAGCCAGCGCGAGGCCCGCTGGATTTCTGTCAGGCCAGGCTGCCCCATGAAGTCGAACAGGTTCTTGCGCGAGTTCAAAATCCACTCGACCTCCCGCTCCAGTTCCGGCAAATGAAACTTCACCTGGTTGTAGAGGTTGATGACGTCCCCGTTCAGATCGTTCACCACTTCCCGCACGCTCGGCTTCTTGGCCAGCAATACCGCCAGCCCGCCCGCGAATGGCTCGCAGTAACAAACGTGCGGCTTGATCAGCGGCAGAACGATGGGCAGCAGCCGGGTCTTCCCGCCTGGCCAGCGCAGGAGAGGTTTGGTTCTGACTTCCGCCGCGTTTTGAATTTTGGGCTTCGTCATAGTCTTCCTCCTAATCGTGCGGGCACAAAAGTTCCAAACCGCGTCGGGTTGTATCCCAGCCGGATTCCTTCCACCGAAAGTATTCCTCCCGCCGTGGAGGTAATGGCCCGCAACCCGAGCTTGGTGGAGTCGAATGTGTCCCCGTGCCGTCCCTCGTCCGAGATCTCCGCGTCGAACGATCCCCGGTCGCGTTTGACCAGGCGGAAGTCTTCCTTGATGTAGCGCTCCGGGGGCAGCGTCAGATGGTTCGCGTCCAGCTCGTCCACGAGCGTGCTGCCCAGGTATTGCTTCATCGTCATCGGCTCCGGATGTCCCGGCACTTCGATGGTCTCGCTGCCAATCACCAGTTCGACTGGCACTTCGCCGCCCAGGAAATTCCGCAGGTCAATCGCGAAGTAACGTTCGTTCGTGGCATCGACGCACAAGCGCCGCGCTCGACCGCCTTCCTTGCGCTCCTTTATGGCCAGGACAATCGAGCGGATGCGGGCGCGGGCAATGTCCGGCTCCTGCGTTTTCCAAACGAAGACCGTGCGCACGATGGTTTCCAATCCGCGCTGTTCATTCACCGAGACGGCCGTGGGATTGCTCGTCTCCTTTTCGGTCGTGGCCAGGTCCACGCCGATGCCGACTGGTCCCGCGCCCAGATGTTCCACGAGGAACGCGATGGCCCGGTCCATGTCCGCGTCGTCGTCAATCTGGAAGCACGCGCACTGGCCGATGCCCCGGCGCATCGCCGCGTCCAGTTGCACCAGCCCGCACGCCGCCGTGCCGCCGAAAATAAATCCGCAGCCATACTCCCGGTCCCACACCGTCTTGTCGAAGTGCCGCTCGCGATGCGCCTGGGGTGTCAGCGGCTCGCGTGTTTCCAAATCATAGACACTCACTCCGTCCGCGTAGGCGTCGAACGCCGTCACCCTCAACACCATGATGCCCGTCTCGCTTCGATACCAATTGCCCTTCGGATTCACTGGGAACTCCGTCCCCAGCGGCGGCATCAGCATCTCAAAGCTGTAATGCATGTCATCGGGCGGCGGCGTGGTGCAAAGGGTCAGCCGGAACGTGGGGTCGCTGCTCACGATGGGTTCGATGGCCCCGTAGGTTTCCTTCCAGTTTGACACCCGCCCAATCTCATCGCACATCAGGTCGCCGGTTTCCCCGACCGTGTCCGGACCCAGCGCGACCACTTTGGTCCGGGAGTAAACCGTGCGGGAATGGTAGTAGCGGAACTCCAGCCGCTGGGCTTCATAGAGCGAGGCGAAATCATCCGCCGTTAGCTTGTCCGGAATCTTGCCTGTCTCGCCATCGGCTACCTGCAGCACGCGTGCCGCCTGGATGGCCCGCTGGATCACGTCCGCTTCCTTGCGCACCATTTCACGCGCCAGGTTCAGCTTCGCGCTGCCGAACACCACCGTGTGATTCTTGCGCTTCATCATCTTCTTGAGCGCGATGGTGCTGAAGAGCGTGGTCTTGCCGTACTGTCGCCGGGCGACCAGGGCGCAGACGCCGTAGCGCTCCACGCCGTCCACAAACTCGCTCTGCCCCGACCGCAGCTTGAGCACTGAGGACTGAGCACTGATTACTGATGACTGATTATTCACTTCCACTTCTCCCCGAAGATGAGTTGCCCGAGCTGCTCCGTCTTCGCGTCGTTGCTCTCCGGCCCCTCCACGATCTGCCGCGCCCGCTGGTCCTGCGCCCAGGTCACGAACAGCTCGCAGGTATCCCGCTGGAACTTCTTCTCGTCCAGGGCGAGCTGCTGGTCCTTCTGCGCGATTTGCTTTTCCCGCTGGTCGAACTTCAGCCGATCCATTTTGGCCTTGTGCCGCGCCGTGCGGTAATTCAGAAACGTCTTGGGGTCGCTCTGCTTGATGGCTTCCAGTTGGAAGAACGCGTTCCCGTAGGTCTCGACCTTCTCCTCGCTCAACTCGGGCGCTTGCTTCCGGAGCAGCTCCATCATCGTGACCGTGTCCTGCTCCAATAACTGGAATTGCTGCCGCAGCGACCACCAGGAAAAGAATTCCGACAACGCGCCCACGGAAGTTTTGATTCCGTCTTGCGCCAGGTGCTGCTTGGTTTGCTTCAAGCCTTTCTCGTTCAGCAGGTCGATCACCTCGCGCTGCCGTTCCGGAGGAAGGTTCTTGAGCACCGAGTCGCATCTTGGTTTTTTGTTCATTCATCAGAGCCGTTTCGGTTCGAGGTTCTGCCGCGCAATCGCTGCGTTGGCCCACATGACTGCTTCCTCCAGTTTGGTCATCGCCGTGGATTTCTCCCGTCCGGCTGGGCAGCAGTGATCGATCAGGTAAGCTAGGTCCTTGGCATGCGAGCGCAGGCGCACATAGTTCTCCTGCTGCTCCGGAGTCGGCGCGTGATACGAAAAATTGTTCTCGATGGTTGCGTTCATTAGTAGCCCCTCCGCCGCAGCTCGTTGGTCCCTGGGGCCGTAATCTTCCAGGTCTGATTCGCCGGGTTGAAATGCCCGCGATGGATCGTCGCGACAAAACCGATCGCCGGGTCCTCCAGATATTCCAGGGCCTTGTTCGTGTCTCCGGCCGTCGCGGTGAACCCCATCGGCGTCAGCCGCATCCGGATGGCCTCGATGCCCAGCCCAAAGCGCGTGCCGTTCTGGTCCAGCACTCGCAAAATCCCCAGGTGAAATAATTCTGTTTGCTCCGGGCTCATTGTGTTGATTTCCATCAGTCGTGCCTTCCTCGATGCGGCGCTCCGCGCTCAATGGCCCGGTCCAGCTTCCCTTCGATGGAACTTAAGCGCTGCACCAGGGCCGTGTTCATCGTGTCCACCGCCGCCAGCTTATTGCTCACCGCGTGGAGTTCATGCGAAAGCTGCTCCTTGTGCGCTTCCATCTTGGCGTAGATCGCCCGCCGCCGCTCGTCCCCGTCGCGAATGACCTCTTGGAACAATTCCTCCACCTTTTCGAGCTGGTCCTTCGTCGCGAATGTATCGGTCGCATGTTGCTTCACATCCGCAGGCGCGGGCTTGTCCTTCATCCGATCAAGGAACGAATGGATCTGATTGACTCCCGCGCACAGCGCCGCCAGCGCGACGAGTATCCATCCGACTGCTTGGTATGAATGTGGGTCTGGCATGGGGTTATGGGGATGGAATGATCCGCAGGAACGGAACCACGTTGCTCCCGTTGATATAGGTAAAATCGTCGCAATAGACATTGCTGCCCACCCGGTCAAACGACATCAGTTCGAACCAGTTCGTGTTATTCAGGCTGCCGATCAGCGACAGCCTCGAAGCGATCTGGTTGCTCCACACCAGGTGCAGCACCACGCCGGTGCCGAACGCATGCTCCTCCCACGCGAGCACGCTCGAACTCGGGGCCATCGCGTTGGCCGGCATCGGGAACAACCCATCGAGCTCCGCGCCGATTACCGCCAGCGCGCAACCAATTAAAAATGACAGCGCTAGTTTCATTCTTCTCGCAGCCGGAAAAATTCCTGGCTTCTCCCATTGAAGGCTTTGACCAGGCAGAACGTGCAGTTGGCCTCGTCATCACAATCGCTGTATGAGAACGAGGCTCCGTCCGGGCAAGCCCATCCAAAAATGCACGAGGGAGTAACCATCACAGATTGCGGCCCGCGACTGTTGCCCCAGCTTGTGCCCGGCCCACCCCACCAATCTCCCAGCGTCGGCTCGGGCCAAAACGGCCCGGACGGAGGCCCCCACTCAATCGTGTAGGTTTTGCCCTGCGTGATGCCCGTCCAGATAATCTCCACAAAGTTGGTGACACCTTCATTCACGACCACGCGAGGATCGTCCACGGGCAGCGTGAACATCCGGATGCTCCGGGCGTTGAGAATCCGCGCTCCGGCGGGCAGCGGAGATTTTCTGATTCCTTTGTGCTCGAGGTGTTGGGGCTCCAGGAACTCAAACGCTTTCCAGTCTTGAGCGGAGGCAAGCATCGAGCACAGACCCAGCACGCTCAATCCCACGAGCCAGGTCTTCCCATCCGCCAGGTGCCATTTTGCATTCATCAAAGAATCCTTTCTTCAACTGGTTGCTATCGGGGCGACGATTTTTGACTTGCGCGCTTTCACCAAAACCTGATGGTCCGGGTGCATTGACTTGCTCAAGTGCTTGCTCAGGACGTCCGCTGCTGCCGCCGGAGAGCTGGGCGGGTTGTTTTTGAGTTCCACCTTCGCGGACTCGACTCCCCGCACGATCCCGTCAAACGCATTCTTGGAAACCACTCCCAGCCCGCTGGCGAGCGCGGGAATCTTGTTCACCAGCCAGCCCGCCAGGTGGGTGAAAATCGGGATGGCCGCTGGAAAGAAAATGCAGATGGCCACTATCGCCGCTACCGTGCCCCCGATGCCCAGGCTGGAGATGATCCGCCGCACGATGGACTTGTTCCGTTCCGCCTCATACTTCTGGCCCATGTCGATGAGCTGCTTTTCGTATTGGGCGCGTTCCGCCCTCCAGCCCGTCTCTTCCGCTTCCCGCTGGGCTTCCAGGCTCGCCGACTGTTGCTTCAACGAAGCGTTCTCCCCCAGGAGCGTGCGGACTTGCGCGGTCTGGTCCTGGATGGGCAGGCCCGTCAGGTTCTGGTCCCGCCGCAGGAAATCATCCGACAAGTCGTAAGCGATCAGCGCCTTGCCGTAGTTCGTGGCCACCAAACTGCCACGCCCGATGTTGTTCGCGACCCGCGCCGCCTGGGTCAGCTCGCTCACTCTCTGGGCCGACTTGTCCAGCACGTTCGCCCGGTGCGCGGCATTGTGCGTGCAGCTCAGGGTGAGGAGGAAACAAACCGCCAAAAGGATTAACGACCGTGACGGGCTGTTTGGGGGAGCTAGCCGCTGGAGGAGGTGGTCGGCTGCGCATTGGCCCGTCACGGCCGAAGTGTGAAAGCCGCTCGCGCTCGAAATCGATTTTGTAGGGTGCTCGCCCAAAACGTGGACGACTCTGCACGCCTCGCTTCGATGTCGCTATCCCACCTTGTTTGGTTTGGCAGGTTTGTCAGGAATTGTTTTCCGCCGCTCCCAATCGTAATCGTAATCCTGCTGCCTCGCGCAATGGGGTATTACCCTACCCTCAAAACTCCGAATCCTTGCTCGCCTCCCGATACTCCATGATGGAGGCCATATCGAAAACCCGCTTCCCCCTTCTGTCAGTCAGCCAGCGCCAGCGCAAATGCTTTTGACCCTTCTCGGTGTTGACGAGGTAGCTCAGGGTCGAGCGGGCCACGTTCAACATTTGCGCCGCCCGGTCCGCATCGATCTCCTGCATGGGCTTTTGCGGGACGATCTGGAAGCCGCCGCTCCCATTCGGCAGAAGCGTGGCGAACAAAAGAATTTGCGCCGGGTCATCGATGTTTCGCTTCCGTGCCATGCCTGGTTCCTTTCTGTTCCCTCTGTTTGCTCCGGTTAAATCACTCCGCCCATTGATCGAACTCGCCCTCCATGTCGCTGGAGAACGCCGCCCCCGTCTCCCGCGCCAGGTCGCGAAACAGAAAAATCAAACTCGCCACCGTGGTGTCGTCGAACGTTTCCGACAAGCGTTCCACCGGCCCGTCATACTGGACTGGGTTGCGGCCCTCGGGTGATTCCGCCGTCATCTTCCCGGTCACGACCTTGCCATCCGGAAAGAGCAATTTGCAAGTGAGCGTCACCATAATTAAAACAGTCCCTTCAATACGATCTTCATCGTCTCCCGAAAATCCGGGTCATTCCACCAGCGGGCCATCTCGTTGGGCTTCATGGTCAGCCACTCGATATAGCGCGTCGGGACCTCCAATCCCATCGGCGGATATTCCCCGCGGTAAATGCGTCCGGCATAAACCTCATACCATTTGTCCCGCTTGCCCCGCACGTCGCGCCTGTAATTGCCCAGATGGACCACCGGCTCGCCCGCCGTCCGGGCGTCAAAGTGATCCTTAATCAATTTCTGGTAAGCGGGCGAACCTTCCCGATGCACCCAATGCATCAGCTCGTGGAACATCGTCCGCCGCGCCTGGTCCGGATCGGTTCTCAGGTCCCGATCTATCTTCAGGTTCCCTCCCATCGAATAGCTGCCGCGTCCCGACATGCTCGCCGCCCGGATGTCCAGCTTCGGCAATTTCTCCACGAGCGAGGCTGGAAGGAAGTTCAGAAACTCCTGGACGTGTTCCGCGATGGCTTCCTGGGTCAGCGCCCCGCTCGCCGTGGCCTTCACCCGTCCCAGCACCGTGCTCGCCTGCGCGGGGGCGGCCTCTTTCAGCTCCTCGCGCAAATTCGCCATGTCAGCGGCCGTCACCACCGGCTTGGCCTCCAGCCCCAAATCCTTCAGGACGCTCTCAATCGTTGCTTCCCCTCTCGCCCCTGGGGAAGCGGGCCGGGGCGTGGCCGGCTGCACGGGCGCTGCAGGAGCGGGGCTGGGCGGCTGCACCGGGGCTGACGGCCGCACACCCGCGCTCCACCGGGCCGTCTGGGTCGCGCTGTCAATCTCCACCTGGCTCCCAAACGATTGCTGCAACTTCGTGACCATCTCCGGATCGAGTCCCTTCAAACTCGCCTCCAGTCCCTCGTTGAAATCCTTGTCCACCGGTTGCGGTGTGTCGCTGGGCGAAAGCAAGCCCAGCGCTTCTGCTTCCGTGCGGTCCACGTCCTCGGTCGTCATCCCGCTTCCAAAACCCCACGGCCCCCAGGGCACCCCGAATCCTCCGATCGCCGGGGAGTTCATCGCTGTCCAGAATTCCAAATCCGTTTTGAGCCGGACCACCCCTTCATTCTGCTGATGCACCGGCCGGGGTTGTTTCACGTCCACCTCGCGAATAAACCGTTGCGCCGGGAACTCATCGAGCACGGACGGGTCCATCCCCTGTTTCCAATTCCCAAAGCTCGTGGACGATTGCGTCTGCACGTCGAAGATTAGGTTCAACCGCTTCTGCGAGGTGATGTCTTTCAACCCGCCTTTGTCCTTCGAGTCGAGCGGCCCCATTCCCTCGGCGATGGCAAACGCGCTCATCTGCTTCACAAAGTCGGCGCGGCTTCCCATCTTCAGCGCCTCGCGCTCGATGCCGTCTGGACCCATCACCTTGTGCCTCGCTCCAGACAGGAAGTCCCCAATCGAATCCTGCGCCCGCTGCAGGAACCGGACGTTCTCGATGGTGCTGGAGAAAAACGCCCGCTCGCGCAAGGCAGTCGGGATCTGCGCCCATTGCTCCGAGTTGAGCTGTGAGCCAATCACCGACTTGCTCCCCAGCTTGTCGATGGCTTCCTGGAACAAAATAGGTTTAACAAATTGCATATCTCACCATAGCTCGTCGCCAGTAAATATCCTGGTCCGATTACGCAGGCCCGAGGCCATGCGCTTCTGTCTGGATAGCAGTCGGCAATGAAAGCGTGTGGCCTTCATGGTTGCTGCTTTGCGACTAACACCCACCACCCGGACCACGAGGGCATGCCACGGGTCGTTAGGCTTGTTGTTTCTGAACGCCACGTATTGACCGCCAACGATTCGAGGCAGCTCGGGTTTCGTTTTTGTCTTCATATCCCAGCCCCCTCGTCAAACTCCGCGCTCGCTTCTTCCAGTTCCCGTTTCCGGCTGACCTCGCGATGCACCTGGATAGCCCGCCACAGCATCAGATCAAACTCCTGGGACGATACCTTCTTGGTCCTGCCGTTGATCTCCTTGCCTGGCTCGTTCCACGTCAGTTCATACCAGAACCGCGACGCGACCGCATGCCGATAACGAATCTCGAACACGACCGGCTCTTCCGACTCCATCGCCTTGGCCCGCACGAAGTCCAGGAAGTTCGGCCGCACAAAATCAATCTGCCGCCGCAGACGGTAAACATTCGAGTCAAACATCGAACTCATACCGTTCCTCCGTTCGTCAGCAACCTCGATTCAAACCCTGGCAGCTCCCCGACCGGCCGCTGGCCCTGGCGCACGCCGGGGCGAATCTCAATGTCCTGGCCGGCCCGATAACCATGCTCCAGCGCCATGCCCTTCTTTTGCTTTGGCGCAATGCTCCCGGTTTTAAGCTCGCCAAAGCTTTCCTTGATGTATTGTTCCCGTTTCGCCCTCCAGGAAATCTCTAAGGCCGTTCCACCACCAGGACGCGCAAACCTTGCGTTCAGCTTATTGGAGAGAGCGATGAAGCACCCGTAGATAAACTGCTTCCGGTTCTTGCAACGGCCCCGCCGTTTGTTCCACTGCCAGCGAAACTCCCGCACCAGAAAGTTGAAAATGTAATCCGCAATTTCCAAGTGCAGCTCCGCGCCCACGAACAGAATCTTTTCCGACCAGCCGCATTGGTGGATCGGATTGACCTCGAAAAATCTTTGGCAGATAGCGGCCGCATAATCGGCCTCGGGCGGGCACGAGGCCCACTCTCCCACCTGGCGCTGGGCGATCCGAACCGGCTCCTGGTTCTCCGCTTTCTCCACCTCGGCCATGTCGATGCCGTGCTTTTCCGCCAGCGCCGCCGCCAGGATTTGCGCCGTGTCATGTTCCTCGGCCGTCCGCCCGTTCCCCCGGAGCAGCTTCCGTATTCGTTCAAATGCTTCGCTCTTGTTCATGCTCGTGTTAGTTCAAATAAAACCCGCCCCCCATTGCCCAGGCCAGATTCACCGGCAACCCACAACTCACGCAGGGCTCTTTCGCGTGCGCTTTCACCACGAACAGTTTCATCACCAGCGCGTGCCCATACTTCTCGGATGCCACCAGGGTCGTGGCCTGTCCCAGGTCGCCTCCGTCCGGCCGCATAAAGAATTGCCGCATCGGCCCCACAATGGTTTGGTGCGTGGCATTCATGGCTTGAGCGACATCTCCAGCTCTTTCAACGTATGATTGAATTGCGGTTCGTGTTTGCGCCGTTCCGTCACCACGGCCACCGAATAGGGAATCACCCCGTGGTCCCGCTGGAAGGCGCGGGCGACTTCCATAATGCACGCGCTCGTCAGGCGTCGGCAGAAATACATTGCGACCTGCCTGGCCTCGGCCGTCCGCGTCCGGCGGTCTTTCGCCAGCATGTCTTCCACGGTGATGCCCCATTTGTTGGCCACCGCGACCATCACGTCATGCAGCGGGCCGGCGAGCCGGGCCGGGCCGCTCAGCTCGTCTGCCATCAAACGATCCACTTTGCTCTTCGCGGCGCGGGCCTGCTGGCGCAACGTGTCCACTTCGGCCTGGGCGGCCGCCAGCCGTTGCCGGGACTCACGCAACGCCCCCAGGGAGGAACTCATCTCCTCCAGGGCGGTTTTCAGGTCCGGTGCATCGGGCCAAATCACAACTATTTTTGCTTCGGTTCTCACTTCAGTGCTCATGCTCATACTCCTGCTTCGATTGGTTTTTTTCGGTAGAACAATTTGTCCGCCTCAATCACCCGCCGTCTCATTTCGTCCGCCTGGGACGACATCCAGTGCCGCCAGTGATTGTATTCCTCGTGCGTCATGTCCTGCACGAGCTTGTAACCCTTCTGCCCGCCCGCGATGCGCCCCTGGCTCGCGCTCGCCAGCGCCCGGACCAGCCGGTCCGGCACCTGGCGTTGCGTCTTCTCCTCGATGGCCGCAATAATTTCCTTCGCCGTCATCCACCCTTTTCCCGTCAAAAGTTCCACAAGGAACTTGATGTTCGGATCGTCCGGCCGAATCTCGCAACTCGGCTCGCCCTCGCGTTTCCTCGGCTCGAACAACGCCAGCTCTGGATGGTTGGGAATCACTGTGCAGCTTCATGGATTGACCATTTGAACTTTTCGTAAGCCTCCATCGTCCAGGGAAACAGTTCTGCGCAGATAGATTTAATGGCGCGGCCGTAATCTTGAATCTCCGCCTGCGCGTGCGCATCCTCGCGCAAGGCAATAAAGTGCAGCAGGTTCTTCAGGTCCCAGCAGGAGTAGATTTCGGTGTAGATGTTCACCGGCAGGACCATCCGGGCCATCTCGCGAGCCACGCCATCACTCAGCAACGCCATGTAAGTCGTGTAGGCTTTCTGGCAATGGTCCTGAAGAATGTCGGTAAAGTGCGCATTATAGCTTTTTCCTGCCAGCTTGGACACGGGCTGGTTCCACTCCATAGGGACGCTTGACTGCTTGTTCTGTTGGTCCTGCCCCCTCCACTTGGCCGGGATGTAAAACTCGTTCGGCAACTCGGTGTAGCGAGCCGAGACCTCGTTCAGGTTCTGCATCCGGTGCCGGACGTATTGGCGCATCACGAAGATGGGCAGCTTCACGTTGAGCGTGACCTTGGCCATCTCGAACGGCGACGTGTGCCGGTTCTTGTAAAGGTATGCCAGCAGCTTCTTGTCGGCCTCCTCGCCCTTTGAGGCTGACCGGTAGGATACGCGTGCGGCCTCCAGGATGCGGGCGTCGCTGCCCATGTGGTCGATATATCGAACATAGCCGTGGTCTAGCACGGGGATGGTGTGACCTGGTTGAATCATTTGCTTTTGGGTTTGAGTTGTTTCTCGCGCCGTTTGATGTCGCGGTCCAGATACCACAGCGCCTTTTTCAAGTCCTGGATCGGGTTCTCCTTGTGCTCCGCTCGGGCCACATACTTCACCACGTTGCCCAGGTGGAAATTCAAAGACCAATCTTCGATGGCATCGATGACCTCAATGCTACCGAAGGTGTAATGCTTGGGATGGTTGACGGGGTCTTTTTGCTTTTGTGTGCTCATTCAAAATCCTCCCCGTTCAGCCGCCAGACCAAATACACCCCGGTGATAATTGGACCGGCTGCCAGCACGATCAGCCACTGCGCCCAGGCGCTGCGGCTCAAGAACTTTCTCGGCTTGTGGAAGCTCGCAAACACCAGCGCACCAAAGAAAGCCCAGATCCAGGCGATGAACCATGCAAGTTCTTTTGTCTCTATATATTCCATAATCACACCCTCCAGTCCGGGTTGCCGCTCGCGTCCACCTCGACGGCCTCCAGCGGTTGCTTATACTTCTTCACCCGCTGCCGCATCGTCATGGCCAACTGCCGCAACTGCCGCAGGTCCAACTCCTCCCAATGGCAAGTGTCGAACTTATCCCGCACGATGGCATACAGATACGCCTCGCGATCCTTCGACATGGCCCGGATGGAACCAACCAGGCGCCGCCGCACGCCCGGATCTTCCACGCCCTCCAGACCGACCTTTTTGGCATGGTCATACTTCTCGTAGAGTTCCCAATCCATCACCCCCTGGAGATCGTCCGGGTTCATCAGCAGCCGAAACAGAATCAGCAGCCGGTCGAATTGCGAATTGTCCAGGTCCTTGGTGCTGCAGAACGTCTTCGCGATCCGTGCCGTGCAGCCCCGCCGCAGGTCCTCCACATTGGTGCTGCGGGAGTTCTGCAGCGCGTGCTGCCGGGCGAGCGCGGCCACCTCCTTGTGCAACTGGCTCAGCTCGAGCGCGGCCTCCGGAACCAGCCGCCCTCGCGCCATCCGCCAATCGTTGGCCCGGCACACCGCGCCCCACTGGCGTCCGTAAAGTTGCACCTGTGCGTCGCTCAACATAATCAGCCTCGTTCCTGTAGCGGACTGGCGTTCGCCGCTGGTTGATGTTTCCTCACCCATGCCGCAATCTCAGCGCTGTTCCGAAATGGTGTGGCCCCCCACTGGGTTATCGCATAACCACGGCCGTTCGGAAAAATGACCAGGTTCTGCGTGCCGGAAACCTCCAGCGCGATCTTAATCTCTTCAACGTCCACCATGTTTTCTCCTCACTTTTGTTGTGTCGTCCACACAACTGCAGAGCGTCCTGGTCTCATTCAACCAACTGCACCCGCCCGCGCAGGCCCGGCCTTCAGTGCAACCACATGCTACGCATCGCCCTGGGGTGCCATGAGCAGCCGCCCAAATGTGAACGCAGTCGAACAGGAACTGGTCGCGCCGCCAGCAGTCCGCCTCCAATGCGGCCTCTCCCATCACATCTGCCCGCAACACGCGGGCGATGGCACGAATCGTCTCAGGCTTCACCGTGAACTCGAATCCACCTTTCCCATTGGACTTCATTGTTCCACCGTGCCTTTCGCGATGCGGTCCTCGTTGAGCCGATGAATGAGTTGCAATTTGCTTTCCGGGTAGAGGTGGAACTTATCGCAAAGGGTATAATACCTCTGCAGGTAGGTGTGCCTCACTTCGTCGGAAGGATGACAGTGGCCCAGGATTTCTATCCCGTGCAGGAGGTGCATTACGTAATGCACCGGCAGGGGATCGATCTGGATTAATACCATTTCAAAGCCTTCCTTGGCATCGGGGTTGGGAAAACCGGTCATGAATCCCAAGCGCATTTCCAATTCTCTCGGATCGAAAGGAACCAAGATGAGACCACGCATTTCGCGAATCAACGCCTTCTCCAGACTGTACTTACTCCACATGTCGCAGCCGCGAATGACCGTAAGAAGCACGCCCTGGAATCGTAATCCCAATTCGGTGACCCAGCCCTGCAGGATGCTGGTTGGCTGGTTGTTTCCGAGGGGACTTTGCTTGTCCGAGATTAGGTCCTTCATGCGACCTCCGGTAGCCAGGGGTTGCCCGTGCGCGCGTAACGCTCTCGGAAGCCCGCCCAGGAGGGTGGCTCGACAAAGGGCGCTCGGGCCGCCTCTTTCGCTTCACGCAACTCGCGACCAGTGAGTTCGTCGGAGAATCGCTCAATCCACTGGAGCCATTCTTCGAGCGTGCGCAGGGAGTAGTCTGAGTGGCTGCCAATGCCGTCCGTCTCGCTGCAGGTGCTATAGCAGAAATTCGGGTGTTTGGGATTTACTTCCAGGATCAGTCTGCGCGGGCCGCGAATGTTGTCCCCAAAGGCCACGTCCATTGGTTTCCACCGGAATTGTGCAGGGGCGCTCATGCCGCCTCCTGTTGCACGGCCTCTTCGACCGCTTTGCCCATATCCAGTTTGGCCGGCGTCACGCTGATCGAGTCCGTCTTGATCCGCTTGATCCGGAACTTGGCCAGCTCCCCGTCATCCAGCTTCTCCAGCGCTTCCAGGTTGAGGGACTTCTTCTGGTGCAAATAGTCCGCGGCCTTGAACCCCTTGTCCCTCTCGCCCGCATGCTCGATGAGCACGATAGACACCTCTTCGTTCGCCGCATCGAGCTTGGTGGTGGACGTGCTTTTCACCTTGCCGTAAGGCGTGGTCAGGGTCTTCTTGCTGCCGAACCATTCCGGGTGCAGCAACGCCAGCTCCTTGATTTTCTTTTCCGCCTCGGTGACCGTGCTCTGCAGCAGCGCAAAGTTTGCCTTGCTGCCCTCCAGGATTTGGAACAACTGCTTGTTCGCTTCCGTCTCGAGAGCGGCCAGCGAATTGGTCACTTCCGAGAAAATGGCCAGCAGCTCCACCAGTGTTTTGAATTGTTCGGGGTCTTTGACTTCAACCGTTGTCTTGGTCTTGCTCATAGTTTTAGTTTGTTAGTTTGTTTTTCTTGCGTTCAAAGTTTTGTAGCGGCGCAGGGCCTCGGCCGTCAGCTCCTCCACGCTGGGGAGCGAGGGCACGCGGTCCTCAATGGTCTTCTCGAGGCGCAGTACCGTTTCTTCCGAGATCGAATTCTCGGTCGGGTCCTCTTCCAGATAGCTAATCTCCAGTTCCACGCGGATTATCTTCACGCGGCTCCTTGGGTGTTGGCCGGCTCGACCGTGAAAGCCATGCGCGGCTGCCCGCACAGCGCAATGGACACCTGAGCTTCGGCTTCCGAATCAAACAGCGTCGCCTCCTTGTCGGCTACGGCCGTAAAGACACGCGGACGATTTTTGATAAAGCGCACCGCATAGCTGCCGTTCCATCGCACCAGGTATTTGCCAGGCGCATGGGGAGCTTTAGCTCTCGATGGATTGTTGGTGTTCATGATGGTGGATGGTTTCATTTGGTGACGAAGACCAGGCTGGCCAGTTGCGAAAGAGCTATGGAAATCTCCCGTTGGTGCTGCACGCCTTCGCGGGTCGGTTCGATACGGGTCTCAGGCCGCTTGCACCGAAGTTCTCCGAACGCGATCAGATCGTTCGCGCATTCGGAGGTAAAGGTTACGAGTGTGCCGTCTTTGGATATTGTGGTTTTCAAGTGGGTTCCTTTTCTGTGGTCTTTGTTAATTTCAGCGCCGCCATTTCCTTCAGCTTCGCGCACCGCTTGCAGTTGTCCGGCCCGATGTCCTGCTGCCAGGCCCCGATGGACTTCCCGCCGTTGCCCCCCCCGCACACCGGCCTCAGCGCGGCCGTAGCCTCATGTATTTTGCTCGGCCGCATCCCGGCGCGACGCTTCACCTTGATGAGATAGAGAGCGCTCACCGTTTTGCCCTCCGCTTTAATCGCCAAGCCTGCACGAGGTAACCCGCCGCTAGTCCGCCCCAGCACAGCACCATCACGGCGCAGCCGATCCATTCGCTGTATTCATTCGTGCTCATAATCAGGGAAGCTTGGGGTTGGGTCGTTGCGGATCGTAAGCGGAGGCGCACCACCGGTTCAGCGGCAGTTCCGCCAGTGAATACCAGATGTTCCCCCAGGGCTTGAATGTTCCCATGGGTCGCGGATCATCTTCTGCCAGCCGCATGAAGAACGTGCGCTCAAACCCTTCCTCTCGCACGAATGCCCACAGGGTCGCCTCCCGGAACCGCAGCAGGCGTCCCCAGGCCCGCATGTAACACGTCTCCACCTCGGCATTCCTGAAGGTCCCGTCATAATATGTCTTGCAGCCATCGCACACCCACACGCCGTTCACGAGGGACAACTGTCCCACGTTCATGCTGCAGCCGTGGCATTCCACTCCGGGACTGACTACTGAGCACTGACTACTGATTACTGTCTTCATTGTCCCTCCTCCGTGTCTTCGTCCCGGACCATCTTGACCAGGCTCAAGGTCAGCGGCCGCTTGCCCATTTCCGCTCGGACCTTCGCCTGCTGCAGGTCTTCGAACAGCCTCCGGATGCGGCCCGGCTCCCGGCTGATCTTCACCAGAAAGTCCAGGTGCTTGTCCGCGTCCTTTAACCCGAACGCCTTGGCAATCGTCAGCACATCCTCCTCGGGCGGCACGTCCGGCAGCCGCAGGAAGTTTGTCCGGCCACCCGCCCGGCCCTCGAACTGCTCGAAGAACCCCTTCGCCAGGCCCTCCAGGAGTGTTCGCTCAAACACCGGCGTGATGCTCAGGATGATTGTGCCACCGCGTTCATCCTGGAGGCGGGAGAGAAAATCGAACACCGGCTGGTTGTGCCCGTTCTTCTCTTTGTAGAGGCGCTGCACGTTGTCCACGATGATGGTCTTCGTGTCGTTGAACGCCTGGAACACTTTGAAGCGCAGCCGCTGATAGCCTTCCTGGGGGCTCGATCCGTAGCGCACCGCCAGGCTGCTGATGAACTCCACCATGCTCCCGTTCTCCGGCGCTTCCACCCACGAGCACATGCCGTGATTGTTCCGCCTGCAGTATTCCTTGTAGCTCGCCGTCTTCTGGCTCCCCGTCTGGCCGACCACCACCCCGAACCGGTTCACCCGCTCGGGCGCTCGCTTTCCGTCCACGAAGTTGAAAATCTGCTTCGTGATGCTCGTCTCGATGAACGGGACCTTCCCCGCCATCTCCCGGACGCGCTCATCGCTCCGCAGCAGCCGCACCGCCTTCAGGAAGTTCGCCTGCGAAATCACCGGCGACGTTTCGTTGCCCTCCGCGTCGCGGCCCCACTTCCCGCGCAGTATCCGGCTCCAGGTCGTCTTGTCGTGCTGCACCCCAAGCGCCCGCGCCCGCGTGGCCAGCACCTCAATGTCCCGATGGCAGGCGTCGCGTAGGAACGCTCCCAGCCAGAGGAAGTCCTCCCGCATTTCCGCTGGCAGGTTGGCCGCGTTGCGCTGCAGGTTCAGCTCGTCCAGTTTTAATGATGTGTTCTGTGGGTTGCTCTCCATAGTTACTCGTGCTCCGGGCTAGGTGGTTTGGTTTTGGTTCTCCCGCTGAGCAAGAAACTGCCTGGCCCAATCAGCTTCCTGCTCCAATCGTTTCCGCTGCCGCTCCGCGTCCACCGGTGGACGCGCGGGCGCGACCGGCTGGGGTGTGGAAGGACGCCCGTCAATAATCACAGACCCCGCTCCCTCTCCCCCTTTCACCCCTTCCGCCTTTCGCGCCGCCTCGCGCCTGGCTGCAATTTCCTCCGGCACCTGCCGTGACGGCGCGTGCTTCACCAGCGTCGCGTAAGCCGTCATCACCGCGTTGCGCCATTGCTTGCGCACGTCATGCCCGGTCAAATCGCTGCCCAGGAAACTCCCCACGCGCTCTTGGTAAGGAGCCGCGCAGATAAAATCACCGGGCGCAAATTCTTGCCCGCCGACCCGGCATTTGGAGGCCGCGTGGATCTGCGCGGGTTGCTCGAAGTTCTCCCGGTCGTAATAAACGATCACTTCCTTGCCCTCGATGTCGGCAAACGCTTTCGGGTTGCAATACCACAGCGAGTAGCGGCGGCTGGCCGGGTCCGTCAATCGCACCCGCGCCCAGCCGTGCGTGATCGTCAGCGGCTTCCAGGACCGCGCATACAAATAGCGCTGGTCGTCGTTCAGGAGAAACAGCGGATGCTCCGACCGCGCCTGCTCGAACTTCTGAATCGGGATGCCGTGAAACACCTCTCCCTCCATCGGCTCGTTGTTGATGTATTCGATGATGCGCCGAATCATCAGCATGATTTCCGTCTGGCTCAGGAAATAGAGGCGCGGGTCCAGCTTGGTGCGCGGACGCGAGCACTGCTCGTAAAGCTTCTTCATCTTTTCGTAGGGCTGCCGCATCTGGTCCCGACCCAGGCTGCCCCACAGCGTTCCCTCGAACGTCTGGTTGCGATTGAACCAGCCCTCGATGCTCTTGCTCTTGGGCAGGAACGAAGTCCACGTCTGCAGGTTCTTCGGAAAGGAGTCCGCGTCCGCGCCCATCGTCTTCCGGTGCCACTCGGTGATGTTGGTGGGCATCTGGCGCAACGCCCCCACGCGCCGGGACAAAGTGATCTCCCCCTCCAGGTATTCCACCTCCTGGCCGGCTATCAGGTTCGCCTCCCAACTGCCCCGCTCCAACTGCCAGCCCAGCCTGGGCACACCCACGGTGTCGAACGTGTGCCCGAACAGGCTCCAGATGTCATAAGCCCGGTAGCTCGATTTCTCGCGGGCAATCAGCGCCATTGAGACTATGGCCTGGCTGGCCACGTCGATCACCGGAAGGAACTGCCCCTGCAGCAGCTTCACCCCGAACGGATACTCCTCGCATTCCACCCACGGCACCCACCACGCCCAGATGGGCGTCGTATCGTCGCTGGAGAAAATGTCTCCCGGCAAAATGTCGCAGCGCCGGGGCGTGTAGATGCCCTTCAGCGCCAGCGCTCGCGGTCCCTCATGCACCAGCCGCAAGCCGGGAGTCTTGATCAGCGCGTCCCGGATCGACGGCGCTATTGCGTGCTTGCTGCACTTGTTCGGATTCAGGATTTCCCGCGCCAGGTGCTCGGGGCATTGGTCGCTCTGCGCGAACAGCCGCCACGCGGCCGTGGTGGACTTCGTGTCCAGGTTCAGGCCCGAGACCTGGTCGATGATCTCCTGGGTCAGCCCGAGCAGCTCCGCCTTCGTTTTGCGGCCGCACTTGTCCGTCTTGGGCAGCAGCCCGTCGAAACCCTTGGTGTCGAACGCCTTCAAATAACGCCACAAGGAGGTGATGCTCTCGCCGGTTTTTTTAGATGCCTCCTTCTTGGAGAAACCCTGCGAAAGCAGGGACTTGTAGGTTGTCACCAGGTCCAGTCGGCGATTTGCCTCCTTGTAGCGAAAATCATCACTCTCAAACGAATCTGTCGAGGTAGGGCTCGTCACTCCGTGCGAGCCGTCATTCGACTCCGCAATGGGGTTACTCATGCTCGCTTCGTCTTGGGTCATAGTTTCCATCTTCGGTTTAAAACAGTTCGAGTTGTTCCTTCCCGCGCTTGCGGGCAAATTCACAAAGCCTCCGGACCGCGCCGCGCCGCTCATAAACGTCATCGCTCCGCAGCCGCGATTTCGGCTCGGCTGGCGCGGCCTGCCAGCACATCACGCACAGAATCTTCCCTTCCCCCCTCGGCAGCCCGCACGGGCACAATGGCGCTTTCTTGCTCATGGGTTAGTTCCTGTCCTGCGCGTTGGCGACGTTTTGAGCCATCACCGTATTAACCTCGTTGGTGACTTCCCTGAGCTTGGCTATCGCCTGCGGCTCGGGCAGCGCCGAGATGGCATCCATCTTTTGCAACGTGACGAAGGCGGCAGCAAAGAACGCCCGGTGCAGTTCCTTGCGTTGAATATCGGGAGCGCCGTCCGGAAACAGCGTGCGGAAGTAGAGATCCCAATCGTGTTGCATCGTGGTCATCGTTTCTTCCTCCCTTTTAGGAATCCAACCCACCAGCCGATTAGGGCTCCGTTCAACCACACCTGGAATATCAGCCAAGCCAAATCCGCGTCAGTGATGGTGCTCATCGCCCTTGCCCTCCCAGCAGCGGCCGGACGTGCTTGTCGAATCCAGACGGCTGTGGCGTCACGCGTCCGCACCGATCCGTCTTGGGCAGCAGCCCGTCGAAACCATGCGCGTCGAACGCATTCAAATAACGCGTCAAGGAAGTGGCGCTCTCGCCGATTTGTTTAGATGCCTCCTTCTTGGAGAAACCCTGCGAAAGCAGGGACTTGCAGATTGTCACCAGGTCCAGTCGGCGTTTGGCCTCCCTGTAGCGGAAATTATCTGTGGGCGTTTTCACTTGCCCCCCCTTCGCGTGCTCCAGATGCCGCTTTCCATTCGCAGGGGCAAACGCGGCCCTCTGAGCTTTGGGAAGTCGTGCGCAAGCCACTGCCAAAAATCAAACGCCTTGGCCCGTTTCCTAGTCCGCAATCCGCAATCCGCAATCCGCAATTTCATACTCACTCCTCCCTCTTGTGTTGTTGTTTCTTCCGTGCCCGCAACGCCGACTCGATCTCATCGCACAGGTCCTGCGGCATCGCTGCAATGGCCCCGCAGATGACCGGCTTCAGTGTCGCCTTCTCGTCCGCGTCGAACTTGTGCCAGTAATCGAACCGCTTCGTCAGCGTGTCGAAGGCGTCGGAAAATAACTCGAGCTGCGCCGGGTTCCGCTTAGCCTTGCCCGAGGTGGAGAGCGACCCCGCAATCCCCGCGATGACCGCCCCCAGCCCGTAGGGCTTTTCCTCGCGCAAAATCAGCGGCTCGTAGAACTCCTTGAACGTCACCCCATGCACCGTGTTCCCGTCCTGGTCCGTCAGGTCCCGCTTCTTGTTGTGCTTGCCAAACTCCAGGTGGACCTTCTGGGCATCGAAGAAAATGCGGCGTGAAATACCGATGTGCTGGGCTTCGTCCTCGACTGATTTCCTCGATAGTGCAGCGCCTGCACTATCGAGAGATCCTTGGAAATGTCGCAGGTTTTGGAGCCGACGACGCCTGGACTCGTCAAAAACACGCGCCATCAGTGGATAGGTCAAATAAGCGAGCTGCGACTGTGTATAATGCCCCCGCTGAACCAGCCCGCTCACAATCACCCCATAGACATCCCCGGCCTCGCGCACGATGACGGGCACAACGCCGAGCTGCAGGCGCTTCGCTGCCCGCCATCGCCGCCGCCCGTCCAGAATCCGGTTCTCGCCATCAATCAGCAGTGGCTGATCGATGCCCCTCTCGCGAATGTCTTCGACCAGCGCCTTGAATCGAACGTCGTCATTCCCCCACTCGTCCGGGATCAGTTTCTTGTCCGGGTGGACCGTCAAATCCGCGGTGAACCGAATCTCAACCTGGTGCTCGCGCTCAAGTGTGTCGTTCATAGTTATTTCGCAGTTGGCTCTACGTGTTCTCCTAAGGTGATTCGTCCTTCCTCCAGCGCGGGCAGTCCGTTGTTTATTGCCATACGCAGCGCGTCGCTTTTTGAAATACCGGCTGCCCGAGCGACCTGTTTTAGTTTTCTGTCCACTTCCGCCGGCAACCGAACCGGGAGGACGTTTCCGAATCTTCTTAATCTCATGTGCTCAACTGTGTAGCATTGCTATACAATCGAGTCAACACTTTTCTTGCTATACAATTCTTTTGCTATACACATGGTTTATGCCGCTTGGCTCAGTATTGCCGATTCGCCTCGAAACAGACGTGGAGGAACGCCTTGATGGCGTTGCCCAACAAATTGGCACCACTAAGTCTGCGATCATCCGCCTCCTTGCGAAAACCTTCGTTGACCAAGTCGTCAATGATCGTGGAAAGGTGACACTCCCTCCCAATTGGAAAGAGCTCCTGCCTGCTGCCGACGCAAGGTCCACAGGGGGCACGGCAAAGCCCACGCTGTTGGACAAACGGGGCTTCCCGTTCAATTCCAAAGTTGCCGCCGCCGCTGAAGGCGCCCAAGCTTCCGCCGTGGAGGAAGTCCTTCGTCCAGGTCAAGAATCGCGGCCTTCAGCAGCAACTGTTTCGACCAGCGATAATAAAGCCTCGCCAAAGCGCGGCACTGTGGGGCGTCAAAAGCCTCGGTCCAAACCTGTAACTTTGGCTCCAAAATAATACGAACCCTTTTTTGCATGTTTACCTTTCTATTTTGGAGTGATCCATCACTCATTTTGCTCTGCATCTTACTAAAGTGGGTAGGACAAATACGGTCATACCCCGAAAGATTTTTTCCCTCAATTTCCTTCAAAACCGCTGCATGTGGTTGTGAATAACTCTGACCAGGCTTATGCCCCTCATAAAATGTCCAGATTGCGGCAAAGAAGTAAGCATGGCGGCTGAAGCTTGCCCGAACTGCGCTCGTCCGCTCTGTCCACCAAAGATTTCTGCTCCGCCGGTATTGCTGCAACCTATCTATCAACCGATCAGCGAAGTCCACGTTCAGCGCCGCAAAAAGGAAGTCGGTTGGGTGGGAGCAATCGTTGCAATCCTGATGGGATGCCTCGCTTACGTTGTTACGACTCAGCTTCAGGACCGCATAAAGCGTGCGGAAGAGGCTCAGGCTCAGCCCTTACCACCGCCAGCATTGAAGCTGCTCGAATGGGAATGGGAGACGGCTGATTCGTCCCGTCGCATCGTTGGTCTGGTCACCAATAATTCCGATAAGGATTTTAGACATGTCGGGGTGACGTTCGGACTTTATGATGATGATGGTGCAAAGGTCGGCACCACTACCGATTGGATCGGTGGCCTGGCGAGCCACCAAGTCTGGAAATTCCGTGCAGAGGTTTTCCGCAGTGGGCCGCTCAAGGCATCGTTGGAAGAAATCACTAAATACTAAAAAGGGTCTCTTCCCTTTGACAATGCGGCTTGGGAGGCGTAGAAGGGATTCGAAAGTGGGGCCGGCTGTTACAACCAGCCGGCCCCTGACAAACAGACCATAACCCGGTAAAAGACTATGGCCCATTCATCGCCCGAAAACGTATCCTCCCATCCACCCTTTTCGCAATCCCAAACCCTCTTCCTGCCGTTCCCCGGCCAGGCGGGTGTATTGGTTCGGCAGCGGCGCGGCAAGCGCACTGCCAAGCCGCTGCAGTTCCCGAGCTCCGTCGCGGCGCTGGCCTGGTGCGAGAAACACCGCACCAACCTGGTCTATTTCTTCGGTGTGGTGCCGTCCCTTAATTGACCAGGTCCCATACTGTGCAAACGATCAGTATCACCCTTTCCAACCATTTCTCGGACCCCATTTGGGGGCTGTCTGAGAAAACCTTGAAAAGTCCTCCCCGAAGTCGTTGATTTTCAAACACCTTCGGGGTCTTTCGGGCTGTTTCAACCTTTCCTCTTGGTCGTGGTAAAGCTATTTCCGGGTTGCGAGTTGGTCGTGGTGCTCACCACGGTGATGGTCGTGTTCCCGCAGCCACCGGAAGCGGTCGGCGGGTCGAAGGTCCAAAACGTTCCGCATTGAACGGTCTTGTTGGTGGCGCACGTCAAAACCAGCGCGCTCTGGTTGGTCGTCACCGTCACGGTAAAGCTGCAACTGTTGGTGTTCCCGCTCGCGTCCGTGGCCGTG